>Ga0102959_1000304_pt1 | contig 14790 bp, 10 predicted proteins | sample SalPonF2_B_D2_MG_FD_84520 | JGI IMG/M metagenome (GOLD analysis project Ga0102959, IMG submission 84520) | Salt pond soil microbial communities from South San Francisco under conditions of wetland restoration - Salt Pond MetaG SF2_B_D2_MG ...
GCCGGTAGCCAGTCTGTTGGTGACTGCGAGGATATCGGCGCCAGCGGAAGAGTCGAGTCGCGGATCCGTGGCGCAGACCGGTTCCGGTCAGTCCCGGCCCGAGTTGTATCCGTCGGTATGAGCGTTCCCGCTCCAACCCCGCGCCCCATGTGATTCGGAGCGATTCGCCTGGACGCGTAATTCCCGCGACTGGCGTGGCAGTCATGGCCTCGTCATCCTTTTTCCCGATTAGGTGGCGCAGCCAAAAAACGGCTATCGTGTCGCGGGGAAAATCCGCTGGGGAAAATCGTGCCGCCAATTTTTCGTTTTTTCGTCTGCCTGTTGGCCGTTTGCTGTCACGGTGTGGTCATTGCCGCCGAGGACGCGGTAGTGCTCGATATCGAACGTATTTATGCATCTCCCGATCTTGCCGGGCCGGCACCGCGGGCGGTAAAAATTTCGCCCGACTCGACCCGGGTGAGTTTTCTTCGCGGCAAGGAATCCGACCGGCAGCAGCTGGATCTCTGGGAATATAACCTCGAGGATAACGAAGTGCGCCTGCTGGTGGACTCGCAGGGCCTGATCGCGGGTCCTGAGGACGTGTCCGAGGAAGAACTGGCGCGGCGTGAGCGACTGCGGATCGTCGGCCAGCGCGGTATTGTTTCCTACCAGTTTTCGCCGGACGGCAGCGCGTTGCTGTTTCCATTGAGCAGCGACCTGTTCCTGTACGAGATCGCGACCCGCAAGACCCGCAGACTTACCGCTACCCAGGCCGGTGAGACCGATCCCAAGTTCAGCCCCGACGGGCGCTACATCTCGTTCGTGCGCGACCGCGACCTGTACCTGGTCGATGTTGCGACCGGCGTCGAGCGCCGTCTGACCCGCGACGGCGGCGGGGTGGTCAGCAACGGGATGGCCGAGTTCATCGCTCAGGAGGAGATGAAGCGCTTTACCGGCTATTGGTGGGCGCCGGATAGCGAGCGCATTGCGTTCACCCGGGTCGATGAATCCGGTGTGGAGATTGCAAAGCGGTTCGAGGTGTATGCCGAGGAATTCAAGGTTTACGAACAGCGCTACCCAAGAACGGGAACGGCCAACGCTGTAGTCCGGCTGGGCGTGATCGAGGTCGACGATGGCGACACCCGCTGGATGAATATTGGCGATAACGACGATGTCTACCTCGCCCGGGTCAACTGGTTTCCCGACAGCAAATATCTCGCCGTGCAACGCCAGTCGCGTGATCAGAAAACGCTGGAGCTGCTGAAGGTCGAGGCGGCCGGTGGCGCTGCAAGTGTTCTGCTTACCGAACGCAGCGATTACTGGATCAACCTGCACAACGATCTCGCGTTTCTCGACTCCGCGCCGCAATTCATCTGGTCGTCGGAGAGGAGCGGTTTCAAACATCTTTACCTCTACGGCAACGATGGCACCCTGGTCCGCCCGCTGACCGAGGGCGACTGGGAGGTCGTTCATGGCGCCCGCAACGAGAGTGCGATTCTGCATGTCGACGAAAAAGCAGGACTCGTCTACGTCTCCGGGACTCTCGACAGCCCGATTGAGCGCAACCTCTATGCAATTGCGCTGGACGGATCGGCGCCGCCGCGGCGACTGAGCACCGAGCCTGGCTGGCACCGCGCCGCCTTTGCCGACAGCGGCAAGTTCTATGTCGATACCTTTCAAAATGCCACGACGCCGCCTCAGGTCGCTGTTCACCGCGCCGACGGTTCGCGTATCGGCTACGTCGAGCACAATGCGCTCGACGAATCGCATCCGTTTTTCCGCTATCTCGACCAGCGGCCCGCCACCCGCTTTGGCACGCTCGCGGCAGCCGATGGACAGTCGCTTTATTACCGGATCAAGACTCCGCCGGACTTCGACGAGAACGGGCGCTATCCGGTCGTGGTCTATGTCTACGGCGGTCCGGGCGGACAAACGGTGACGAACACCTGGAACGCGGGTTTTCTCGACGTGCTCGCAAGCAACGGATTTGTTGTCTTTACTATCGATAACCGCGGCACCGGTTATCGCGGTGTCGAGTTCGACGCGCCGTTGTACCGGCGCCTCGGCCACGTCGAGGTCGCGGATCAACTTGCCGGGATCGAGTATCTCCGGTCGTTGCCGTACGTCGATGCAGACCGGATCGGCGTATTCGGCTGGAGCTATGGCGGATACATGGCGCTGATGTGCATGTTCCAGGCGCCGGAGGCTTTTGCGGCAGGGGTGTCTGGCGCGCCCGTGACCGACTGGACCCTGTACGACACGCACTACACCGAGCGCTTTCTCGGCACGCCGCGGGGCAATCCCGATGGTTACAAATCGAGCAGCGTCTTTCCTTATGTCGAAAACCTGGCGGGACCGCTATTGGTGATTCACGGCATGGCCGACGACAACGTGTTGTTCACCAACAGCACCAAGTTGTTCAAATCACTGCAGGATGGCGGGCGTGATTTCGACATGATGACTTACCCGGGCAGCAAGCATGGACTGATGCGGATAACCAGTACCGGCAAGCATGCATCGGCGCAGATCCTGCGTTTTTTCAGACAGCATCTGCAGCAGTAAGCGCGGTTTTGCGGCCCGGTTCGGGCGAATTCGGCCGATGCGGCGCGCTGCTCCCCCCGGAACTGTACATGCCGCAGTCGCGGGCCGGATCGTGGCAGCCGTAACGGTTGAAATTCCCCCGTGACCGCGGCATCTCCCGCGCTGTCACGGTCGCCGACGACCGTGATGGGCGCCATGCAGTCGGGTGCCGGAAACACTCCTGTGGAGTGTGGGCGCGCGGGCCCACCACGGACGGCTTCTCTTGCGCGAGCCGTCCGGCGCGACTACGTTTGTCATAACTCCCCCAGTGCGGCGGAGGCGGACGAACGATTCCTGTCAGAGGATTTTCGATATGAAAAAGATTTTTACCACGAGCGCCATGCTGTTCTGCCTGCTCGCCCTGCAGCCGGTACAGGCCAATAGCCAGTTGGAAGGCGTAACGGTGCCCGATACCCGGGTCGTGGACGGTACGACGGTGAAATTGAACGGTCTCGGCCTTCGCCTCGCCACGATGCTCAAGGTCAAGGTCTACGTGATGGCGCTCTATCTCGAAACGCCGGGTAACGATGCGGCTGCGATCATTAATTCCGACCAGGCGGCGCGGATCGAGCTGCACATGCTGCGCGATGTCGATGCCAAGGACATGCGCAAGGCGTGGACCGAAGGGTTCGAGAAAAATTACCAGGGATCGGCCGATTTGAGCTCAGAGCTCGCAGCGCTAAAGGCGGCGACCGGCGATCTGAAGGAGGGCGAGGTGCTGGCATTCGATTTTTCCGGCGACAAAGTCACCGTCAGTTCCAGCGGCAAGCCAACCGGCACGATTGAAGGGACCGAATTTCGGCGCGCGATGATGAGTGTCTGGCTTGGCAAGAAACCGCCGAATAAAGAGGTCAAGGCAGGCGTGCTGGGGATGAAGTAGACGGCGTCGCGATTCGTTCGCTGAACCTGTTACCGGAATTGGTGGCCGGACGCGTGTCGTTCAGGCCGCATGAGTTGCCTGGCCACGCTCCGGTTTGCCATCGGCACCTGAGGGAGACGCCCGCCTAGCGTAGCTGGCTGTCTTTGCTGCCGCGGCGGTTGTATCCGGCGTTGGCGCTGTGCCGGCGATCATCCAGCTCCTGACAGCCGACGCACAGGTGCACGCCGGGCATCGCCTCGCGGCGCGCCAGGGGTATGGCCTTTCCGCAGTCGGTGCACTCCGGCGTTCCATCGCCGCGACCGAGGCGGCTGCGTACACGATTGACCGCATCCTCGATCGTGGCATCTATCTGGTCCTGGACCGCGCCGTCTTTGGCGAAACCACCGGCCATTTGTTCCTCGCGTACTCGCAACAACCATTACAGCGTCTGACTTTATCGCTTTTTCCGCTGCGAAGCAGGCGCCGCAGGGCGATGGCTGCTGAATTTGCAGCAACCGGAGTAGCTCAAACGCCGCGGCAATCGATTCGCAGTGCTGATGAAACCGGTGCGGCCAGGGGTGCTCGCAGGGAGTCGATGGTGGTGCCCCGCCCGAACGGTTGGCGCGGCCGGCAAACAGGACGCGTGCGGCGAACAAGTTATAGAATTGCCCTCCCGACACCGCAATGCCGACCCCGTCAACCCGGCAGAAGAGACCTGCGCGTACATGGCCAAGACGCTGATTCTGTATCACGGTATCTATGGACACACCCGCAAGATTGCGGAAACGATCGAGTCCGAGCTGCACAGACTTGGTGGCCCTGCCGACCTGGTACCGATTACCGAGTGGAACGTTGACGAGGCGGGGCGCTACCAGACGATCGTCATCGGCGCCGCAATCCGCAATGGCAAGCACAACCGTGTGGTGCTCGAGTTCATTCGCAAGCATCGCGCGCTGCTCGAGTCGAAACACAACGCGTTTTTCTCGGTGAACCTGGTCGCGCGCAAGGCGGAGAAAAACACGGCGGAGACCAATCCCTACGTAAAGGCCTTCCTCAACCGCTCGCCGTGGCAGCCGCAGCTGGTTGGCGTGATTGCCGGCAATCTCGACTACCAGCGCTATAGTTTTTTTGACCGTCACGTGATTCGATTCATCATGACGCTGACCGGCGGACCGACGGATCTGAATACCAAGGTCGAATTCACCGACTGGGACAGGGTACGAAGTTTCGCCGCAGAAATTGCCGCGCTGTCGACTGCCGGCGGAGCCTGAGGCGGGGGCGAAGACGATGCGAGATTTTCTCAGGGCGTTGGCGGAAAAGCTGCACCTGCTGGTCGCCGTCCTCGCGGTCTGGCTGGTGGCGACCAGTCCGTGGGTGTCGATGCTCGGCAAGATGCCGCGCGAGCCGGGATTCTTCACGCTTGCCCATGTGTATGTCGGGCTGGCTGCGTTGCTGTTGGCGCTCGCCTATTTGTTCGATTGTGTGCATGACGGCGCCTGGAGGCTCAATTTTCCCTGGGCCTCGGGCGAGTTGCGCGGCGTCGTAGAAGACCTGCGCGGCATTTTTCGCGGCCGTGTCCCCGCCGCCGAGAGCGGTGGCCTGTTCGGCGCCTTGTCCGGGCTGACGCTGGTGGCGTTCCTCGCGGCGGCTATCACCGGCGCGGCATGGTCATGGACCGAGGGCACGGCGGCCGCGCTGGACTGGCGCGGCGCTCACCTGGTTGCGGTGCGCGCTTTCATCGCGTTGGCCATCCTGCACATGGTCGCGGTCGCGCTGCATCTGCTCGATTTTGTCCGCGACTGATGCCTGGTCAGCGTTTTGCTGCGAAGCTGACGGTTGCGGTCAGGATGTAGCCGACGCCGCGTACGGTCTTGATCAGCTTTGGCGCGTGCGGGTCCGATTCGAGTTTCCTGCGCAGCTTGCCGACCAGCACGTCGACGCTGCGGTCTTCGGGCGTCCAGTCGCGGCCGGACAGAAGCTCGAGAATTGCATCGCGGGTGAGTACCCGATGGCCGTGCCGAACCAGCGCTTCGAGGAGCTGAAATTCATGGCTTGTCAGGTGCACCAGGTCCCCATCCGGGGAGGACAGCTCGTAGGCGTTCAGATCGAGGCTCCAGCCTTCGAAGCACGCAATGTTCGCGTCCGCGGGCTGGTCACGGGTGTCGTCATTGACCCGTCGCAATACGCTGCGTACCCGCGCGAGCAGTTCGCGTTCGTCAAAAGGCTTGGTGACGTAATCGTCGGCCCCTATTTCCAGACCAACGATTTTGTCGACAGTGTCCGTCTTGCCCGTCAGCATTACGATTCCCACGCTGGACTGTGCCCGCAGCTCGCGGGCAAGGCTGAAGCCGTCTTCTCCCGGTAACATCAGGTCGAGAATCACGAGATCTGGAAGGGCCTCGGAGATCAGCCGGCGCATTTCCTCGCCGCCCGAGGCGGTTCGCACCGAATAGCCTTCGCGCGTGAGCTGGCGCGAGACCAGCCGGCACAGCCGTGGATCGTCGTCGACAACAAGAATACTTTGCGGTTTTTGCATAAAAAATGCGGGTCCGGAACCGAGTAGCCTGCGCGGTCACCAGGTCAAACTCCACGCCTGATCGCTTCGCCGCAGGGCTGCCAGGGCAGAGTAACCCGAAAGCCATCGCCAAGTCCGAAAAGCCTAACAAATACGCCCGTTGCCATGAATACGGCGAGTCCCGTTTTGATGCCTCGAAACGGCGTGACGAAATGTTCCAGTCCATAGCCTGTGGCGGCGCTTGCAACGAAGCGCGATAATGACCGGGCGGCTTCGGGCCACGGCCTGGTTCCGCTGCGAATCGTTCCCCGGTTCGGCTGCGGTAACGGTAGCGTGCCCGCGCACGGCGATGTGCGGCGGCAACGGCGATCCCCGTCGTTGCGCGAGTCCGGGGAATGCAGCGGTGACAGAGTACAAACGGGTGATTTTGCTCGTTCTGGTGATGGCCGTCGTCGTCACCGCCGTCACTGCCGTGGCCATCGGCATCCTGTATGGCACCGCATTCGAGCGCGAACGCCTGCATCTGATCAGCACGGCCCAGGAGCAGACCGCGTTGATTGCGGCCGTTGCACAATTCGACCGCACCTACCACAGCGATTTCCCGGGCGGACCCCAGGCTGCAACCATCGGTCAGATCGTCGCCGCGCATGAGGCGCGCCCGAGCCTCGGTGGAACCACGGAAATTACGCTCGGACGGCTGCAGCGCCAGCAAATCGTTTTCCTGATGCGCCACCGCCATGCCGAAAGTGGCCCTCCGCCGCCCGTACGAATCGACTCCGGGCTGGCCGAGCCGATGCGCCGGGCATTGGCCGGAGAATCCGGAACGATGGTCGGTATCGACTACCACGGAGAGCGGGTCCTGGCCGCCCATGAGCCGGTGCCGATTCTCGGACTGGGTGTGGTAGCAAAAGTGGACCTCGCGGAAATTCGCGCGCCGTTCATGCGCGCCGGTTTGCTGGTTGCCGCACTTTCCGCATTATTTATCGCGCTGGGTACGATTCTGTTCGTCCGCCTGACGAACCCGATGATCGCGGCCCTGAGCGCGCGCGAGCAAAAGCTCGCTTTGATACTCGCATCCACCGGCGAGGGTATTTTCGGCATGGATACCGACGGCCGTTGCACCTTTGCAAACAAATCAGCTCTGCGCATGCTTGGATATCGCGACGAGCAAGCGCTGTTGTCGCGCGATATGCATGAACTCATGCACCATAGCGAGGTGGATGGTACGCCACGATCCAGGGAGCATTGCGCCGTTCACCAGGCCCTGCACGACAACAAGAGTGTGTTCAAAGACGACGAGACTTTGTGGCGCGCTGACGGCAGCAGTTTTTTCGCTGAATACCGTGCCTACCCGATGCGCAAGGGCGGAACTGTCGTAGGGGCAGTGGTGGCGTTTGTAGATATCACCCAGCGCAAGGAGAGAGATCAGCAACTCGTGCAGGCGCAGAAAATGGAGGTGCTCGGGCAACTGACGGGAGGTATCGCCCATGATTTCAACAATCTGCTGACGATTATTCTCGGCAATCTCCGCCTGCTAAGAGATGACGGGGCCGAGGCAGACGAAAAAGCACGGCGCGAATGCATGGAGGACGCCATCTCCGCTGCCGAAGACGGTGCCGATCTGACCCGGCGGGTGCTGGCTTTTTCGCGCAAGAAGACGCTGATGGCGGAGTGGTCCGACGTCAACGAATTCATTCGCGAGTCGCGCGGGTTTTTGCAGCGGGTACTCGGCGAAGACATTAACCTCGAGCTGCTGCTGAGCGAAGGGTCTTTGCCGATCCGGACCGACAGGCAACAGTTGCACAGCGCGATTCTGAACCTTGCCATCAACGCGTCGGACGCGATGCCAACCGGGGGCGTGCTGTCTATCGAGACCGGTCGAATTGACTTTGCCGATCGCTGGCCGCGCGCGGATATCTATCCCCCGGATGTCGCCCCGGGTTCCTATGTCGCGATCAAAGTGACGGACAGCGGCACCGGGATGCCGGAGGAAGTGATGCGCCGGGCCGTCGAGCCGTTCTTCACCACCAAAAAACCCGGCCAGGGCAGCGGTCTGGGTTTGAGCATGGTCTACGAATTCGCCAACCAGTCTGGCGGTGCATTGGGTCTCCGCAGCGCATTACGGCAGGGGACGGAGGTGTCACTTTTTCTGCCGGAAGCCAAACAACCGGCCGTGCCAGGCAGCCCGGAGCTGCCGGACCGGCAAGAACAGACCGGTAAAATTGGTGCGACGGTGCTCGTAGCCGAGGACGAAACACGGCTGCGTCGATATGCTTGTCGCAGCCTGGCCGCGCTGGGATACAACGTGCTCGAATCGGGCAACGCTGCTGAAGCCAGGAGATGGCTCGAAGATCCGCGGCATATTGATGTGTTGTTCAGCGATATCGTCATGCCCGGTGATATGAACGGGACGGCCCTTGCGCGCTGGGCGGTGCGCCATCGGCCAGATCTGAAGGTGTTGCTGACCACGGGGTACAGCGAAGAAGTTCGGAGGGAGCGAGAAATCGAGGCAGCCGGATTCCCGGTGATCGAAAAGCCGTATTCAAAAGCTCAGCTGGGCGCGGCGATCAACGGCCTGTTCGCGACAGCGCAAAAGTAGACGCGGATAAGTCTGCCGCCGCCACAAATTTCCTGAAATTCGCGCGGGCTTCAGTAACTGTTGTCGCCGCGACGGTCACCGGGCCCAGACAGTCTCTGGTTGCTGCCCCAAGCGCGGTTACAAAACTTTACGCAAAAATTGCATGGCCTTTACCGGTCATTGCGCCTGCCTGTAAGTCCCCGCTGTAGATTTGCTACATGAGGTGGAGCCGGCCACGTGTTTCGAATTGGTTTCAATGCGCAGCACGGGCCAGCAGCGTTTCCGCCTCAGAGACAGCGTCGGCGGAGCCACCTGTGCAACGGGTGGAGGGTGTTTGGCCCCGCACCAATCCGATCCGGCCGGGCAACAGGGGCACGAGGAGGACGCAGTCATGACATACAGGAAGATTGCGTTGACATTTGTGGCGGCGCTCGCCGGTGTATTCGCATTGAATGCCGGCGCTCTGGCCGCCAGACCACCGGGCGCCGGAGGCGGCGGGGGCGGGGGCGGCAGTAACGCACCGCCGGACTACGGCGACCTGTGGGTGCTGTTGCGTTATGAGTCCGGGCTCCCGATGTTGACCGAGGACTTCTGCCAGCAACCGATCGCTGCAGAGACGTTCGAGGGCTGCATCCAGAAACCCGGCACAACCGAGCCCGAGGATTGCGTAGTGATCCCGGTGGACCCGGTGACCTGCGCGGTGCCTCTCGATTATGCGATCTATACGCAGGAGGTCGATTTCGGCCGTATCAACGAGGCAAGGTCGCCCGAGGCCGTTTTCGAGGCACAACTCGAAGATGTCCTGGTCAATCTGGCGACGGCGGGATGCCTGACCCTGGATCCGGCTGGACGCCCGGTCTACAGCAGTGTCGAGATAGACGGTGACCTGCCGGTGATCGTGACATCCACGGTCGACTCGCCGCTGCAGAACCTCGCGATGTACCGGCAGCTGATGCTCGAAGGATCATTGCCGGGCGGGTTGCTGCTGCCGGGAATGGAAGAACCACAGGGCTGGTTGTTCACCGCGGCACGTGCGCTCGGTGCGGCATCGGACAAGACCGGTGAAGTTACCGGGGACATGTGGATATATCTCAACGACATCCTCGGTCTGACCGCAGCCGACGTCACCCCGGCGCTGACCAAACACTGCGTCGAGGTGAAACAGGAAGTCATGGGCAAGATCGAGATGGTCGAGAAGTGCGTCCTCGACGTCAGCAGCTTCGGCTACACGCGAAGTGCTGAATACGGGGCGCTGCCTACTCCGCCGTACATCCCGGCGATCGATCCTCAGCCAGGGGTGTTCGAGTACCTCGATCAGACCGGAGATAATTCATTCGAAATTGCGACCGGTCCGATCCTCAATGCGGCGTTCCCGGACGGCCTTGACGGGTACATCGAGTATTCGGGTTCGAACGTCGAAGCGTTCGCGAAGCACGCGGATGACGCGCGCTCGGTAATCGAGTTCATGCACAACTGGCCGGTGCCAGGCGGACTCGAGACGATCGTGCCGTGTGGCAACGCAGCCGATGTCTTCTATGACGTCTCGATCAGCGACGTCTCCGGGCTGCAGGTGCCGGTACGGATGGTGGCTGGAACGGAAGGCCGTGAAGGCACCGTCACAGTCGCCAACGCTGGGCCCGCCGAGGCAACCGGCACGGTGATGGTAACCGGCGTCGATCTCGACTTGCTGCCGATCGGCCCGCTCTACCGCGTCGTTGACGGGGTGGTAACCGAAGAAGTCATCTTCGACGTTCCTGAGGAGTTCACGCTGCCGGCCGGTTATAGCAAGAGCTGGACGTTCTTCTTCAGCATGGACTACGCCACCAAGATCACCTGGGAGGCGGCGGCAGATGCCGAGTTTGACGTCAACCTTGCCAACAACAGCGTAACGGAAGAAACGGTCGTGAACCGTGCCAAAGGAGGCGGCGGCGGTCATTGATCGTGCACGGCCGGCGGCAGACGGATCATGGACCGTGAAACTGCCGCCGGCACTTTGACCATCCATGGCAGACCGGGGTGCGGCAATGAAGCCGGCCCCGGTCGAACGCACAAAACGCAACTCGGGAGGTATGAGCAATGCAGACCAGGCAATTGAAAGCATGGCTCGTGACGCTCGCGGCCGCCGCGGCAACGCTCAGTGCCGGCGGGAACGCTGCGCCACCCATGCAAACGGAATGGCAGGTCGTGGTGAACAACGGATTCGAAATCCCCGGTCACCCCGGCCGTTTCTACAACAGTTACAACCCGCCGTCGGTCAACAAACAGGCGCTGGTCGTGTTCCGCGCGCGGAGCACGGGGCGCCAGCAAGGGCCGGTGAGCGGAATCTATACCCGCAGAATGGACACAGCCGGTAACGCAGTCCACAGGATCGGCGACCGGGTGATCCAAGTTCCGCAGCCGAACAACACGTTCTATCCGGCTCCCGGTGGCCCCGGCAACGAGGCACTCGCGACCTACAACGAGTTCCCGTCGTTTCCGCGGATCGCGATCGGCTCGAATGCACTCGCCACCCGCGGCAACCATCCGCCGGTGTGGACGTACGTGGTCGGGACCGACCCAGCCAACGGCGAACCGATCGAAACCCGTGCCGGGACGACCGGTGTATATGTCAACCTGCGCGGTGAGGATCCGTTGACGAGTCCGCTCGTCACCGGCGCGAGCCTGCTCGGAGAGGTCGGGAACGGTCCATACGCCGATTTCTCATACCTCTTTGGTGTGCCCGGCGAAGCACCCGGCACCCGTTTCGAGGTGTTTCCGGGGGCGCCTGCGGTCACCGACGACGGCTTCATCGCGTTCAAGGGCAATTACTCGGTGCCCGATCCTGCCTCCGTGGATCCGGATGCCAAAATCGGCAAAACCGGTGTGTTCTATCGTCAGGTCGTGGCGGATTATGCCGGCGGCATGGAGCCGATCGGGCTGATCGCTAATACCGACGTAGTGGTACCAAACGCGGGCGACTGTGCGCCCGGTACCACCTTCGGATCGACCGCTCCGCCGAGCGCTTATGGCGGCAAAGTAGTATTCGTCGGTTATGACTACGAAGAAGCCCCGACCTGTGGCGGGATCTATCTCGCCGCGATTGGCGCGCCGCCGGAAGAGCTCAAGACGCTGGTCGGCCTCGACACCCGGGTACCGGGACAAGGTCGAACGACGTTTGCCGAAATCGGCGAAGGGCTCTCCTACGACGGGCGTTTTGTCGGCTTCTGGGCCGCCTGGGGCGAAGAAACCCGTACCCTGCGCCTGTATTGCCCAACGGAGGGCAATCGAATTCGGCGCGATTTCTGCAATAACGTCGGCGAATTCTCCCCTGATCCTGCGACCGGTGAAATCCGGGGTGACGTCAACAGCGTCTGTGACGACATGTCCGATCCGAACTGGCCGCGTTGCTACCAGGAGAAAACGGTGCCGGTCGAGCAGGGGGTCTTCGTCTATGACACCCGAACCAGGAAGCTGCGAACGATGGCGCGAACCGGTGCAGACGGAGAATTCGACGATTTCGTCTACTGGAACTACTCCGGTGCCCCCCCGGGCGTTGGTGAAGGGCACGGCGACGCGGAGCCGCCGAGGTTCCGCTCATCGGCATTCCTGGCCGCTTCGAAACGCGCCGGCGCAACTTACCGCGTGGCCTTTCTTGCGCGGAATGCAAACGTCGACCCCGATACGAACACGTATTTCGACACCGTGGACGGGATTTATCTTGCCGAGGGTCTGGGTGCCGCGCCGCCGGTAGTTATGGCGCTGGTTCAGACCGGCATGGACGGGACCGTGCTGGATCCGCAGGCGGTGTGGGACCACGATGAGAATCCGGCCACCGGCGATGTGCCGCTTCCTGTCGCATCGGTCGCACTCGAACGCGACGCGTTTCGCGGTAACTGGCTCGCGATCACTGCGAGCATGGGAACCGAGGAAGCCGGCTGGGCCGGTATCTATCTAACCGCGGTGCAAGCCCCGCCGCGCAACTAGAACATCCGCGCAGCGAAAGACCGGTCGAATGATTCGGGTCACTGCCGTCCAAGGCGGTGACCCGAATTGCATACAGAGTCGCTGGCTGGATTTTTTCAGGCTATGGGCAGCGGATTACCCGCCCTCGGGTTTGGCAGGCCGTTCCGACAAAGAAGTGCGGAACCTGGAAGTCCGCCGATGACCACAAGCCCGGCACGAAAAAAAACGTGTTCCCACACGTGGACTCGATCATTGCTTTGACCAACCGGGCTGTGCTGGCATCACCGTACGGAGCGCTTCACAATCAAATTGTCCCAGCCGTGCCCGCGGTGGAGCTCGAGCGCCGCAAACCGGCCACGGTGCCCGGCCAGCCTAAGAGACGCCGCGCGAAGCGCCCGGCCGGCAGGGTTATTGGCGGCCGACAGGAAACGGCACCGGCTAGCCTGATTGCAGGACGGCAAGGGTTCCAGTGCGAGAGTATGTTCGGCCCGGTCCCGCTGTATGCTGTCTACCGGTTTGTTCGCGCCTTCGGACCGAGACTGCCGAGATAACAAAATATGATCACCGAAACCGTCGCCACCTGGGACCAGATTCGCATCCTGCTGACCGATAATGCTGCGCCCGACGTGGTCGAGGCCTTTATCGACACGCTGGAGCCAAATGAGCTGGTCCGTGCCGTTTTTCGCCTCACGTCCGATGAGCAGCGCCAACTGCTGGGTGCGGTGTCACCCGACAAGGCCGCGGAGCTGACCGCATACCTGCCCGATGCGCATGCCGCCGACCTTATCGACGACATGCCGGCCAATGAGGCCGCCGCCATCATCGAGGAAATGGCGAGCGACCAGCGCGCCGACGTGCTCGGTGAGATGGATACCCCCGAATCGGAGGCTATCCTCGAACACCTCGAGGATGAAGACGCTGACGAAGCGCGCCAATTGATCAGTTATCCGGCGAATACCGCCGGCGGGCTGATGATGACCGAGTTCGCGGCCTACCAGATGAACGCGACCGTGCGAGAAGTCGTTGAAGATCTGACCGGCCGTGAAGGCGACTATACGTTTCTTACCGTGCATTACGTTTATGTCGTGGTAAAGAAACGCAAGCTGCGCGGGGTGCTGCGTTTGCGTGACATGGTATTCGCGAACCCGGACGCGCGGATCGGCGAAATTGCTCAACCGGCGACCACGGTCGAAACCGGCGCCACGCTCGGCGAACTCTCGGAGTTTTTCGATGCCAACGACCTCGCCGCAGTGCCGGTCGTCAATGAGCGCGGCAATATCTGCGGCATCGTCCGGCGCAGAGCCGTACTCGAGGCGTTGGCTGACAAGGCCGAAAGCGACAGCCTCAAATCGGCGGGTATCGTCGGCGGCGAGGAATTGCGCAGCATGCCGGTGATGCTGCGGGCCAGGCGGCGGCTGAGCTGGCTCAGCGCGAATATCGTGCTGAACGTGATCGCGGCCAGTGTCATCGCCCTGTACCAGGACACGCTCAGCGCGGTGATTGCGCTGGCGGTATTTTTGCCGATCGTGTCGGATATGAGCGGCTGTTCCGGCAACCAGGCGGTGGCGGTCAGCATGCGCGAGCTTACCCTCGGCGCGATCGTGCCTCGCGATTTGTGGCGGGTGTGGTGGAAGGAAGTTTCTGTTGGCCTGATCAACGGACTGGTACTCGGTGGCCTGCTAGCCGGCGCGGCATGGGCCTGGAAAGGGAGTCCGCTGCTCGGGCTGGTGGTCGGCGCTGCGCTGGCAATCAACACTGTGGTCGCGGTCTCGCTGGGTGGCACGATTCCACTGGCGCTAAAACGGTTTGGCGTCGATCCGGCCGTGGCCTCGGGCCCGCTGCTCACCACGGTGACCGACATGTGCGGCTTCTTCCTGGTGTTGAGTCTCGCCAGCCTTGCCTTGCCATTGTTGTGATCGGGGAATTTTCAGCGATCGCCGCTGCTCGCGCTGGCTGAATGTCGCGTCCGGTGACACCGGGCAGAAATAATGTTTCAGGAGTTTGTGGGGTTGCGGTCTTTGTGCTGATCCGAGCCCGACAGGCGGTCGATTTGCCGCGTTTCTTTGTTGCCGGTGTCGTTGTGGCGCTGCTTCCGGCCTCTGCCACGGATCGCATTGCGCAGGCGCTTTAGCCTGGCGCCAGTGCGCGACCGCGCTGTCCGTGACATCGACGGCTGTGGCCTTGCAATGCTTCGCGAGCCGGGCGGCAACCGGCTCGCGCTCTTGTTGCGTCATTACCACCTCCGGACGGGTCGTTTCCGTCGGCACCGCCTGGCCGGGCAGCCATGCTGCCCTGGATTCGAATCGCTCAGCCGCCGCGAGCGTGCCGGGTATTGCC
>Ga0102959_1000308_pt1 | contig 14763 bp, 11 predicted proteins | sample SalPonF2_B_D2_MG_FD_84520 | JGI IMG/M metagenome (GOLD analysis project Ga0102959, IMG submission 84520) | Salt pond soil microbial communities from South San Francisco under conditions of wetland restoration - Salt Pond MetaG SF2_B_D2_MG ...
CGCCACCGACGACGAGATGCGGGCCACCCTCGGCTTCCTCCCCGAGGAGTCGCCCCTCTACGAGGAGATGACCGCCCACTCCTACCTGCAGTTCTTCGCGGACCTCTACGACGTGCCACGCGAGGTCGCCACGGCGCGCATCACCGACGCGCTCGACCGACTCGACCTCGAACACCGTGACCGCGCCCTCGGGAACCTCTCGAAGGGGATGAAGCGCAAGGTCGCCATCGCGCGCTCGCTCGTCAACGACCCCGCCGTCCTCGTCTACGACGAGCCGGCCAGCGGCCTCGACCCGCTGACGACGAACTACGTCATGGAGTTCACCCGCGAGCTGGCGGCCCGCGGCAAGACCGTCGTCTTCAGCGCCCACAACCTCTACCACGTCGAGGACGTCTGCGACCGCGTCGCCATCATGACCGACGGCGAGATCGTCGCCCGCGGGACCCTCCCCGAGATACGCGAGGCCCACGGCGAGACCACCTACCACGCCTACACGACGGTCGAACTCGAGGAGAGCGTCGCGGTCAACGGGCACTTCGAGACGGTCGTCGGCGACATGGACGCCGTCGATGACGTCCGGCGGCTGGCCGCCGACGCCGGCGGCGAACTGGTGGACATCCGGACGACGGAGTCGAGCCTGGAGGAGATCTTCCTGGACGTCGCGGGGACCGGATGAGGCTCCGACAGACGCTCCGGATCGCCCGCTGGGAGGTCACGAAGGGAGCCTCCAGCCTGGACCGCCGGACGGCGCTGGCGCTGGTCGTCTCGTTGCTCGTCCTGGGGGCCGTCGCGCCGATGGTCGCGAGCCAGGGCGCCACCCCGAACGACGGGCTCTACCGCGTTGGCGTCACGCAGGACAGCCAGTACTACGGTCCGGTCCGCGAGGAGCGGTCGCTCAGGGCCGTCGACCCGACCGCGGGGACGCGGGTCTGCCGGGACGTCGAGTTGCTCGTGGACGGTCCGCGGGTCACCTACTGCGACACCGAGAAGGGACGGGCCGCACTCGCCGCGCTCCGGTCGGCCGTCCGGGCGTACAACGACCAGTTGATGGCGAAGGAGCCGGACCAGGCCGCCGCCTTCCCGGTTCGGGTCTCCCTGGAGTACGTCGAGCAGGCCGGGCCGAGCGCCCAGGTCGGCGGGTCCAGCGACGCGGCGACCGGCGGTAGCGCGTCGAGTACCGCCGGCTCGGGGGGGAACGCGAGTGGAACGGGCGATGGGGCCGGCGGCGATGGCGGCTCCGGAACGGCCGCCGACGGCGCGCAGGCGAGTGGCGCGAGCGGCCCGCTCCCCGCGACCGGCGGCCTCTTCGGCTCGGAGGGGCAGACTGGCTCGCCGGCCGCCATCACCCCGCCGTTCCCGCTGCAGTCGCTGCTGCTCGCCTTCGCCTTCCTGCTGCCGCTGAACGTCGTCACGCAGGCCTACGGGTCGAGCGTCATCGACGAGCGCATCGACCGCCGGGGCGAGCTCCTGCTGGTCTCGCCGGCCTCGACGGGGGACGTCGTCGCCGGGAAGACACTGCCGTACCTGCTGGGGACGCTGCTGGTCGTGGCCGGGGTCGCCGCCGTGATGGGTGGCGGGCCGGTGACGGTCCTCGCCATCGCCCCGGTCGCGGTGCTGTTCCTCGCCACGTCGTTCGTCGCCGGGATGTTCGCGCGGTCGTTCAAGGAGCTCACCTTCGTCACGGTCACCGGGAGCGTCCTCATCATGACCTACGCGTTCGTGCCGGCCATCTTCACGAACGTCCACCCCATCGCCGCCATCTCGCCGCTCTCGCTCGTCGTGAAGGACCTGACCGGCGCACCAATCGGGGCGGGCGAGTTCGCCGTCGCCACGCTCCCGATGACGCTGGCGGCGGGGGTGCTGTTCGCGCTCGGCACGGGCGTCTACCGCGAGGAGGACATGTTCGCCCAGCGGTCGCCCCCGGCGAAGGCCGTCGACGCGCTCGCGGCCCACCTGCGACGGCCCCGCGACGCCGCGCTCTGGAGCGCGCTGTTCATCCCGTTCGTGCTGGTGGCGGAGCTGCTCGCCATCGCGCTGCTGTTCGTGCTCCCGGTCGCGGTGTCCCTGCCCCTGCTGCTCGCCGTCGTCGCCGTCGTCGAGGAGCTCGCGAAGAGCCTCCACGTCTACGCCGGCTTCGCCCGCGGTCGGTTCGACACCCGGCTCCGCCCCGCGCTGCTCGTCGGGGCGTTCTCCGGCGTGGGCTTCTTCGTCGGCGAGAAGCTCGGGCTGGTCGTCCAGCTGGTCGGGCTCCCGAACCTCGAACTCGGCCGGGCGGCCTTCTCCACCTCGACGGCGAGCACGCCGGTCGTCGCGGCCACGCTGCTGCTCGCGCCGCTCGCGCTCCACGTCGTGACGGCCTCGATCTCCGCCTACGGGGCGCGCCTCTCGCGGCGCCACTACCTCGCGGCGCTCCTGGTGGCCGCCGGCGTCCACTTCGCCTATAACCTGACGGTGGTGACGACCCTTGTCTAGGCGTCTGCGACTCGCCCGGCGCGAGCTGGCATCGCTCGGCCGGGAGAAGACCATCGTGCTCGCCATCCTCATCCAGCTGTTCGTGGCCGCGTTCTCCTCGTTTCTCGTCGTCGGTCTGGTGACCATGTACAGCCCGGGCGCGGCGGCGGGGGCGGTCACGATAGACGTGGGCGTGACGGGCAACGCCAGCCCGTCGCTGGCACCGGTCGTGGACGACGGGCCTCGCCACGCGGTCCGGTTCGACGACCGCCAGGCCGCCATGCAGGCGTTCCGACGGGGGCAGGTAGACGCCGTACTCGACGCGACGCGCTACCCCGACGGGCACGTCTTCGTCCGGGCCACCGCGCCCGACGGCGAGTTCAGGACGACCATCGTCGTCGTCCAGCTCAAGCAGGCGCTCACCAGCTACGAGCGTCTGGAGCGCCAGCAGCTCTCGACCCGGCTCACCCACAAGCCCATCCACGTCCCCGGCGACGTCCCGTCGAGCACCTACTTCGGGTTCACCTACGCCGTGCTGGTGCCAATGCTCGCGTTCCTGCCCGTCTTCATCAGCGGCTCCATCGCCGCCGACTCGCTCACCGAGGAGATCGACCGGGGGACACTGGAGCTTTTGCGCACGACGCCGCTGTCGCTGCCGGAGATCCTCGACGGCAAGGCACTGACGATGGTGGCGCTCGCGCCGGCCCAGACCGGTCTGTGGCTCGCGCTCCTCTCGCTGAACGGCGTCACCGTGGCGCGACCCCTCCTGATACTCGTGGTGGTCGCGGCGCTCGGCACCGTCGTCGTCGCGGCGGCCGCGTTCGTCGCGCTCGCAGTGGGCGAGCGACGGGACGCCCAGCTGCTCTACTCGTTCGGCGTGCTGGCGCTGTTCGCCGCCGCCACGCTCCTGCCCGAGAACCCGGCGAACGCGGTGGCGAAGCTCGCCGTCGGGAGCGCGACAACCGGCACCTGGGCGCTGGTCGCCGCCTCGGTCGGCCTCGCGGTGGTGGCGTACGCGAGCGTTCGCGAGGTCGTCGGTCGAATGACCCCCGCCGGCTGACCCGCCGACCGGAAACTCCCTGCGGACTTCCGCCGCACGGAACCCCCCCTGCGAACCGCCGCCGACCGTAGAACTATGACGCCGCGCGGAGTGGGCATCCGTATGGAGTACACGACGCTGGGCGACACCGGCATGGAGGTCAGTCGGATCTGTCTGGGCTGCATGAGCTTCGGCTCCTCGGACTGGCGCGAGTGGGTGCTCGACCGGGACGAGGCGCTGCCCATCATCGAGCGGGCCATCGACCTCGGCATCAACTTCTTCGACACCGCGAACATGTACTCGCGCGGCGAGTCCGAGCGCGTCCTGGGCGAGGCCCTGGCGGGCCGGCGGGAGGAGAGCGTCGTCGCCACCAAGGTCTACTTCCAGATGGACGACGCGGACCCGAACTCGGGCGGGCTCTCCCGGAAGGCCGTAGAGCAGGAACTCGACGCCAGCCTCCGGAGACTCGGCATGGACGCAGTCGACCTCTACCAGATCCACCGCTACGACTTCGAGACACCCATCGAACAGACGCTCCGGGCGCTCGACGACGCGGTCCGGCGCGGGAAGGTGCGCTACCTCGGCGCGTCGTCGATGATGGCCTACCAGTTCGCCGACGCCCTCCACACCAGCGACGCGCTGGGGCTGGACCGCTTTTTGACGATGCAGAACCACTACTCGCTTGCCTACCGCGAGGAGGAACGCGAGATGCTCCCGCTCTGCCAGCGGGAGGGCGTCGCGGTCATCCCGTGGTCCCCGCTCGCCAGGGGTTTTCTCACCCGACCCCACGAGCAGATCGACGCCACCACGCGCGGCGAGACCGAACGTCGGCTCTACGAGCATCCCTACCGCGAGGGCGGCGGCGACGAGGTGAACGAGCGCGTCGAGGAGCTCGCCGCCGAGAAGGACGCGACGATGGCCCAGATCGCCCTCGCCTGGGTGCTCGGCAAGGAGTGGGTCGACGCGCCCATCGTCGGCACGACCAGCGTCGAGCACCTGGAGGACGCCGCCGAAGCGCTCGACATCAAACTCACCGACTCCGACGTCGAGTACCTGGAGGGGCCCTACGAGCCGGTCCGGCTGTCGGGCCACGAGCACCCCGCCGACACCCAACCCTGGTAGGCGTCCGGGTGTCACACCGTCCGGTAGTCCCCAGAATCGAGCCGTCAGGTAGTCCTCGGAATCGAGCCGTCCGATGGTCGCCTGGACTCCATTCGACGACATCGAAACCGTCGACGTACCCGGTCGTGACTGGATGTAAGTGTTTGTAAGTTTCTGTAATTCCCTGTGAGTGTCTGCGACCGAATGACTCGTGGGCCAGCGGCGAGCGAACGACGAACAACGACCCGAAGATACTTAATGAGGGCGATAGTTACTCAGATTGTGAGTAACCAATGAGCGTCATCGTGACCGGGGCCGACGGCTACATCGGCTGGCCGACCGCCCTGCGGATCGCAGACCGCACCGACGACCGCGTGGTCCTCGTGGACAACTTCGCCCGCCGGGGCTGGGTCGAGGAGGTGGGCTCGCGCAGCGCGACGCCCATCCGCTCCATCGACGACCGCCTCGATGCCGCCGAGGAGGTCCTCGGCCTGCGGAACCTCTCGTTCGTCGAGGGGGACCTGACCGAGCGCTCGTTCGTCGACGAGCTGTTGACCGTCCACGAGCCGACCGCCGTCGTCCACACCGCCGCCCAGCCGTCCGCGCCGTACTCCCAGATCAACGGCGAGCGGGCGAACTACACCCAGCACAACAACATGCAGGCGACCCGGAACCTCGTCTGGGGTCTGCACCAGCACGGGATGGACGACGTCCACTTCGTCGAGACGACGACGACCGGCGTCTACGGCGCACCGGAGTTCCCCATCCCCGAGGGGGGCGCGACGATGGAGAACCAGGGCGCCCGCGACGATGTCCCGTTCCCGGCGATGGCCGGCAGCTGGTACCACCTGACGAAGGCCCACGACGCGGCGAACCTGCGGCTCGCGCACAGGCAGTTCGGCCTGCCGGTGAGCGACGTCCGGACGGCCATCACCTACGGCGTCGGCACCGAGGAGACGTTCGCCGACGAGCGGCTCGCCACCCGCTTCGACTTCGATTTCTACTTCGGCGTGGTCGCCCACCGCTTCGCCGCCCAGGCCATCGCCGGCTACCCGGTGACCGTCTACGGCAGGGGCGAGCAGCGCAAGCCCTTCATCGCGCTCGAGGACGCAGTCGAGGGGCTGGCCCGCCTGGCGCTCTCTGACCCGGACGAGCGCCCGGCCGACCACGTGGTCTACAACCAGGTCACCCGGGCCATCAGCATCGTCGAGATCGCCGAGACCATCGCCGAGGCCGGCGTGGACCTCGGGCGCGACGTGGTCGTCGAGCACTTCGAGAACCCGCGCGACGAGGACGAGACCCACAAGATGGAGATCGAGAACGACCGCTACGCCGCGCTCATCGACGGCCAGGCGGTCACCTTCGAGGAGGGCGTCCGCGACGTTATGGAGACGCTCGGGCGCTACGAGCACGTCATCACGGCCCGCGAGGACCTCTTCCTGCCGGACGTGCTCAAAGAGTAACTGTCCCGGGTCGGCCGTCCCGGATGTTCCTGGTCACGATTCTGCGCGAGCGAACCGCCGCGCCTCTGTCGCTGGCACACCGTATCTCGGCGGACGCCGTCCACGGCGAGTCGGCCGGCTCAGTCGATTTCGAACCAGTCTGTCGGCCCGTCGCCCATCCCGCGGAGCCGGACCGCCCGGGTGCCGTCCTCGCCGAGCCGGACGTCGAGGACGCCGTCGAAGAGCTGCTGGAGGGTGTTCACCGCCTGCTCGTCGTGGGAGTCGGGTTCGAGGACGAACAGGCCGAGCCAGTTCTGGGCCTGGATCTGGCTGGTGAAGACGTGCAGGAAGCGGAAGAGCTGCTGGAGGTCGACGTACATCAACATCGGCGAGAGCGAGTCGACCCCGACCCGGATGTTCGAGACGCCGGCGTCCCGCGCGTCGCGGGCGAGCTCGGAGAACTTCATCCCGATGCCCGTCAGTTCGCCCGGCGAGGAGACGTGTTTGACCGGGCCGAGCCGTTCGAGGTCGGCGACGGCGCTCCGGGCGCTGACCGTGTCGATGACGCTCACCCTGGTCCGCTCGCCACCGGAGAGCGCGGCGAAACCGTCGAGGAGGTCCGTCGCCCGCTCGCGCGTGGTGACGACGATGGCTCCCTCGTCCGCCGCGGTTCCCTGGGCGAGCAGCCCGAGCAGTAGCTCGCGCTTGCCGGTCATCGGCGGCCCGCTTATCAGCAGGTTCCGACCCGGCTCGATCCCGGAGACGAGTTCGGGGGGGAGTACGTCGTCGACCAAGTACCGTTCCATGGGAGGGGGACACCCAGGTTCCCGCGCGACTGTACCGGCACTATATCGACCGCGTATATGAATGTGCGGGTACTGATAGCGAACGACCGTTTCGGGGGACGACGCCGAGACGGGCGGACTCCGGTGGAACGAGGGGGTCGCGGGCTGGCTCGGACCGGGACGTGCCGGGCGTTCAGGCCGGACCGGCCGCGACCCCCGCGAGGTCGTTGAAGCGGGTGATGTCCTGGTCGCGACCCGCGACCACGAGCGCGTCGCCCTGCTGGACGCGGAAGTCCGGGCCGACCTCGGTGAGCACCGTCCCGTCGCGCTCGACCGCGATGACGGTACAGCCCGTCCGCGAGCGGATGCGAGCGCCGCCGACCGTCTCGCCGACCAGGCCGGGCGCCGCGGCGCGGACGATCTCGACCTGTGCGTCGAGGCTCATCACCTCCTCGCCGAGGATGGTCTCGGCGAGCATCCGGCCGCTGACGGTCGCGAGCGCGAGCACGTAGTCGGCCCCGGCGTTGTAGAGCTTGGGGACGCTCTCGGTGCCGTTCGCCCGGCAGACGATCTCGACGTCCTCGTCGAGCTGGCGCGCGACGAGCGTAGCGAAGATGGTCGCGGTGTCGTCGCCGAGCGCGAGGATGAGCGCGCTGGCCTCGCCGACGCCGGCCTCGATGAGCGTCTCCTCGTCAGTCACGTCGCCGACCACGTCGACGTCGGGCAGTGCCTCGCGGTCGACGACGGTGGTCCGGATGCCCGTCGCGTCGAGCACCTGCCGGACGGTCGTGCCGACCTCGCCGTAGCCGGCGACGACGACGTGGTCGCGGTCGTGGCGGCGTTCCTCGGAGAGGGTCAGGTCCTTGAGCGCGGAAAGCTGGGCCGGCTCGCCCGCCACGAGCAGGATGGTGTCGCGGTCGATGACCCGGTCGGGGGCCGGCGGGCCGGTGAACTCGCCCGCGTCCCACGCGCCGATGATGTTGACGCCGGTGCGCTCCCGGATGCCGCTGTCGGCCAGGCGGACGCCGTCGAGCTCGCTGTCGGGCTGGACCGGGAGCTCGACGATCTCGAAGTCGTCGCCGATCTCGACCGTCTCGCCGAGCCGCGCGGTGATGGCACTCGTCACCTTGTCGGCCAGGCTGCGCCCGAGGAGGTCCCGTGGGGAGAGCACCTGGTCGGCCCCGGCGTAGTGGAGGTACTCGGTGAGCCGGGGGTCCTCGACGAAGCCGACGACGCGCACGTCCGGTGCCAGTTCGCGCACGGAGAGCGCGATGGTGGCGTTCGTCTCGTCGCTCGCGTCCATCACCACGGCCGCAGCCGTCGGTACGCTGGCGTTGCGAAGCACCTCCGTCGACTCCGGGTCGCCGTGGACGACGACGTGGCCGGTCTCGTGGAGCTCCCGGGCCGTCTCGCGGTCCGGCTCGACGATGACGTACTCGACCCCCGCCGAGACGAGTTCGTCCACGAGCGCCTCGCCCCGGGAGGAGTACCGGCAGATGACCACGTGGTTCGCGCGCTCGACCGCCACCGGCGGCTCGACCGCCAGCCGGCGCTCCAGCCACGGAATCAGGAACATGGGCAACGCCAGGAAGACCAGGAAGACGCCCGTGAACTGCATGAGGATCATCAGCCCGACCATCGCGTTCGAGGTCCAGGGGGCGTCCTCGCCGTAGCCGACGGTCGTGAACGTCTCGACGACGACCTGCAGCGAGTGTATAAGCGACCGCGGGCGGCCCTCCAGCGTCGCCATCCCCCAGTGGTAGACCAGAGTGTAGCCGACGACGACGGCGACGACGAGCGTCACGTACCAGAGGATGCGCCGCTGTCGGCGGTTCATGCCGGTAGGGTAGTGATGACCCGTGGTTAAAGCTTCGGCCTGGACCGAACTGGCCCTCTCGGACCTGTTTCCGGGTCAGTCGACGGCCGCGTCCTGGTCGTCGGGTTCGTCTTCGTCCGCCTGCGCCTGGCCTTCGGTCTGCACCACGTCGTCTGTCTCGGCCGCTTCCCGGTCACCGGCTTCGACCCGTCCCACACCCCCGGACGCCTCGACGGCGGTGGTCTCCCGACCGGACTCGAACTGCACGCCGGGTCCGGACTCCTCGCCCGCGCCACGAATCTGGTCGTACAGCCAGAGCACGACCAGGAACGGGAGCACGGGGACGAGGAGGACGACGAGTACGGCGGCGATGAGGTAGCCGAAGAAACCCATCTCCGCGTTCGACACCCACTTCGACGGGGTCGTGACACTGTCCACCATGTCCGAACGTACGGCGGACCGAAACAAAGAGATTGGCGGCGGTAAGCGGTCGTTTCGGCCGTTCCCGGGCCGTCACGGGCAGTTAGTTCCACTTACAATGGGTTACATAGACTTACAATCGCTCACACGACCGGATGCGGGCGACGACGCCGACGAGGGGGCGGCCGGCAGGGGCGGCGGGGGCGGCCGGCAGGAGCGGCGGGGGCGGCCGGCAGGAGCGGCGGGGGCGGCACAGCAAGCTTGACAGTCCCCTCGTCCGAACCACCCGCCTATGAGTGCGCTCACAGCGACCCTGCGGCTCGTCGTGGACGCCGGACTCGGGGTCTGGCTCGGGAGCATGACCTTCTTCTCGTTCGTCGCCGCGCCACAGGTGTTCGAGACGCTCGAACGCGAGACCGCCGGCCGCGTCGTCAACGCCATCTTCCCGCGGTACTACGTCGTCGGGGTCGGTCTGGGGGTGGTCGCGCTCGTCGCCGCGCTCGCCCTGGTCGGGGTGGGACAGGCCGGCCCGGCGGCCGCCGTCCTGCTCGGCGTTACGGTCCTCGCGCTCGTCGTCACCGCCTACGCGCGATGGTCGCTCATCCCCCGGATGGAGCGGGCCGGGGACGACGCCTTCGAGCGCTACCACCGGCAGTCGGTCGTCCTCAACGGCGTGGCGATGCTCGCCGTGGCCGTCGCGCTCGTCGCCGCTCACGTCTGAGCCGATTCGGCGGCGGCGCTGGGGGGCGGCTGGCGGAGGCCCATCGACGCGCGAGCGAGCGTTCGGGTGACCGAACCCGCAGACTCGGCAGAGATTTTGGTGAGAGTTTGAACAACCGGTATAACCGTCGCGGCGAATCCGTAGGGTATGGGACCGACCGACGCGGGGTCGCACAGGACGACCGGCCCGCCGGCCCGTCGGGGTGACCGGCGGTGAGCGACGAGCCGTCCGAACCGGACGCTGGTGATGAAGCCGCTTCCACCCGCCCCGACGACGCCGCCCAGTCTACGGCAGAGAGGGACGTGGCCAGCGCGGCCGCTCCGCTGACCCACCGCGGCCGCTTCGCCGACCCCGTCGCCGCCTTCCTCGGGGGCGTCGCGGCGGTCGCCGGCTCGTACGCCGCCGTCGGGTTAACGCCCGCGTTCGTCGCCGCGCCCGTCAGCGCGCTCGTCGTCGCGTACACGCCGGACGCCGTGGTCACGTTCGCCATCCTCGTCCTCGGCGACGTCGGCGACCTGCTCGGGTTCGCGCTCGCGCTCGTCCTGACGGCCGTCGCGTTCGGCCTGGCCGCCCTCTCCGGGCTCCGGACCGGCCGCGTCCTCGAACGACCCGTCGTGGGCGGGCTTCTCGGGGGGGTCGTCGCCTGGCTGCTGGCCCTCCTCCTGACGGGACAGGTGCTCGCCGGCCTGGCGGCGGCGCTCCCGCTTTCGGTGGTCGTCTGGGTAGCCGGGCGCCCCCGGCGCGAGCCGACCGCCGTCGATCCGTCCCGGCGCAGGCTCCTCAAGCTCGCCGCCGGCGTAGCGGTCTTCGGCGGGGTCTCCGCACTGGTCGGCGCTCGCGTGGGGGACGAATCGACGTCCGACTCCGGGGGAGCGGTGAGCCAGCCCGTCCAGCAGCGCCTCGACGCCGCGCAGGCCGATTCGCTCGATCTCGCGGGCATCCCGGGGCTGGTCTCGGAGACCGGGAGCTTCTACCGGGTGGACATCAACGCGGTCGACCCGACCGTCGCAGTCGACGACTGGACGCTCTCGGTGACCGGCGCGGTCGACGCCGAGCAGACGTTCACCTACGAGGACGTCACCGGTATGGAGCCGACCTACGTGTTCAAGACGCTCCGCTGCGTCGGCGAGTCGCTCAACGGCCACAAGATGGACAACGCCCTCTGGACCGGCGTCCCCGTCGTAGACCTCGTCGAGTCGGCCGGCGGGTCGCTGCCCGACGAGTGCTGTGTCGTCCTCCACGCCGCCGACGGCTACTACGAGGAGTTCCCCCTCTCGGCGCTGCGGGACGCCGTCCTCGCCTACGAGATGAACGGCGAGACGCTCCCGCGCGCACACGGCTACCCGGTCCGGGCGCTCGTGCCCGGACACTGGGGCGAGATCAACGTCAAGTGGATAACCGAGATCGAGGTGACGAAGGCCGAGTCGACGGGCTACTGGGAGAAGCGCGGCTGGCACGGCACCGGCCCCGTCAACACGGTCGCGAAGTTCCACGCCATCAACCACCTCGACGGCGGGCGGGTGCAGGTCGGCGGCCACGCCTACGCCGGTACCAGGGGCATCGACCGGGTCGAGGTCTCCGTCGACGGCGGACAGACCTGGACCGAAGCCACCCTCTCGAAGCCGCTCCCGGACCCCGACACCTGGCGACAGTGGGCCTACGAGTTCGAGCCCTCCGGCAGCCACGAGGTCGTCGTGCGCGCCGTCGACGGCGAGGGGGACGTCCAGCCGAGAGACGAGGCCGACGCCTTCCCGAACGGCCCCTCCGGCTGGGTGTCGCGGATGGTCCGGTGACCGGCGCGGCGGGCCACCGGTGCGACCCGACGTGACCAGCGCGGTTGCCCACCGGCGCGGTCCCACTTTGGTTTCGAAACCGTCACTCCCAACGTTCTTTGGTCTGTAAGCCCTGCCTCGGCCTATGCAGACACTCGACGAGATAGACATGGAGATCCTCCGGATGCTGGCCGAGGACGCCCGGCGGCCCTACCGCGAGATCGCCGACGCCGTCGACCGCTCGCCGCCGACGGTCTCCGACCGCATCGACCGACTCCAGGAGATGGGCGTCATCGAGCGGTTCACCGTCGTCATCGACCGCTCGACCATCGACGAGGGCGTGCCGGTGCTGGTGGACCTCGACGTCCATCCCGACCACGTCGAGGCGGTCCGGTCCGCCGTCTCGGAGCTGCGCGCAGTCGAGTACGTGTTCACCGCGGCCAGCGCCCACGTGGTATTCCAGGCGAGCGTTCCCGACGGCGACGTCCGCGGGATGCTCGCCGACGCACTCGACTTCGAGACCGTCGAGACCTACGACGTGATGCTCCTGGAGGACGTGGAGTGGACGCCGAGCGTGACAGGCACGGCGTTCGCCATCGACTGCGCGGAGTGTGGCAACACCGTCACGGACGAGGGCGAGACGGCCCGCATCGACGGCGAGCGCTACCAGTTCTGCTGTTCGTCCTGCCGGGAGAACTTCGTGGAGCGATACGCAGAGCTCCGGGCGGCCGCCGACGGCTGACCGGTCGGAGGCTCGGTCACCCGTCGAGTGCCGTGTCGAGCGATGCGGAAAGCGACGGTACGTCCTCGCTCACGTCGGCCGACGCTCGCGAGAGAAGACTCGGAAATGACCTGCCTGGGATGACCAGCCAGGTCGATTGACACGGGTTCACTTCTGGGGACCACCGTGCAGTCGGACGAACGCAGGGTGCGTCTCACGGGGTCCGACTGCACGCGGGAGTTGTTCGGGTGACCGTAAAAACCCGACCAATGGTTTACCGGCGTAGCGGCCCGTTTCCCGGCGAGTAGGACGGTCATATCCCCGTTTTGGGGTCCCCCGGTACCCCGCGCGTGGGAAGGGGGCTCGCTATATCGACGGTCGCGCCAGGTCCGGCTCCTGGCCCCTGATGCAGATGAGGTTCTCGCGCCCGATGCGGATCTTCGAGATGTCGCCGTCCTCTTCCATCTGGGAGAGCACGCGGCTCACCTTCGCCTTCGACCAGCTCGTCCGCTCGACGATGCGGGCCTGCTTGAGCCGCCCCCCGGCTTGCCGCAGGAGCTGCAGGATTCGGTCCCGGTCCGTGAGCGGGCCGTCCTCGACGGCGGAGTCGGCGGTGCTGCCGGTTCCGCCGTTCGTCGCCTCGGCGCCGGCCTCGCCGTTCCTCGCGTCCCCGTCGAGCCGGTTCCGCCGGCGGAACAGCCAGCCGCCGCCGAAGACGAGCACGGCCAGGACGACGAGTTCGTACACGGCCGGCGTCGCCGCGGACGTCGGGTCGGTCCCCAGCCGCCGCTCCATCCCGTCGGAGACGAAGTCCCCGTCCGAGTCGACCTTGGTCGGGTTCGTCCCGACGTCTAGCTCGACGCCGTCGATGAGCCCGTCGCCGTCGGTGTCGGGCTTCTTCGGGTTCGTCCCGATGGCGAGCTCCCGCCCGTCGAGGACGCCGTCGCCGTCAGTGTCGGGGCGCGTCGGGTCGGTCGGCCCGTTCACCTCCGCCTTGTCGGAGAGACCGTCGCCGTCCGTGTCGGCGACCGTGGGGTCGGTCCCCTGCTGTATCTCGACGGCGTCGCGGAGCCCGTCGCCGTCGGTGTCGGGCGTCAGCGGGTCGGTCTTGTACTCGGTCACCTCGGCCCCGTCGAGCAGGCCGTCGTCGTCCGTGTCCGTGTCAGTCAGGTTCGTGCCCGCCGCGAGCTCCTTCTGGTTCGAGAGCTTGTCGTTGTCGATATCCCCCGTCTTCTTCATGACGTGGACCTGCTCGACGGTCCGCACGAGGACGTGGGTTCCGGCGCGGTCCCGGCCCAGGAGCGTGACGACGAGCTGGCGCGGCCCGACGTCTGTGGCCGACCACGAGAGGGTCGACGTCCGGCCGACCACGGGGGTCGTGCCGTCGGCGGCCCTGGCCGGTCCCGTCGAGCCGCCCGGACCGCCCGTTCCCGCGTCGAGGCGCTTGCATTCGGCCTCGTGCATCGCGTCGCTCCCCGGTTCGCCGACGGACAGACAGAGCGTGTACTCCCCGTAGCCGGGCGGGTCGCCCGTCGTCTGCGTCTCGACTGTCACCTGTGTCCGGTGGGTGTCGGCGAGCCAGAGGTACGTCCGCCCGTTCCCGACGTCGACGCTGTCGCCGGCCTCGGAGACGTTCAGCCGATAGCCGGTCGCCATGGACGTGTTGTTCGCGACGGCGGTCTGCGTGCCGCCGGTACGGGTCAGATCGGGTACCCGTGACTGGTCAGTAGGGTGGTGGGTCTGCGCTTGCGGGCCCGTCTGTGTGTGGCCCCCCACCGCACCCATCGCCGGTGCCACACAGACGACGGCCACGACCACCATCGCCGCAACGAGGTGCCAGCCTGTCCGTCTCCGGTCCCCCCCGTAGAGACGTGAAAGCCGCCAGAGAACACCGATTGCACCCATTTTGCTGTGTGAACTTCCGGTCGGCGACTAATAAAGGGAAGCGGCCGTTTCGACCGTTCCGCACCGTTCGATTCCGGCGGTTCCCGCGCGCCGAAACGGTACGAACGCGTTACCCGACAGCTTCCCATTGCGCTCCGCCGACGTGAAATTCGCGCGAAACGGGGTGCGCTCTCCGGGGTATTCACGCCCGTTCACCGTCGGTGCCCCTGGTAGACTGATTCGAAACAGTGCGGTTCCCGGTGACGCGTCGAGCGGGCGGATACGCCCGGGTGACGGGCCCCAAATCGCACCGCCTAAATGTCCGTAAGCGAGGGCACACTCCGGATAAGCTCGACCTACGACCGGGACGCCGGCCGGCTCGGACTCCGTCGACACGGTCGAAAACGCGCGACACGCCCAGCCTCGACCGCTGACACTCGTCTTCGTGGCGCGCAGTGACGCCCCCAACAGCGCGGCGTTCGGGGCCACAGCGACAGCGCGGTGTTCGGGGCCACAGCGACAGCGCGGTGTTCGGGACCACAGTCGCTCACCCCAGCGTTCACACGTCGCAAGCGGCCGCGGCCAGATACGGCCGCCTCGCCGGCACCGTC
>Ga0102959_1000313_pt1 | contig 14685 bp, 9 predicted proteins | sample SalPonF2_B_D2_MG_FD_84520 | JGI IMG/M metagenome (GOLD analysis project Ga0102959, IMG submission 84520) | Salt pond soil microbial communities from South San Francisco under conditions of wetland restoration - Salt Pond MetaG SF2_B_D2_MG ...
CGGCCGGTCGGCGGACAGCACGTCGCAGGCCACCTCGCGGAGCCGGCTCACGTCGAACGGCTTATACACGGCCGGGAGGGCCGCGGTGTCGATGCCGCGGAGCGTGTCCTGCCCGTAGCGGTCGCCGGTCAGCAGGATCGTGCGGCCGACCAGTTCCGAGCGGACGCGCCGCATGAATCGCAGCACCTGCCAGCCGTCGGGGGCGGGCATCTTCAGGTCCAGCAGCACGAGGTCGTACGGCTCGAGTTGGATTCGCAGCATGGCCTGCCGGCCGTCGTTGGCCACGAACACGCTCGCCCCGCAGGAGGCGAACACTTCCTTCATCAGCGAGGTGATGGCCGGAGAATCGTCCACCACCAGCACGCGGCGTCCGGCGAGGGCCTGGTAGTCTGCACACATGGAACACCTCCTGTGAAACTCCGTCAGGAATTCATCCGCCGCGCGGCCGCGAGCTTGCGGAGCTTGGTCAGCAGGGCCTTGTGCCGCAGGCAGACGGCGGATTCGCTGATCCGAAACACGCGGGCGATCTCGCGGAAGGTCATCTCGTCGGCGTAGTACATCAGCAGCAGCTTGCGGTCCGGCCCGCGCAGCTTGCCGAGGAGTTGGGAGCACAAGTCTCGACCTTCCAGGTCGTTATATTGCCTCTCGGCGGCGGGGTCCGGCAGGTCCGGCGTGAGGGCGCCGAAGGTGGGCCCGGACGTGGCGCGGCGGCGCTTGAGCACGCCGTCTTTGCGCATCTCGTCGATGGCCAGGTACATCCCCTTGTGCGCGGCGAAGTTCACAAACGGCACGCCGCGGTCGTCCTCGTAGGCCCGCGCCGCCAACGCCACGCCGAGGTACGCGTAGCTGTGCAGGTCGTCCAGACCCACCCATCCGTACCACCGGCGGAGCCTTCCGGCGATCTGCCGGGCGAGAGGGAGGTTTTCCGTCGCCAACGCGACGGCCGCCTGAGATGTGGGGTTCTCCGAGACCATTTCCTACCACCTTTCCATTAGAGTAGACTGACGGGTACTCTTCCTTTTTCACTTCCAACATTGCCATCTTCGGGATTATTCCGAGATTAATCAACTAGGCAGAACACCCAAAGTATTGGGATGTCAAACCAGACAATGCGTATTTGCGTGACTGACCCAGACTCCGTTAAACTAGGCAATATGGCCGAGAGTTCAGGATACAACAACAAGTGGGCGACGGAACGGAGAGGTGAACAACATATGGTATTGCCTCCGGAGGCTCGCACAATTAATGCTGACTTGTTCAGTCAGCATTAAGCCGTGGCATGGGTAAGAAACACCCACTTGGGGGGCGGGAGGAATAGACATATATGACTGTATATTCCGAGAAATATTACTTTCGGCCGGTGCAGAAGGGCTTAGAGCCTATCCGGATATTCCTCTGGCTTCGGTCGGCTGTGACGGCCGCGGGTCCGCATCAGGCTGCATCGGCAATGCATAGGCATTGCCTGCTTCGCCTTCTTTGCCTGCAGCCGTCTCGCTCGACATCGGTCCGACGAGGGATATCCGGATTGACTCTTACACATCGTGTCCGGATAGTGCGGCGGGGCGTCCGGAGGCCCACGGGCGCGTCGGCTTGCGGTCGCAATCTATGCGGCGCCGGCCGTCGCCTTGCCGCCGGGGATGGTGAGGTCGTAGCGCTTGATCTTCGCGTGGAGCGTGGCCCGCGTAATGCCCAGCAGCCCGGCCGCCCGGGTCCGCTGCCAGCCGGTTTCCTTCAGTGCCCGGACAATCAACTCCCTCTCGGCCGACTCCAGCGAGAAATCCGGCAGGGGGATCCGCATGGCCGCCGGTTCGCCGGTGGCCGTGTGCTGTGGCCGACGCGGCGCCTGGGGCGACTGCTCGCCATCGAAGCGGATGCTCGCCGGGTCGATCCGCCGCCCGCGCTCCAGCATCACCGCCCGCGTAATGACGTTCCGCAGTTCCCGCACGTTGCCGGGCCAGGCGTGGGCCTCCAACTTGGCGGCCGCCCTCGGCGAGAGGCCGCCGATCCCCTTGCGCCGGGCCAGGTCGCTGGTGGCGAGAAAGTGCTCGGCCAGGAGCGGCACATCTTCGATGCGCCCCGCGTCGCCGAGCGCCGGCAACCGCACCGGAAACACCGCCAGCCGGTAGTATAAATCCTTGCGGAAGTTGCCCTTATCAACCTCCTCCAGCAGGTTGCGGTTGCTGGTGGCCACCACCGTGCAGCGGCAGGCGATCTCTCGCATGCCGCCGACCGGCCGGAACGTCTGCTCCTGGAGAACCCGCAGCAGCTTGGCCTGGAGTTCCGGGGGCATCTCGCTGATCTCATCCAGCAGAATCGTCCCATCGTCGGCGGCCTCCAGCAGGCCGGTCTTGTCGCGGTCGGCGCCGGTGAAGGCGCCCTTCACGTGGCCGAACAGCTCGCTCTCCAGCAGGTTGGCGGTGAGGGCCGCGCAGTTGACGGCCACGAACGGCCGCTCCCGCCCTCCGCACCGCCAGGCATGCACGGCGCGGGCGGCGAGTTCCTTGCCGGCGCCGGTTTCGCCGACGATCAGCACCGGGTTGCAGCCGCTCTCGCCCACCAGCCGCAGGTCCGCCAGGGCGGCCTCCATGGCCTCGCTTCGGCCGACGATGTCCACGCCCGGCGGGCAGTGGCGGCTGAAGAACTGCTCGCGGGCCGGGCCGGCATCGCCAGGGGCGTATTGCCTGGCGGGGCTTGCGGCGTTGGCATGTGGCGTAAGGACGGCTTGCATTGGCTCGTGCCTGCTGTGTTGGGGGACCATCGGCCGCGAGGCAGCGGTTGCCTCGCTTCGGCCGGCTCGTACAACCAATACGGACAAAGGGACACGGGGAATTTAGGCAATTTTACTGATTCTTCTGATTTAGAGTCGAATGTAGAGCAGAACTATTGTAATGGAAATGGATTATGGAACAGCCGTGGAATGGGCCGAGCCATGAACGGTCCTCTGCTCTTGCGCACCGGGGGGCCTTCCTATGCAGCAGCGGGCGAAACCGATTGCGAAAGCAATACAACTGCGCCGCCGCGGCCGGTAGAATGCCCGGCGGAAAGGAAACCGCATGGGGTACTTCATTCTCGGCTTGTGCATCGGGCTTGGCGTGGGCGTGGCGGTGACGCTCATCGTGACGGTTGTTCGCGCCCGCGCGGCCGACCGGCAGATGCGGGACACCTTCGCGGCGCTGGCCTCCGAGGCGCTGGACGCCAACTCCCGCCGGCTCACCGAGCAGTCGGCCGCCACGCTGGACGGCAAGAAGCAACTCATCGACCAGGCCGTCGCCGCCGTCAACGAGCGGCTCAACCAGATGGCCAAGTACGTCCAGCAGGCGGAAAGCGAGCGCAAGGCGGAGCTGGCGCGGCTGAGCACGTCGGTCACGTCGCTTTCCGGCACGACGGGCGAACTGCACCGCATGCTCGCCAGCACGCAGCGGCGGGGGGCGTGGGGGGAGCGCATGGCGGAGGACATCCTGCGGCTGGTCGGCATGGCCGAGGGCGTGAACTACTCCAAGCAGTCTTCCGCCGACGCCGAGAGCGGCCGGCCGGACTTCACGTTCTTCCTGCCGAACGAGCTGAAGGTGAACATGGACGTCAAGTTCCCGCTGGAGGCGTACAAGGCGTACGTGGATGCCGAGACGGATGAGCAGCGGTCCGCCGGCGTGCGGCAGCTCGTCTCCGACGTCCGCGGGCACGTGCGGGCCGTCGCCGGGCGGGGGTACATCGACCCGAAGGTTCCCACGGTGCGCTACGTCATCGTCTTTCTGCCGTCGGAGCACGTCTACTCGCTGGTGCTGGAGACCGCTCCCGACGTGCTGGACGACGCCCTGCGGCAGAACGTGGTGCTCGCCAGCCCGATGACGCTGTATGCGATGCTGGCGGTCATCCGCCAGGCGGCGGAGAACGCGAACATCACCAAGACGGCCGACGAGGTGATCCGTCTGCTGAGCGTGTTCCACAAGCAGTACCAGCGCTACAGCGAAGAGGTGGACCGCCTCGGCAAGCAGCTCGAAACCGTCAACAAGACGTACGAAAGCCTCCGCACCACGCGCACCAACCAACTCAGCAAGCCGCTGGAGAAGATCGACGCCCTCCGCCAGGCGCGCGGGCTGCCGGAGGAGGCGCCGTAGCGGGGCGGCGGAGCAAGGCGGATGGCGGGGGGCGTTTCGGCGGCCGCTACGCCACGGCCCGCAGGGCGGCGCGGCATTCGTCCAGCAGTTGGCTCACCTTGAACGGCTTCATGAGCACGGCCGAGAGCCCCTCGCGGTTCGCCCGGACGATGGAGTGGTTCGGGTCGTAGCCGAAGCCGGTCATGAGGATCACGGCGGTGGTCGCATCCGCGTGCCTGGCCGCGGCGAACACCTCGTAGCCGCTGGCGTGCGGCATCTTGATGTCCGATATCACCAGGTCGTAGCGGCAGGCGCCCAACTTCTCCAGGGCCTCGGCTCCGTCGCCGGCGATGTCCACCTCGCAGCCGTAAGGCAGCAGCACGTCGCGGATGGTGGTGCGGATGAGTTGCTCGTCGTCGGCCACCAGCACCCGCTTGCCCTTGAGCAGCGGGTCGGCCTCGACCGGCTGGGCCGCGCCGGTAAGCACGCCGGTCTTCGGGGCTTCCGTCCACGCCTGGACGGTCTTTCGCGCGGCCGCGGCGAAGTCGACAATCCTGCTCAGCCGGCGGCGAAGGTCGTCGTGGCCGATGTAGTCTTCCATCAAATCCCCGGCCTCGGTCAGGATGTCGTTCAGCGGCCCGGACAGCTCCGCGCCCATGCAGCCGGTGATCTGAGACTGCGTACTGTGCCGTTCGAAGACCAGCAGGTTCAGCACGTGCAGGGCGAGGGCCACGTGATTGGCGAAGATCTCGGCGAACTGGCGGTCTTCCTCGGAGAACGCCCGCGAATGGTCGGCCTCGATATTCATCACGCCGATGATCTTGTCGTGCAGGCGCAGCGGCACGGTGAGGCTGCTGCGGGCGCCGGTGAGGCCGGGCAGGTAGCGCGGGTCCTGGCGGACGTCCGGGCAAACGTAGCTGCGGCCGGTGGCGCACACGTACCCGCAGATGCCGTTGCCTTCCGGATTAGCGAACAGATCGTAGGCGGACTCCTCCACGTCCCGTCCGTCGCCGACGACCAGTTCCAGCCGGTTGGTGCGCTCATTGAGCAGGAGCACGGCGAAATGCTGATAGCTCACCACGTCGCGACTGCAGTGGATGACTCGCTCTTCCAGCAGCTTGAGCCGCTGGAGGGCGTCGCACTGGGCGAGGGCCTCGTAGTCCAGCCTCACGAGCTCGCGGCCGGCGCGGTCGATGGCGTTGAGCTTCATCTGCTGGCGGCGCTGGCTGGTGGCGTCCACCACCACGGCCGCCACCTGCCGCAGCAGGCCCTGGCGGTCGCGCACAGGCGAGCAGATCACCTCGTAGTACGTGCCGTCTTCCGGGATCAGGCTGAAGCGCTTGCCGCGGGCGGTTTCCATGGCCGCGTGCGACACGGCGAACTGCTCGTAGGCCCGCCGGCAGATTTCCCGCAGCAGTTCCAGCACGCGGGGCGGGCAGTCGCGCAGGCGGCGGTTGGCCCACACCGGCTCGCCGTTGGGCCCGGCCACGCAGACGCCGTCGCCGATGGTGTCCAGCGCCGCGGCCGCCTGCTGGGTAACGATCCCCCGCTCCAGCGGCAGGAAGTCGGCCGTCTCGGCAAGGACCGCGTCAACCTGCCCGGCGCGCATCGCGTCGAGGGCGCCGTCGAGGTCGCGGGCCACCTGCACGTCGAAGTGCGCGCGGAGGAAATCCAACGCTCCCTCCGCCTCCATCGCCGGCCCGTGAAGGACCAGCAGCCTTCGCAACTGCGTTTGCTCGGACATATACTCCTCTGTCCCTTGAGAATCAGCGGCCGGAATACGATTATTCCGACTTGTATTGTACGGGCTTTCCTTTAATCAGTCAATGTAGATGTTCGAAATGCCTTCGGCCGAACCTTGAGCGTATGTTTCGGCAAGACAAGCGGCATGCGGCTTCAGAGACGGCCGGGGAGCCCCCGAACCGGGGAGCCGGCAATGGCGACGACCGCATAGGAGGCGCCGGCGCCCGGCGGGGCGGGTGTGCGTTTGGTGTTTCGACCCGCAGGCATCGATTCCTCATTCCATCTCCCTCCTTGGTCATTCGAGCGAAGCGCCCGGCATCTTCATGCCCTGCCGGCGTTTCTGGGCGAGCTTGAATTTGCTCTGGGCGGCCATGATGGCTCGCTCTCGCCGGGCGATGGCCGCCTCGGTGTCCATCGGCAGTTTGCGCGCCCGCTCGATATCTTCCCAGGCCTCCTCCGCGTCGATCTTCTCGATGGGGATCGCTTCCTCGGCCAAGATGGTGAAGGCGTTCTCGCGGAATTGGGCGAAGCCGCCGGAGACGTACAGGCTGACCTCCTGCCCGTCCGTGCGCTGGATTTCCATCGCCCCGGCGCCCAACAGCGCGACCATCGGCATGTGCCCGGCCAGCACGCCCACTCGCCCGTCGGAGGCCGGGAACGTGGCGGACACCGCCTCGGCCGTGCAGACGCTGCCCTCGGGGGTGAGCACCTCGATGCAGAATGGACGCTTCTTCTCAGGCACTTGTTCTCATCCGCGGCGCGTTGAAAGAATGACGAATGACGAAGACCGAATGACGGACCAATGCCCGAAGTCCGAATGACCGAACCGCGGCGGCGTTCGGCGCGGGCGTTCGTTCTGGGCGCCTTCGTCATGGCCTCGGCATTCCGGCCTCGTCATTCGTCATTGCCTCAGCCGTATGTCTCCCAGCATACCACCTCGTCCAGGGCCTTGCGCTTCTTGGGCGGGGGCGTGTCGGCCGGGTAGCCGAGGGCGAGCATCTCGATGATCTTCGCCGACGGCGGCACGTCCAGCAGGTTGCAGCAGGCGTCCTGATCGAAGTGCCCCAGCCAGCACGTGCCGAGCCCCTCGGCGACGGCCGCCAGCGTCATGTGGTCGATGGCGATCGCGCAGTCCACCGGGCCGGCGGGGATCTTGCAGAACATCATTCGCTCCGGCTCGGTGCTCACCACCGCCACGATCACCGGCGCGTGGGCGATCCAAGGCTGCTCGGCCGCCTCGGCCAATGCCTGCCGCCGCTCGGCGTCGCGGACGACGACGAACTTCCACTGCTGGAGGTTCCGCCCGGACGGCGCCATCCGCCCGGCGTTCAGCACGCGCCGCAGGCGGTCGTCCTCGACCGGGCGGTCTTCGTACTTGCGCACGCTGTAGCGATTTTCGAGAACCTCGTGCAAGTCCATGCGCTACGCGCTCCCCTGGCCCTGTTGCGGGGCCGGCGGGTTGGCGGCCTGGCCTTCTCCGGCGATCTCCGAGGACGCCTCGTCGATCATGCCCGCCATCGGCACGTTGCCGGGGTAGCAGGCCGTAACGCCCGCGCCGAACGCCGTGGCGTTCAGAATGGCCGAGAGAATGCTGCACAAGATCGCCGCCCAGTTCGGGTTATCGCTTCTGGTTTTGCCGATGAACGTGGAGAAGAACCCAACCAGCAGCAGCGCCAGCAGCAGCGCCGCCACGCCGACCAGGTAGCAGCCCTTGCGGCAGATCATCTTCGGGCGGAACAGGGCGGCCAGGTAGAAGATCACCAGTACGACCGTCGCGATAATGCTCATGATCAGGGCCATTGCAGTTCTCCTTTCGCGTCAGGCCTTTGCGGGAACAGCACACTTCAGTGCGCTGTGACACTACCGGATTCTATACCCCGCGCCAATCCATCGCCAACACCCCGTTGGAGCAATCGACCTGAGGCTCAGCCGTAGCGGAAGGTTGGCAGTGCTTTCGGCCGGGTTTGCTCCAGCAGGCTTTGGGCTTCCCCGAAGTGGAAGCGGCGGCACAGGTAATCCAGTTTGTCCCTGGTTCGGCGGAGATTCACGCGGTGCCGCCAGCGGCTCAAGCGGCTCATCGGCAGCACCGGCTGGCGAGGGTCCAGCTCCCAGGGGTGCAGGTAGATCATGCCCGCGGCGCCGCGGCGTTCGGCGCCGCGAAGGCCGGCGGCCAGCAGGGGCGCCGGCAACAGCCGCAGGTACCCACCGCCGCCGACCGGCATGTTGCGGCCGAGCGCCCGCATGGTGAGGGGCGGCATTTCGAGAATCTCCCCGCCGGCCGGGCCGATGGCCCGGTGCAGTGTGCGGGGCGCATCCGGCACGCCGTAGCGGTCGTGCAGCACGGGGAATACAGACGAGTCATAGGCGTAGCCGCTCTCGACCAGCACGTCCAGCGCCCAGGCCGTGGCGCGGGTGATGGAGAACGTGGGCGCCCGGTATCCGAGCACCGGCCGGCCGGAGAGGTCTTCCAGCAGGGCGCGGCTGTCGGTGAGTTCCGCGGCGAACTGTTCCCGCGTCAGCCGGTGCAGCATGGCGTGCGTCATGCCGTGGGAGGCGATCTCATACCCCGCCCGGCCGATCCGCCGCACCAGGTGCGGCTGGCGGCGGGCCACCCAGCCGAGAACAAAGAACGTGGCCCGCTGGTCGCGTTCGACCAGGAGTTGGAGGATGTCCTCCACCGCGCTGTCCAGCCGGCAGGGCCAGTTCGCCCAGTCCTCCGGGCACACGCGCGCGGCGGCGGCTTCGACCTGGAAGTACTCCTCCACGTCAAAGCTCAGCACGTGCGCGGGCCGGGCGGGGCCCGTCGCGGCGGGGTCAGGGGGAGGCATCGTCGGAATCCATGCTCCCCAGCGCCTTCCGGGCCGCGGCCACGGCCTTGGTGACGGCCGGCGAGGCGACGCCTTGCTTCTCCATCCGCTCTCCCAACGAAACGGCGGACCTCAGGTGCCAGCGAGCCAGTCGCCGGTTGCCGGCGCCGCTCTCGGCCAGGCCGAGGTGGTAGTGCACCTCCGGCTCGTTGGGCAGGGCCGCCAGCACACCGTGCAGCACGGGCAGGGCCTGCTGCTGGCCGTTCAGCAGCAGCAGCCAGCCGTAGGTCTCCCGGAAGGCGGCGATCCGCGGGGCGGCCTGGACGGCCTCCTTGGCCAGGTCGAGCGCTTCGGCAAGCCGGGCCGGGTCGTCGGCGTACAGGCCGGACATCACATACGCGGCGTTGTTGGCCGCCACGGGCGAGCGGCCCCGCCGCCACGCCTGAAGGTACAACTCCAATGCTTCGTTCAGCTTGCCCGCCGCTTCCAGGTCGCTGGCCCGCTCCAGGGACAACTGCGGGTCGTCTCCCAGGCGGGCGGCGATCTTCTCGCACAGAGCCGCGGACTGCTCGAACTTGCGCTGGCCGCGCAGTTGGAGCATCCGGGCCCACAGCGCCGCGGGGCTGTCCTTCGGCTCGGCGGCGGCGAGAGCTTGCTCGGACGAGGCGATATCCGCCTGACAGGCCATCAGCAGGGCGTACTGGCTGGCCGGGCGGGAGGCCAATGCATCCATCGCCAGGCGGCGGGCCAGGGCGCCGGCGCCGTCGGCGAGGGCCAACTCTCCGAGCAGCAGCCGGGCGGCTTCCTTCTCGTTCGCGTTGGCGGAGAGCAGGTCCTCGGCCGCGGAGCGGAACAGCGGGCCGGCGTCGGCGGCCTGCTGCCCGCGTCCGCTGAGAATGTCCAGCAGCATTCGCATCCTCAGCGAGGGCAGATCGGTGGCGGCGGCCTGCGGATCTTTTGTCAACTCGGCGACCCGCTCGCTCCACGCCGAAGCGGCGGAGGCGTCTGCCCGGAGGTGGGCGGCGCAGAGGCCCACAATCGCCTGGCGGGGCGTGGCTTCCGCCGGGGCGGGCAGTTCGGCGGCCGGCAGCCCGTAGGCCAGGCGCACCATCGCGCCGAGCGCCTGCACGCGCGGGCTCATGTGCGGGCCGGCGGCGAGGTCGGCGGCCGCCTGGGCGTCATCCGCCCGGAGCAGGGCGTCCACCGCCGCGACGGCCAGCCGGTCCGGAATTGTACTTCCTTCCGGCAGCCGGGCGGCATAGCGCCGCAGGGCCGCGGCCGCCGAGGCGTATTCCCGCCGGCGGGAGTGGATATCCATCCGATGGGCGACCCACTCCGGCGCGTGGGGGTGCTGCTTCTCCAGTTCATCGAGCATCCGCAGCGCCTTGTCCGCATCCGGATCGAGGCCGATCAACTGGCGGCGGGCCTCGCGGCCGACGTCCGTGCCGGCGGGAATGCCCTCCAGCACGCGCCGGGCCCGCTCATTCTGTCCGATGGCGGCCAGAGACGCTCCGAGGCTGAGACGAAGGCGGGGGTCCTGAGGGCTGTCCGGCAGACGGTCGAAGGCCTTGACCGCCTCGGCGTGCAGGCCCCAGCGCGACAGCATGCTTCCGCGGTGCAGCGCCGCCACCTGGGCCGCCAGTCCGCCCAGTGCTTCCAGCGAGTCCAGCGCGGCCAGCGCCTCCATGGGCTGTGCGGCCAGTTCGTGGTTCCGTGCGGCCTGGAGGTAGGTGGAGATGTTGCCCGGCTGGCGCCGCGCGGCGTGCTGGTAGGCCTCGGCGGCCATCGCATGCCGGCGCGTCCGCGCGCAGACGCCGCCCAGCACGAGGAACGGCCGGGGGGAGTCCGGGTCTTCCGCGGCCCAGAGGTCCGAGAGTTTCCGGGCGCTGTCGAAGTCTCCCAAGGAAGCATAGGCGCCGATGAGCCTCGCCCTGTGGGCGGGCGCCTCGGCGCCGTGTTGCGCCTGGAGCGTCCGCACCAGCTCCAGCGCCTGGTCTCTCTTGCCGGACAGGGCCAGCAGCGCCACGCGGTCCAGCGCGGCGCGCCACTTCCATTGGGGGTCCTGCTCGAGCCGCTGGAGTTCTCTGGACGCTTCATCAAACTTTTTGCCATGGATCAACAGTCTGGCGAGCTGGTATCGCGCCTGGTCTCGCACGTGCGGCAGCGGCTTGGCGCCCTCGGCGAGCGAGCGGTAGATGGCTTCGGCCTTGTCCAGGGCGCCGGCGCGGGCATGCAGGGCGGCCTCCGTCAGCCGGACGTATTCGGCTTTGGCGTTCGGGATGGCCTCCAGCGTTCGGGAGACCTCCTCCGGCGTCCGGTCCGCCGCCAGCACGCCCGCGAGCATGCTGTAGATCCACTGGCCGTTGGGGTTGGCGCTCAGCAGTTGGCTCCACTCCTCGACGCACTGCCGGCGTTGGCCCATCTGAAGCAGGGCGTGGCCCAGGAGCCACCGGGCCTGCTCGACGTTCGTTCCGGCCGCCAGGAGCTCCCGGCACAGCGCGGCGCACTGCTCGGCCTGCCCCGTCCGGAGCATGGCGACCGCCGCCCCCAGCCCGGAGCCGCCCGCGGCGAGGTCCTGGGCCTGGAGGTCCTCGGCGGTCACCTCTTGGCCGGAGGCCAGGCGCAGGCGCATGCGCAGCACCTGCACGCGGGGCGCGTCGGAGACGATCGTCTCGGCGATCTGGCGGCTTTCCTCGATCTGCCCGCTCTCCAGCAGCGCCATCGCCAGGGCCAGGCGGTAGGCCGTTCGGTCTCCGGGGGCTTCATCGGCCAGGCGGAACTGCTCCAACGCTTCCGGCATGCGCCCGGTGAACTGGTAGATGACGCCCAGGCGGTATCGCATCTCCGGGTCGGCCAGCGGGCCGGCCTGGCGGACCTCTTCCCGCAGTTGGTTCTCCGCCTTCAGGTAACAGGCAAGGGCTTCATTGGCATCGCCGAGCCGTTGCTGCCAGAGGTCGGCCATGGTCAGCCACATTCTCCAGTGTTGCTCTTCCTCGGCCGCCTTCTTCAGGACGGTCCGGGCAAGGGGCTGCTGGTCGGAGGCCATCGCGGCCAGCACGTACAGGCGGAGCGCCTCGGCGGACCGCGGCGCGGCGATCCGGTAGGCCGCGGCCTCCGCCATGGCCACGTCGGTCAAACCGTCGGCGATCAGGCTCTCGACGAGGAAGGCCCGCGCCATGGCGTGCGTGGGGTCCAGATCCACCACCTGCCGCATGGCCTGGCGGGCCAGTTCCTTGTCTCCCTCCTGGCTGAGGGCTCGGCCGTACTGGAAATGGGCCTCCGCCCAGCCCGGAAAGTCGGTCTTCAGGGCATTGAGGCCCTCGCGCGCCTCACGGATCTGCCCGGCGTCGATCTGGAGCCGGGCCAGCAGCAGGCGCGTCTGCGGGTGGCGGGGGTTCTGGTTGAGCGTTCGCTCGCACTGGGCGCGCGCCTCGTCCAGGAGGGCTTGGGCCTGGTGGGGGTCGCCGGTAAGCAGGGCTTCTTCGACCAGGAGCGTCGCCCGCTGGAACTGGCAGGCGACATCATCCGGATGTTTGGCCAGCACGTCTTCCAGCCGCTTCCTGCCGGAGACAACCGCTTCATACCGCCGCACCTCCGGGGCCCGGCGGCAGCGCAGGGCGATCAGGCTCGCCGCCACGCCCGGCGGGGGGTCTTCCTGGTCGAGGACGAGTTGGTCGACCTCATCCAGAAGCCGCGTCTTGCCTTGTTGCACGCACAGCCGCACGAGTTGCTCGGCGGGCTTGCTGCGCCGCGGGTCTCGCCGCAGCACGTCCAAAAAGTAAGCGATGGCCTTGTCTCGCGCGGCGGAGGCCAGGGCCTCTCGTTGGTCGGCTTCTTTGCGCTTCTCGGCGGCTCGCTCCGGATCGCCGGTGGTTTCCGCGGCGTCGGCTTCTCGCCGGGCGGCGGAAGCCAGGTGCTCCTGCAGCGTGTTGACGTACATGGAGTCCAGGCCCAGCGCCTGCCCCACGTCGGGCGCCAGGTCGCCGGCTTCCGGAAGGATGGGCAGGAGCGTCCGCGTGGCCCTTTCCAATTGCTCCAGGGCTTCCAGGGCTCTCTCGGCCGAGGTGGCGCTGTCGGCGGCGGCCGCCAGTCGGCGAGCCGGCTGGGAGTGCGTTTCGGCGATCATCAGCAGGGTCCGCACGCGCTGGTCTTTCTGGTCCGGCGTGAGCTTCTCCAGCGCCCGCTGGAAGGCCGCCCGGGCCTCCTGCTCCCGTCCCAGGCGCGAAAGCCCCATTCCCTGCCAGTAGTGCCCCTCCCAGTGGTCCGGGTTCTGCTGCACGTACGAGCCCGCCAAGTCGACGGCATTCTGGTACTTCTCCGCCTTCATGGCCAGTTGCACGCGGGCCAGCAGCCGCCAGCCCTGGTTGCGGCGCATGTACCACCAGGTTCCGCCCACCGCGCCGGCCAGGATGGTCAGGATCAGCAGGATCAGCAGGATGCGCTTCTTCATGGGTTTCTCTCCGTTACTTCAAGTTCTCGTCCAGGTGCGGCACGGCCGCGCGCAGGAACTCCAGGCATCGCCGCCGCGCGTCGTCGACGTCGGTGTCGACGGGCGTGGACAGGCGGATCAGCGCCCCGCTGGCGTCGCGGCTCAGCAGGCCGTTGGCGAAGATCGTGGCCTGCTGCACCCAGAAACTGTTCGTGTAGGCGTCTCCGCACTTGTAGGTGTACAGGAAGTACATCTTTCGCGTTCCGCTCTGGATCACCAACTCGCGGCAGGACACCGCCCCTCGTCCGGGCGCATCGGTCAGCAGCACGTCGGCCTTGGCGAGGATCCGCTCCCCGCCGCCGGCGAGGCACTGATCCGGCGGGTGGGTTCCCTTGCGGTTGTCATGGCTGAAGATGATGCAGAAGTCCATCGGCGCGGCGCCGGGGGCGGTGTAGGTGCTGTAGAAGTAATCATCCGTTTCGAGGATGCCGAGGGTCTTGCGGTCGAGCCTGCGGGGCGTGGCGATCAGGTTCCGCCCGCCGACCGGCATGGTCGGCGGCAGAGCGTTGGCCGCCACGCTTTCGGTCCAGGTGGTCGGCACTTGCCGGTGCAGCAGGAGGGCCACCCCGGCGTTCAGCACGAGCAGGGCGAGGACGGCCGCTCCGCGCGGCGTGGCGATGGCGCCGGCGAGGCGGCGCTCCTGGTCCGTGTTGTCTTCCGCGCGCCGCACGTTGTGGAACAGCGGCAGCACCTTCGCGGGCCGTCCGACCGCCCGGCGGCCCCAGAGGATCAGCCGCTCCAGGCCGAACAGCAGCGCGAAGGCGATCGCGTAGATCAGCAGCCCCGAAACGTCATGGAACCAGCCGGTGGCCGCCTCCACGCTCACGAGGTCCGCCACGAACACCAGCAGCGCGATGCGCACGGCGTTGCTGATCACCGCCACCGGAACGGACGCGGCGAACAGAAGCATCCGCCACGCGCCTCGCATGCGCGAGATATAGGCGTACAGGGCGCCGAAGGCCAGCAGGCTGATCAGCGTCCGCAGGCCGTTGCAGACGTTCGCCACCACCAGGCTCTTGTCGCCCGGCAGGTACACGCGGTTGCCGGAGTAGTCGGCCAGCACGCCGAAGACGTTGGCCAGAGACACGCCCCATTGCGTGGCCATCATCTTCAGGCGAAAGTTGAGGTCGTAGATCGTCACTTCCGGCAGGGGCGCCATGAACACCAGCAGCGCCAGCGGGAACCAGAACCGCCCCAGCGCCCGCCACCCCCAGAGCGTCAGCACCACCGCCACCAGCACGAAGATCAGCGAGAAGCCCTGCGCGAAGTTCACCCGCGCGAACACGGCCGTCAGGTGCAGCAGCACGCCGAAAGCCAGCGCCGCCAGCCCCGCCAGGGGCGCGCCGCGGGTGGGCACTTCCGTCTTGCGGATCAGCAGCAGCAGGATGATGCCGCTCAGCAGCGGAATGAGCGGGCCATGCGTGTAGTAGCTCTCGCCCTCCATGATGCGGTCGGACAGGCTGAGTTGCGGCTCGTCCCACAGCGGGAACCAGCGGGACCACATCTCCGCGAAGGAATGCGAGAAGCCCACCGCGATGGCCGCGCAGAACAG
>Ga0102959_1000315_pt1 | contig 14565 bp, 15 predicted proteins | sample SalPonF2_B_D2_MG_FD_84520 | JGI IMG/M metagenome (GOLD analysis project Ga0102959, IMG submission 84520) | Salt pond soil microbial communities from South San Francisco under conditions of wetland restoration - Salt Pond MetaG SF2_B_D2_MG ...
GACCGCGATAGGCAGCGGTTAGCGTCGATAGGCCTCGGCTACCCCGGAGAATCGGAGTTCGGGGTTTTTGCGGTCCCTCGGCGACGTCTCTAGCACAGTGAACGCCACAGCGTCCCACAGCCATCCTCGGATTCTCCTCGTCGCAGTTCTCGTCGCGCTCTCGACGGCGGTCGGTGTCGGCAGCGTCGGCACTGGAACTACCGCGGCGTCACCCGGTGGGGCGATGGCACTCGCTCCGGGCAGTACCCCCCTCCAGCAGGGTGGGACCGGACCGAACGCGGCCACCACCAGTGGATGGGTGAAGGACAGTGGACAGTCGAACGCCACGAACGACACCGGGAACCAGTCGAACGCCTCGCTCCCGCCGGGCGTCTCGCAGCGCGGGGTGACCAACGCGAGCGCGCTCGTCGCGGCGCACGAGCGCACGCTCGCGCGGACGGGCTTCGAGTTCACGTTCCGACAGAACTCGTCGTTCGGGACGCTCCCGACGCGGGCGACGAACTTCACGGGCACCGGCTTCGCCGCGACGTCGGACCAGCGCGGGTCGGTGGCCGCCGGGCTGGCACCCTCGCTGACCACCACGGTCGCCAGGACCACCACGGGGAACCAGACCGCCAACGTGACGTCCGAGACGTGGGCCAACGAGACCCTCGCGGTCACCCGGACGACCATCGCCGGCGTCTCGACCGTCCAGCGGCGGTCCCTCGAGGGACGCCAGCCCGCACGAGCCCCGCGGCCACAGCGGCCCGGTTCGTTCCGGTTCACCCGCGATGGCCTCAACGCCACGCTGACCCAGGGACCCATCGTCGGGACCGTCCTCCGATCCGGGTCGTTCGCGGTGACCGACGTCAACCGGACCGGGAACCGTACGCTCACCACGCTCCGGGCCACGGCGTTCACCGGCAGCGACGTGCTCAACGTCACGGCGGCGAACGTCTCCGAGTACGCGGCGACCCTCGTCGTCGACGACCGGGGCGTCGTCCGCCGGCTCCGGTTCTCGCTTTCCGCGCCCGACCAGTCCATCCGCTACCTGTTCGTCGTGAACCGGACCGGGCCGGTCGAGGTGACACCGCCGAGGTGGGTGCAGACCGAACTCGGCGGGTCCGGCACGCAGAACGCGACAGCCGGGTCGCGGCGCGTCGGCGACGGGCTCCGGACGAGTTACAGCACCTGGTTCCGGAGCCCGTCGTACTCGTCGGACCCCGCGGCCAGACGGACGTTCTCGGCGACGATGTCGGCCAGCCGCTCCCAGTAGCGCGGCGTGTGCCCGGCGTTGTGGGGGGTCACCAGCACGTTCTCGAAGTTCCAGAGCGGGTGGTCGGCCGGGAGCGGCTCGGGGTCGGTCACGTCGAGGGCCGCCCCGCGGATGTCGTTCCGGCGGACGGCCGAGACCAGCGCGTCCGTGTCCACGACCGGCCCGCGCGCGACGTTGACCAGCACGGCCGTCGCCGGGAGCGTCTCGAAGGCAGCGGCGTCGATGAGTCCCTCGGTCGTCTCGGTGAGCGGGCAGGCGAGGACGAGGTAGTCCGTCCGGGAGAGGGCATCGTCGAACGCCTCGCCACCGAAGCCGACGACCTCGTCGGTCGGTCCGCCCTTCCCCGGCGTGTACCGCACCCCGATGGTCTCCACGTCGAAGCCCGCCAGCCGCCGGACGACGGCCGTCCCGATGGCGCCCAGGCCGACGACGGTCACGGTCGAGCCCGTGAGCTCGTGGGCCCGGTAGTGGCGCCACTCGCGGCGCTGCTGGCGGCGCCACGCCTCGTCGAGTCGCCGGACGAACAGCAGGATGGTGCCCAGCACGTACTCGCCGATGTTCGGGCCGTGGACCCCCGCCGCGTTCGTCACGGCGATACCGCGGTCGTCGAAGGCGTCCATCGGGAGGTGGCCCGTGCCGGCGTAGGCGCAGGCGAACAGCCGCAGGTCCGCCGCGGCGTCGAGCGTCTCGGCGTCGATCTGGACGCCCGTCACCACGGGGGCGTGCCGGACGAGCTCTCGCTCCTCGGCTGGCGTCCGGGCGACTGCGACGTCGGTGTCGGGGAGCCGCTCGCGGAGCGCCGCGGCGTAGTCTCCCGGGTCCATGCCGTGGATGTTCTGTCTGAGCACGACGACGTCTGGGTGCTCGCTCATACCGCCCCCATCTCGGGCCACCCATATTACTACCGGCGTTGCGGCGAACCGACTGGATGTCATCCACGGGACGATTCCGTAGACCCTCTGCGACGACCCTGCCCGTGGTGCGCCGCGTGGGGCTCCGAGCCCCACGCCAAAGTCTAACCCGTCGGCCGGCGTAGCTGGGTGCGGAGTGGGGGAAGGTGTCTCTGGCGACTCGCGAGGCCGCCGCGGTACCGTGGCGCTCCCGGACGGTGCAGCTCGTCCTGGCGAGCACCCTGCTCGCGCCGCTGGGCGTGCCGCTCGTCAGCCCGGCGCTGCCGGTCGTCCGCGACGCCTTCGGGCTGACGGACGCCCAGGCGAGCCTGCTCATCACCTCGTACTTCCTCGTCGGCATCGTCCTCTCCCCGTTCATCGGGGCGCTCGCCGACCGCATCGGGCGACGACGGGTGCTCGTCGGGAGCCTGCTCGTCTTCGGTCTCGCCGGGGGGATCATCGCGCTCGCGCCGAGCTACGGCGTGGTCCTCGCCATCCGGGTCGTCCAGGGGACGGCCGCGGCCGGCATCTTCGTCTCGACGGTGACCATCATCGGCGACGCCTTCGAGGGCGTCCAGCGCAACGCCGTGCTCGGGGTGAACAACGCCGTGCTGTCGGCCGGGGCCGCCGCCTACCCGCTCGTCGGCGGGGTGCTGGCGGCCATCGCCTGGAACGCGCCCTTCCTGGCGTACCTCGCCGCCCTCCCGGTCGCGGTGGTTGCGGCCGTCGTCCTCGAGGAGACACCCTCCAGCCGGACCGTCCGCGGCCGGGCCTACCTCCGGGGGGCCGTGGCGGCGCTCGCGGGCAGTCGGGCGCTCGTCTACTACGGCGCGGCGTTCCTGACCGAACTCCTGCTGTTCGGGACCGTGTTCACCGCCCTGCCCTTCCTGCTCTCGGAGTCGTTCGGGCTCACCCCGGTCGGCATCGGGCTCGTCGTCACCGCCGCCGAGCTGTCGTCGGTCGTCGTCTCCACCCAGAACGGGCGGCTCGCGGGCTTCCTCTCGAACGGACAGCTCGTGACGGCCGGCTTCGCGTGCTACGGCGTCGGGCTCCTCGTCGCGTGGCTCGCCGAGACGTCGCTCGTCGTCGGCGCTGGCGTCGTGGTCGTCGGCGCGGGGCTGGGCCTGAGCATGCCCACGGTGGACGCCGCCATCAGCGACCTCGTGACCGGTGAGTACCGGGCCGGCGCGCTCAGCCTGCGGAACAGCGTGACGTTCCTTGGCAGGGCTACGGGACCGGTGCTCTTCGCCGGACTGGCCATCACGACGGGCTACGGGCCCCTGCTTTTCGCCGCCGGCGTCGTCGCGTTCGGGTTCAGTGCGATAGTCTCGCTGGCGACCGGTCTGCGGGAGAGATAATGTTATATGCTAGCCCGTAACAGTTCCAGGTACGCGATGAGTGACATACGGTCAGAGCGAGCAGTCTGGATGCGGCCGGCCGACGACGCGATACTCGAGTTCATGCGGGACCGTCGCGCCGAGTATCCGGCCATCGTCGCCAATCGTATCGGGATGCACGCGCCCTACGTCGAGGACCGCTTCGAGCGGCTCGCGGAGTTCGGGCTGCTTGAGTCGGTGACCGACGAGGTGGTCTACCGCATCACCGCCGACGGCGAGTGCTATCTCGACGGGACCCTCGACCCGCTGTCCCTCCAGTCCCGGCGCTCCTGAACCGCGAGTCGCCGGTCGAACGCCGACCGCGACGCACTGATTCGTCCCCGGTTCCCGCAGATAGTCGGGTGCTGCGTGGCAGTTCTGTACGGCTATCGAGGCCCATTTCGCGTGTTTTCACGACGGCCGTCTCGGGTTCCGCGCTGGTTCGGACGGGTCCGGGGTGGTCCGTGGCAGGTCGCCGAGGCGTTATCTCTAGAAGACGCAATATCCGCCGGTTCGACGAGTTGAAACCCGTCCGAAAGTGGTCTCTCTGGGTGGTGTTCGACACGTTTAATACATATCACCTTCGTATCAAAGAGTAGTGGCATGTACGATCTGACCGGATTTCAGCGGGACCTCCTCTACGTCATCGTCGGCATGGAGGAACCGAGTGGCCTCGACATCAAGGACGAACTCGAAGGGTACTACGGGTCCGAGATCAATCACGGTCGGCTCTACCCGAACCTCGATACGCTCGTCGAGAAGGGCCTCGTCGAGAAGGGGCAGCTCGACCGCCGGACGAACTACTACGCGCTGACCAGGCGGGGACGCCGCGAGGTCGAGGACCGGCGCAACTGGGAGAACCAGTACGTCGACACCGAGGAAGGCTCCATCACGGCCGAGAGCCTGGCAGACTAGCGGTCCTCTTCGTCCAGCTGCTGGAGGTTGAGCTCGTCCGTGGCGTAGGCGGCCACGTCGAGCACCTCGTCGCTGACGACGACCGGGCAGTCGACGCGCAACGCGAGCGCGATGGCGTCGCTGGGCCGGACGTCGAAGACGAGCGACCGCCGCTCGCCGCCGTGGTACTGCTCTGCGTCGAGCTTCGCGTAGAAGGTCCCCTCGCTGACGGCGTCGATGCGCACCCGGTCGATAGCGCCGCCGAACTCGGCGATCATCTCGACGAACACGTCGTGCGTGAGCGGCCGCTCGAAGGACCCGCCGTCCATCGCGAGCTGGATGGAGCGCGCCTGACTGCCGCTGATGAAGATGGGGAGGAGTTCGTCGCGCGCGGAGAGGACGACGGCCGGAACGCTCGGATCCTGGTCGGCGACGGCGAGTCCACGGACCGTGGCATCGTGGTCCATACCCGGTAGTTCGGCCGGAACGTATGAAAGGGTACCGCGCGTCGGAGCGGGACCCACCGAGCTGATTCCGAGCATCGGACCGACGACCGACCGAACCGATTCCTGGCACCAGACCGAAGACCGAACCGTCGACCGACCTGCTCGCTCCACGCGCGAATCCGGCACAGCTGCGTAAGCCAATCCTACCGCCGCACAGCGTCTGCCACCTATAACCGGCTCTACGTCCACTAGGCGACCATGCGTTCTGTCGCCCTTCTCGTCGCCCTCGGGGTCGTACTCGGTGTGCTGTCCGTCCCCGCGAGCGGGGCGAGCGCGGACGTCTCCATCTCGGGCGTCGAGGTGGCGCCACAGCAGCCGGCGCCGGGCGACCTGGTGACCGTCGCGCCGACGATCCAGAACCTGCCGACGAGTCCCTCGGCGGTCGATATCACGGCCGTCGCGCTCAGGACCGGCGAGGGCCGGCGGTTCGACGAGCTGGCGCGGGTGACGGACCTCGGGACGCTCGCGCCGGGCGGGAGCCTGCGTGTCCCCCTCACGGTGCGCTTCGACCGCGCCGGGGTGAAACAGCTCCGCGTCGTGGTCTACGCCCGGGCCGAGGACGGCCAGCGGGTCACCGTCCAGTACCCGGTGACGGTGCCGGTCCGCAGGCAGGGACCGGGGGTCGACATCGCCGTCGAGCGGGCGGTCGCGGACGCACCGACGGCGGCGAACGTGACCGTCTCGAACGGTCTCGATACGCCCATCCGGAACGTCCGCGTCTCGCTCGGCGGCGAGAACGTCACCGCGAATCCGACGAGGCGGGTCCAGCCGGCCGTCGCGGCCGGCACCGTCGCGACGTTCCCCTTCGTCGTCAGGGCCGCCGGCGCCGGTCCCCACGCGCTGACGGCGAGGCTCACGTACGAGACGCCGGACGGGACGGTCCGGACGGTCACGCGGCGCGAGACGGTCGACTTCGAGACACTCTCGGCGAAGGTGGCAGTCGACGCGCGGAGCACGCCTGGCGTCGCGGCGGCCACGGCCGTAACCGTCACGAACCTCGGCAACGCGCCCGTGCACAACCTGACGGTCACGGTCAGCGCGCCGAACGCGACGGCCGCTCGGGCGTTCCTCCCGGGACTGGTCCCACGGAGCGCCCGGACCGTCCGCCTGAACCTCACCGGGGTGCGCGGCACGGTCGAGACCACGGTCCGTGCGACCTACGACGTGGGGGACCGGCACGGGCAGACGGAGACGACCGTCGACCTGGCCGCCAGGCCGGGTCGCATCGAGCTGACGGGGATCGACGTCCAGCGCGAGGGAGACCGCTACCACGTCACCGGGAGTGCGAGCAACGTGGGGCTCAGCGCGGCCCAGAGCGTCGTCGTGCGCGTGGTGCCCACCGAGAACGTCACGCCGGCGTACCCGAACCGCGAGTACTTCGTCGGCACCGTGCCCCCGAGCGACTTCGTCGTCTTCGACGTGTTCGCCACCGTCCAGGGGAGCCCCGAGCACATCCCGCTGAACGTGACCTACCTCGTCGGCGGCGAGCGCCGGTCCCGGCTCGTCGAGGTGCCGTTCGAGGCCGTCGTCAGCCCGCCACCGCCGGGACAGGGGGCCGGGAGCGCCGGGAACGGCGGCGGCCTGCTCCTGCCGGCCGTCGTCGCGGGCGTCGTCGTGCTCGCGCTCGTCCTCGTCGCGCTCTACGCCTGGAGGTCGACCCGTGCCGCCGGCTGACCCGCCTGTTCGGGACGACGAGCGGTCCCCAGCCCCCGACGAGCAGTCCCCAGCCACCGACGAGCGATCCGCTCCGGGCGGCAAGTCGGCGGTGACGCCGACCGAGCCGTCGTCCCCCGGCGACGAGTCTGCCGTCCCGGTCCTCGAGACGCGCGGGGTCGGCAAGCGATACGAGACCGGCGGGGAGGCAGTCGAGGCGCTCAAGGACGTCGATTTCAGCCTCGCGGCCGGGGAGTTCGTCGCCGTCATGGGGCCGAGCGGGAGCGGGAAGACGACGCTGCTGAACGTCCTCGGCCTGCTCGACGTCCCGACGACGGGCACGGTGTTGCTCCGCGGGCGCGACGTGACCAGCCTCTCGGACCGCGAGCGGACCACCGCCCGGAAGCGGACCATCGGCTTCGTCTTCCAGAACTTCTACCTGATCCCCACGCTTTCCGCCCGCGAGAACGTCGAGATTCCGCGGCTGTTCGACCGCGACCCGTCGACGCGCGCGGACGCCGAGGCGCTCCTGCGGCGGGTCGGCCTGGACGACCGACTGGAGTTCCGGCCGGACGAGCTCTCGGGCGGGCAGAAACAGCGCGTCGCCATCGCCCGCTCGCTCGTCAACGACCCCTCGATCCTCCTGGCCGACGAACCCACGGGCAACCTGGACCGGAAGACGGGGCGACAGATACTCGAGGAGTTCGACCGCGTCCGGGACCGCGGGGTCGCGGTCGTCGCCGTCACCCACGACCCGCTCGTGGACGAGTACACCGACCGCACCGTCGAGCTCGTCGACGGCGAACTCACACGATGAACGGAGGGGTCGAGCCATGAGACGCGGGTTCGGCCGCCGGTTCCCGGCGCTGCTGATGGCGCGTCGCAACCTGCGCCGGACGACCCTGCGCTCGGTTCTGGCGGCACTCGGCATCGTCATCGGCGTCGTCGCCATCGCGTCGCTGGGGATGGTCGGGACGGCCATCCAGCAGACGGCGACCACCACCCTCGGCGACATCGGCAACGAGGTGGTCGTCTCGCCCGCGTTCCAGGCGGGCGTCGGCCGGCTGACAGACCGCGACGTCCGGGAGATCGAGCGGGTCGCCGGGAACTCGGCCGTCGTGCCGGTGAAGAGCACCCGCGCGAGCGTGCGCTTCGACCCCCAGCAGGAGCTGGCGACGATCTACGGGATGCGGAACCCGGGAGACATCTACACGGCGAGCGACGGGCGGATCCCGGACCCGCTCAGGAGCGGCGCGCTCGTCGGCGCCGACCTCGCCGAGCGCCTCGGCGTCCGTCCCGGGAACACGATCACGGTCGCCGGCGACAGCTACCGCGTCGTCGGCGTCCTCGCCACCCAGAGCGGCTTCTCCCCCGTCAACCCGAATTCGGCGGTCGTGCTCCCCCAGACGGCGTTCCGGTCGACCGGCTACAGCCAGGTCGTGCTCACCGCCGAGAGCGGCCGGGCGGCCAACCAGACGGCGATGGCCGTCCGGGCGGCGCTCAACGACCGCGGCCAGCGCGTCGAGATCTTCGAGTTCGCCTCCATCACCCGCCAAATCGACGAGTTCTTCGGCCTGCTCAACGTCTTCCTGCTCGGCATCGGCTTCATCTCGCTGTTCGTCGCGGGGGTCGCCATCCTCAACGTGATGCTGATGAGCACGGTCGAGCGCCGGGAGGAGATCGGCGTCCTCCGCGCCGTCGGCTACCAGCGCACCGAGGTCCTGCGAATCCTGCTCACCGAGGCGATGCTCCTCGGCGTGACGGGCGGCGTCGTCGGCGCGCTGGCGAGCGTGCTCGTCGGCATGGCGCTCAACTGGATCGCCCTCGGCGACCCGCTTTTCGTCTTCCAGCCCCGGAACGTCGGCTTCCTCCTCCTGGCGCTCGTCGTCGGCGTCGTCGTGAGTGCCGCCAGCGGCCTCTACCCGGCCTGGCGGGCCGCGAACGCGAACCCGGTCGACGCGCTCCGGAAGTAGCGACGAGGCTCGGCCACCGGGCGACCAGCACCGAGCGGTCGCGCGGCCTGGGGCCCCCGTGATACCAAGTGGCCGCCTCGGTGGGTCGACGGCCGTTGAACCGGCAGACTACGACGACTTACAAAGACTTACAATGAATTACAAACGCGTGCGGGCCGACCTGCGCCGGTTCGGAGCGCTGCACCGGCCCCGGAAGATCCCAGCTGCCCGACTGCCCCAGCCCGCGGCGCCCGGCGCGGATCGAGTCGACGCCGCCGAGGGCCCACCCGTCGGGCCGCGACGATGTCGGCAGATTGACAGTCCACCCCGAGAACACACGGACATGCCCGCGCCCGGCCCCCCGGTCGTCACCGCAGCCAGCGCGACACCCGTCGCCTTCGATTCGTCCAGCCACGTGGTACTGCTCTCCATCGCGTACCTCCTGACGTTCGGCCCGGAGGCCGTGGACAGCCTCCGCCGGGACGAAGGCGACGACGTGGACGCCGTCGAACGGGACCGGTATTCGAAGTGGGTGCTGGTGGGCTGTCTGGCCGTCGGCGGCAGCGGCGCGTTCGTCGTCGCCGGGGCGGTCCCCGCAGCGACGGTCGCCGGCGGTCGGGGCGTCGTCTTCGGCCTGGGACTGGCGCTGATGCTTCTCGGAGCGGGCGTCCGACAGTACGCCATCAGGACCCTCGGCCGGTACTTCACCCGGACCGTGAAGGTCCGTCCCGCCCAGCAGGTCGTAGCGGAGGGGCCCTACAGCTGGGTCCGCCACCCGTCGTACGCGGGTTCCCTGCTCTCGTTTCTCGGCCTCGGCCTGGCGTTCGCGAACTGGGCGAGCGTGGGGCTGCTCTGCGTCGCGGCGCTCGCCGGCTACGGCTACCGCATCCGCGTCGAGGAGCGGGCGCTCCGGACGGCACTCGGCGAGCCGTACGAGGCGTACCGGGAGCGGACGCCGTACCGGCTCGTCCCCTACGTCTGGTGAGCGGGCGGACCGGGTCGCGCGAGGACGACGGCCTCGCAGTGCGCAGATTCGAGTCACACCTGTCTGAGAGAAACAGGTTTACGTGAACAGACAAAAAGACGGCCGGGCTGATGGGTGAGGACGCAACGAGGTGGTGGGACGAGGCGTACGACGAGGGAGCGCCGTGGGACACCGGGCGCCCGCAACCGGCCATCGAGGACCTCGTCGAGTCGGGGCTGGTGCGGGGCCGCGTCCTCGACGTGGGCTGTGGGACGGGGACCCACGCACGCCACCTCGCGGCTCGCGGCCACCCCGTGACCGCCGTCGACTTCTCCGCGCGCGCCGTGGAACTGGCCCGGCTGAAGGCGGACGAGCGGGCGCTCGACGTGACCGTCCGCCGGGCCGACGCGCTCGACCTCGATCCGTCCCTCGGACCGTTCGAGACCGTCGTCGACACCGGGCTCTTCCACACCTTCGAACCGGCCGAGCGGACGGCGTACGCCACGTCGCTCGCACGCGTGCTCGAACCCGGCGGGCGCGTGTTCGTCCTCGCGTTCAGCGACCGGATAGACGCGCTGCACGAGGACGCCCCCGACGGCCCGGGCGCGCCGATGCCGAACCTCGTCTCCCCGCCGGATTTCGAAGCCGCGTTCGCCGACGGCTGGCGGATCGAGTGGGTGCGCGAGGAGCCGTTCGAGACGAGCCTGCGGACCGTTCCCGGCTACCTCGCGTCCGTCGTGCGGGACGGAGGGAGCTGAGAGCCCCGGGCGGCAGGTCGTCGCGGACGGCTACCGGTCCATCCCGCGACCGATGGTGTAGAACTCGTCGTTCGGGCGCATGTCCGCCAGCGTCGCCATCCGGTTCGAGAGGTTGAAGAAGGCACAGATCGAGCCGACGTCCCAGATCTCCTCGTCGGTGAACCCGACCTCGCGGAGGGCCTCGCGGTCCGACTCCGTGACCGCCTCGGGCCGCTCGGTGAGCTTGAGGGTGAAATCGAGCATCGCGCGGTGCTTCTCGGGGACGTCCGCCGAGCGCGGGTTGGTGGCGAGCTGGTCCGCGAGCTTCGGGTCGTCGCCGTAGACGCGGAGCAGCGCGCCGTGGGCGACCACGCAGTAGAGGCAGTCGTTCGCCCCGCTGGTGGCGACGACGACCATCTCCACCTCCGCGCGGGAGAGGGTTGTGTCCTCTACCAGCGCGTCGTAGTACGCGAAGAAGGGGCGGAAGTGCGAGGGCTTGTACGCGTAGGCCAGGAAGACGTTCGGGGTGAACCCGGCCCGCTCGGTCTCCTCGTCGATCCGCTCGCGGAGGTCGGCCGGCAGGTCTGCCTCGTCCGGGACGGGGAACGCACGCATTGGGTCGTCGGACATACGCTGAACCGCGTGCGGGGCCCGGAAATAGGTTGTGCAGGACGGCGCGGCCACCCCGACCCGGGCCCGCGGGACGGTGCCGGCACGGTCGCGGCTCCGACCCCGAGACTCACTCCCCGCGGAGGACCGCGACCAGGCGCGCCCGGTTGTGGTAGCCGACGACCGAGAGCGCGAGGAGGACGGCGACCACCCCGAACGCCCGGAGCAGGTGCGCGCCGGCGACGCTCGCGCCCGCGAGCGCGGCGAGCAGGAAGCCCGGCAGCCGCCCGACGACGGCGACGACGACCAGCTTCCAGAGCGGGATGTCGGTGAGCCCGGCGACGAAGCAGATGGCGTCGTCGGGGAGCCCGGGGACGAGGAACGCCAGGAACAGGCCGAGCAGCCCGCGCTCCTCGGGGAGGGCGTCGAACTCCGCGAGCGTCTCCGGCGCGACAACGCGCGCTACGTAGGGCCGACCGAACTTCCGGGAGAGGACGAACGCGCCGGCGCTCCCGACGGTGACGCCGACGAGGCTGTAGACGGTCCCCCAGCCGGCACCGAAGAGGTAGCCGGCCGCGAAGCCGAGCACCTGTCCCGGGAGGGGCGCGAAGACGACCTGGAACGCCTGGAGCGACACGAACGCGAGCGGCGCCCAGACGCCGAAGCCGGCCACGAACTCCCGGATCGCGACCGCGTCGGTCAGAACCGGCACGTACCGCCTGACCGCGACCGCCGCGAGGCCCAGGAGCGCACCGGCGACGAGCAGGTCCCGAACGACGCGGTTCCGGACCGCCGTGGAGGGGAAGAGTCGCACGGCTCCGTGGTCCCAGCCCACCACCTTAACCGATGGGGTGTCCCGCGCTCGGTCCTGCTCAGGGGGGCCCGAGCTGCACCAACCCCGGTGCGTGCGACATCGCTCGCCTGGCGCGTGCGTTGTCCGTCCCACGCGTGCCACCTGGCGCGTGCTTTTATCGTCGGTGGGCCCCTCCATCGTTCCATGTGCGGTCGCTACAGCATCTACGACCTCGTCCGGTTCGGCGACCGGTACGGCGTCGACGTCGACCAGCACTTCGAGCCGCGGTACAACGCCGCGCCGGGACAGACCCTTCCCGTCGTCGTCGACGGCCACGAGCGACCAGACCAGGACGGGCGAGCCGACACCGACAGTCGGCGCGACGAGCGCCTCACGACCGCCCGCTGGGGGTTCGTGCCGTCGTGGTCGAGCGACGGCTCGGACTCGTTCGTCAACGCCCGGGCCGAGACGGCCGCCGAGAAGCGCAGCTTCCGGGACGCCTACGCCGCCCGACGCTGTCTCGTCCCCGCGGACGGCTTCTACGAGTGGCGACGGACGGCCGACGGCAGCCAGCCCTACCGGGTCACGCTCGCCGACGGTGCCCCGTTCGCCATGGCCGGGCTCTGGACCGACTGGACGCCGGCGACCGCCCAGACCGGGCTGGACGCGTTCGGCGGCGGCGGGCCGGATAGGGAGCCGACGCCGGTCCGGACGTTCGCCGTCCTGACGACGGCGCCGAACGAGCTGGTCGCCGACCTCCACGACCGGATGGCCGTCGCCCTCGACCCGGCCGACGCCCGGCGGTGGCTCGACGGCGACCTCCCCCACGAGGCCGTCGTGGCCCCCTATCCGGCCGAGGAAATGCGGGCCTACCCGGTCTCCACCGCCGTCAACGACACGCGCAACGATTCGCCGGGGCTCATCGAGGAGGTCGGGGGCTGAACGACCCGCACCGCGCGCGGGGCGACGTACAGTGGACCGACGGTCGTCTCCAGCGACCGCCTACCAGGTAGTGTTCAGATTAGACGGTTCTCGCTCCGCGACCGCTCGGGCTGGCGAGACTTCGCGTCTCGCTGCACCCCGCTCACCGCGTCGCGGCTCGCGGGGACCCCTTTCGGATTCCCACCCGTGCTGGCTAGAGAGCTGGCACCGCTTCTCTGTACACTGCCCGCCTACCAGGCCCCAACCTTGATAGTCAGCGGGATGAAAGATACAGGCTTGCCATGACCGGAATCGAGTACGACGATTTCGTCGACCTCGGCTACGAGCCGGAACCGACGGAACTGGTCTGCGAGTTCTACGTGGAGCCGGGGGCGGGGATGGACATGCGGGACGCCGCGGGGCGGGTCGCCTCCGAGAGCTCGAACGGGACCTGGGCCGAACTCCAGGTCGACGAGCGCGTGACCGACCTGAGCGCGACGGCCTACGAGATCGACGGGGACCGCATCTCCGTCGCGTACCCCGACGCCCTCTTCGAGCCGGGGAACATGCCCCAGGTGCTCTCCTGCATCGCGGGCAACATTTTGGGGATGCTCGCGGTCGACCGAATCCGCCTGCTGGACTGTCGCTGGCCCGAGCCCCTGGCGACCTCCTTCCCCGGACCGCAGTACGGCACGTCGGTCAAGACCGAGCTCCTGGACGCGGCCGACCGGCCGGTGACGGCGACGGTCCCCAAGCCGAAGGTCGGTCTGACGGTCGAGCAGCACGCCGAGGTGGGCTACCAGGCCTGGCGCGGCGGCATCGACCTCCTCAAGGACGACGAGAACCTCACCGACCAGTCGTTCAACCGGTTCGACGAACGGGTAAAGCGCTCGTTCGAACAGCGCGACCGCGCCCAGGCGGAGACCGGCGAGCGCAAGAGCTACCTCGTGAACATCACGGCCGACACCGAGGAGATGCTCCGCCGCGCCGAACTCGTCGCCGACCAGGGCGGCGAGTTCGTCATGGTGGACGTCGTCACCGCGGGCTGGGCGTCGGTCCAGACCGTCCGCGAGCGATGCGAGGAGCTGGGGCTGGCCATCCACGCCCACCGCGCGATGCACGCGGCGTTCGACCGCGTGGCGACCCACGGCGTCTCGATGCGCGTCCTCGCGCAGATCGCCCGCATCGTCGGCGTGGACCACATCCACACCGGCACCGCGGGGCTGGGGAAACTGGAGAACGAGGACACCGCCGGCATCAACGAGTGGCTCCACGGCGAGTTCCACGGCATCACCGACGTGCTGCCCGTGGCCTCCGGCGGGCTCCATCCGGGTATCGTCCCGCAACTGCTCGACGCGCTCGGGACGGACATCGCCGTCCAGGCCGGCGGCGGCGTCCACGGCCACCCCGACGGGACCGCGGCGGGCGCGAAGGCGCTCCGGCAGTCCATCGACGCCTACGTGGAGGGGGTCCCCGCCGCGGAGTACGCCGAGTCCCACCCCGAACTGGCCACCGCGCTCGAGTTCTGGGGGACGTCACAGCCCCGGTGAGGCGGTCGCCGGAGAGTCGTGGGGCGACGACGCGGCCACCCGTCGGCAGGACGAGTCGGTCGGTCTCTCCCGACCCGGGGCGAAGCCGTCCTATTATTCCGGTCGAACCGGTGGCCGTAACGTAAATGGTCCCGTGGGCGAGATGCCCGCTATGATTCGCGTCGAGGGGCTCCGAAAGGAGTACGGAGACTTCGTCGCCGTCGCCGGGAGCAGCTTCGCCGTCGAGACCGGTGAGGTCTTCGGCATCGTCGGCCCGAACGGGGCGGGCAAGACGACGACGCTCAAGATGCTCGCCGGGCTGGTCGAGCCGACGGCGGGCGCGGCGGTCGTGAACGGCTTCGCCGCCACCGACGACGAGATGCGGGCCACCCTCGGCTTCCTCCCCGAGGAGTCGCCCCTCTACGAGGAGATGACCGCCCACTCCTACCTGCAGTTCTTCGCGGACCTCTACGACGTGCCACGCGA
>Ga0102959_1000317_pt1 | contig 14379 bp, 15 predicted proteins | sample SalPonF2_B_D2_MG_FD_84520 | JGI IMG/M metagenome (GOLD analysis project Ga0102959, IMG submission 84520) | Salt pond soil microbial communities from South San Francisco under conditions of wetland restoration - Salt Pond MetaG SF2_B_D2_MG ...
ACCATGTCGGTGAGACGGGTAAATTTTAGGTAGGGGAAGGCTGAACGCCGAGTATGGTCGAGGCGTTCGCCGTCGCGAGCGGGAAGGGCGGCACGGGGAAGACGACGAGCACGCTGGCCCTGGGGATGGCGCTGGCCGACGAGTACGACGTGACCGTCGTGGACGCCGACACGGGGATGGCGAACCTGCTGTTCCACGCCGGGCTGGCCGACGTCGAGACGACCCTCCACGACCTGCTCGTCGCGGATGCCGACGTGTCCGTCTCGGACGCCGTCTATCGCCGGTTCGGGATGCGCGTCGTCCCGTGCGGGACGAGCCTGGACGGCTTCGCGGCGGCCGATCCGACGCGCCTCCGCACCGTCGTCGCCGAACTGGCGGCCGACACAGACGTGCTGTTGCTCGACTCGCCGGCGACGCTCGCCAGCCGGAGCGCCATCCTGCCGGTCGTGCTCGCCGACCGCGTCGTGCTCGTCCTCCAGCCGACGATCCCCGCGCTCAGCGACGCGCTCAAGGTAGAGGAGTACGCCCGCGCCTACGGCACCGGCACCGCCGGGCTCGTCTACAACAAGGTCCGCGACCCCGACGCGGTCGAGCGCATCGCCGAGCGGGGCGCACAGTACTTCGACGGGCCGACGCTCGCGTCCGTGCCCGACTCGGACGCGGCCCGGTCGGCCCGTCGCGCCGGCGAACCGCTGTTGGCCCACGCGCCCGAGAGCGACGCGGCCGCGGCCTACCGGCGGGCCGCGGCGAACATCGACGTCCAGTCGGGCGAGTCGGAGGCGGTCGCCGACCGCTTCCGGAGCGCCGTCATCCCTGATAGCCCATGAATCCGACCGACGGCCGGCTGGTCCACTCGCGAGTGGTCAGCGACCCCGGTCGGGCTCTCGAAACGGCGCTCGACCGGCGACTGACGGGCTACGCCGTCCTCGAACCCCAGGAGACGCTCCTGCTCGGAGCAACCGGCCGCGGGCTGCTCGCGCTGCGGGACGGCCTCCCGCAGCTGGCGTACTACACCGGGACGGGACGCGGCGGGCCGGAAGCGCTCGCCGACCTGGCCGAACCCGGCCCGTACAGTGTCGAGCTCTACGAACTCGACGCCGAGCGACTTCCCGACGCCGACGCCCGTCCGGACCGACGGGTCTCACCCGTCATGCCGGCCGAGCGACTGGCGGGCGACCCCGAGCTCGCCGCGAGGGTCCGGGCGCTGGCTCCCGACGACGCCCCGACCGGCGACGGCCGACCGAGCGCGGTCGAGGCCTTCCTGGCCGACGAGGAGAAGATCGCCGCCATCCGGGCACAGGCCAGAGACGAGGCGCGCACGCGAGCCGAGGAGTGGGGGCTCGCCGACGAGCTGGAGTAGGCCGGCGCGACGACCCTGGCGTGGGTAGTCTCGGGCTAACCTGACCAGGGGCCTGACCCTGCCGTCCTCCCGGCGCGTCGACCTTGGCCCTCCAAGGCGCACGTTCAGGTTCCTCCCCGCCCTCTCTACGGTAGAGGACCATCGCGATGAGCAACTGCAATACCTGTGGCGGGTTCGTCTCCCCCGACTTCGTCCGCGTCTTCGGCTCCAACGAGAACGAGCTATTCGCGTGCCCGAACTGCGCGCCGATGTCCGCGATAGCGGACGCTGGCTTCGCTGCAGGCGCCCACACGGGCCACTGAACGCACTCGGTTCCGACCGGGACGCGACGGAGACCACGCCGAGGGATGGGGTGAGACGTAAGTCGCTTGCTCCAGTAGACCGAGCTATGCCGACGGACGCCCCGGACCCTCGCGTCGTCCGCTCGCTCGCGGTCCGGGCCGAGGACGTGGCGCTGGCCGACGAGTACAACCTGACGGGTCGGGCGACCGCCGTGCTGAGGGGGACGCCGCCGTTCCACGGGCGGATGCGGGCGCGGCTCCACGTCGGACACCGGGACGAACCCGCCCGGGCTGGAAGGAATCCGAGCGAAGCCAGGGAGCCAGTCGAGGGTTCTCCGGTCTACGTCCCGCCCGCCGCGTTCCTCGACGAGTCGGCGGTACCCGACTACCTGCACGCCGACGAGACGGCCGCGGCGCTCCGGACCGACCCCGACGCCGACTACGCCGTCGACTCGCGCTCCCCACGCCGACCGGTCCACACCGGGTAGCTGTCACGGTGCTCTCCGGCGACGACGCGGGGTGAACCGCCGCCGCGAAATGGGGGAAAATCGCCGACGCAAGCGGCTTACAGTGACTTACAAACACTTACAAACGCTTACAATCGACCGACGCGGTCCTGCGGACCCGGGTCGACCGCCCGAGTCGGTCGCGCCTCCTCCTCACTGTCGGGTCGGCCCTCTCTGCACCCCGGACAGGTCGGTCGGCCATTCTACGTCGGTCGGCTTCACGACGAACGCGAGCCGCCGGCGGATAGAAGTAGTTGCATCGAATAGGCGTCCAGGTCGCTCCGGGTCCGGGCGGCTACTGCGTCGGTCACTGGTTCGTCGTGGCGAGACGCTCGTCTCGCTCCCGGAGCAGTCGGCGGACGTGGCCGAGCGAGTACTCGACGCCGTACGTCTCCGCGACGTGTCGCTGGACGAGCGGCGGCGACCACGACGTCGCGTCGTAGCCGTACTCCCCGGGCGTCGCCTCCAGCGTCTCGGCCAGCTCTGCCCGTTCATCGGCGCTCAGCTCGCTCGGCCGTCCGGGCCGGTGGTCGTCGACGACGGCTTCCTCGAGCGGGCGGCTCTCGAAGCGGTCGAACCAGTAGTAGAGCGTGGGCGCCGGGATGCCGTAGCGGTCGCTGAGTTCGGCGACCGGCTCGCCGTCGAGGTAGGAGAGCGCGACCATCAGCCGCTTTGCCTCCTTTGCGCCCTCTGCGGTCGCCAGTCGCTCGCGCAGGTCGTCGGCCGAGATCCCCTCGAGCGTGCCCATCTTCAGTACCCGGACCTACGGCGCCCGGCCGTATAATAAGTTATGTTCGACGTCGGCCGTCCGTTCGGCGGGGAGCCCGTATATCGTCCGTTCGGTGGGGAGCCCGTACATCGTCCGTTCGGGTTGGAACCTGTTGCTGCCGTTCCGGCCCCCGAGGATATCTTTACAGTGGTGTGTGCCAAGGTCTGGACATGGAGTACGACGATTCTGCGAGAGGTGTCGAGATCGCCGCGCGGACCCGCGAGTTCGTCGAGGAGGTAGTCATCCCGGTCGAGAAGGAGCTGCTCGGGGACGGCCCGGTCACCGAAGGCCAGATGGACGCCCTCCGCGAGGAGGCCCGCGAGTACGACGTCTACGCCCCGCAGGTCCCGGTCGAGTACGGCGGGATGGGCCTCGACTTCAGGGACATGCTCCCGGTCTTCGAGGAGGCCGGGCGGAGCCTCCTCGGGATGGACGCCACAAGGGTCGGTGCTCCCGACGAGGGCAACATGCACCTCCTCGAACTCGTGGGGACCGAGGCACAGAAAGAGCGCTGGCTCCGGCCGCTCGCGGCGGGCGAGATGCGGTCGGGCTTCTCGATGACCGAGCCGCTCCAGGGGGCCGGCTCGGACCCGAAGATGATACAGACGACCGCCGAGAAGGAGGGCGACGAGTGGGTCATCGACGGGCACAAGTGGTGGACGACGCAGGGTGGTATCGCGGACGTCCTCATCGTCTTCGCCCGCACGGACATGGATGCCCATCCCTACAGCGGCTGTTCGACGTTCATCGTCCCCGCCGACGCCCCGGGCGTCGAGGTGGTCCGGGACATCCCGCACCTGGGCGGCGGCCTCAGCGGGATGTCCCACGCCGAGATCACCTACGACGACGTGCGCGTCCCCGAGGACGCGCTGCTCGGCGAGCTCCACGAGGGGTTCAAGACGGTCCAGCTCCGCCTCGGCCCGGCCCGACTGACCCACTGCATGCGCTACTCCGGGATGGCAGAGCGCGCACTCGACGTGGCGAAGGCCTACGCGTCGGAGCGACGGGCGTTCGGCGAGCCCCTCGCGGAGAAGCAGTCGCTTCGCTACCGCATCGCCGACGCCGAGACGCGGCTGCACGCGGTGCGGACCATGGTCCGCCACGCGGCCGACCAGATCGCCGCCGGGGAGGAGGCGCGCGTCGAGGTGTCCATGTCCAAGGTCTTCGCCGCCAACGTCGTCCAGGACGTCGTCGACCTGGCGGTCCAGATCTGCGGCGGCAACGGCATCGGCAAGGACCTGCCCCTCTCGGACTTCTACGAGGAGGTCCGGCAGTTCCGGCTCGTCGACGGCGCCGACGAGGTCCACAACCGCGTCATCGCGCGTGCCGCCTTCGAGGACGTGGACCCGGGCGAACTCGACAACGTCACGCGCTACCGCGGCTGACCGGGGTCGGTAGTGGGTCGCTGGAATCGGTGTCCAGTGGCCGTCGGTCCGCAGCTTCTGGAGCGGGCACCGTCCCGGAAAAACATAAATAATTGTAATAAAATTGGCCGTGAAACGGATCTAGCGGTATCTGTCCTTCCGGCTCGAGTTCCCGACCGCCGTTCTAGGCTGTTACATCCTCGAATCCGGTTTCGGGTGACGTACCCGACGATTTCGCCGTGTCTGATGTGACGATGGCCCTTCGATCGACTCGCCGGTGCCGTCGGCGCTTCGAACTATCGGGTGTGGGCATATTCTATCGTGTGTTGGTGGTAAAGACCCCGGATTGTAGATGCATGGGGGTATTTCGAGATGACGGGAGAGTGACTGTATCTCTAGCAGGAGTTCGTCTCCAGTTCCGCGACGGGATTATCAGTTATTCTGTCCGTCCTGTCTCCCGTCGCGATACCATTCGAGGTGGCATCTCGACGTCGACGACCGTGAAATTACAGAAGTACCCCTGTAAATTCGTTACAGTCGCCGATCTTGAACGGCGCTCGGGCTCTCCGAGACGACCGTTCAGCTATTTGGAACAAACAGTCACGCAGTTTACCGCTGGTTCTCGCCAGTACGTGGTCTGTGGCCGCGCATTTCGGGAATTGTTCCGACGATTGGCGAGGAAATCCCGCGAACGTCGAAGTGGACCAGTTTGAGAAGGGCGATTCTCGTTCGTCATTGTGGGAAGTCCGAGTGCCGGTGACGGCGTCAGGAGTAGGTGACGTTCAGTTCGATGACGTTCACGGTCTCGAGGACCTTGTTCGGGAGCGACTCGCGGAACCGCGTTCCCCTGATGCGGTTAGAGGGGCCGGCGACGCTGACGGCGCCGAGGACGCGGTCGTCGTTGCTGAGGATGGGCGCGGCCACGCACCGGAGCCCGTTGAGCCGCTCCTCGTCGTCGAAGGCGTAGCCGCGCTCCCGAATCTCCTCGAGGTCCGCGAACAGTTCCTCGCGCGTGGTGACGGTGTTCGGGGTCGTCGCTTCGAGCCCGTGGAGGTCGATTATCTCGTCGACGCGATCCACCGGGAGGTGCGCCAGGATGGACTTCCCGAGCGCCGTCGAGTGCAGCGACACGCGGGTGCCGACGTGCGCCTCGACCTTGACGGCGTGCTCGCCGCGTGATCGCTGGAGATAGGTCCCCCGCCCGTGCTCCTCAATGAGGAGGTTGCCCAGTTCGCCGGTCTCCTCGGCGAGGCGCTTGACCTCGGGCTTGGCGATCCGGTAGATCTTCCGCCGGTTGCGCGCGTACGCGCCAAGTTCCAGAAAGCGGATGCCCACCTTGTACTCGCCGTTCTGGCGGACGACGTACTCCTCCTGCTGGAGGGTGCTCAGGTAGTTGTGCACGGTGCTCTTGGGGAGCCCGAGATGCGCCGCGAGCTCAGAGACGCCCGCGCCGTCGAGCTCCTGGAGCTCCTCGACGATGCGGAACGTGGTCTCGGTCGATTTCACCGGGTTCTTGGCTGGCCGTCCCATCGTTGTCCGTCGTTCCGGGGCCGTCGTAATAAACGTTTATTCAGCAATGTGGAACGAGGGGTCGTGACGGTGAGACGGGCGTGGCCGTCGAGCGCCGCCGGGAGGCCCGTGTCGACGGTCCGACGAGCAGCCGGCGTCGACGGCCCCAGGGCGGCCAGGTAGCTATATCACCCCGGTCCCGCAACTGCGTAGCATGGCGCCGACGATAACGCGAATCGAGAGCATCGAATTCGAGTACCCGCTCGAGGACGTGGGCACGGACGGCAACGGGTTCAACCTCGTCTACGAGCCCGGCTCCACGACCGTGCGGAAGCTCTTTGCCGTCCGGGTCCACACCGACGAGGGAATCACCGGCGAGTACGTGGGCGGGAACTCCCCCGCTGCCGCCCAGATCAACACCTTCGCCGACTACCTGGTCGGCCGGAACCCGCTCCACCGGGAGCGCCACTGGAGCGAGATCAAGCGCGCTCCGGAAGTACGACCGCATGGGCATCGGACCGATCGACATCGCGCTCTGGGACTTCGCCGGCAAGTACTACGACGCGCCGATCCACGAGCTTTTGGGCACCTACCGGGAGCGTATCCCCGCATACGCCTCGACCTACCACGGCGACGACAACGGCGGCCTCGGCTCGCCGGAGGCGTACGCCGACTTCGCAGAGACGTGTCGCGAGGTGGGCTACCCCGGCTTCAAGATCCACGGGTGGGGCGGGAGCGACGACGCCCGGGACATCCGGCGCGAGGTGGCGACGGTCCACGCCGTGGGCGAGCGCGTCGGCGACGAGATGGACCTGATGCTCGACCCGGCCTGCGAGTACGAGACGTTCGGTGACGCCCTGACGGTGGGGCGGGCCTGCGACGAGCAGAGCTTCTTCTGGTACGAGGACCCCTACCGCGACGGCGGCATCTCCCAGCACGCCCACCGGAAGCTGAGCCAGCGCCTCGAGACGCCCCTCCTCCAGACCGAGCACGTTCGTGACCTCGAACCCCACACCGACTTCGTCGCCAACGAGGCGACCGACTTCGTCCGCGCCGACCCCGAGTACGACGGCGGCAGCACGGGCGCGATGAAGCTCGCCCGCGTCGCCGAGAGATTTGGCCTCGACGTCGAGTTCCACGCCCCCGGTCCGGCCCAGCGTCACTGCATCGCCGCCGTCCGCAACGCGAACTACTACGAGCTCGCGCTGGTCCACCCCGACTGCCAGAACACCCAGCCGCCGGTCTATCGCGGCGACTACTCCGACCTCCTCGACACCATCGACTCGGACGGCACGGTCCCGGTCCCCGACGGGCCGGGACTCGGCGTCGAGTACGACTGGGGGTACATCGATGCCAACCAGACCGGCTCGGTCCACACCTACGAGGGATGACCGCCGCGAGGGTGCGCGGGTCGGTCCGCCGCAGGCGACCGGCTCCGGGCGGGAGCTGGTGGAGGCGGCCCGCTCAGTAGTTCAGGTAGACCGTCTTGGTCGACGTGTAGAACTCGAGGGCGGCGTCCCCCTGCTCGCGGTAGGTGTCCGTCGAGGAGTGCTTGTAGCCGCCGAAGGGGACGTGGAGCTCCAGCCCGGTCGTCTTGTCGTTGACCTTGGCGACCCCGGCTTCGATGTCGTCGACGAACCGGTGGGCCTCCGAGAGGTCCTGGGTGACGATGCTCGCCGACAGGCCGTACCTGACGTCGTTGGCGACGGCGAGCGCCTCGTCGAAGTCGGCGACCGGGACGACCGCCAGCACCGGCCCGAAGACCTCCTCCTGGGCGATGCGCATGTCGGGGGCCACGTCGGCGAACACCGTCGGCTCCACGTAGTGGCCGTCGGCGTCGACGTCCGCCCGACCCCCGCCGGTCACCAGCCGCGCGCCCTCCCGCTCGGCGACGTCGACGTAGTCGAGCGTTCCCTCCAGCTCCGAGGCGTCGACCTGCGGCCCCATGTCGGCGCCGTCGAGGCCCGGCCCGACCGCCAGGGCGGCGGCGTACTCGGCGACGCGTTCGACGAACTCGTCGTAGACGTCTTCGTGGACGATGGCACGGCTGCAGGCGGTGCAGGCCTGCCCGGTGACGCCGAAGGCGCCCGACCCGACGACGTCCACGGCCTCGTCGAGGTCGGCGCTGGGCATGACGACGGTGGGGTTCTTTCCGCCCATCTCGCACTGGACCCGCTTCTGGTCCGCGGTCGCCTGGTCGTAGACCATCGTCCCGACCTCGGCGCTCCCCGTGAACGAGACGGCGTCCACGTCCTCGTGGGTGACGAAGGTCGAACCCACCGCGCTCCCGGGCCCCGTGACGAAGTTGACCACGCCGTCGGGGACGCCGGCCTCGTCGAGCGCCGCGACGATGGCCTTCCCGACGAGCGGGGCCTGCGAGGCCGGTTTGAACACGACCGCGTTGCCGGCCGCCAGGGCGGGCGCCAGCTTCCAGGCCGGGATGGCGATGGGGTAGTTCCACGGCGTGACGAGCGCCGCGACCCCGAGCGGCTCGCGCCGCGTCGAGAGGTGCGTCTCGGTGCCGCTCGCGGCCTTGACCGTGCCGCCGAGGTCGCGGGCCCTCTCCGCGTAGTAGGCGAAGATGTCGATGGCCCGCTGTACCTCTCCGGTCGCCTCCGCGGGCACCTTGCCCTCCTCCCGGGTGAGCAGTTCGGCGAGCGCCGCCTTCCGCTCGGCGAGCCGTTCCGAGGTGCGCCGTAGGATTGCGCCGCGCTCGGGCGCGGGGGTGGCCGCCCAGTCGGCCGCGGCTGCGACGGCAGCGGCGACCGCTTCGTCAGCGTCCGCCGCGCTCGACTCCTGGCACCTGGCTACGACCTCGGAGACGTCCGCCGGGTTCCGCACCGGGAACGTCTCGCCGGTCTCCGATACTGTCCACTGGCCGTCGACGTAGTTTCGCTCAGCGTTCGACATGACTGCCTTCGCCAGGCACTCTGACCCGCACCCTAATCGAGTTTTTGGTCGTGGGGGAGTTCGTCCGAACCGCTATTCACGCGAACGGGCCGGCTCGTGGGGCCGCGGGGGTCGTCGGTGTGCGAGCGGGAAGCGGCCCGTCCACCCCCCGGGTCGGGGCCGGGATTTAATACCGCCACGCCCCTCGCCGCGACCATGGTCCACTCGACGTGGGGCGACTGGTTCGTCCGCGAGGAGGTGGAGGCGACCGACCCGGACGGGGCGTCCGTCTGGTACCTCGGCTGTAACGGGTTCGTCCTCAGATCGCGCGAGGCGACGCTGTACATCGATCCGTACTTCGCCGATGGCGACCCCCCGAACGTCTTCCGGATGATCCCGGTGCCGATGGACCCGGCCGACGCCACGCTCTGTGACGCCGTGCTGGTCACCCACGAGCACATCGACCACATGCACCCGCCCTCGTACGGCCCCTTCGTCGAGAACCTCGGGGCCGACCTCTACGCGCCTGGCGCCTCGTACACCGATCCGGACTACGACGGGGACCTGCGCGCCCCCGACGACCGGCGGACCGTCGTCGAGCCCGGTGACTCCTTCGCCGTCGGCGACTTCACCGTCCACGTCCGCGGCGCTAACGACCCGGACGCCCTGGAGCCGGTCAGCTACGTAATCGAACACGAGTCGGGGACGTTCTTCCACGGCGGCGACAGCCGGCCGGCCGACACCTTCGCCGACGTCGGAGCCGAGTTCGGCCTCGACCTCGGGGTGCTGGCGCTCGGCTCCGTCGGCAACGTATACTACCCCGACGACGACGAGACGCGGGTCACGCGGTGGTACAACGACGAGAACCAGGTCGTCGAGGCTGCCAACGACCTCGGACTAACGCGCTTGGTCCCCTCGCACTACGACATGTGGCGGGGTGTCGGCGCGGACTCGAAGGTCCTCTTCGACCACGCCGCATCCTACCGGTACCCGCGGGTGGTAGAGCGCATGGTCATCGGGGACCGCGTCGACTTCGGCGAGCCCGGCGTCGTCCAGCCTCGACTGCTGCGGCGGGGGTCATCTCGGGGTCGGTAGGCTAGCCGCCCGTCGCCTCGAACGCGGCGGTCGCTCGTCAGAACTCGCCGTTGGTCTCCGGATCGATGGCGGCCTCGCGTTACACTTCCGTGACCGGGTTCTCCAGCGTCCCGATGTTCTCGATGTCGATGACGACCCGGTCGCCCGGGGCGAGCGTGAACTCGTCCGGCGGCACCAGCGGGGTGCCCGTGAGCAGCACGACGAGGTCGGGGAGCCGGTTGTGGCGCTGCAGCTGGGTCGCGAGCTCGTCGACGCCGAGCGCGTCGGTCGCCACGCAGGCCACGTCGCGCTCGACGAGGAACTCCGCGGCCCCGACGGTCGGATAGACGTACTCGTGGACGTACTCGTCGGTGGGCCGCGGCGGGTTGCCGCAGTCGAGGACGACGAAGTCGTCGGCCCGCAGGTCGCGCCGGTCGGCCGCATCGCGGAGCTCGTCCCTGCCGATAGTCGACCCCGGGGGTTTCTCGGTGAAGTCGAGGACCACCCCCTCGGTGACCATCTCGCCCGGACCGACGTCGTCGATGGTGCGGGCCTCTGTCGGCGAGAGGAAGTGCGTCGGGGCGTCCATGTGCGTCCCACAGTGGGTGTCGAGGTGGAGTCGCGTGCCGTTGTAGCCGTCTGCCTCGACGGTCGCGTACGGCTCGAACTCGGGCGCCGGACGTCCGGGCGGCCGCGTCGGGGTGTCCGGGCCGAGCGGCTGGGTCAGGTCGATCCACTCGTCCATGCCACCCCGTTCTTCCGCGCCCGATTTGTAGTTTCCCCCTGCTGGGAACGGCGCTCGACTCCCTCCGTTGACTGACGAGGAACACGGCCTTCGTCCCGGTTCCCCCTGGCACCCCCGCGGGGACGCCCGGCGACCCGGTCGACCGCTGGTATCGTCGCTCCCCCGGAGTCGTCCTGGGTCGCCGCCTCTCCAGTTCAGATATATATTATCGTAACTTTCCGCACTGGCGCAAGCGTCACCCGAATCTGCGTCTTCCACCCGACGCGACTGGTTTGAATCGACGTAAGAGGGGCTACAGCGCCCCTTCCTGTGCGTGAACTGCCGTGTTCGGGCTGTCCCCTGGGTACTTCACAGACAGCTCACCTCTCAGCTTCGAGTCCAGATCGTCGCTCCCGGAAAATCCCGGGATTCGACCAGTTTTAGGGGATTTAAGGGCATATTACGCCCCCGTGGTCCCTAAATACCTTTGTACCTCTACACGATGATACTATCAAAATTTACGACACTGGAATTATAAGTAGATTCGTTCGAGCTTCCCGGTGGCCATCCGGGCGCTCGGGAGGTCGAAATCCGGGTTGTAAGCGATTGTAACTTTTTGTAAGTCACCTACGTCCGGCAGATTCGCCATCGCGAGCCGATTCCGACGACCGCGACGTCCCGCCGGAACCGACCCACCAGCGCGCAACCGGTGGGTAGCTACCGGCGGCGGCTCACCTGAACGCCGACGGGCCACTGACCTGGCTGACCGTGGCGCTCTGCGGCGGGGGTGGTCCGGACCGTGTTCGTCGGTCGTGGCGATGCGGTCGAGGCCGTCGAGCCACGCCGGTCCGGCCCACCCGACGTCGGTGAGGCCTCGAGACGGCTACCACAATCGTTATTCCAGCGTGGTGACAAGGGTCGTCTCGATCGACCGATGATTCCGCGAGGACTGTTCGAGGACCTGCGGCCATCCGTTCCGAGCGGCGCTCTCGCAGACTGCGGCCGTGTCCCCGCAACTGTTCACGTCTCGAACGGGGACGGACGCGTCCCCCGCGATGACGACGCGGTCACCGGTCTCCGGGACGGCGATGGACGATGATTTCCGCGGTATCGGTGCTGGCAGTCGGGCCGGCGGTGACCGACGGCCCCTCGGTCGAACTGGTCGTGTTCCTGCTCATCGGCCTGCTCGGTGGCGCTCACTGCATCGGGATGTGCGGGCCGCTCGTGACCATGTACTCGAACCAGCTCCAGCGCCCCGACGCCCGCGACGACGTCCTGACGTGGTACGAGGTGCGCCAGCACGCCCTGTTCAACCTCGGGCGGACCGTGAGCTACGCCGTCCTGGGTGGGCTGTTCGGGTTCCTGGGCCTGCTCGCGTTTGACGCCGCCGCGGTGAGCGCCCTGAGCACGGAGGTCCGGGCGGTCGTGGGCGTGCTCGCCGGCGCGTTCATCATCAGCGTGGGCGCCTACCGGGTGTTCGGACAGCACGGGAGCGTCCTCTCCGCGCTCCCGCTCGAGTCGGGTTCGCACTCGCTGTTCGGTCGGGTGTACTCGCTCATCACGGCCCGCGTCGGCGACTGGGCGAACGGGCCGGGGATCGTCGGCCTCGGCGCGATACACGGCCTGCTCCCCTGTCCGCTGCTCTATCCGGCGTTCCTCTACGCGTTCACGCAGGGCTCCCCTACGGGGGGCGCACTCGACCTCGCGGTACTCGGCGTCGGGACCATCCCGACGGTCTTCCTCTACGGTACGGTGATCCAGTCCGTCGGCACCCGCCATCGGACCACGCTCCATCGCGTCCTCGGGGTGGCGTTCCTCGTCCTCGGCTACCTGCCGCTCTCCCACGGGCTCTACATGCTGGGCGTCCACGTCCCGTGGCTGATCAAGGTGCCGATCTACCAGCCGCTCGGCTGACGAGCCCGCCTCCCGGCGCGGTCGGCAGTGGGGTCGGGCAGGCCGTTCACAGGAGGTGGAGGACGAACACCGCCCGGTAGATCTGCCAGAGCCCCGCGAGCACCATGACGCCGCCCGCGAGCCGGTTGACGAGGCCGAAGCGGGCGGTTACCGGCCGGCCGAGGTCGACGCCGACCGCCGAGAGGACGGTGACGACCAGCATCAGCCCGCAGACGCCGATTGCGTAGGCGACGATGACGAGGGCGCTCGGGCCGGGCGGGAACTGGAGCGCCTGGAGCACGACCGCGCTGACGACGGGGAGCACGCAGCCCGCCGCGGCGACGGCGTAGGCCCCGCCGAACAGCGCGAACCCGGCGACGCTCCGGCGGCGAGCGGGGAGCGAGCGGTGGACCGACGGGCCCCGGTCGAGGATGGTGACGACGCCGAGCGCGACGAGCAGCGCGCCGATGGCCGGCTCGACTGTCTCGAGGGGCGCGACCGCGACCTGCCCGAAGACGTACACCGCGCCGACCAGCACGGCGAAGACGGCGAGGACGCCCGCCGCCGCTGCCGCTCCCCGGACGAGCGCTCCCCTGACCGGCGACTCCGTCTCGCGGTCGGCCGCGTGCACGAAGTAGCCGACGTACCCCGGGAGGAGCGGGTACGCACAGGGGGAGAAGAACGTCACCGCGCCCGCGCCGAACGCGAAGCCAAGCGCGCCGAGGTAGGTCGCCGTCGGCATCGTCATCTCGTCGCCCGCGTGGCCGCCTTGACGATGGCATCCGCCGAGATGAGCCCCGCGTGATTCCACACGACGTGACCGTCCGGGTCGAGGACGGCCAGCGTCGGGACGCCCCGGACGGAGAGCTGCCGGAAGAGCGAGTCCTTCGTGTCGACGCCGACGAGCCACGCGCCGTCGTTGTCCTGCCACCACTGCCGGACGTCGGCCGGCGAGAACGTCCCCCCGAACACCTGGTCGGTCACCGAGACGAACTGCACCGAGTCGAGCCGGTCGCGCGCGTTCCGTAGCTCGGGCATCTCGGCCCGACAGGGCGCACACCCGGTCGAGAACAGATCGAGCACCGTCACGTGGCCGGTGGGGAGCCGGAGCTGTCCGGCCGTGCTCCCCGGCGCGTCGATGGTCCGGACCGTCACCGGGTCGAGCACCGGCGACCCGCCACCGAGAAGGCCCGTACACCCGGCGACCGCGCCGACGCCGGCGGTCGCGGCGCTCGCGAGGAGTCGCCGTCGGCGCATCTACCCCTCACGCTCCCGGAGCCGCTTCAGGTCCGTCCAGAGGTGCTGCCACGGGACCTTCTTCTCCAGCGAGTTCCGGTAGGTCCGCTCGACGTACCCCTTGTCGTTCACGAGGAAGATGACCGCGGCGTGACTGAAGTAGGTGACGCCGTCTTTCGTGTACGAGGGCGCGAACTTGATGCCGTACTCGCCCTGGATGACGTCCTTCGCGCGCTTCGGCGACGGGGGGCGGAGGAAGTACCAGTCGCTCGCCGAGAGGTCGACGTACTTCTCGTGGGCGAACGTCTGCAACCGCGCTTTCGTGTCCTGTCGCGGGTCGAACGTCGTCGCGACGAACGCCGTGTCGTCGCCCGCGGCGAGCGCCTTCGTCTGCACCGCGCGCATGTCCGAGACGAGCACGGGACAGACCGAGGGGCAGTGCGAGTAGAAGAACGTCGCGAAGAAGTTCCGTCCCGCGAACCGGTCCGGCATCGTCACCTGCTCGCCGTCGTGGAACACGGCCGGGAGCGTCGCCCGCGGGAACTGCTGGCCCCACGCCGGATAGACGATGTCCTCGCTTTTCGCCCGCTGGTCGGCCGGTTTCGCGAGGTAGGTGTTCGGCGAGGTGGCGCGCCGCCCGAGGACGCCGGCACAGCCCGCGAGGCCGAGTTCCGCCCCGGTCACCGCCCCAGCGAGGAACGTTCGGCGTCGCATGGTCACCGAGGCGTTACCGGTCGGAGCACATGTTCCTTTCGACTAACGAAAACGTTTAGC
>Ga0102959_1000320_pt1 | contig 14320 bp, 12 predicted proteins | sample SalPonF2_B_D2_MG_FD_84520 | JGI IMG/M metagenome (GOLD analysis project Ga0102959, IMG submission 84520) | Salt pond soil microbial communities from South San Francisco under conditions of wetland restoration - Salt Pond MetaG SF2_B_D2_MG ...
AACGCCCGCCCGCGGCGGCTCGGCCGCCCTATCGTTACGGCGCGTCGGGCAATAGGTGGCCGCGGACCGGCGATGGACGAACGCTACAGCCCCCACGCCCTCGCGAACGCCTCGAAGCTGCGGTCGTATGTCTTCTCCGCCTCCGGCGGGAAACAGCAGCCGGGCAGTTGGCGGCTCTTGAGGTGAGACTGAATGCAGTCGCAGCAGACACCCCGCTTGCCGCAGGACGTGTATGTGCAGCCGCAGAAATCCAGGTTTCGATCCTTTTTACATTCCACGCTTCGGCTCCTTACGCCGCGAGGAGAACTACCCATCTGCAAACCGTCAACTTACAGGCAAACGGCACACGGCAAAAGTCCAACCCTCCAGGAAACGAAGGGAGAAAACACAAGCAACGGCGCCGCGGGCTCCCTGCAACGCCGTGGCTGGCTCGCTTGTGCTGCCGTTGTCGGCATCACAAATCGGCTGAAATATTTTCAGATTGTCTTGAACCTCCGGTCGATAATGTGCAAAGTACTTTGTAGTACAAAGCATATTGGGCGGGACGGGAGCAGATCGATGGATGCGGAACGGGCGACCGCGGAGCTGAAGGTTATACGGGAACTGATGGAGCGGCCGATCCGCTGCTCCACGATGAGCGGCGCCTCCGGCGTGATCGCCGGGCTGGTGGCCCTGGCGGGCGTGGCGGCGGACTACTTCGTCTCCGCCCGCTTCGAACGCGACGAGGCGATGGCCATCAACATCCTCGTGTGGGCGGGGGTGTTCTGCACGGCCCTGGCGGCGAACGTCGTCCTCACGCGGCTGCGGGAGATGCAGCGCGGCATGCCGTTCTGGTCCGGCGTGAAGAAGCGCATCCTGCTGACCATCCTGCCGCCGTTCGTCCTCGGCGTGGGTCTCACCGCGGCCGTGATGCACCGCTGGTGGGTGTCCGTGCACGGCGGGCCGTGGATGCCGAATCAGTGGGGGCTGATCCCGGCGATCTGGATGGGCTGCTACGGCCTGGCGTGCTGGCAGGTGGGCGAGATCAAGGCCCGCGAGCTCCGCTGGCTGGGCGCGGCGTTCGTGCTGGCCGCCCTGCCGACCGCGGCATTCTGGCAATACTCCATCCCCGGCGTCACGGAAGGCCACGCGGCCTACTGGACGCTCGGGGCCACCTTCGGCGGATTCCACATCGTCTACGGGATCATCGTGTGGGCGCGGCATGGAGGGTGAGACCTTTGCGGATTTCGGATTTCAAATTGCGGAATGAACCAACGGCCCCGCTCCCGGCTTCGCCAAGGCTACGTCGCGGCAGGCCGCTTGCGATCGCGGCTCGGACGCTCGGCTACGAGGAGCGCCGTAAGGCGCCGCGGGTGTCTTCGACACCCGTGCCGCCGGCCGTTTGTGGCTCCTGATAACCGATTTCCGCTGCACGTGCGTGAGGCAGGCGCCGGGGGGGGCGCCTGCCGACGCGCTGCTCATGGCCCGCGGCGGCGGGCCAGATGAAGTGAAGCTTTGGTGAACCGCAAGAACCACAACCTGATCGACGAGACGATCCACCAGCGCACGCGCCTGGCCATCATGGCGGCGCTGGCGGCGGTGAAGGGCCTCGACTTCAACGAGCTGAAGGCCGAACTCGGCCTGACGGACGGCAACCTCTCCACGCACGCCGCCACGCTGGAGAAGGCCGGCTACGTGAAGGTCGCCAAGGGCTTCCGCGGCCGCAAGCCCCGCACCACGCTGGAGCTGACCGCCAAGGGCCGCAAGGCCATGACCAACTATATCGCTTTGCTGCAGGGCATTCTGGACAAGGCAAAGTAAAGACAACCAATGCCGCACCAGGGAGATAGAACATGAGCGTACTGCGTTTCTTCGCGATCATCGTGATCTTCGGCGCCGTGAGCGTCGCGTGGCTGATCCTCGGCGGGGCGATGTGGGCCCGCACGGAAAGCCAGGACAGCAGCCTCTCGGCCGAGATGCGGAGCCTGTGGGGCCCGGAGCACATCGTGCAGCCCGGCCCGTTCTGGGCGTCGCATCAGCTCACCAACGGCCGGCGAGATGAGAACTGCTCCGCCCCGGCCTCCAGCGTGGTGACGGCCCGCATCCGCCACGACCACCGCAACAAGGGCCTGCTGTGGTTCAGCTCGTTCGAGGTGGACTTCGACGGCACGTACACCGTGCCCGCCGCGGCCGAGGGCCAGGACGCCAAGGCCACGTTCTTCTTCGACCTGCCGCACGGCATCAACCGGCTGGACAGCGCCACCGTCACCGTCGGCGGCGTCGAGCGCCCGGTCCGCCAACAGGAGCTCGCCAAGCAGCGCATCTCCGTGCCGGTCGACCGCTCGCGGGAGGCCACCGTCCGCATCCGCTTCACCACCCGCGGGCAGGACGCCTGGGTGTACTCGCCCGGCGCGGCCGTGACGGTGACCGAGGAGGACGACGGCATCCGGATGGTCAGCTCCGGCCGGTGGGACCAAGTCCACTCCGCCAGCGTGTCTTCGGCGAGCAACCCGCTCTCGGAGCTGTCGAACTTCTCGCTGACGGTGACGACGGACTTCCCGGACATCGACTACCCCAAGGGCACGTGCAGCCCGAACGAGCCGGCCGAGAAGACCAACGGCGGCATGAAAGCGTCCTGGGCCTTCGCCAACTCGATCACCAACCAGGCGATGGGCGTGGTGATGCCCAAGCGGCCCAACGCCGGGCCGATCGCCGCGCGGATGAGCCTGTTCGCCCCGGTGAGCCTGTTCTTCTTCTTCACGGTCCTGTTCACCGTGGTCATCCTGAAGAAGATCCCGCTGCATCCGATGCACTACCTGTTCGTCGCGGCCGGGTTCTTCGCGTTCCACATCCTGCTGGCGTACCTGGTGGATAAGATGCCGCTGCAGGCGGCGTTCTGGATCTGCGCGGCCGTGGCGACCGCGCTGGTGGTCAGCTACATGCGGCTGGTGGCGGGGGTGCGGTTCGCTGTCCTTACCGTCGGCGCGGCCGAGTTGGTGTACCTCGTGGGCTTCTCCTACGCGTTCTTCTACCCCGGCTACACGGGGCTGATGATCGTGATCGTGGCGATCATCACGCTGTTCGTGCTGATGCAGGCGACCGGGCGGGTGAACTGGTTCCAGGCCTTCCGGGGCAAGGCCGTGCCGGCGCCCGCCGCACCGCCGATTCCGCCGGCAGCCGCCTCCGCTTGCGGCGCGCCCGCACCGAAGGGCGACAGCGACGGGCCGGTGCAGTTGTAGCGGACGGTACGGCGATAAACATTCTCCAAGTGCGCATCGCCTACAGATGATAGAGGCCAGAAGTCACAGAGACCGCGGCGCTGTCTTATACGACAGCGCCGTGGCGTATCTCGAGCCCAGATGCGATCAACCGGTTGTGCGATGCACAGACTTGCCGGTCACTGGCTTCCCAGGATCAGCGTCTCTTCATGTCCGAGAACACCGGCCGCGTAAGCGATGGCGGCCTGGATGTCTTCAGGCGTAAGTTGCGGGTAGGCCAAAAGAAGCTCGGACGTGGCAGCCCTTCGCCCAGTTTGCAGAGAATCAACTCGACGGGGATGCGCGTGCCGCGGATCAACGGCTTGCCGACCATGTTCTCGGGGTCGATGACGATGCGTTTGTTCGATTCCATCACACTTAAGCACATACCCGGCCGGCTTCTCTGACAAGCGCCGCGCAGCAAGACGGGGCACGCGAGCAATTCGCGCGCCCCGTTCGTTCCCATTCAGACGGGGCTATCGCGTAGCGCCATTTCCTGGTCTCTGGTCTCTGGTCCCTAGGACGCCGAACGGCCCCGCTCGCTGCCGGTCGCGGCTCTGATCGCTGGCTTTCGGCTACTGTCCTTCGTCGTAGTCTCTCAGCGGCCGGCACCAGATGTTGCGGAAGCGCACCAGGTCGCCGTGGTCCTGCAGAATCAGCGGGCCGTCGCCGTGCGGCTTGTAGCAGGTGGTCACGCGGTGCTCGGTGGGGCCGAGAAGTTCCTTGTCGTGGTGCAGCAGCACGCCGTTCTGGTTGACCGTCACGCGGGCCGGGCTGAGGAGCTTCTCGCCGTCGAACTTCGGCGCGACCCAGACAATGTCGTACGTGTTCCACTCGCCCGGCTTGCGGCAGGCGTTGACCAGCGGCGGGCACTGGCCGTAGATGCCGCCGCACGTGCCGTCCGGGTACGTCGGGTTCTCGTAGTTGTCCAGCACCTGTATTTCGTACTTGCCCATCAGGAAAACGCCGCTGTTGCCGCGGCCCTGGCCCTCGCCCTTGACCTCGACGGGCGCGGCCCATTCCAGGTGGAGCTGGATGCTGCCGAACTCCGCCTTCGTCTGGATGTTGCCGCTCTTGGGCACCACTTCCATGTAGCCGTTTTCAACCTTCCACCCGGCCGGGCCGCCCTCGGCGCCGGCCTTCCGCCAGCCGTCGAGGCTCGTGCCGTCGAACAGCACCGTCGCGTCGGACGGCGCCGCGCCGGGGGCCTCCTGCGTGCTGGCCGTGCCGGGGGTGATGACCGGCGGCTGCGGCCGGTTGCAGTCGTGCACGCGGTACGGATCGCCGGAAATGAACGGGGTGTCATCGTATCCAAGGTTGCCCATTATCTTCTTACTCCTTCGCCTTTCGGTTCTGCGGCTGTTCTCTGTATGCTCTGGCTCTCTGTGTGGAGCCCTACGCCTTGATCGCCACGCGCCGGCCTTTGCGGGCGCTGTCCATCGCGGCGAAGACCATCGCCAGCGACTTGATGTTGTCGTGGCATTCGCCCTGCGGCGTAGCGCCCTTGCGGAGGAACGCCAGCATCTCCTTCAGCGCCCCGCCGAACGCCTCGGCCTTCAGCGTGGACTTCGGGATCGCGAGCTTCTTCATCGTCACCTTCCGTCCGGCCTGCCGAGAGATGACCTCGCCTTCGGGCTCCTGGTCGCGCTGATAGACAATCGTGCCCTTCTCGCCGACGAATCGCCAATCGCCGTGCCAGCTCGTGGAGCAGCCGTCGGCGGCCCAGTGCCCGTTGTAGCTGAACACCAGCCCGTCGGCCATCTCGAAGATGCAGCTCGCCGCCACGTCGCCGCCCTTGGCCCAGGAGCCGGGCGGGTTGAACTCGTGGGCGTACACGGCCACGGGGTCCGCACCGGTGAACATCCGCATCAGGTCGAAGTGGTGGATGGACATGTCCAGAATCAGCGGGCTGGGCATCTCCGCCCGGAAGCCACCGAACCGCGGATTGATGTAGAAGTCGCAGTTCACCACGGACACCTTGCCGAGCTTCCCGGCCGCGATGGCCTTGCGGATGCGGTCGTGCTTGGAGTCGTACCGGCGAGACTGGCTCACCATGTACAGCTTGCCGGCCTCCTCGGACGCCTTCACCATGCGGCGGGCCTCGGCCATGCCGGCGGCCATGGGCTTCTCGCCGATCACGTGGCAGCCGGCCTTCAGCGCCGTGCAGGTGACGTTGCAGTGGGCCTCCGGCACGGTCACATCCAGCACGAAGTCCGGCTCGTACTTCTTGAGCATCGCCTTCAGGTCCGCCGACGCCTCGGCGTCCAGCTCAAACTGCTCGATGCGCTCTTTGGCCGCCTCGACGCGCAGGTCGACCACGGCCTCGACGTTCACCTTCTCGCGGTTCAGGACATCAAACCACCGGCGGGAAATGCCGCCCGCTCCGACCACGACCGCTCGCTCTTTCGCCATTCGTTTGCTCCTCGCTCCGCAACCCGGCCGTCACGGCCATCTGCGAGCGTTAGACTCTACAGCGCTCCGGACAAACTGCAAGCGCAACCGGCCGACCCGGATTAGCGGGCCGGCCGGCGTTGGCTCCCTGGCGCTTCTCTCCCCTCGGAGGCTTTCTGTACGCTGCTTGCGGCCCGGTTACGCCGTCGCCGCGGCGCGGACGCGCGTGCGGCTTCCGGCCGGTCGGCCGCCGGCGCGATTGCGTTTGCGGCGCCGGCCGGGCTGCGGAACATCCGGCTGCGGCACGCGCACCGGGTGCTCCTCGGCCGTCTGCACCGCTTCCTTGGCGTTGGGGGCGTGGAGGTCCACGCGGATTTCCTCCGCCAGCCCGTCGGCCCGGTTGAACACGCCGCCGGTGACCATGATCTGCATTTCGTCACAGGAGTTGACCTCTCGCACGAGGTCCACCAGCCGACGGATGTTCGGCACGCCCTCCGGCTGCGCGCCGTAGATGCACAGGATGTCCGGGCGAAGCTGCCCGATCAGTTGCAAGATCTCATCGTTCGGCACGCCGCTGCCGAGGAACCATACGTGCCAGCCGTCGGCCTCGAACAGGTCGGCCGTGATCTGCGCGCCAAGCTCCTCGATCTGCCCGTCGCCGCAGGTGACGATGATCCGCCGGCCGTTCTTCGGCCTGCGGGCCATGTACCCCTGGAGCTGGTCGGCGATCATCCGGTTGATCCGCGTGGCCATGTGCTCCACCACGCGGGAGATGTGGTTCTCACGGTAGAGCTTCTCCGCCTGCTCCATGGCCGGCCAGATGACGCCCTTCAGCAGCGAACTGGCCGAGATGCCGCGGTCCTGGGCGGCGAAGATTACTTCCCGCGCCTCGGCGCGGCGCCCGGCGAAGAGGTGTTCCAGGTACTGTTTGAAGAGTTCGGCGATGGTCATTTCCAGGTTCCTTATTCCGCTGACTTGACGTTTGTTAGTTTGGGTAATCTGCGTTACACAGGTAAGATCGGGCACCTTGCTTTGATAACTTGAGAGAAATAGGTAACCTGGTTAAATTAGGGCCTATGGGATAGATGGCGAACCAGGCATGGCGTAGCACGGGGGGAACTACAGAGGCTGCATTCGCGTGCAGATATTTGCAATATATGCACTTACATACAATGGACGCCCTGATTCAACTTTCCGCGTGCAACGCGTTGCACGCCCTACCCCTACTCTTTCGCACGACGGGCGCCCCGATGCCGCTTTTTTGGTGCAACAAGTTGCACGGCCAGCATTCCCGGCGTCAGGCCGCTTGGGCCGCCCACGCGGCCACCACGCGGTTGCGCCCGGTGTTCTTGGCTTCGTACATCGCCTCGTCGCTCAGGCGGATCAGTTCCTTGGGGCCTTCGTTCCGCCCGCCCCCCACGGCCACGCCCAGGCTCATCGTCAGGTCGATGGCATGGTCTTCGTACCGCACCGGGGTCTTCTCCACGCTCTGCCGCAGCCGCTCGGCCAGGTGCAGCGCATCGTGGCGGTTGCACTCCGGCAGCACGATCATGAACTCCTCGCCGCCATACCGGCCGATCGTGTCGTACTTCCGCACCACCGCATTCATCCGCCGGGCCACTTCCACCAGCACGGCATCGCCGCATTGGTGGCCATAGGTGTCGTTGGTCTGCTTGAAGTGGTCCAGGTCTCCCATCACCACCCCCACGCTCGTGCCGTCGCGATCGGAGCGGGACAACTCCTTCTCCAGCACGCGGAACAGCTCGCCGCGGTTGCACACGCCGGTAAGCGGGTCGTGCGTGGCCTGGATGCGCAGGGCCTCGCGGGCCTCGATCAGCTCCCGCTGCAGGTCCAGGATGCGCCGTCCGGCCCGCAGCCGCGCCTTGAGTTGGGCGGGGTCGAACGGCTTGGTCATGTAGTCGTCGGCGCCCGCGTCCATGCCGGCCAGCAGGTCTTCCCGTTGTCCGCGGGCGCTCAGGAGAATGATGTAGACATACTCCCTCTCGTCTTGCTCACACAGCGCGCGGACGCGGTGGCACACCTCCGGGCCGTCCAGGTGCGGCATCATCCAGTCCAGGATCGCCATGTGCGGGCCGTCCGGGCGCTGGAGCACGTCCCATGCCTCGCGCCCATCGGCGGCGATGACCGGCTCGTGGCCCCACTTGACCAGCGTGGCCTCCAGCAACCGGCGAGAAATCGCGTCGTCTTCCGCTATCAGGATTCGCATTTGTCCTTCTCGGCGGCTACTTCCGCCATGCGCGCCGTCAGCGCGCTCATCTTCGTTTCCAGTTCCGCCAAGGCCGCCGGCGCTTCGTCCAGGGGCCCCTCCCGGCCGATCATCTCCAGACGGAGTGCCGCCTGCCGGGCCGCCTCCGCGCCGAAATTCGCCACGGAGCCCTTCAGGCCATGGGCCGCGGCGGCAAGTGCGTCGGCATCTCGCGCCTCCACGGCGCCACGCAACCGCTCCATCTGGCCGGGGCTTTCTTCCACGAACAGCGCCGCCACCTCGCGGAATAGCTCCTCATCTCCGCCGGCGCGGTCCAGCGCCTCGTTCCGGTTGAACGCCTCGTGATTCACCTCGGCTCCCGCTTCCTTCTGTTCCGTCATATCCTCATTCTCCTCTCCATCCCGGCCCTGTTCGCCCAACCGCCAGATCGTCTCTTCCAATTCCGCGACATGCACCGGCTTGGTGATGTGCGCGTCCATTCCGGCCTCCATGCACAGCCGGCTGTCGCTGGCCATCGCCCGCGCCGTGACCGCGACAATCGGTATGCGGCGGCCGGTCCGCCGCTCGCGGCGGCGGATTTCCCGCGTGGCGTCCAGCCCTCCGAGCACCGGCATCTGCACGTCCATGAGGATCAGGTCGAACCCGCCGGCCTCCCACGCCTCGACGGCCGCCCGCCCGTCGCCCACCACCACCACGTCGTGGCCGCGCCGGCGCAGCACCTCGCAGGTGAGCCGCTGGTTGACCAGGTTGTCCTCCGCCAGCAGAATCCGCAGACCGGCTTTCCGCTCCCGCAGCCAGTGCCGGGTCACCAGTTCCGGGCGGGGGGCCTCGCCCATGCCCATCGCCGCGACGATCGCCTCCAGCAGGTTCTCCCGCGTGACCGGCTTGCTGAGGTACGCCGCCAGCCCCATCCGCCGGCAGCGCTGGGCGTCGCCCCGCCGCCCGGCCGAGGAGAGCATCATGATGGCCGTTTTGCGGACGTCCGCGGCGGCGACGATTCTCTCGGCCACCTCGAAGCCGTCCATCTCCGGCATGCACACATCCAGCAGGATCAGCCGGAACGGATTGCCCGCGGCGTGGGCCTCTTGCACCAGGCGAACCGCCTCCGGGCCGTCGGCCGCACACACCGGGGCCATCCGCCAGTGCTGCAGCAGGCCCTCCAGGATGCGACGGTTGGTGGCGTTGTCGTCCACCACCAGCACCGGCAGGCCCTGAAGCCTTGCCGGCTCGAACGGGCCGAACGGCTCGGGCGGCTGCTCGGACGGCGCCAACCGCACGGTGAAATGGAACGTGCTGCCGCGGCCGGGCTCGCTGTCCATCCAGATTTTTCCGTCCATCAGCGAGACCAGTTGCGAGCTGATCGCCAGGCCCAGCCCCGTGCCGCCGTAACGGCGGGTGGTGGAGCCGTCGGCCTGCTGGAACGCCTCGAAGATCCGCCGCGCGTCCTTGGCGGAGATGCCGATGCCGGTGTCCTCCACGCGGAACTGCAGGCGGGGGGCGCCGTCTTCCGTCCGCTCGGCGCGGACGCCGAGGGTGACGCCCCCGGCCTCGGTGAACTTTACCGCGTTGTCCAGCAGATTGCGCACCACCTGCCGCAGCCGGCCGGGGTCGCCGATGTAATATTCCGGCAGGTCCGGCGGAATGTCGCACAGGAGTTCCAGGCCCTTGGCGTCCGCCCGCATGCCCAGTTCCGCCAGCGTGCTGGACAGGCAACCGCGCAGGCCGAATTCGATGGCCTCCACCTCCATGCGCCCGGCCTCGATCTTCGAGAAGTCCAGGATGTCGTTGATAATGTCCATCAGCGACGTGGCGGACTGGCGCACCAGCGTCAGGAAGTCGCGTTGTTCGCCCGTGAGCTCGGTTTCCAACGCCAGGTCCGTCATGCCGATAATGCCGTTCATCGGCGTGCGGATCTCGTGGCTGACATTGGCGAGGAACTCGCTCTTGGCCGCGTCGGCCACCTTGGCTTCCTCCGCCAGGCGGCGGGCCTCCACCAGCGCCCGCTCGTACTGCCCGTTGGCCTCCACGGCTTGGGCATGGGCGCGTTCGGCCTCCTCCCGCGCGGAAACCAGTTCCGTCACGTCCATGAACGATTCCACCCCGCCGATCACGCTGCCCTCGGCGTCGTGCAGCAGGGCGGCGTTTTTGAGGATCGTTTTCTCCGGCCGGCCGTTGATCGGCCGAATGCGGCACTGCAGACCCATCAACTCGTCGTCGCGGCCGGGTGCAAACAGCGGGCAGCTTTCGGTGCACCCATCGCCCTGAAGGGTCGAGCAATGCTTGCCCACCACCTGCTCCGGCGAGAGGCCCGTAAGCCGACAGAAGGCGTCGTTGACGGTCTGAATATGCCGCTCCGTATCGACCGTGTAGATTGCGATGGCCGCCGAAGCCATGAGCCTCTCACTGAAGGTATTGGCTTCCTTCAACTCGCGTTCGGCCTGCTTGCGGTCGGAGATGTCGATCAGCATGCCCCGGATGCCGGCCGGCTGGCCGTCCCGGAAGATCGGCACGGCGTGCACCAGGGCTGGAAAGGCGCTGCCATCCGCCCGCAACGCCGTGTATTCCGTGCCTTCCGTGAGTTCCCCGCGCACGCGACGGGCCAGGTTCTCCAGCAGCCGCCGCTGGTCGGATGGAGCAATAAAATCCGTGCAGCGAAGGCCCGACACGTCTTTGTCTCGCGGGTAGGCGAATGCCTCGTAGCACGCATCGCTGAAGAAGGTGATCCTGCCCTCCGCATCGGCCTCGAACACCGGTTGCGGCAAGGAGTTGACGAATTCCCGCAGGCGGGCCTCGCTGTGGCGCACGGCCTGCTCCGCCCGGCGGCGCTCGGTGACGTTGTTGCCCACGAACACCACGCCGTCGCTCAGGCGGTCCGGGCCATGAACGGCCCGCAGGCAGATCGACCAGGTCAGCCTTTGACCGTCGGCGATCTGCAGTTCCTGCTCGAATCGGGAGGAATCTCCCTCGGCGGCCCGTCGGATGGCCTGGCGGGCCTCCTGTCGCGCCTCGCCCCGCCAGAGGTCCTCGAACCGCCTCCCGTCGAGTTCGCCCGGAGTCACGCCCAGGGCCTCGGCCCCGGCTCGGTTGCACGCCACGATATTTCCCTCGCCGTCCAGCATGCCCACCCAGTTCGGCGAGCCCTCCACCAGCGTGTGGTACCGCCGTTCCGAGGCGGCCACCCGCAGGGCGTTCTCCCGCAGCCGGCGAAGGCTGACCACCAAGCCCAGCACCATCACACCGCCCAGCATGCCCAGCGACAACGCGAAGGCGCGGTCCATCCGGATTCTCCTTGCCGACCGCAGCACCACCACAGACCAGCCCTCGCTTCCCACCGGCATGGATGCCAGCACCCGCTGGCGTCTCTCCACCCGAACCAGCGAGGAGTTCTCGTTTGGGCCGTGCCGCCGCGGCACGATCTCTCGCAGCGGACGCAGGCGGCTGGATTCGTCGGCCGACAGGAAGACCACCCCTTCCGGCGAGACAAAGTGGGTGTCGCGGCTATTGGACAACCGCTCCTCGATGTCCTGGGCGTTCTTCTTGAGAACCACCACGCCCACCACGCGGCCCTTCTCCCGCAGCGGATGGCTGAAGTAGAAGCCTCGTTTGCCGCTGGTGACGCCCACGGCGTGGTACTGGCAGGGCCGCCCCTCCATGGCCTGCAGGAAATACGGGCGGAAGGCGTAGCTCTTGCCGACGAAACTGTCCGGCTCGTCGCGGTTGGTGGAGGCCACCGTCTGGCCCGCGGCGTCCAGCACGTAACAGACCGACGCGCCCACGCGGGCTCGCACCCGATTCATCGCGGTCTCCGCCCGGCGGGTCAGCAGGCCGCCTCCATCGACGGCCGCGGCCACCTGCCAGTCGCGCGCCAGTTCGCTCACAGCCTCACGTTGAATCGTGAACTGCTCAGACATGTGCCAGGCCACGCCCGTCGCGTCGGCGCGGGCCTCTCCGCGCAGCTCCGCTTCGGTGGCCCGGCCGGTATACTCCGCCAGCAGGATCGAACCGCCGACCACCGCCGCCATCCCCACCCACGCGCCCACGCTATGCTTCCAGCACGCCGCGCCCGTTCGGTCGCCCGTCAAGGCGCAGAAGGCGGCGAATCGTGCTTCCAGGGCGGCGGCCAGCACCGCGGCCGTCGCCAGAAGGGCCAGGCTCCACCGGGTCGCCAGCCCGCCGTCGTGCGGCGTTGCCGCAAAGACGTCCGGGGCGAGCCCTCTCACCAGCGCCCAGGCGGCGAAGGCCAGGCACAGAGCGTACGCCGCGGCCGATGACCGGCCGCGCTCGCCCCGTGCGTCGCGCCACGCCCCCCACGCCAGCAGCCCGCCGCCCACGGGCGCCGCCAGGTGCCGCGCGACGGCCAGCGGTCCGGCAAGCGGCGCCAGGGCCGCCAGCCCGGCCACCGCGCCGAGGGCCCACAGCCAGCGGCGTCGGCCCTTGCGGGCAGGGATCACCGCCAGAACGGCCGACGCCATCAGCAGCACAAGACCGGCCGAGTGCGAAACCCACGCGGCCTCAATGAGCCAGGCGGTTTCCAGGCAGACGGCGAAGACGCGGGTCCAGTTCGCCAGCGCCAGCGCCAGAAGCGCCAAGCCCAGCCATCCGCGGCCGGACCGCGGCGCGGCCTTGCGCAAAGACACCGCCGCCAGCGCCCCCAGCAGCAGCGCGGCGCCGTAGGCCAGGTAGATCGAATCGGCTTGGCTGAGCAGGGCTTTCGTGGTCTTCTTCCTTCGATGGATGAACCGGCGGCAAGTCCCGACTTCCGCAATGCCCGGCCTACTTGGCGAATAGACATGGGCCGGGCGCGGACCATAACAGACCGCTACCGCACGAAGCACGCTCCCGACCAATGGGTGTATCGGGTGCGGCGCGGGGGGCCTTGACCTGCGCGCGAGAAATGACGCCGCGGAGCTTGTCGGGGATGGCCCGCTTGGGTAGGCTTTCGAGAATGACGAGAGTGGGCTTCGGATACGATTCGCACCGCTTCGCGCCCGGCCGGGCGTTGATGCTGGGCGGGGTGAGCATCCCGCACGAGTTCGGCCTAGCCGGCCACAGCGACGCCGACGCGGTGCTGCACGCCGTCATCGACGCCCTTCTCGGCGCCGCCGGCCTGGGCGACATCGGCGAGCAGTTCCCGGATACCGACGCCGCCCACGCCGACGCCGACAGCGCGCAACTGCTTGCCCGCACGGTGGAAATGCTGCGCCAGCGCGGCCTGCGCCCGGCCGGGGCGGATGTGACGATCCTCGCCGAGGCGCCCAAACTCTCGCCGCACAAGCCCGCCATGAAGGCGCGGATCGCCTTCCTCCTCGGCGTGCCGGAAGACCGCGTGGCCGTCAAGGCCAAGACCAACGAGGGCATGGCTTTCGTCGGCCGGGGAGAAGGAATCGCCGCGATGGCTGTCGCGGTGGTGGAGGATACGCCGCAAGCGCGGTAAGCCTGCGGCCGGCTTGTACTAAGGCGCGATGGTCACCGGCGTGCCGAGCGGAATGCGCGGATACAGTTCGCGGACATCGGCATCGTCCAGGGCGACACAGCCAAGGGTTCCCTCCCGGCCGTTGCGGGCGCCGTGGATCATGATCGCCCCGCCCAGCTTCGTTTCCCAGGGCGGTTTGAGCCCGCGTTCGACAGCCCCCACGATCGCGTCGTGCTCGGCGCGACTGATGAGCCCGGACAGCAGGCCGCGGCGGGCGTCTTCAGCATTCGGGTAGCTCAAGCCCAGCGAGCGAACGTAGGGCGTGGCGGGAGCGGCCTTGCGGATGCAGACATAGAACGTGCCCTCCGGCGTGCGGCGGTCGCCCTCGGTCTGCTTGTCTCCCGGGTTCTCCCCGACGGCCACGCCGTATGTCTTGACCAGGCGCGGGCCGTCGTACACGCTCAGCGTGCCGGCCGACTTGCGGATGAGAATGCGCGGGTTGCTCAGTGCCGGAAGCGGACGGCTCTCCGCGGAGGACGCGGGCACGGCGACGGCCCGCGGTCGCTCGGAGGCCGGCCCGCGTGTTTGGGGGGCGCCGCGCTCCATGGCGGCCCGGCCGCCGACCTGGGCCGGTTGAAAGACGAAGGACCCGTCCGAAGACTCGGCAGATTCGGCCTTGGCGCTCGACGGGCCGGCCGTACCCCACACGTGAGCCGCATAGCCGGACACGGCGATCACCGCCACCAACTCCGCGGTGATGATCCAGGTGAGTGCCTTGTGGAGAATACTGAATTTAGGTGATCCGCCGTGACCCATGGAACCGTCCCTGAGATTATTCCTTTCGGCATTATGACAGGCTAATGGCGGAAACACAAGCGGCGCGTGCGGCACGTTGGCCAATTACTGCTTGCGGCCATTGCGACTCTCGAAGAAATGGGCTAAAATCCGGCAGTTCCACGCGTGGAGAGGTGCCAGAGCGGCTGAATGGGACGGTCTCGAAAACCGTTGTACCTTCGGGTACCGTGGGTTCGAATCCCACCCTCTCCGTACGAC
>Ga0102959_1000328_pt1 | contig 14136 bp, 11 predicted proteins | sample SalPonF2_B_D2_MG_FD_84520 | JGI IMG/M metagenome (GOLD analysis project Ga0102959, IMG submission 84520) | Salt pond soil microbial communities from South San Francisco under conditions of wetland restoration - Salt Pond MetaG SF2_B_D2_MG ...
AGTTGCTTGATGAAATGGCCGGTGTGAAGACCAAGGACCGCAAAGCGCAATTTCGGACGGTAGTGGCATTTGTTTCGGATGAAGGGACGTACACTTTTGAGGGGGTATGCCGGGGCGAAATTCTGGAAGAAGAGCGAGGTGATAAAGGGTTTGGTTATGATCCCGTTTTTTTGCCGGTGGGATTCGATAAAACGTTTGCAGAGCTTGATGCCCAAACTAAGAATGAAATCAGTCACCGCGGCAAAGCTATCCAGAAATTTTATGACTGGTTGAAAGAGCTAACGTAATTTTCCCCATCCTAACGCTGGATTTGCGGTCGGATGGATAGGTTAGCGAAGCTACTAAAACAGTCGGTCAGCCGAATTCAGCCGCCCGCTGGGTACTATCATTTATCAACGTGGAAAAGAAATCTTCCCCAAATTTAGTTTTTCACTGTGATTTTCATTCGGATTCAGCTGGAATCCTTCCCCAGAGAGCATCTCATTGGCTAATACCGCAAATATAACCGCTTCTTTAGCATCGGGATTTGGACCAATTGTTTTAAAATTTTGAAATACACAATGGGGCAAAAGGTCTTTCAGCCAGCCGATTAGCACTGGATTATGGATTCCGCCCCCACTGCCATAAATAGCGGGATGGGGATTTTTTCGACAGCTATTTTGAATGGCATCAGCAATGGTTTCGGCCGTGAGGCGGCTAAGAGTGGCCACAAGGTTTTCCGGTGTTAAATTATCGAGGTCATTTTCTTGTAAGCGTTTATCTACCCACTCCAGGTTAAAAACTTCGGGGCCGGTCGTTTTGGGCAGCGGCTTTTGAAAATAAGGATCCGATTTCAAGGCATTCAAAGCTTGCGGGTTTACGGATCCTTTTTTAGCAATAACGCCGTCCTCATCAAAATTTCTGGAAAAATATTTTTGTACGGCCGCGTCGATAAGCGTATTACCCGGACCAGTGTCAGTCGTTATAAATTGTCGGTTTCGTGTATTCCCGGCAGGCAGATAGGTGAAGTTGGCAATGCCGCCGATATTCAAAAGTACGCGCGTTTCAGTCTCGTGAGTATAAAGCAGGCGATCTACAAAAGCGGCCAAAGGGGCACCTTCTTTGCCGGCCGCAGTGTGCTTCTGACGAAAATCACTGATAGTAAGAATGCCGGTGGTTCGGGCAAGATGATCCCCATCCCCAATTTGCAGGGTGGCGTTTGGCATATCAGGCCGGAAGTGCTGAATTTTCGGTGCATGATAGATGGTTTGCCCGTGACTGGCAATGGCATCGATATCAGAAGGTGATAAATTCCATTTCTTTAATGCATTAAGAACCAACTCGCCATGGTAATTGCCCAGCCAGGAATGCATCAGGCAGACTTCTTCGAGGGATGCCCGGGGTACGGAGGTGATACCTTTAAGGCGTTTTCTAATCTGGTTGGGATAAGGTTGAGTTTCAAATTTTTGGAGTGATACTGCAGTTTGTAGGCCCGAACCGCTTATTTCGCATAGCGCAATATCAAGTCCATCAAGCGAAGTGCCTGACATCAAGCCGATGATAAGCTTATTTTGTTTCTTTGAAACCGAAGATAATTTTTTTATCGAAGGATTCATTGCTTCCATTTAAGGTTAGTTTTTTAAACCTACTGGGATAATAACCCAATTCAGCTTTCATAAAAAATAAGGGATTATTTTATCCTAAAATAAATTGCTATAATAGGCTTTTCGCCTCCATTCCATTGTATCGGCGGCAATATTGAGTTATCTAATAAGTAAAATTTGATGGGATTTACCGAATTAGACTACATCGTTATCGTTTTGTATTTAGTTGGTGTGGCTGTGCTTGGCATTTATGCAGCCGGTCGTCAAACCTCAACGAATGACTACTTCAAGGGGGGTAAGGAAATTCCCTGGTGGGCGGTATTATTTTCGGTCGTGGCAACCGAAACGAGCACGCTCACTTTTATAAGCATTCCTGCCGTGGCCTACGGCGGCAATCTGACCTTTTTGCAAATCACCTTGGGCTATATTTTAGGACGTTTTATCGTGAGTAAAGTTTTCCTTCCCTCTTATTTCGAAGGCGATCTGTCAACAGCCTATCAATTTCTGGAAAAACGATTCGGTGCCCCGATGCGCAATGCGGCCAGCACCACTTTTATGGTTACCCGTTTGCTTGCAGATGGGGTTCGGCTCTTTGCTACAGCGATTCCACTGGCCATTATTCTACGGTTGGGCGGTGCTTTTACAGGCTGGTCAGACATTGAAGTGTACCTACTTTCAATTACGGCTATCTCCGTGATTACCCTCATTTATACGCTAATCGGTGGAATAAAAGCGGTGGTCTGGATGGACGTTATGCAGATGGCGGTCTATGTTGGCGGAGCGTTGTTGGCCATCGGTATTCTTCTGGCTGATTTACCTCATGGACTCAGCGGAGCCATGTCGGTCGCGGCAGATGCGGGGAAGCTGCAAATTTTTAAATTCGGTTTCGATATGAGTTTTACGGATTTCATCGCTCAGCCCTACACTTTTTTTACAGCCCTTTTCGGCGGGGCCATCTTTTCAATTGCCTCCCACGGTACCGACCAGCTGATTGTCCAGCGACTTCTTACGACTAAAAAAGTTCGCGACGGGCAAAAAGCGCTGGTTTGGAGCGGGGTGGTGGTAGCCCTGCAATTTGGACTATTTTTATTCATCGGTCTTTTGCTCTACGCCTTTTATGATGCACAATCAGCCCAGCAACTGGGGCTGGCTACCACGGATGAAATATTTGCCAAATTTATTGTTCAACAGCTGCCCATGGGACTTTCGGGTTTGATCATCGCTTCGTTGTTTGCTGCGGCGATGAGTAGTCTGAGTTCATCCTTAAACTCACTGGCGTCGTCCACGACGCTGGATTTATACAAGCCCTACTTCGGGCAAAAAAACACGGAAGCCAAAGACCTTCGTATTTCAAGAATCATCACTATGCTATGGGCCGTGATTTTAACGGGATCGGCCTTTTTCTTTGCCTATTTGCAACTCCAGGGAGGCGAACGTCCCGCTGTAGTGGAATTAGGCCTTGGTATTGCTTCATATACTTATGGAGGACTGCTGGGGGCTTTTTTATTAGGACGTTTTTTCTCAAAACCAAACACAAAAGACGCAATGATCGGCTTTTTTGTGGGGTTGGTTTCATTGCTGTTTATGGTTAAAGGGCCCATCCAGAATATTCTGCCCGGGGAAGGACTGGCCATTGCCTGGCCGTTGTACACGGTTGTCGGCGGTGCTATCGTGATTGCCATAGGCAATCTTTCCCGGAAACTGCGAGCCGGTAATTAGATTACACAAAATGGTTTGAAGTATGAAGTTTAGGTATCTCGTAACAGGCTTGTTGCTTATCCCTTTTGGAATAAGCTGCAATCAGCAACCAGCTAAACAAAAGCCAAAGCGAGGCTTTGGTCACCTTACAGCTATCGATAGCCTCATCCAAAAAGAAATAGGAGTCGATCATATCGCCGGCGCTGTAATCCAGGTGAAGAGGGGCGACTCAGTCTTGCACCGTGCCGCTTACGGCTATGCCAATAAATATAGTTACGACATGCAGCCGCTTAAAAATCCCGAAAAAATGACTGTTGATCATCTCTTTGATCTGGCATCGCTTACCAAGGTTTGCGCTACTACTTTCAGTATTATGAAGCTGGTGGATGAAGAGAAAATCGCCATTGATGATCCTATTTATAAATATTTGCCGGAGTTTAACAAAGGGGAAAAGGCAAAGATTACTATCCGAAATTTACTGACCCATACCGCTGGACTTTATCAATGGAAACCAACTTATTACTTCGCTTCTAACCCCCGGGAGTGCTACCAATATATTGCGCAATTACCGTTGAAATGGAAGGTAGGAGCCGGACGTCATTACAGTGATCTTGGATTTTTGCTGTTGGGCGACATCATCAAACGAATCTCTGGCCAAAGGCTGGATCATTTTGTAACCCAAAATATATATAAGCCGCTGCACCTTAAGCATACTGTGTTCAATCCGTTGAATAAGGGATTTAAAAAGATTGCAGCGACATCGCATGGAAATCCTTTCGAAAAGCATATGGCGTATGACGATGATTTTGGGTACAAAGTGAATGTGGATCCAACGTCTTGGGATGGCTGGCGCCAATATACGCTACGGGGTGAAGTCAATGATGGTAATTCCTGGTATGCCAACGGCGGTGTAGCTGGACATGCGGGTCTTTTCTCTACGGTGGATGATTTACAGATGCTAGTTGATTTGTTGCTTCATAAGGGTAAATTTGAAGGCAGGCAGATTATTTCATCTTCTGTAATTGATGCATTCCTGACGAAAGATTCTTACGGTAACGGACTTGGTTGGGCGATGGATCCGGATGTGATTTATGCCAAAGGAGCTCCGTCCGGTACCTTTGGGCATACCGGATTTACGGGCACGAATATCGTGGCAGTGCCGAAGGATTCCCTTTCCATTATCCTGCTGACCAACCGTCAAAACGTAGTCACGCAAAAGAACGGTTATTATTTTGATTTAGGTCCCTTACGCCAGGCTATTTTTGATGCAGTATATCAAAGGGTAAGCGGTAAATCGTATAATTAGGAGTAGGGGAAAGAATATGCCAAGTTTTGGAAACTTGGAATGTCTGGTAGGCTACAAATCAGAAAAACTTCAGTTCTTTATTCAAAAATTAGATGATCAATTACGTTATAATTTTTCATTTCCTGGTGGTAGGAGAAAAAGGATTTTTGCCCTCCAAATAAATTGAGTACTCTCTGTCTTTTAATTTTACTGGGCTGTTGACTGATAATTGCATGATAAGAGGAATAGGGCCAATCTCTATAATTTTCCACAAAACCATGATGAATGGGATTATGATGGATATAATGTATGAGATGTTTTAAGTAGTTTCTGGTATTTACTTTGACTCGTTTGAATGGTTTTTGAAATAGGCTTCCTGTCCGATCATAGGTTTTATTAAAAGACTTGGTATATGAGATGAACAGTTTTCTTAATTGATTACTGACTAGATCAGGGATTCGTTGAATTTTACTATCTGGAAGCAAATTCTTTAACTCTTCATCTTTTTTAACTCGTACTAAAAAATGAAAATGATTTGACATCAGGCAATATGCCCAGACATCTATGAAGTCATCCAGATACTTTTGCCACTTTTTTAGAAAGAAATGGTAGTTTTTATCAACATTAAATAGGTTCTCTTTGTTATTGCCTCGATTGTAAATATGATAAAATTGATCAGGCTTAAGTGGAATGTTCTCCTTCATGATGAATTTATTATTGGTAATAAGAAAGACATGCCAAGTTTTAGAAACTTGGCATGTCTGGAAGTTTTTTCAAAAAAGCTGTAAATCTAGGATTCATAATTAAGATTAGGACCCAGCCAACGTTCGATTTCTTCTACACTCATCCCCTTACGCTGGGCATAATCTTCGATTTGGTCCTTCGCCAAGTTGCCCACGTTAAAGTAGGTCGATTGGGGGTGAGCAAAATACAGTCCGCTGACCGAAGCGGCCGGATGCATGGCAAAATGTTCGGTAAGCGTGATGCCAGCCTCTTTTTCCGCATCCAACAGATCAAACAGGATTCGTTTTTCAGTGTGATCTGGCTGGGCCGGATAGCCGGGCGCCGGGCGAATACCATCATACTGCTCTTTGATGAGTTCTTTATTTGTTAAATCCTCATCAGGAGCGTAACCCCAGATTTGTTTTCTGACTTTTTCGTGAAGTAGTTCGGTAAACGCTTCGGCCAGGCGATCGGCCAAAGCTTTGGTGAGGATAGCATTGTAATCGTCGTGATCGTCTTCAAATTTTTTAACCAGTTCGGGGGCACCGATTCCGGTTGTGGCAGCAAAGCCGCCCATATAATCGGCAATGCCGGATTCCTTCGGTGCTACAAAATCAGCCAGTGATTTGTTGGGCTGACCGCGACGTTTCTTTGACTGTTGACGCAGCATGTGGAAAGTGGTGAGTACTTCTTTTCGGCTGTCATCGGTATAAAGTTCCACATCGTCCCCAACGGTATTTGCGGGATACAAGCCCAGCACTGCCCGGGCTTTTAATAGTCGCTGATCAACAATTTTGTCGAGCAGTTGATTTGCATCGTCATAAAGTTTCTGCGCTTCTTCGCCATATTTTTCATCCTCTAAGACATCCGGAAACTTACCCTTCATCTGCCAAGCAATGAAAAACGGTCCCCAGTCGATATAATTGCGGATTTCCTCCAACGGATAGTTGTCAAAAATCTGTTTGCCCAGCTGATTGGGTTTAACAATTACCGATGATTCCCAATCGATTTGCATGGCGTTATCGCGGGCTTCTTCCAGCGACAAATATGTCTTTCGGCTGGATCGGCCTTCGTGCTGTTTGCGCAGCTTTAGATACTCTTGTTTCTTTTCCTTGACAAACTCATCACGCAGGGTTTTAGAGACCAGGTTGCTGGTCACAGAGACACTTCGGGAGGCATCCAGCACGTGCACCACCGGCTGATCGTACATCGGCTCGATTTTGACGGCCGTATGCATTCGGGATGTCGTAGCCCCACCAATCAGCAGCGGCTGTTGAAAACTTTCACGTTTAAGTTCTTTAGCTACATGCACCATCTCATCCAGCGAAGGTGTGATCAGTCCACTGAGGCCAATAATATCCACCTTCCTTTCACGGGCTTCTTCGAGGATTTTATCTGCCGGTACCATCACGCCCAGGTCAATCACATCAAAATTATTGCAGCGTAGCACTACTGCTACGATATTCTTGCCGATATCGTGCACGTCGCCTTTCACGGTAGCCAGCAATACTTTGGCTTTGGGATCGCTGTTTTTATTCTTTTCTTTTTCCTTCTCGATATAGGGCACCAGGTGGGCTACCCCTTTCTTCATCACGCGGGAGCTTTTAACGACCTGAGGCAAAAACATCTTGCCGGATCCGAACAGGTCACCGACCACGTCCATGCCATTCATCATGGGACCCTCGATGACTTCGATGGGGTGCTCGAACTTTTGTCGGGCTTCTTCAACATCATCGACAATATAATCGACAATACCCTTAATTAGGGCGTGCTTTATTCGTTCTTCGACGGAATCTTCACGCCATTTCTGTGTTTTTTGGGTGACTTCGGTTTTGTCATCCTTAATCTTCTCGGCATAATCCACAAGGCGTTCGGTAGCATCATCCCGCCGATTGAGTAATACATCCTCCACAAGCTCCCGCAGCTTTTCTGGGATTTCCTCATAAACCTCGAGCTGACCGGCATTGACAATCGCCATATCGAGGCCGGCCTGGATTGCGTGATACAGAAAAGCCGAATGCATAGCCTCACGCACTTTATTATTGCCACGGAAGGAAAAGGAGATGTTGCTGAGCCCGCCGCTTACCTTGGCCAACGGCAGGTTCTCTTTAATCCATTTGGTAGCCTTAATAAAGTCAACGGCATAATTATTATGCTCTTCGATACCGGTGGCAACAGTGAGTATATTGGGATCGAGAATGATATCCTGCGGGGGAAATCCAACTTCTTTGGTGAGAATATTGTAGGCCCGCTCACAGATCTTGATACGTCGCTCGTAACTGTCGGCCTGTCCCTTTTCGTCGAAAGCCATGACTACAACGGCTGCACCAAAATTCAGGGCTTCCCGTGCCTGCTCTTTGAATTTTTCTTCGCCTTCTTTCAGACTAATCGAATTAACGACGCACTTGCCCTGGGCGGCTTTGAGCCCTTCTTTAATTACCGACCATTTGGAAGAGTCAATCATGATGGGGACGCGCGAAATGTCGGGCTCCGCGGCCAACAGCTGCATAAAGTCCACCATTACTTCCTCGGATTCCAGCATACCTTCATCCATGTTGATATCGATGATCTGGGCACCGTTTTCCACCTGCTGACGGGCTACCGAAAGTGCTTCCTCGTATTCCTCATTCTTAATCAGGCGCTTGAATTTACGCGAACCGGTCACGTTAGTACGTTCCCCGATATTGACAAAATTTGTATCGGGACGAACGACCAGGGGTTCGAGTCCACTGAGACGCAGATATGGTTTTTGTTCGGGAATTTTTCTAGGGCTGCACTCCTTCGCGGCTTCGGCAATGGTTTTAATATGTTCCGGGGTGGTGCCGCAACAGCCGCCAACAATATTCACAAAATTTGATTCGGCATAATCCCGAAGCTGTTCGGCCATAAAGTCGGGCGTCTCATTATATTCACCCATCTCATCGGGCAGTCCCGCATTAGGGTAGAGGCTGGTATGGCATGTGGCAATATTGGCCAACTCCTCGATATAGGGCCGCATCTGTTTGGATCCCAACGAACAATTCAATCCCACACTCAATAAATTCTTCGTATGCGAAACCGAAATCCAGAATGCTTCGGTCGTCTGTCCCGAGAGTGTGCGCCCGCTTTGATCCACGATGGTGCCCGAGATCATCACCGGAAGCTGTTTTCCCGTTTCTTCGCCAAACTTGTGGATGGCATAAATGGCGGCCTTTGCGTTCAGGGTATCGAAAATCGTTTCGATCAGCAGGATATCCACGCCGCCCTCGGCCAGGGCACGGATTTGCTCCAGGTACGCATCTTTCAGCTGATCGAAGGTGATAGCCCGGTAGCCGGGATCTTCGACATCCGGCGAAAGCGAAAGTGTTTTGTTGGTGGGGCCAATGGATCCTGCTACAAAACGGGGCTTGTCCGGGTTCTGCTCGGTAAATTCATCAGCAACTTCCCGTGCATTTTGCGCGGCTGCAACATTCATTTCGTACACCAAGTCCTCCAGGTGATAATCAGCCTGCGAAATGGAGGTACTGTTAAAAGTGTTGGTTTCGATGATGTCGGAGCCTGCCTCGAGAAACTGCCTGTGAATCTCTTTGATGATTTCTGGCTGGGTGAGGCTAAGCAGGTCGTTATTGCCCTTTAGATCGGATTTGTCGTACTCCTTAAATCGTTTGCCCCGGTAATCGTCTTCAGAAAGGTTGTATGACTGGATCATGGTACCCATGGCACCGTCCAGAATTAAAATGCGATCTTGTAAAAGATCCTTAAGTTGATCAAATTTCATGCAAATATTTATATTTCAAGGTAATAGGTTATAAGGTACTTGTGGTTGCACAAAAACGTTTCAACTGAGCTACGAAGTGATTACCTTAACACCATGAGATTTCTCGCTTGAAATCTTGTAACTTGTTGAAATGTTTTTGGAACCGGAATTTACAAATAATAGAAGACTAAATGAAAGTAATTGAACATTATGAGAAGGCGGATGAGCCTCTTATTTCGTTCGAGATTATCCCACCCAAAAGAGGGGGTTCTGTTAAAAAGGTATTTGATTCGCTGGACCAGGTGATGAAATATAATCCGCCTTTTATTGATGTGACATACCATGCCGCCGAGTCTTATTATGAAGAGCTCGGAGACGGCACTATCAAACGTCATATCAAACGAAAGCGACCCGGGACAATTGGGCTTTGTGCAGCGATGATGCATAAATACGGGGTTGATCCCGTTCCTCATCTTATTTGTGAGGGGTTTACTAAAGAAGAGACCGAAGATGCGTTGATTGAATTAAACTATCTGGGCATTGACAACGTATTGGCTATTCGTGGAGATTCATCCGGTGATTCGGTTCCGCGGTATAAGAACGGAACTTTCAACAAATATGCTATAGATCTGGTAAAACAAATTAAAGACATGAACCGGGGACAATATCTGGAGGATATCGTAAATGCCCACAAAACCGATTTTTGTGTAGGTGTAGCAGGATATCCCGAGAAACATTTTGAAGCCCCCAACTTGGATTTCGACATTCAGCAATTGAAAAAGAAGGTAGATGCCGGTGGTGATTATATCGTTACGCAGATGTTTTTTGATAACGATGCCTATTTTCGCTTTGTCAAAAAATGTCGGGATGTGGGAATCGAGTGTCCGATTGTACCCGGCTTAAAAGTGCTGACCCGCGAGAGACACCTTAATTTCCTGCCGAAGTTTTTCCATCTGAATATCCCGGAAGCCCTATCGGAGGAGGTGCAGGCGGATCCCAGTAACGCAAGAGAAATTGGGATTGAGTGGGGCGCCCAGCAATGTATTGAGCTTTTAGAAAAAGGAGCACCGGGTATTCACTTTTACATTATGGGGGATCCAAGTCCGGCCCTGGATATTATTGAGAAGTTACCATTGGGCCGTGAAGTAACAGAAAAGTAACTTTTGGCTTATTTTATTATTTAGAGGTCTTTGAAAAACCAGGAATTTTGTTCAAGATCAAAGCTTGAGTGAATTTAAAACCGGAGCTTATTACGTATAAGTTAGGATTTCGAATTCACGAAAATGCAGAGATTGATCAGTAAGGTCGGTTTTGCAAAAGCCTCTATTTAATTAATACACATTGTGACAATAAGTTGACTTTAACTTTATCTGACGGCTAAAATCATGCGTCTTGGTTTTTCAGGATTTTTTGCTGTGGTTTGCTATGCCTGTTTTTGCGCAAACCTCAAAGATTTCCAGGCGTAAAGAGCAGCTTGATCATACCACTGATGATAGCTCAAAAGTTGAAATAAGCGTACAGCTAGCTGAGAAGCTCAAACAATCTGGAAATATTCAACAATCTTTAACACCCTTGGGAAAGGCTGGAAAACTCGCCGACTCACTTAAAAGTGCCCATCTAATCCAGTTGGCAGATAATTATCTGGATAGCGATCAACCGGATTCAGCAGAAAGAATAATCAACCGGGCACTGAATAAATATCCTAATACTAATAAAGAAACCCGCTGCTGATTATCCACAAGCCCGGCAATATTATAAACAATGGTTCACACGTTCCGGTACCAACGACGAAAAAGGCAGTGGCTCGGTCTGCAGTTATGTAAGGAATTTGTGGAGAAACAGGATGAAGAAATCTGCGTGGAAAGCACCGAGGGCGAGGGTACAACTTTTATGTTTAGCCTGCCTTGTGCATACAGTTGTTGTTAAAATTTGGGTAGAGCTTAAAAGCTGCGAAATTTTATGCCGGACGGTGTTGAAGTTGAAATAGCGTATTCAACTTTGAATACGTCTCAATTGCTATTCCAATCCCTGTCCGAACACTTTGGGGTTGCCCACCACCAATTTCGCAGCGAATTACCGTATGTTGATTTCAGATAAGGGAAGTCAAGCAGTTTAAGATCTTTATTAACAGCATTTCACAATACAAAAATACCAATATTTGTGAGAAATGAGGGCTAAATCTTTGCATTCGTATGATAATACATATTGGGAATACTGGAACGGAGTAATCCGGCCGGATTGTAAGGCTCGATAGCTGTTTCGACAACCTTCCGAAAAGCTTGAATGGCGTGTTCAGAAACGGGTTTTTGATCTGGTAAGTCTTGTACATTTCGATATGCCTTGGCAGTTATTTTCTTGATTTCATGGTGGTCAGCAGAGAGAAATTGGTCTCCGATATTAAAATTGCCATGAATGCGTTTTTGTTCATAATGAATAGCCGCGGTAAAGTAGAGGCTTGTATAGGTATGAAAGAGCTCGAAATGGTTCATAACGCGGTAACAGCCAGCGATTAGCAGATCGACAAAATCCAGCTCGTTGAAAACGGCCTGTTCATATTGTCGGTTTTTTTGTTCGATGAGAGCCGGTTTGTCTTTGCCGATCTCAAAAGCATACAGAATACGTTCGACCCCGGAAAGTGAATGAGCAATGCCAGTGCTATGCAAGGGATCTACAAATCCCGTAGTGTGGGGTAGGGCAACCCATCTGGGTCCGGCAGCTTGTTGGGCCCGTCGTTGCAGGCGGTTTGTGTGGATAAGTTTACCGGGCAGCTTGGCTGGTTTTGCATCCTCAAAAAGTTCAGTTAGTGAAGGATATTTGCCAATTATTTCATCCCAGGTTTGAGCGTTCGATTGTTTGTGTTGATGAAAAACCAAGCCGGCACTGGTAATCCCATTATTAAATCGCAGCATCCACAGCCAGCCCTCTTCCAGTAAGTGATGCAAGGCAGAGTGATCGGGATTATACGGGTAGTCTCGGCTGGAGATGTCATTTTCATGCAGCCAATTTTGCCAGGGTTTTACATCCGAGAAATGAGAAAAAACAGCGCTGGTATGAGTTCGAAATCCCTCAGAACCAGATCGGACTCCTAACTGATTAAGGATGGCATCTGAGCCGGTGGCATCAATCATCCAATTGGAGTTGAAATCGAATTTATCTTCGACCCGGATAGCAGTAATCTGCCACTCATCGCCGATTCGTTGTACCTTCTTAACGTTGATATTATCCCAGTATGGAATGCCTTGCTGTTTGACCTGATCCACGAAAAAAGCATCTACATCCGAACGATACCAGTTGGTATCGGACTGCTCATCACTACTGCTGGCCGCAACCAGGAGTTCGTTTTTATGTTCAACATTTGTTTGAAAAGGTTGCCCGGTTTGATGTTTATAATAGCTAAATCCACGTTTTAGTCCACAGTTTATTTGGGGATGGGTTTGCTGCCAGCTCCCATATCGGGAAATCTCACGCAGCCAGGATAAGTCATATCGATCAGCCAAATCCCGAAGGATAAGATCGGCAACAGGTGTGGATGATTCGCCAATGGCAAAACGTGGATGTGAGCCTTTTTCAATAAGTGCAACATCATATCCAATTTGATGGAGTCCCAGCGCAGTCAGAGATCCCGCAAAGCCTGCTCCAATAACAATGATATCAAAATGCCGATTGCTATTCATTGTCACAGTAATCGCACGTCACACGTGGATGGATTTGTTGGTCCAGGTTCATCTGGTGCAGACGTTTTTGTCGGTCTTGGAAGCAATGGTCGCAGGATGAAAATTGCTTCAGATCCCACAAATCAACAAAAATACGCCCCTTGTTCAATCTTAGTGCCTGGTCAAAAGCGTCTTCCAGTGCTTCAATGGTGGGAGGCACATAATGTCCCTCATCCCGCAGTTTTTCCATTGCCCCATTGCCCCCTCTGGTGGGAATGATACTGCATGCGGAAACCCCGCAGTCGAAAGCAAATTCAACGCTCTTTATTGTCCATTCGATATTTTTTTCCGAGTCAGTCAGGTAAGGGGGGTTTAAAAGTATAAACGCACGTGAGTCGATTCCGTTACTTTGAAGAAAAGTTGCCGCCTCTTTAAAGTTGTCCTTGGAGATTTGCTTATTAAGTTTTGGTAACACTTCCGGGTGGATGGTTTCGAGTCCCATGGCAATTTCCAGACCTCCGTTCAGTATGTCATTAAATTCAATACAGGGTTTGCCGCAGAGTTTGGGGTGATTCTCAATAATCACACGTTTGGAATCGGAAAGCAGTTCGGCAATTGGCTGGTAATCCTCAGGAGGAATCGCTTTCCGATCGAAAAAGTTACCGCTGTTATAGAGTTTGGTGACGCTTCCTTCGGGAAGACGATCCAAGGCATAGGCAATCTGTTTCGGGATGTCTCCCTGCTCAACCGGAATTTCCAGAGTGTTCTTCCAAAGATCACACATCACACATTTAAAGGGGCATTCGCTATTTGTCAGGAAGATGGTGTTGACTTCTTTTAGTTCACCATCGGGACCGTGTTCTTGCTCATGCATAAAGTGATACGGCCGCCCGGGATGTACTTCGTTCTTATCAGGACGTAAATCAATTATCTCGGAAGTATCTAGCATTATAAAAAATATACTTTACCACTTAGACACTAAGATTATTGAGGCACACTTTTTACTTCTTGTCCTAAGTGTTCTTAGTGCCTGAGTGGTTAAATTAGCTGTACAAAGAAGAAAAATACCGGCGATATTCCATCTCATTGTCAGCAAACAGGTCATTAATTTTATTTTTTGGCAGAGCCCCGTGCTGGAAGCGTCGTTTAGGGAAAACAGGCATATCCAATCCGGTTACCGCCTTAACACCGCGTCGCACAATTTCACCTTTCAAAGCGTACAACTCTTCATGATTCCAATCCGTAAGCTGGATAAATGGGATACCTTCGGAAACCTCGATCACGTTAGGCAGTGTGTAGGGACTAAATCCGAGGAAGTTGTGGTAACGAGCGGTCGCATAAGAGCGAACATGTCCACGACTAAGTCCGCCCGAATAGGTGAGCGAATGTTTTATTTTATCCACGCCCCAGCCTTCGTGATAAAGCATCTGGTTATTGAGAACACTGCGGATGGTTAAT
>Ga0102959_1000330_pt1 | contig 14067 bp, 12 predicted proteins | sample SalPonF2_B_D2_MG_FD_84520 | JGI IMG/M metagenome (GOLD analysis project Ga0102959, IMG submission 84520) | Salt pond soil microbial communities from South San Francisco under conditions of wetland restoration - Salt Pond MetaG SF2_B_D2_MG ...
CCTCTCCGCCCACTTCAGGTATGAAGCCCCCAAAACGCAACCCCAGCCTCGAATCGGCCGTACTCTACGCCATCCACAGCGGGAGAAGGGCCAAACTACAGGCCGGAGGCGTAAGCCTCCGGGATTGGACGCCGAGGGTGCAGAGGCCCGGCAATGAAGAATGCGGTCGCCCTGTCGAGGCCGGACTTGCGGTTGACAAAGGGCGGCCGAAGGCGGACGATCCGCCCCGGACGGCATTCGGGCGGCCGCGGGCATCGCCAAAGGCACAGGGGTTGGACCATGGGAAGAATTCTGATCACGCTGCACGCGGTTGTCGGGCTTCTGGCCGGCTGCTCCACGGAGCATTACGCCCAGGTGCTCCTGACGCCGCATGCCCAGCCGGGCAAGTGGAACCAGAACCGCTTCGCCTCCGGCGAGGAGATGGTCCGCAAGGGGGAGATTTCCGCCCACCGCCGCGTGGCGGCCGACGACGGCGTGGAGATCGACGTGTGGGTGCTCCGCGGAGAGGACTTCGGCGCCACGCCCACCGGCGCCACCGTCTTGCTGCTGCACGGGCGGATGGACTCCAAGGCGCACTACTACGCCCTGGCCAAGCGCCTGGCCGGCATGGGCCATCACGCGGTGCTGCTGGACCACCGCGCCCACGGCCGATCCGGCGGAGACGTGCTCACCTGGGGCGCCAAGGAGAAGGTCGACGCCCGCACGGTGATCGACTCGCTGCTCGCCGAGGGGCTCATATCCGACCGCGTGTACGTCTTCGGCCATTCGATGGGTGCCGCCACGGCCGTCATGTACGCTGCCATCGACCCGCGCTGCCGGGGCTGCGTGGCCGTCGCCCCCTACATGGACGCCCGCAGCGTGACGCGGCGCTTCGTGCCGCTGATGAGCGACGCGAAGTTCGAGGCCGTCTGGCAGCTCGCGGCCCGGAAGGCGGGCTTCGACCCGGACGAGGCGTCGGTACTGCGGGCCGCCGTGCGGCTCCAATGCCCGCTGCTGGTGATCCACGGCGCCGCCGACCCGCTGTGCCCGTACGGCCACGGGCGGGCGGTGTACGAGGTGTGCCCCGCGCCCAAGCAGATCGTCAGCTTTCCGCTCACCGGGCACGTGTCGATTCTGCTGGCCGGGGAGAAGTGGTTCGCCGGGAAGATCGACGCGGTCATCCGCGGCGAACTGCCGGAGAAGGCGGCGGCCGGCGCCTCGTAAGCCGGCGGTTGGGCCGGCGGCGCGGAAATGCTATCATGTCCTGACGGCCGGTGCGGCCGGTATGGACCTTGAGGATACATCGCGATGCCGATCTACGAATACACCTGCCAGAAGTGCGGCGCGGAACTGGAGCTGCTGGTCTCGAACTCGCGGGCCCGCCCGGCCTGCGAGCAGTGCGGCTCCAAGCAGCTCGAGCGCCGGCTGTCCACCTTTTCCGCCCACGGCGGCGCCGCGCCCTCCTGCGCGGAAGATGCCTGCCCCACGTGTCCTTCCGGCGGCTGCCCGTACGCGGGGGGCTGAGGCGGCGGGGTCAGTCTTCCCACACGTCCACCAGCACCCAGCGCGAGCCCCACTGCCTGGCGCGGGCATGGCTCGGGAAGAACACGTCCAGCCGATGGCCGCGGATGGCCCCGCCGCGGTCCAGCACCGCAACCGCCCGGCCGCCGTTGTAGCCGGGGATGGACACCCGCGTGCCGAACGGCAGAATGGACGTGTCGGCCGCCACGAACTTGCCCCCATTGGCGGTTACGGGCTTGCCGCTGGCGGTGATGCCGTCGGCGTGGTGGCCGCAGCACCTGGGGCAGGGGCAGTAGGCCGTCACCCGCATCCACAGGCTGCGGGCCGGCTTGGGGGGCGCCTCGGCCGCCGCAACCGCCGGCCGCGCATCGACGCGCGGCGTTGGCGCACGCCGGGCCGCCGGCGGGGGCGAGTCGGAAGCAGGCAACTGCACGGTGGTCACGATCGCGGCCAAGCCGGGGCGGCTCGGTCGCGTTTCGGCCGGCCAGAGCGCCGCCGCGGTGCGGGCGATCAGCACGCCGCACAGCACCAGCGGCAGCGCCATCACAAGAACGCCCTTCTCTGCGAGTGAGAGTTTCGTCAAGAGTCAACCCGATCCGGTTGCGCTCGTCCGAAAGCGCGCCCGCCATCGCGGTCTGCACCAGCCCGGCGTTCCCTGCCGAACCCTCTCTGTTCCCACTTCGCGCCGGCCCGCGACGCGAAGACAGCCAAGCCCATGCAACACGCCTACCCGGCAAACAGGTCGGCAAGATGCCTCGACCGGATTAGATAGTCGCGGCGGATACTCCGAATTCTCGGCGAACCAAGCCGCCGCCCACGTGTCCAACAGTCTGTGGCGGCGGGAAATCCGCTGGTCCGGATGGTAAAGACGCGGTATACTATCCATCTGTGAACCCCGCCCCAAGCGAAATGTCCGCTATTTTCGCCCCACCGAGAAGGAATTGCCGTCTCCGCGGGAGTATGCCATGCGGAAGCATTTGTGGATACTGACTGTTGCGTGCATTCTGGCCTTGCCGGCCGGGTGGGCCGTCGCCGACCGTGTGACGCTGAAGGACGGCCGCGTGATCACCGGCTCGGTCTCGATCGAGGGCGCCAGCGTGCTCGTGAAGGCCACCTTCGGCACCATTCGCTACGACCGCAGCGAGGTCGCCAGCATCGAGTTCGGCGCCACCAAGGAGGAAATCTTCGCCTCCAAGCTGGCCTCGGCCGACCAAAGCGACCCCGACGCCCTGCTTTCGCTGGCCGCCTGGGCCGAGCAGCAGGACCTGCCTCGAGAAGCCAAGAGGCTCTACCAGCAGATCGTCACCCTCGCCCCCAACCAGCCGGTCGCGCGCCGCAAGCTCGGCTTTGTGCGCATCGACGAGAAGTGGGTGACGGTCGCCGAGGGAATCCAACTGGCCCGCAGCAAGATGGAGGCCGACAGGCTCGATGCGCTCCTGCGAGACGTACTGCCGGCCCTCGCGGCGGCAGCCGACGCGAAGTCCGCCCCGCTCGTGCAGGAGCTGCTGGGCGAGGCGCAAATTCGGGCCCGGCGGTTCTCCGACGCGGCGGAGACATTCAAAGCATTGAAGGGCAAAGGATTTACGCCGTTTGAGATGCGTGCGGCCGCGCTGGTTGAGATTCTTGCCGACAATCCGGACGGCCTGTACGTTCTCAAGGAGAAGTACCCTCCGGCCGGCGAGTTGACGGGCCAAAGGCCGCTGGAGCCCGGCCCGCACTCTCTGGCCTCGTCGCTGGTTCTGGAAGCGGCCCTGCGAGACCGGGCCAAGGCACACCTCGCCCGCGGCCAGGAGGCGATGCGGCAAGCCGCCAAGGCGCCCGCGGAAGACGCGGAGACCGCCGAGGCCGCCTTCCGCCAGGCCGAACGGCACTTCGACCGGGCCGACGCCCTGCTGCCCCAGTTGGCCCGCAGCTACCGCGTGGAGATCGCGCGCCGCCGCATCGCCGCGCTGCGCCGCCGCAGCGACGAGAACGCCAAGCGCTTTGACGAACTGCTGGAGAGCCTCGGGCGGCAAAAATTATCACCGGCGGCGTACCGGAATACGGTTGTCCGATTGATCCATTACCTGGATAATGTAGCCGACGACCTCGATGCGGTTCTCGCCGTCGCCAAACCTTTTTCGCGCGAGCTGGTCTTCGAAGTGAAATGGGCCGAGCTGGACCGCAACCGCATCGAAGAAATGCGCCGGGTCCTGAAGAAGGAACTCGATGGTAATAGCTAGGAAGCATCTTCTGACCGCCCTGTCCCTGGCAGCGGTCGCGGTGTTGGTTTCCGCGGCGGCCGGCCTGCCCAGCTATCGCGAATCGGACACCCTCTCCATCCAGAAAGCCCTGGACGCGCTGCACGACGGCCGTTACGCCGACGCCGAGGCCCAAGCGCTGGACCTCACCGAGCGGCCGGACCGCCCCAACCGCCGGGCGTGGTTGATCGTCGCGCGGGCCCGCCGCGCGGGCAGCCGTCACGATGAAGCCATCGAAGCCTACCAGGAGTACCTCAGCGGCTGTTCTTCGCAAGAAATGCGGGACTACATCCTCAGGCAGATCGGCGAGTGCCGCGCCGCGGCCGACCCGGCCCCGCGGCCGTTGCCGGCCGACCGGCGGCTCAGCAGCCGGCAACTGCGCGACCTCGCGCGGGTCGACGAGCAGGTGCATCTGCATTCCACCGAGCACTTCCAGGTGCGCGCCCGCAACGAGAAACTCGCCCGGCTCGTCGCCGACGAGGCGGAGGCCGCCCTCGGTCGCATCGGCGGGCTGGTGCTGGCCGGCCGGGGTTACCCGCACATCGTCGAGATCCACGTATGGAAAGACCTCGCCGAGTTCCGGGCCCACGCCGTCGAGGCCCCGGAGTGGGCGGGCGGCTCCTTCTCCTTGCTGGTCCGCAACGGCGTGACCACCCGCCGCCTGGACCTGACGCAGTTGGATGAGCGCGGCGTGTTCCAGACCGTCATGCTGGACCGCGTGCTGCCCCACGAGCTGAGCCACCTTCTCTTGAAGGAGCGTTTCGGCGACGCCCGCTGCCCGCTGTTCCTCAACGAGGGGCTGGCAATGACGATGGAGATCGCCCCGAGTCCGGACCGCGTGCTGCTGGCCGGCAAGGCCCTCATGGGCAAAGGGAAGATTCCGCTGCACCGCATGCTGAGCATGCAGCGGCATGACCTGGACCGCGCGGCCGTGTTCTACGCCCAGTCTTACAGCCTCGTGCGGTTCCTGCGGGAGCGGATGTCCGGCGAGCAGTTCCGCTCGTTTATGGGCCATCTCCGCGACGGCTGCAGCGTGCAGGACGCCCTCCAGCGAGCGCTGGTGGCGCCGCACGACGAAGACTTCCTCCTCCGCCTGGCCTCCGCGTGGGAAGATCACGCCATCGCCGACGCCCAGTTCCTCCAGGCGATCAGCCTCGCCACCGACTGACCCCGCCGGCGCGGCCTTGACGAACCCCTCCATCCGTTCTACCTTGTTGGCTTTGCCTCGCGCAGATAGGAAATGGAGACCTCATGGCAGGTTACGACTTCGCGGCCATCGAAACCAAGTGGCGGCAATACTGGGCCGCCCACGGCACGTTCCGCCAGCCCAACCCGGGCGAGGAAGGCTTCCGCGATCGGCCGAAGATGTACGTGCTGGACATGTTTCCTTACCCCTCCGGCGCCGGGCTGCACGTGGGGCACCCGGAGGGCTACACCGCCACGGACATCCTCTGCCGCTACTGGCGCATGAAAGGCCGCAACGTGCTGCACCCGATGGGCTATGACGCCTTCGGCCTGCCGGCCGAGCAGTACGCCATCGAGCACGGCGTGCATCCGCGGGTGACCACGGAGCGGAACATCGCCAACATCGAGCGGCAGATCAAGATGTTCGGCTTCAGCTACGACTGGTCGCGCCGCGTGGCCACCACCGACGTGCCGTACTACCGCTGGACGCAGTGGATCTTCCTGCAACTGTTCAACAGTTGGTACGACCCGATCGCCGACAAGGCCCGCCCGATCGGCGAGCTCGTCAGCGAGCTGGAGAGCGGAGAGTACCTCGTCGACCTCGGCGGCAATATCGTCTTCGAGCCGCCGGCCGGGACGATCGAGTCTGTCATGGGGCTGCCGGCCGGGTACGTGAAGTTCGCCGAACTCGCCGACGACCAGAAGCGCCGGCTCATTGACGAGTATCGCCTGGCTTACATGGCCGAGGTGCCGGTGAACTGGTGCCCGCAACTCGGCACCGTGCTGGCCAACGAGGAAGTGACCAACGAGGGCCGCTCCGAACGCGGCAATCACCCCGTCTTCCGCCGGGCGCTGAACCAGTGGATGCTGCGCATCACCGCCTACTGCGAGCGGCTGCTGGAAGACCTCGCCCTGGTGGACTGGCCCGAGCCGATCAAGATCATGCAGCGGAATTGGATCGGGCGGTCTGAAGGCGCGGAGGTGGACTTTGTCCTTGCGTCTGCCGACACCAACGCGTGGTTCGATGCGCGTGAGGAGCACGGCTTGCCCGTGGCGCCGGAAGACGAAGTGATCCGCGTCTATACGACGAGGCCCGACACGCTCTTCGGCGCCACGTACATGGTCCTCGCGCCGGAGCACCCGCTGGTGGAGCAGATCACCACCGACGAGCAGCGCCCGGCCGTGTCCGCCTACGTGCGGCAGGCGGTGAACAAGTCCGAACTCGAGCGCACGGCCGACACGAAAGAGAAGACCGGCGTGTTCACCGGCGCGGTCGCCATCAACCCGGTCAACCGCGAGCAGGTACCCATCTGGGTGGCGGACTACGTGATGATGGGCTACGGCACCGGCGCCATCATGGCCGTGCCGGCCCATGACACGCGCGACCTGGAATTCGCCCGGGCCTTCGACCTGCCGGTGGTCCAGGTGGTCCAGCCCCCCGCGGGCGAGGACTGGCAGGGCTTCACCGGCGAGGGCACGGCCGTCAACTCCGGCCGGTACGACGGCCTGCCCACGCGGGAGTTCAAACGCAAGATCACCGAAGACCTGGAGGAGATGGGCCTCGGCCGCAAGGCGGTCAACTTCAAGCTGCGAGACTGGATCTTCAGCCGCCAGAAGTACTGGGGCGAGCCGTTTCCGATCGTCCACTGCGAGAACTGCGGCCCCGTCGGCCTGCCGGAGAGCGAACTGCCGGTCGAGCTGCCGCCGATGGAAGACTTCCAGCCCAAGGTCAGCGAAGACCCGCAGGCCCCGCCGCGGCCGCCGCTGGGGCGGCTGACGGAGTGGGTGAGCACCACCTGCCCCTCCTGCGGCGGCCCGGCCCAGCGCGAGCAAAACACCATGCCGCAGTGGGCCGGCTCGTGCTGGTACTACCTGCGCTACCTGGACCCGGAGAACGAAGATCGCTTCTGCGACCCGGATGTCGAGCGCTACTGGATGGCCGGCGGCGATGGCGACGCCATGGGGGTGGACCTCTACGTCGGCGGAGCGGAGCACGCCGTGCTGCACCTGCTGTACGCCCGCTTCTGGCACAAGGCGCTTTTCGACCTCGGCCACGTCAGCACCCCGGAGCCGTTCGGCAAGCTGTTCAACCAGGGCATGATCCGCAGCTTCGCCTACCGCGACTCGCGCGGCGTGTGCATCGGCTACGACGACATCGACTTTCGCGAGGACGGCGCTTACCACAAGGACACCGGCGAGAAGCTCGCCGAGTCCGTCGAGAAGATGTCCAAGAGCCTCAAGAACGTGGTGAACCCGGACGAGATCATCGCCGAGTTCGGCGCGGACACCTTCCGTCTGTACGAGATGTTCATGGGCCCGCTGGACGCCTCCAAGCCCTGGAACACGCAGGATGTGCCGGGCGTGCACCGCTTCCTCCAGCGCGCGTGGCGGATGATCGCCGGCTCCGAAGACCAGCCGGCCCTGCTGGGCGACAGCGCTTCGGAAGACGTCGAGCGGGCGCTGCACAAGCTCATCCGCAAGGTCGGCCAGGATGTTGAGGCGATGAAGTTCAACACCGCCATTGCCGCCATGATGGAATTCGTGAACACCGTCTACCGGGCCGGCCGGCTCACCGGCGCGCAGGCGGAGCGGTTCTGCCTGCTGCTGGCGCCCTTCGCGCCGCACATCGCCGAGGAACTCTGGCAGAAGCTCGGCCACGGCGCGTCGCTCACCTACGAGCCCTGGCCGGCGTTCGACGAGGCGATGATCGCCGAGGAAACAGTAGAGTTGGCCGTGCAGGTGGCCGGCAAGGTGCGCGGGCGCATCCGCGTGGCGGCCGACGCGGATGAGGCGACGGTGCTCGCGGCCGCCAAGGCCGATGAGAAGGTGGCCGCGGCCCTGGAGGGCAAGACGATCGTCAAGCAGATCGTCGTGCCCGGCCGGCTGGTGAACATTGTGGCGAAGTAGCGCGGCCGCCGTCGGTGGGGGCGGGGCCGCCGCCAGGACAATCGCATGCAGCGTGGCACGGCCATCCTGGCCGTGGCAGCTTCACCAAAGGCCCCGCACGCGCGACGGCGCCCGTGCGACGCATGGCCGAAACTTGCCTGCTGCCGAAGGCTGGAAGGCGCCCCATGCCACAAGCAGAACCAATTGCCCTGGGGCCGCCACGTTCGCTATTGTTTTCCGGGCAGGCAGTTGCGTACGATAGAATGTACGGGCGCACGAGGCGCCCGGACCAAAGAGGAGCATGTCATGGCAGCGCAATACGATCTTCAGTCCTCCGAGTATACCTCCGCGTTCCAGTCTGTCCGCTGCGCGAAGAACGTCTTCTGGTGGCTCATCCTGCTCTCGCTGGCGGTGCAGGGCGCGGCGTTCGGCCTGACGTACTGGGGCGGCCTGGTGGATGCCGAGCATGCCGTCGCCCCGACGCCCGCCGCGACGGAAACCGCCACTCAGCCCACCGGCGCCGCGGTGGATGAGAAATCCGCGGCCGTGGAGCAGGCGGAGTTCTGGAGCCAGATTCTCTTCTGGGCGCTGCCGGCCACGAAATTCCTGGCCTTCGTCTCCGCCCTGCTGCTGACGGCCGTGCTGCTGCTGGCCGTGCTCACCTCGCTCGTCGGGCGGCTCGGCGGCGTGGCCGGGCTGACCGGCGCCATGCTCTGGTCCCTCGTGCTGCTGGCGATGGTCACGCCCTGGCAGCAGGCCCTGCGCACCACCTTCGCCTGCGGAGCGCTCTACAACATGGGCGATCTCATCCAAGCCGTGCGCGGCATCCGCCCGGACTGGGGCGCCGCCGACGTGAAGATGCTGGACCAGGTCCTCTTCCACGCGCGATTCCTCGGCTATCCGGTGCTGACGCTGCTGGTCTGGCTGGTCGTGCAGGTGCGATTCGCCCGCGGATACCGCAACATGGACATCCCCCCCATCGTGAAGACGGCCTCGCCGGCCTCGCCGGGCGCATCGACCGAGGAGTCGGCCGTGACGCTCTGAGCCCGCACCCGACGAGACGGAGACCATTCGCGTGAATTGACACACTCTCGTTGCGGCATTAGCATGGATTCGTACCAGAACCTGTGTCTCCTGCGGTGACGATCCACGCGATGAAGCCAACTATCATGTTCCTGCTTCTGCCGGCAGTGCTTCTGTCCGGCGGCTGCCTGCCGGAAGAACCGCCGGAGGTGGCCACGCAACCGGCGCCGGAGTCTTTCGCGGAGGTCCGCATTCTGGGAGACCCGGACGGCGCGACCACCCGCCCCGCCGACAAGCGGTACGTCCTGATCGTCCGCCTGCGGATCGCGTCGATCGAGGTTCCCCTCGGCACGGCCAGCGGAACCGAGCGCCTCTGGAGCTACCTGAACGAGGAAGCCTTCTCCTCCGCCCGCACCGCGGGCCTTGGCCGCAACGGATTCCGCGCTGGCACGGCCAAGGGCGATGCCTGGGAAGACCTCGCCCGCGTCTTCAAGGAAATGACCGGGCGCAAACTCCGCGAGCAGAACATCAACACCCTGCCCGGGCGGCCGACGCACATGTTCCTCAAAGAGGCCGAGCCGCTGCGGACGATCTTTCTGTCCCATGCCGACCGCACGCTCAGCGGCGAGGACTTCCCCCCCGGAGACTACCTGCTGGGCCTGTCGGTGACGCTGAACGAAGACGACCCCAGCCGCCTGCTGGTGACCGGCTGGCCGGTGATCCGCTCCACCCACCGCGAGACGCGCTTCGTCCGGCGTAACGGGCAGCCGGTGATGGTGACCGAGCCGCTGTACTTCCCGCTCGCCCCGCTGCAATTCCAGGCCCAAATGGACTCCGGCGACCTGCTGGTGATCGGCCCCGGCGCCGCCAGCCGCCGCCCCACCAGCGCGGGGCGGCGCTTCCTGGTGAAGCGCAAGGAGGGGATGGACTTCGAGACGGTCCTCGTTATTGTTCCGGAGGTCTTCGCCACGCCGATGCGCTGAGGCGACCACAGCTATGAGTTCTCCAGCACCATCCACAACCCCGTCCGAGGCATTCTACGAGCAACTCTGCCGCCACGCCGCCGTTCCGATGGCGGCCGTGGACCGCGAGCGGAATGTCGTGTGCTGGTCGGAAGCGGCGGCCGACGTGCTCGGCCTGTCGGCCCGCGAGATGATGGGCCGCCCGCTGTCCGAGGCCGTGCCGGAGCACCGCCGCCGCCTGCTGGAGCGGCTTTTGACGCGGGTGCTGGAGCGCGGCGCGGCCAGCGAGTTCGAGGTGCGCCTGCCGGACAAGCACGGCAAGCCGCGAGACCTGGTGGTGGTGCTGTCGGCCGTGCCGGACGCCGACGGCTTGCCCGTCGGCGCCGCGGCGTGGGTGCTGGACGAAACCCAACGCAAGCTCCTGGCCGACAAACTCGCCCAGGCGGAGAAGATCGCCTCTCTCGGCACCCTCGCCGGCGGCGTGGCGCACCACTTCAACAACATCCTCGGCGGCGTGGCCACCTTCGTGGACTACGCGCTGACCAGCGGCGACATTGCCGCCATGAAGCGGGCCCTCCAGATGACCTCCGAGGCCGCCAGCCGCGCGGGGAAGATCACCCAGTCGCTGCTGAGCTTCGCCGAGCAAGACCAGCGCCGCGCGGACCTCGCGGACCTGACGGAGGTGGTGCTCACCTTCTCGCACCTGGTGGAGCGCCCGCTTGCGGAGAAGAAGATCCACCTGGACCTGGACCTGCGGCCGGCGCCGATCTGCGCGGTGGAGGCCAACCGCATGCACCAGGTTCTCGGCAACCTGCTGACCAACGCGGAGGAGGCCATGCCCTCCAGCGGCATGGTGCGCATCTGCATCGCCCCGGCCGAGAGCAGCGTGGTGCTGACCTTCGCCGATACCGGCATCGGCATTCCCGCCGATCAGCTTCCGCTCGTGTTCGAGCCGTTCTTCACCACCAAGGGCCTGCTGGCCGGCGGCGACCAGGCCAACCCCGGCCTGGGCCTGTCGGTGGTGCATGGCATCATCGTGGAGATGGGCGGCACGATCGACGTGCAGTCCAACGTGGGAGAAGGCACCGTCTTCACCATCGTCTTCCCCGTGGCGGAGCGGAAGCGCATCGGGTGACGCGGCGGGGCTACTTGCCCGCCAACTCCCGCGCGTACTGCTCGATCGCGCGGACGGACCGCTCCCGCCCGTCCGCCTGCGGCGGCGGGTAGCTCTCCTCGAACCGCTCGCGGCGGGAGAGAAACGCCTCGATCCGCCCGGCCGAGACGGAATGGACGCTCGCGCGCATGCCGATGTGCATCTTCTCGATGGCGGCGGCGTTGAGCCGCTGCTCCAGGCAGTCCTGCGGGATGAGGAGCATCGCCTTGCGCAGGTGCATCGCCTCGGAGATGAGCTGGTTGCCCGCCGTGGCGAACACCGCCCTGGCGGCGGCGAGGTCTTCCACGAACCGCACATTGCTCGGCGGGCGGAACTCGATGTTTCCCTCCCGTCCGGCCCGGCCGGCGCCGTACACCACCACCGGCGCCCGGACCGCCCGCAGAGCCTCCATCACGCGCGGCGTGTAGTAGGCCTGCCCGTTGGAGAAGTACACCAGCAGGTAGTCGCCCGTGGTCGGCGTCTGCTCCCGCACGACCCGCCGCAGCACCGGCCCGACCACCTGCACGCCCGCCGCGCGGGGCGGGGCGGCGTGGAAGCTCACGATCACGTGCCGGTCGCCCCCGCCGGCCATCAGGCGCCGGTACACCATCGCCTCGCCGCGGCTGACGAGCCGGTCCGCTGGCCCCATCGGCCAGCGACAGTACACCAGCACGCCGAAGTGGTCGAAGCTGATCCGCGGCAGCTTCATCCGCCGGCACGCCCAGTGCGTCCACGCCTCGGAGTCCGTCACCACCACGTCCGGGCGGAACGCCGCCAGGTGGTCCTGCACGGTCTGCAGCGCCGGGCCGTTGAGGCGGAGGTCCAGCAGGTTCGGCACAGCCATGCGGAGGGTGCCCAGCTTCGAGCGTGTGCCGTCGGGCTTGAGCGCATAGCGGAACACCGGAATGCGGGTGACCGGGTAGTCGTCCTGCAACGCCTCGAAGGCGTCGCCGCCGGCGAAAATCAGCACGTCGTGGCGGGCGGTGAGTTCCGGCAGCACCGCCAGCGCGCGGGAGGAATGCCCGCGGCCGTAGCCATGCACGCCGTAGGCGATGCGCACTAATCCACCACCACGTCCAGCCAGGCCTGGGCGATCAACCCGTGCCCGGCGACCGTCGGGTGCACGCCGTCGGCCGCCCAATACGCCGCCGGCGCCCGGCATGCCGCCGCGGCGAACAGGCCGTCCAGCGGCACGTACACGGCCGAGAACTCCCGGGCGACCTCCCGCACCGCGTCGATGCGCGGGCCCAGGTCCGTGCGCCAGCCGGCCTGGCCTTCCTTCACGTGCAGCACGAACGGCTCCAGGATCACCAGCCGCGCCCGCAGTTGCTCCGTGATGCGCGTGCAGATGCCGCGGTAACACTCCTGGAACTCGGCGACCGGGCTCTTCAGGCCGCTGTCAAAGGCGCGCCAGGTGTCGTTGATGCCGACCAGGATCGAGACGATCGTCGGCTTGTGGGCCAGGCAGTCGGCCTCCAGCCGCTCGGCGAGATCGACCACGCGGTTGCCGCTGATGCCGGTGTTGGTGACCGTCAGGTCCAGTTCCGGCATCTCGGCCTTCAGCCGCGCCGCGACGATGGCCGGGTACGCGCTGCCGAGCCCGCCGTTGTTGTTGCCCTGCTGCCGCCGGCCGCCGTCGGTGATGCTGTCGCCGTAGAACAGAATGTGATCGCCTTCCTTCAGTTGCATGCAATGCCATTCTAGCGCGGCGCACGCCGCTCGAACGTACCCACAATGAGGCCCGCCGGCCGCTCTTCGGCGGCTTGAGCCTGCGCCTCCGCGTCCGTCCTTTCCGCTCGATATGCGGAGATGCTACCCGCCGCGGCATTCCGCTTCCAGCCGGTCGCGGGGGTCAGTCGGCGTCCGCCGCGGCGGCCTCCGCTTCCTGCCCGGCTACCGGGCCGGGCTCGGCGGGGGTGACCTTCGCCAGGACCTTCGCCTTGATCTCTTCCGTAACGTCCGGGTTGTCTTTGAGGAACTGCATGGAATTCAGCCGCCCCTGGCCGAGGCGCACGTCCCCGTAGCTGAACCACGCGCCCTGCTTGCTGACGATGTCGTGGGCGATGCCCAGGTCGATCAGGTCGCCCTCGGCGCTGATGCCGCTGTCGAACATGATGTCGAACTCGGCCGTGCGGAACGGCGGGGCCACCTTGTTCTTCACCACGCGGGCCCGCACGTGGTTTCCCATCGACTGCTCGCCTTCCTTGATGGTGCTCACGCGCCGCACGTCGATGCGGACGGAACTGTAGAACTTCAGCGCCCGGCCGCCCGGCGTGGTCTCCGGGTTGCCGAACATCACGCCGATCTTCATGCGGATCTGGTTGATGAAGATCACGCACGTGCGACTCTTGGAGATGGCCCCGGTGAGCTTGCGCATGGCCTGGCTCATCAGCCGGGCCTGGAGGCCCACGTGCGTGTCGCCCATTTCGCCCTCGATCTCCGCCCGCGGAATCAGCGCGGCCACGGAGTCGATCACGATCACGTCCACCGCGTTGGACCGCACCAGCAGCTCGCAGATCTCCAGCGCCTGCTCGCCGGTGTCCGGCTGGGAGACCAGCAGGTTCTCCAGGTTCACGCCCAGCTTGCGGGCCCAGGTCGGGTCCAGGGCGTGCTCGGCGTCGATGAACGCCGCCACGCCGCCGGCCTTCTGCGAACTGGCGATCACGTGCAGCGCCAGCGTCGTCTTGCCGGAGCCTTCCGGCCCGAACAACTCGCAGATGCGCCCCTTCGGCATGCCCCGCCCGCCAAGGGCGATATCCAGGCTCAGCGCGCCGGTCGGGATGCCCTGCACCCCCTTGAGCTGGTCGCCGGCGAGCTTCATGATGCTGCCGACGCCGTAGTTCTTCTCGATCTGCTTCAGCGCGGTGTCCAGCGCCTGCTCGCGCCGCTTGTCCGGGCCGCTCTCGTTCGACGGGGTGGACGTCTTCTTTGCCGACTTCGCCATCTTCGTTCTCCCTCTTTCCGCTTTCGTCTTCGTTGCGATCATTCCATTGCTCCCTGCACACCGGTCTTTCACTCGCCAGGCATCTTGCAGGCCGCAATGTACGTGCTCTGTTAGGACTCCGCAACAGAAATCAGAAAATTTTCTTCCGTGGCAGCGTACCCGGCCGAGGGGCGC
>Ga0102959_1000332_pt1 | contig 14018 bp, 15 predicted proteins | sample SalPonF2_B_D2_MG_FD_84520 | JGI IMG/M metagenome (GOLD analysis project Ga0102959, IMG submission 84520) | Salt pond soil microbial communities from South San Francisco under conditions of wetland restoration - Salt Pond MetaG SF2_B_D2_MG ...
ACCGCTACCGCTACAGCACCGCTCCGCTACCGCTACCGCTACAGCACCGCTCCGCTACCGCTACCGCTACAGCACCGCTTTCGTGGAACCGGTCGCCCTCTCGGCTCGAACGCTCGGCGGGGACCGGTATCGCGCCGTTGTATCTGTTTGTAATTCCGTGTAACAGTTTGTAAGCCATCGACCTCCGGTGGTTTCCCCCGGCTCCGCTTCGCGGTCACTCGCCCCGGACCGCTGGCCGGAAAATGTGGGCTCGCCGGTTCAGGCGATCTTCTCGTACTGCTCTGCGAGCTTGTCGGCGGCCTGGCCGAGCTGCTCGCGCTCGAACTCGGTCAGGTCCCACTCGACGACCTCCTCGACGCCGTTCGCGCCGAGCTTGAGGGGGACGCCGAGGCCGACGTCGTCGTGGCCGAACTCGCCCTCCAGGGCGATTGAGCCGGGGAGCACGTCGCCGGTGTCGCGGAGGACCGCCTCGACCATGTGGCCGACGCCCGTGGCTGGCCCCCACTCGGTCGCGCCCTTGCGCTCGATGACGTTCATGGCGCTCTCCTTGAGGTCCGCGAGGATCTCGGTCTTCTCGTCGTCGGTGAACTCGGGGTCCGCGCCGTTCACCCGGACCTTCGAGAAGACGGGCACCTGGGCGTCGCCGTGCTCGCCCATGATGGTCGCCTCGACGTTCCGGACGGGGGCGTCGAAGCGCTGGCTCAGGACGTACCGGAAGCGGGCGCTGTCGAGGCGGCCGCCGAAGCCGATGACGTGCTCGCGCGGGCGGTCGCCCGTCTCGTAGAGGTGCCGGTTGAGCAGGTCCACCGGGTTCGAGGTGGTGATGGAGACGAAGTCGTCGTTGTACTCCGCGAGCGACGAGCCGATGTCCTCCATGATGGGCGCGTTGTCGCCCGCCAGGTCGATGCGGGTCTGGCCCGGACTGCGCGGGATGCCCGCCGTGATGACCACGACGTCCGAGCCGGCAGTGTCCTCGTAGCCGCCCTGCCGGACGACGGTGTTCGAGTCGTAGGCGGCGCCGTGATTCGTGTCGGCGGCCTGCCCGACCGTGACGTCCTCCTTGTCGGGGATGTCCACGAACACGAGCTCGTCGGCGACGCCCCGCAGCGCGATGTTGTACCCGGCGGCCGCGCCGACGGTCCCGGCCGCGCCGATAACGCTTACTTTCGCCATCTCATCCGAAAATCGCTCGGGAATCCCCCTAAGCGCTTCGGAACCTCCCCATTCTCGTCGGGACCGACTGGGGGTTCGGGCGGGCGAGAACCGGCTCGAACCCGCGGGATCTACCGCCGCTCGCGGGCCGTGCCCACGTCCCGCAGGTCTTTTGAGACGCCGACGCCTCTGTGCGCCCATGAGCGAGGAATTCGACCGGGAGGCCGAGAAGGAGCGTCTCCGCGAGAAGTACGAGGCCGAGAAGGCAGACCGCGAGACCACCCAGCGGATGAGCGAGCTTCTCCTCCAGGGTGCGACGATGACCAACCGACACTGCGACCGGTGTGGCAACCCCATCTTCCGCTACCAGGGCCAGGAGTTCTGCCCGGTCTGCCAGGCCGCGGTCCAGGAAACTGCGCAGGGGCAGGCCGAACCCGAGCAGGCACAGGAGGCGACGCAGGCCCAGGCCGGGACCGCACAGGACCGGACGGCGGCCGCCCCAGAATCCGGTGGCGAACCCCGAACGGCGGGTGTAGCGGCCGGCGCGACCGAGGACGCCGACCGCGAATCGGGCGTCGCCCGCTCCGACGCCGGTGAATCCGCCGCAGCGTCCACGGCCGCTCCGCAGGCGGGGACCGCCGCGTTCGACCAGCGCGAGGCGGCCGCGGCGTGCGCGGACCTCGCCGACGCCGTCTCCACGCTCGCCCGCCGTGCCGCGGCCGCAGACGACCCCCGGCAGGCTCACGAACTCGCCGAGGCCGCGCGCGAAGCCGCCGAGGCGCTCGCCGCCCTCCGCTGACCGCGGTCCGACGCGGTCAGCGTGAGCGTGGTCGGTGCCCACTCTCGGTCCCCTCGCGTCGTACGTCGAGGACGCGACCCGCTCTTCGAACACGATAGACTTCTATCAACAATTTTGGGTTTTTGCGTACGCATAGCGGAGCTTCTGTCACGTGATGCTCACAGTCCTCAAAATCGCCCAGCTCGTGGCCGCCGCTGGTATCCCGGTGAGTCTGGTCATCGTGATGCACCAGGTGCGCGATGTGAAGTGGACTCGGCTGGCAGCGGGCGTCGTCGTGAACGTCTTCCTGGCGATCTGGCTGCTCGCCAGTGAGAACGTCGTCCCACAGCTCGCCACGGCGTTCATCATGATGCTGTTGCTCGGGCACCTGACCACGTTCCTCGACACCGACTGACCGATACGATCGTCGAACGACACCCACTCCATCACCGTCACACCCAACACGGAACCCAAGTCCACATGACTCTCGCAACGATCGTCATTCTCGCACTGATCGCACTGATGGCTCCAATCGGTACCGCAGCGATCGTACTCAGACGCGCGACGCTGAAATGGACGGAGATGCTGCTCATCGGCGGGACCCTCGTCGTTCCCCTGGTGGCGATATTCTCCATTCTGGGGTTCATCACCCCCTTCGCCACAGTCGTCGTCCTCGGTATCATCGTCGGGCACCTGCTGACGCACCTCGACAACGACTGAGCCGACGACCGTCCGTCGACCGGCCCATCCGGCACGACCGGCCCAATCGACACACCTGGCTCGTCCGGCGTGAACGTCGTCCACGCCCGGACGGAACTCCAGCCCGATTCTGGGGAGACGACGCGGCTGTGACCTTCTCGGGGTTCTTTCGCGCCGTCACACTGTACTCGGTCGCGGGGCCGTCGACGTTCGGCAGGTCCGGTGTTCGAGCCGACACGTTCGAAAGCTATCCTGATTCGGTGGTTTACATGGGTCGCCGACGTACCGTCGCTCACGAGATGTTCGGACTGTCATTCACCCTCCCGACGATCACGCAGGTCCAGTTGGTGCAGATCCTGGTCGCCATCAGCGTCCCGTACGTGATGTTCCGCATCACGCAGATGTCCCAGGTGATCACCTGGGTCGACCTCGCCGTCGCCATCGGGCTGGTCACGACGCCAATCACCGTCATCCTCGCCTTCCAGGGGATCCTGGGCGGCGCATCGAGCGTCGGGATTCTGAGCGCCATCATGCTGAGCTCCCTCGGGGTCATCGTCACCGACTGAGGGGGCCATCCGGGACCGCCCTGCAGTCGTCTGAGCCATCCCGCGGCCCGCCCGGCGGACCGGCGTGCCCCGGACCTCCCTCGGACGTCGACGCCTCCGCCCGCTATCGAGTCCGTACAATTAACCCGACTGCGGTCGTCACCTCCGACATGGACATCTTGGTTCCCATCGACGGCTCCGAGTGCAGCATGCGTGCGCTTCGGTTCGGCGCCGACATGGCCACCCGGTACGAGGCCGCGCTGCACGTCGTGCACGTCACCGACATCGAGACGGAGGCGACCGAGGAGATCGTCCGCCGGGCCACGGCCGTCTGCGAGGAGGCGGGGGTGGACGCGACGCCCGAGGTGGCGACCGACCAGAAGCTCTCCTTCCAGCCGTCCCACCGAATCGGGAAGGACATCATCCACCTGGCCGACGAGCGCGGCTACGACCACGTCGTCATGGGTCACCACGGCGCGGACGCCGTGGGCCGACTCGTCCTCGGCAGCGCGGCGGAGACGGTCGTGCGGGCGAACGAGATTCCGGTGACCATCATCCCCTGACGGGTCGCCGGGCGAGTCCGACCCGAACCGCCTCACGCTCTGCGCCGGTACTCGTTCGCGGCGACCGGCACGACGAGTCCGACGAGCAGGAACGCGGCTATCGCGACCCAGGAGGGTGCCGTCGTGTACTCGGAGATGGCGAACCCGACGACGAAGGCCACGAGGAGACAGCCGCCGATTATCGCGTTCTCGCGGGAGACCACGGCGAACGACTCACCTCCCGCCGCCGAGGTATTCGCGCACGCTGGTAGAGAGGTTGAAGAACGTGTAGACGGCGTACAGGAACACGAGGACTCCGAGGGCGAGTACGAGGGCGACCTGCCAGTACATGCCGGACACGATGATGTAGACTCCTATGGCTCTGTTGAAATCCTCAGAGAGTTACAGGATCGAGCAGTAGTTTGACTGAATGCAGGCCCCCCCGAAGTCGCGGTTGCTCCGGTTCGTTGAGCAGGCGTATCACTTGGCTCGACGAGCTGTTGCTCGGTACTCCTCAAAGTTCTCGAAACGGCGGTACACACTTCATCAACACATCGTCCTGTTGTGTCTCAAGGTGCGGAAGAATACGACGTACCGGACGCTTCTTGACGAACTCATCGAGATGCCCCGGATTCGAAGCGCCATCGACCTTGAGGAAATCCCAACACCTTCGACGTTGTGTAGGGCGTTCAACCGTCTCGATATGGCGGTTTGGCGTGTCCTTCTCAACCTCTCAGTCACACTTCTCCCGACTAACGGTGTCGTCGGGATCGACGCCTCCGGCTTTGACCGTAGTCACGCCTCGAAGCACTACACGAAACGAACGAAGCTGACGATTCAGCAGTTGAAAGTTACACTTCTCGTGGACACGAGAGCGAATGCTATCCTCGATCTCCACGTGACGACGACACGAAAACACGACTCCCAGATCGCGCCGTCGCTCATCGGACGGAATACTGATGATGTTGCAGTTCTCCTCGGTGACAAGGGATACGACGACCAGAAGATTCGCGCTTTAGCCCGTAAAGAGGATGTTCGTCCGGTCATCAAGCACCGCGAGTTTTCGTCGCTCCACAAGGCGTGGAACGCTCGGTTGAACTCTGATCTCTATGGGCAGCGTAGTCAGAACGAGACGGTGAACTCCCGGCTCAAACGCAAGTACGGTGCGTTCGTCCGGTCACGGCACTGGTGGAAACAGTTTCGAGAACTCACTATCGCCTGCCTTGCTCATAATCTCGACCGATCACTCTAATCGGTAGATACAGGAAAGGTAGTTAGCGCTGCCGTTTGATCGACCGATGCAAATTATACTTATCCACACGAATGTGTGACACTCACACCATAGGAGGTCCGGGTAACGCGGTATCCGTTCAAATCGAGATCATCACAATTCATCGTCGTATATGCCTGTATTTGATTCTCTGTTTCATAGACCGTAATAACCAATGCAAAATTCACTGGAAGATGTTGCTCGTTAATCTCCGTTCGGTTTGATTCTCCGGGTTTAACAGTAAATCGGCCGTGGAAATAGGCTGAGTCGGGTAATTCGATTCTCTTGTATGTCTGATTCTCGCCTGAATATGCTACTGTACTTCCTTCGGTAATCAGACCCTCACCAACTCGTCCATCGTTCAAATAAACGGTGATATTTGCGGGTCGCTGGACTACTGATACCTCAAACGTTGTTGTCTCATTAATCGTGTTGTTGAACTGGAGTCTGACGGGATGTTCTTGCTTCGTGGGCTGGTCGATCGGCAACGTACATCCAGCCAAAACAAGAAGGATACCGAGACCAAGCATCAGGAGAAGGTGCTTTGTGCTGTCAGTACGGGTGGATCGGCCACTCATATTTCGTCGTTGGGGCCCCACCCTCGTGAATAGTTACTCCGTACTCATATGTTGAACTGGAAATAATAACTTCGCATACCTTCCTAACAGCAGTTCCACCAGATGAGATGTCTAACGAATAGGATTTCAACAGAGCCACTCCTATTAACTTTCCTCCCGTCGGGTCGCAGGGCGCACCGTCCGGCGGTTCCTGTCCGTCACGCGAACGGCCGACCGCACCGCCGCCGACGCTACCCTTCGTACTCGCTGCCCACCACGGACCGGATGCGCTCGGCCGTCACCTCGCCGACGCCGGCCACGTCGAGGAGCGCCTCCTCGTCTGCGGTCATCACGGCCTCCACGCTCCCGAGCGCGTCGAGCAGCGACCGCGCGGTCACGGGGCCGATGTCCGCGATGGACGAGACGACGTACTCCTGCTGTTCGGCGAGGGTCTTCTGGGCCTTCTCGCCGTGGACCGACACGTCGCGGTCGCGCTCGCCCTGCTCGCGCGCGGCGATGATCTCCAGGAGGTCGGCGGTGTCGCTCGCGTCCTTCGTCCGGAGGACGCTCGCCCCGAAGTCGACGGCGAGGCTGGCGAGCGCCCCCCGGATGGCGTTCGGGTGGACGTTGCGCTCGGCGTAGATGTCGCCCTCGCCCTCGACGACGACGATGGGCCGCGAGTAGTGTCTCGCCAGGTCGCCGACCTGCTCGAACACCGAGCGGTCGTCCCCGCCCAGCAACGAGTCGAGGAAGTCCTCGATGGACTTGCGCTCGACGGCCACCCGGTCGCTCAGCACGTAGTCCCCGACCGAGAGCGTCTCCAGGCGCACCGAGACGCCCTCGCGCGTCGAGAGGTCGCGGGCGATGGTCGCGTCCAGCTCGCGCTGGTCCGCGACGACCTCCACGTCCTCGCCCGTGGGGGTGGCGACGACAGCGTCGTCCGTCGCGGTATCGTCCGCGCCGTCCGCGTCTCCCTCGTCGGCGGTCGTCTCCCCGTCGCCGCCAGGCCCCGGGTCGAAGTCGGCGAGCCCGGTCTGGCCCTCGCCGGCGTCCCCGCTGTCCGCACCATCCGCCCCGGCCGTGTCGCCCTCGCCGTCTGTCGCCGTCGGTGCGGCGGTCGGTCCGTCGCTCGTCGCGTCTGGGTCCGCGGTCCCCTCGGTCTCACTACCGTCGGTGCCACCCTCGCCCTCGTCGAACTCGGCGAGTGACTGCTGGCCCAGCACCGCCTCGATCTCGTCGGCGACGCCCTTGAGCGCCTGGAGCTCGTCGCGCATCTCGGACTCGCGGCGCTTGGAGATCCAGAAGTACGCCTCGTCGCGGGTGTCCTCGGCGAGCAGGACGACGACCCGGCCCTCGGTCTGTCGGCCGGTCCGGCCCTTGCGCTGGATGGAGCGGATGGCCGTCGGCACGGGCTCGTAGAACAGCACCAGGTCGACCTCGGGGACGTCCAGGCCCTCCTCGGCGACGGAGGTCGAGACCAGCACCTCGAACTCGCCCGCGCGGAAGGCGTCCAGGGTCTCTTTCTGCTGGGTCTGGGTCATCCCCTTCGAGCCCTCGCGGTCGCCCTGGCCGACGAACCGCCGGGTCTCGAAGTGTGCGCCCAGGAACTCGGTGAGGGTCTCGGCGGTGTCCCGGGACTCCGTGAAGACGATGACGCGGTCGCCGCCGTGGATGCCGAGGGTCTCCGCGATGAGCATCCGCGCCCGCCGGAACTTCGGGTGGAGGTCGTCGTAGGCCTCGGCCTTGGACATTGCCTCCCGGACCAGCGGCTCGCTGACCAGGCGCTGGCTGGCCTTCGACGCCCCGGAGGAGTTCGCGGCGTTGCGCTGGCGCTCGAAGTAGCGGCGCAGCGACTCGACGCTCTGGGTCTCGACGTAGGTGACGGCGGTCCGCAGCTTGCGTATCTCGGCGTGCATCGACATGCCCTGGTAGCCCTCCGAGCGGCCGGCGTCGACGAGCCCCTGGAGCTGCCCGCGCATCCGTTTGAGGTCCGTCTCGGAGAGGTTCGGGTCGGTCGTGTTCGTCACGCCCAGCTCCTTGAGCTTCGTGAGGCGGTCTCTCACGACCTCGTTGAGCGCGTCGCGTATCTCCAGGACGTCCTCGGGGAGCTGGATGCGCTCCCACTCGACGTCCGTCTCGTAGGTGTACTCGGCCACGTCGGCGTCCTCGGCCGTCATCACCTCGACTTCCGTCAGGCCGAGGTTGGCACAGACCTGGAGGATGGCCTCCTTGTCGCCGCCCGGCGAGGCGCTCATGCCGGTGACGAGCGGGTCGGCCGCGTCGGCGTGGTAGCGCTCGGCGATGTAGCCGTAGGCGTAGTCGCCGGTCGCGCGGTGGCACTCGTCGAAGGTGCAGTGGACGACGTCCCGCAGGCTGACCCGGTCGCCCACGAGGTCGTTCTCGACGACCTGCGGCGTGGCGATGACGACCCGGGCGTCCGTCCAGCGGTCGGCGCGGTCGTCAGGGCGCACCTCGCCGGTGAAGACGACCACCTCCTCCGCCGGGACGTCGAGGGCCATGCGGTAGAAGTCGGCGTGCTGCTCGACGAGCGGCTTCGTCGGCGCGAGCAGCAGGGACTTGCCACCGGCGTCGGCCGCGAGCCGCTCGGCGGTCACCAGCAGGCTGACGGTGGTCTTGCCGAGCCCGGTCGGCAGGCAGACGAGCGTGTGGGCGTTCCTGGCGGTGCCCGCGAGCCGGAGCTGGTAGAGGCGGCGCTCGATGGTGTCGGGGACGAGCAGGGGATGGTCCACGTACTGTGTTTCGGGGTCCGTGGCGGCCATTCGTCACGGGATTGGGCGGCCCGGCGTTTAAGGGTTCGCGTGCGCCCGGCGGTCGTGTTCGGATACGGCTGCTCGCGTCCCGGGCGGTGCGGAGACTGCGTCGAGAGCCCCCGCCGTCTCGACTTCTCTTCACACCGCCCGCCGACCCCGGTCGACACTTATGCTCGCGGAGCGCGTCCACTAGGCTCGTGCACGTCCAGCCGCCCCCCAACAGCTTCGAGACGGTGCGCGAGTACGCCACTGTGCGCATCTGCCCGGGCTGCGGTGGCCGTATCGACCTCGGCCGGTACGGCTGTCTCCGGGGCACGGCGACGGTCACCTGTCCCGACTGCGGCGGGCGATACCGGCTGGTCGACCTCGGCGTCTGACATGCCACTCGACATCGCCCCGGCCCAGATCCGCGCCTGGCTCGACGACCGCCAGTTCGAGGCGATAGAGCAGGTGCCGGACGAGATCGCGCTGTGTAACTTCCGCGTCGTCTACTCGGGGATGCCGATACACGTCATCAAGAACGTCGCCGGCGGCCCGCTGGTCGTCGGCGGGCAGGTCGCGCTGGGCGAGGAGGTCAAGCCGACGGTCCGAGCGCTCTCGGCGTTCGACCGCCGACAGCTCAAAGCGCGCATCCGCGAGCAGCTCACCGGCGGTCCGACGCTCTACTACTTCCTCGACGAGCACGGCACGAACGTCCCCTTCGAGGAGTTCGACGTCGTCCGCATCGAGCGGCTCATCTACCCGGACGGCGCGAGCCAGGACGCACTGATGAGCGCGATTTTCGAGGTGGCAAAGCAGCTGTTCTACCTCCACGAGTCCATCGACACGATGGTCGAGAACGTCGAGGCGCGGCGGTAGCCGGGTCCTCGCGCACGGTGGCCCCTCGCCGGCGAGCGGGTGCCCTCAGAGGGGAACGCCGATTCCGGCGAGCAGCTGGATGGCGACGAACATCGACAGCGCCGCGCCGATGGGGATGGTCAGGTTGTCGTCGATGACGTAGCCCCGGACGACGGGTTTCAGGCCGTCCGCGAGCGCGGCCGCGAGCGCGCCGACGACGGCGACGGCGACGGGCACGAACCACGACGCGATGGCGAGGCAGACGGCGAACGTCACGAGCAGGACGTAGCCCCGCTTCGCGAGCGAGCCGGACCCGAGGATGCCGCTGATGGGGTCGGCGATGGTGAGCATCAGCACGGCGGGGACCGCGATGTGGGGCTCGAAGAGCAGCGCGGTCGCGGTCATCCCCCACGTGTAGAGCGCGTAGCCGGCGACGTTCTCCTGCTCGTAGTCGCGGGTCAGCTCTTCGAAGATCCGCCAGTGCACGACGCCGCCGAGGCGGAGGGCCTCGAGGGCGACGGCGAGGATGGAGCCGGCGACGAGGAACCACTGGGTGCCCCGCCAGTCGAGCAGCCCCAGCAGGTAGAGCGCCGGCACGCCGGTCCCGGCGGCGTGGACCAGCCGGCGCTTTACCTCGCTGTGCATCCTACAGCTCGTCGAAGTCCCGCTCGCCGGTCCGGAGCGCGGCGAGCACGGCGGGTAGCTCGTCGATGGCGACGCGGACCTGCGCGGTCGAGTCGCGCTCGCGCACGGTGACGGTGCCCTGCTTTGCGCCCGGTTCGATCGTCTCGTAGTCGACGGTCACGCAGTACGGCGTGCCCACCTCGTCCTGGCGGCGGTAGCGCCGGCCGATGTTCCCCGACTTGTCGTAGGCCACGCTGAAGCCGGCCTCCCGCAGCTCGGCGACGACCTCCCGCGCCCGCTCGGCCAGCCCGTCGCGGTCCATCAGCGGGAAGACGCCGACGAACGTGGGGGCCATCTCCGGGCCGAGTCGCAGCACGCGCCGGCGCTCGCCCTCGACCTCGTCCTCGTCGTAGTTGTGGGCCAGCACGGTGTAGACCGCCCGGTCCATGCCGAAGGAGGGTTCGACGACGTGCGGGGTCATCTGCCGGCCGGTCTCGGTCACCGTCTCGACCGCGAAGCCGGTCCGCTCGGTCGGGACCTCGTAGGTCTCGCCGTCGACCTCGACGGTGACGGCGTCCCCGTCGAAGGCCGCCCGGTCGCGGGCCGCCAGGTCGGCGAGCGCCTCGGCGATGTCCGCGGCCGCCCCGCCGTACTCCGGGCCGAGGTAGCTCATGTCCGGCTCCACCGTCGCGCGCTCGACGGTGCGGGGCTCGTCGAACTCCCGGAAGACGGTGAAGCTGTCGTCCGAGTGGGCGTCGTGCTTCGAGAGGTCGTAGTCGCCCCGGTAGGCGAAGCCCGCGAGCTCGATCCAGTCGCCGTCGACCTCGGCCTCGGCGTCCCAGCAGTCCGCGGCGTAGTGGGCGCGCTCGCCGGCCTGGTGCTGGCGGAACCGGAACCGCTCTAGGTCGACGCCGACGCGCGCGTACCAGCGCTTGCCCAGCGCCAGGTAGTAGGCGATCCAGGCGTTTTCGACGACACCGCTCTCGACGGCCTCCCGGACCGTCATCTCGACCGGCTCGCCGTCGGGGGCGAGCTGGCCCGGCACCGTCGTCTCTTCCCCGTCCACGGTGACCGTCACCGTCTCCTCCGCGTGGTAGAGCGGGAGCGTGACGTCGGCAACCCGGTCGAGCGGCGGCTCGTCGGTCTCGGGGTCGACGAACAGCTCCAGTTCGGCCTGGGTCATCTCGCGCACCCGCAACAGGGCGTTCCGGGGGCTGATCTCGTTGCGGTAGGCGCGACCGATCTGCGTGACGCCGAAGGGGAGCTTCTCGCGGGCGTACTCCTTGAGCCGGGGGAACTCCACGAAGATGCCCTGGGCGGTCTCCGGGCGCAGGTAGCCCGGCGACGACGAGCCGGGGCCGATGCTCGTCTCGAACATCAGGTTGAACTCCTCGACCGGCCGGCCCGCGAGCGGCGCGCCGCAGCTCGGACAGTGGATGTCGTGCTCGGCGACGACGTCGACGATCTCCTCGGGGCTGAGCGTCTCGGCCTCCGTGACGTCGGTCGCGCCCTCGACGAGGTGGTCCGCGCGGTGGCTCTGCCCGCACTCCGCACACTCGACGAGCATGTCGTCGAAGCCGTCGAGGTGGCCCGACGCCTCGAAGACCGGCTCGGGCATCACGGTCGGCGCGTCGATCTCGGTGTTGCCCTCCCTGACGGCGAAGCGGTCGCGCCAGGCGTCCTCGACCTGTCGTTTGAGCGCTGCACCTTGCGGGCCGTAGACGTAGAAGCCGGAGACGCCGCCGTAGGCCTCGCTGGCCTGGAAGAAGAAACCCCGGCGCTTGGCGAGTTCGACGAGGTCGGTCATTGCAGCGCGGTGAGGAGGTCGACGTCGCGGACGATGCCCACGAGCTTGTCGCCGCTGACGAGCGGTATCTGTTCGATGTCCCGGTTGAGCATCTGCCGGGCGACCTCCTGGACCGTCCGCCGGCCCGTGACGGTCACCACGTCGGCGGTCATGAACTCGCCGACCGGCTCGACCGGGATCTCGACGTTCCGGGTGGGGAGATAGCGGTTGCCGACCGCCTTGATGCCCTCCCACATCCACTCGTCGTCCTCGTTGGCGATGCTCTCGCCGGTGTCGTCCTCGCCCTCGACGACGCGGGCCACGTCGAGGACGTCGACCTCCGTGAGCACGCCCGCCATCTCCCCCTCGTCGTCGAGGACGACGGCGTAGGGCACCTGGGCGTAGTGGAGTTCGCGCTCGGCGACGATGAGCGGGGTCCCCTGGTAGACCGTGTTCACGTCGCGGCGGGCCAGCGACCCCACCTCGACGTCGGCGTCGACATCGCCCCCGGCGATGGTCCGGATGACGTCCGTGATGGTGATGATGCCCTCGAGCATCCCGTCCACGACCGGGATGCGGCGGGCGCCCGACTCGACCATCAGCCGGGCGACCTCCTCGATTCCGGCGTCCCGTTCGGTCGTCGGCACGTCGACCATCAGGATGGCCAGCTGGTCTTCGCCCGGGTACTCGATGAGGTTCTCCCGGGAGACGAGCCCCCGGTACTCCTCGTCGCCGTCGGTGTGCTTGACCACCGGGACCGAGGAGAACTCGCTCTCCTGGAGGAGTTCGAGGACGTCCTCGCGGGTCCCCGGTAGCTCGACCGTCACGAGGTCCTGCCGGGGCGTCATCGCGTCTGCGACGTTCATGGACCTTCGTATTCCCTCTGGGTTCTTGTACTCTACGACACGGTCGGTCGGCACTGTTCGACCACGATGGTCTCCCGCTACCGCGTGGGGGCTTCGAGCGTGACAGTCGTGTGGGTGGGGTCGTCGAGCTGGACTACGAGCCGACTGGTGGGGCCGGCGGGCAGCCGGTGGGTTGCCCCTCTCGGAGCGGAAATCGCCGTATTCGAGCCGGTTACACTCACTTACAAACGCTTACAAAGACTTACAAACGGGTGCGACACCGGCGACCTCCGCTGGGGCGACCGGACCGCGGCGAACCTGTGTCGAACCTGTGTCGAGGCCATTAGAGGCCATTAGAGGCCATTCGAGGCCGGTCGACGACGCCTAGAAGTCGGTCTCGGCCTTCCAGTCCTCGACCAGCCGGTCGGCCTCCGGGAAGAACTTGAGATAGCCCTCGTGCTCGAACGAGCCCAGGTGGGTCTTATCGAGCGTGCGGACGTGGGTGTACATCTTGCCCGCCTCCTTGGCCTTCGTGACGACGGGGCCGGCGTCGCGCCGCAAGAAGTTGCCGGCGAGCATGATTGCCGTCTCCGTCTCCGGGTCGAGCAGCTCGACGACCACGAACACCCGGCCCTCGACCTCCTGCCGGTAGACGTCGTAGCGGGGGAACTCGCCGGCCTCGAGGGCCTCCTCGAACGGCTCGACGGTGTTGCCGGGGACGACGAACGTGATGCCGAACGTGTCGGTGACGTCCATCCCCGCGGTCGTCGGCCCGGTGCTGCCCGCCTGTATCTCGACGACCGTCCAGCCCGCCTCGCGGCGCTCGTCGGCCAGCGCCGACATGTCCTCGAGCGTCCGCGCCCAGGCGTCCTTGTGGACCTCGGCGCTCGCCACCAGGCGCTCGGTCCGGTCGCCCCCCTCCTCGAAGGACTCCGGATCTGAGACGTCCTTGACCATGTAGAACCGTCAGGGACCTGTCGGTGAAGAAGCTTGCTCTACACGCCCACGCCGAAGACGACCTCCATCAGGAACGACGTGGCCAGCATCGCGACGGCCGCGACGAAGAGGTTCACCCCTACCGGCAGCCGGTCCTCGACGGGGAGCGGCCGGAACCGCGCCGGCGGCAGTCGCCGGACGAGCGACTGGAAGCGCGTCTCCCCCCGGTCGCCGATAGCGGGCAGGCGTCGCCTCGTCGGCGTGCCGTTCTCCCCGCGCTTCCAGGGCGGCGTCGGCCGCAGCGCGAACGTCGCGTAGCCGAACGCCCCCCAGCCGACGAAGAACAGCGCCCACTTGACGCCGAGCCAGCCCAGACCGAGCGCGAAGCTCGGCACGCCGGCGAGCGCGACGACGACGGCCGTGACCGCGACGGCGTAGGTGGCGACGTCGAGTGTCCGGTCGACCCAGAGCGCGAGGCGCGACATGCCCGTCAGTCTCGGAGGTGATGCTGGATGTACGCCGCCGGCTCCTCGTACTCGGACTGGTGGCGGTGACAGTGGCTGAAGCGCCCGGCGTCGCTGACGACGTGGTCCGCGGGCTTCTCGGTCTCGCAGACGGTCGCGAACTCGTCGTGGAGGTGCGCCCGCGCCGCGGCCTCGTCGCCGTCCTCGATGTA
>Ga0102959_1000333_pt1 | contig 13978 bp, 9 predicted proteins | sample SalPonF2_B_D2_MG_FD_84520 | JGI IMG/M metagenome (GOLD analysis project Ga0102959, IMG submission 84520) | Salt pond soil microbial communities from South San Francisco under conditions of wetland restoration - Salt Pond MetaG SF2_B_D2_MG ...
CCGATCTGGGCGATATCAAGCAGATCCAGACCGACACGCCCACGCGGTGCTATATCCCCGAAAATGACCGCTCGGTTCGAAACCGGAAGGTGCAGTTTACCTATGAGCCGGCCACTGACCGCTACCGCTGCTCGGCCGGGCGGACGCTGGCCCCGGTGGCCAAAGATCGCTACTCCAAAGCCAAAGAGGCCTGGAAGGATATCTACCGGGGAACCGACTGTGGCGGTTGCCCGCTGGCCGGGCAGTGCACCAAGGCCGCCGATGGGGTGCGTCAGCTGACGGTCTTCCACGGGGCGGCCTGGCGGGAGGCCTACCGCCGGCAGCTGGCCAGCCGCTACGGGAAAGCCCGTATTGCCGAGCGCAAAAGTATCGTTGAGCACGTGTTCGGCACGCTGCGCTACTGGATGGGGCAGATCCCGCTGAAGCTGCGGGGCCTGCGGAAGGTACAGACCGAAATCGACTTGTACGCGGGCGGGTACAACCTGAAGCGGTGGTTCGAGCTGGGTCCCTTCCGGGAGCTGATGGCCGAGATTACGGGCTGGCAAGGATCGGCGAGCCTCCAGCCCGGGTAAATTGGCCGGTGGGGGAAGACTTTTTACAACAAAAAATGCTGAAAAATGGAGATCCCCCTTGATCTGTAATTTTCTCACAGCCTCTAGAGAAGAGGGATTAAGGGAGATTGATCTTGCCATAATCATTATGGTGGTGGCTCCTATTTTTTTTGGACAACTTCATTAAATAATTCTCTGTGTAATAGCTTTATTTAATCAATAGAATAATTACAGACAATTCAATTATGATTTCTAAAATCCGACGTACCGGCTTATTATTGATCTTCACCTTTGTGTTGAGTTTTGCAGCTAACGCTCAACAAATTAACCGGGTAGCCCCTCCCTTTTGGTGGACCGGCATGCACAATGCCAAACTGCAGGTAATGCTGTACGGAAGAGATATCGGGGATTTGACGCCACAAATTAATTATGAAGGCGTGCAAATCGACCGAGTCGAACGGGTACAAAATGATAACTATCTTTTTGTTTATCTGGATGTATCGCCGGAAACCAAGCCGGGCAGTTTCGATATCAGACTCAACAAAGCCGGGCGGGAACAACTATCCTACAACTACCAGCTTAAAAAACGGGAAAAAGGATCGGCCCAACGAAAGGGTTTCAATGACTCCGATCTTATTTACCTGATCACCCCCGACCGCTTTGCCAATGGAGATCCTAGTAATGACACCGTCAAGGGGTATACGGATACCCTGAATCGCAACGATGATTATGCACGTCACGGTGGAGATATACAGGGCGTCATCGATCACCTGGACTACATCGATAAGATGGGTTTTACGGCTATTTGGCTGAATCCCGTGCTGGAAAATGCCATGCCTCACTCCTCTTACCATGGCTATGCGATAACCGATTATTACAAAGTTGATCCCCGCTTTGGCTCCAATAAACTTTATAAGGAGCTAAGTGAAAAAGCGAAGAAACACGGAATTAAGCTCATCATGGATATGGTGATGAACCATATTGGCTCGCACCACTGGTGGATGGACGACCTGCCTACCCCCGACTGGATTCATCATCACGCACATTACGAGCAAACAAGTAATTTACGGACTACACTGCAGGATCCGTATGCTTCGCAATACGACAAAAAACAATTTACCAACGGTTGGTTCGTCAAATCAATGCCCGATCTGAATCAAAGCAATCCGCTGCTGGCCGACTACCTGATCCAAAACAGTATATGGTGGATCGAATATGCCGGATTGCAGGGCATCCGTCACGATACTCACTCTTATTCTGGCCAACAATTTATGAAAAAGTGGACCTGCCGGATCATGCAAGAATATCCGAACTTCAATATAGTAGGTGAAGAATGGAGCATGCACCCTTCCGTGATTGCCAAATGGCAAAAAGGCAGCAAATTGCCCAACAACTTCGGATCCTGCCTGCCCAGTCTCATGGACTTTCCCACCCAACACTCACTGGTTCAGGCTTTAAATGATAAAGAGCGTTGGGGCAACGGATTTCAAAAGCTCTACGAAAATCTCTCCTACGATTATTTATATCCCGATCCCTATAAGTTGGTAATCTTTCCAGATAATCACGATATGGATCGCTTTTATCGACAGGTTCACCACGATTATAGCCTGTTTAAAATGGGGATCACTTATGTACTTACGATGCGTGGAATACCACAGATTTACTATGGGACCGAAATCCTTACAAGCAATAAAAAGCCCGGAGATGACGGGAATATTCGAAGCGATTTTCCCGGTGGATGGAAATCGGATATCAAAAATGGATTTACGGGCAGAGGACTGGCCAATAAGAAAAAAGAGGCACAACAATTTGTTAAGAAGTTAGCCAACTGGCGAAAGGAAACCCCTGTAGTTCAGACGGGAAAACTCATGCAGTATGCCCCAAAACATGATGGATTTTACGTCTATTTCCGCTATAACCAGAATAAAACAGTGATGGTCATTTTCAATAAGAACAAGCAAACAACACGGTTAGATACCGATGAATTTTATGAGCGGATCAAAGACTATACGAAAGGCACGGATGTGGTAACGGCCAAGACCTACAACCTGAATCACCTGGAAGTTCCCGGTCGCTCGGCGTTGGTGCTGGAATTGAAATAGACAGCGACTTTGCCCAAGCAATTTAGATAATCTGCAATAATCCTTTATTAATAACCGCAGAGCACAAAGGATATCGCAGAGAAAACAGAGAACCTCCGGGCGCACTGTATCATCCTCCGTTTACCTCGGTGGTTAACCAAAGGGAGCTTCCGCATAAAGTAATGAAACTTAAACCTTAAAGGGACAATACACAACGCTACGGCTCTGCTCTGGTTGGAATTGAATTAGTAGCCGGTTTTGGTAGTAAGCAAAAGGCGGTAATACTGACACGGTTTCTAGATAAGAAATAAAAAAGGCTAGATAAGATCCCTCCTTGAGGTGGGTGTCTCGAACATGTATTACCCTGCGAGCGGAAGGTGTTCCTAGAGCTATGAGCTCTTTCAGGATGCACCTGCTCAAAGATTGTCCATCGCAATTCGGTCCATTGGTCTTTCGCAAACCTAACAGGCCAAAAGGATTGTACTCTTTTTTTATCTAAACTCTATGACTCGGCAACTGCTTTTTCCTGCTGGCTTACTTTATCATCCACAAAGAACATCATCAGAGCGGCGATACCCATAGATATCCCACCGGCAACCAGGGCATAGATAGCTTCTCCACCAAAGAAATTGCGGACCATAAATCCTAAAATACTGGCGGCGACAATCTGGGGAATCACGATAAAAAAGTTAAAAAGTCCCATGTAAACGCCCATCTTCGAAGCGGGCAAAGCGCCGGATAGAATAGCATAAGGCATGGCCAAAATACTGGCCCAAGCCAAACCAATGCCCAACATTGGTACCAGTAACATAGTGGGATTACCGATATAATAAATTCCGGCCAGGCTGATACCTCCGAGTATGAGCGAAATAGCGTGCACAATCTTACGACTGGTTACTTTTGCAAAAGCAGGTAATACAAGTGCCAATACGGCCGCCAAACCGTTATAAACCGCAAAACAAATGCCTACCCAGTCTGCTCCCTGGTTGTAAAGCTGCGTCGTGGTATCGCTGGTTCCGTAGATGTGATTCGTCACGGCCGGCGTGGTATAAATCCACATGGCAAACAGGGCAAACCACGAGAAGAATTGCACGAACGAAAGCTGTACCATCGTTTTGGGCATATTTAGAAAATCCGTGACGACCACTGCCAAGCCATGCTCGGCTTTGCCTGACCGTTGCATGAGTCCCGCGACAATCATAACCAAGCCAAAAACGGCGATCCCAAAACCAAAAATGTATAATTCCTTCTCATAATTGCCCTGGAAGATGAAGAATGTTAGAATCAATCCTATAACGAACAGCAAAGAACCTACTGCAAATTTGCGTTTACTGTCCCCTCTTGATGCGCTGCTGCGTGCAGCATCTATCAGTGAGGCATCTTGCTGGTCCCGGGCGTATCGTTCGAATTCTTCCGGCGGATATTCCTTGCTTTTGATTACGGTCCACAAAACAGATCCCAGAAAGGCCACGGCCCCAATATAAAAAGACCACTGTACCGAAGGCGGAATTTTACCGGCCGGGGCCGTATTGGGAATCCCCAGCCAGTTGGTCAGCACATAGGGTAAGATAGAGGCTATAACAGCTCCTGTGCCGATAAAAAAGCTTTGCAAGGCGAAGCCCTTGGTATGTTGATCAGCGGGCAGCATGTCGCCTACAAAAGCCCTAAATGGTTCCATAGATACGTTAATGGAAGCATCCATGATCCAAAGCATCCCGGCTGCGACCCATAAAGCCGGAGAATTGGGCATGATGATTAAAGCCAGAGAAGCCAGTATGGCGCCCGATAAAAAATATGGTCGCCTTCGCCCCAGCCATGTCCAGGTTTTATCGCTCATGTGCCCAATAATGGGCTGCACCACCAAACCTGTAATGGGTGCTGCAATCCAGAGAATAGGGATATTATCGATATTTGCTCCAAGCGTCTCAAAAATGCGACTCACATTGGCATTCTGCAGGGCAAAGCCAAACTGAATCCCGAGGAATCCAAAGCTCATATTCCATATTTGCCAGAATGATAGCGAGGGCTTTTTAACTTGTTTCTCCATAGCGTAAATTATTTAAATGTCGATAGCCATAAACGGTATTTAATATGCTATTTCACCTTTCAAATACATAAAATTTATGTGCCTCTATTGACAAAGGTTTCGCCCCTACTCGCATCGTTTCATTAGAAAACACATTGGTATAATTTTGGGGATTTAAACCAGGGAATGTTACCGCTTGACTGCTATCAGCAAAGTTCAGAACCACAAAAACAGTGTGATCGCCCTTCACCCGCTTAAAGGCATACACATGTTGAGAAGGAGACGTTTTCACTTTCTGAAAGTCCCCTCCTGCCTTACCATTCCACAGCGCAGGATTCCGCTTTTTCAGGTGCAGCAACGTACTATAAAAATCCTGGTATTTATAATGATCCCAGTCGATTGTATCCTTTTTAAAGAAAGCCAGCTGGTAATCAAGCCCGGCTTCTTGTCCACTATAGACCAGCGGCATACCATCAATGGTAGCGGCCAGCACCGCGAAATTTTGGAAATTCTTACCGTACATTTGGGTATCACTTCCCTGCCAGGAATTCTCATCGTGATTGGTGGTGAAGTACATTCTGTAATCGCCGGGAGCAAATTCGGTATCCTCTTCGGCCATATATTTATCGATCGCATTTAAAGATTTATTCCCCTTTTGGATTTCTGTCATCAGATGCTGAAACTGCCAGGCATAACTCATATCAAACGCATTCTTCTGCTGGGCCGGCTTTTCCGATTCTGCCAGCATAAAAACAGGCTTGATCTTATCCAGCTCCCGGCGGGCCCGATCCCAAAAATCATTGGGAACTCCCACAGCATAATCACACCGATAACCATCAATATTAGTCTCCTTAACCCAGTACTCCATTGCAGCGATCATGGCATTACGCATCTGCTGGTTATCGTAATTCAGGTCAATAACATCCGTCCAATCCTTAACCGGAGGCACAAAATTCCCATTCTTGTCATGGTTATACCAATCGGGATGCTCTTTCGTCCACACATTATCCCAGGCCGTATGGTTCGCTACCCAGTCGATGATCACTTTCATGCCCCGTTCATGAGCAGCCTTCACCAAATTCTTAAAGTCCTGCATGGTACCATAATTAGGATTCACAGCTTTATAGTTCTTTACTGAATAATAGCTGCCCAATGGCCCCTTGCGGTTTTTCTCCCCAATGGGATTGATAGGCATCAGCCAAAGAATCTTAACGCCCATATCCTTCAAGCGTGGCAACTGCTTCTGAAAAGCTTTAAAAGTGCCTTCCGGCGTAAATTGCCTGATATTCACCTCATAAATATTGGCATTTGTAGCCCATTCGGGATGTTTTACATTGGTAACTTTATGTGGCTTAGTTGCAGTTTGAGCCTGTAACTCCGGGACAACTAAAAATCCTGAAGTCAAAAAAAGAAGTATAAGTACAACTGCAATTCGATTTGTTAACGGCTTTCGATTAAATTTCATGAGTTTACATTTTTGTTACTGTTGAAAAATTGATATCAGACACTTAATTGTTTGGTGGAGATATTTACAGGGTTATCCGTGGAAATGTCATATTTTTCACCATAAATATAACAGCTCGTTGGATCTCCTTTTTCACATATCACTTGTATGGCATCCGATTCAACATGAATCTTCAATCGGCAATTTTTATGCACAATTTTGAAGGAATAAGCATCCCACTTTTCAGGCAGTGTTGGTGCAAAATAAAGCTCACCATCGCGGGCTCTTTTCCCGCCAAAGCCTTCCACCACCGACATCCAGGTACCGGCCATACTCGTGATATGCAGTCCCTGGTGCACCTCTTTGTTATAATCGTCTAAATCGAGTCGTGCGGTGCGCAAATACAGTTGGTAAGCTCTTTCTGCGTATCCCAGCTTAGAACTCAATACAGAGTGAATACAGGGCGATAGCGATGATTCGTGCACCGTGCGTGGTTCATAGAAATCAAAGTTCTGGCGAATAGTGTCTTTATCGAATTCATGCTCGAAAAAGTACAGGCCCTGAACCACGTCTCCCTGCTTTATAAAGCAGGAACGCAGGATACGATCCCAGGACCAGTGCTGATTAATGGGGCGCTCATTTTTATCTAATTCATCAGCCATGCGTTGAACTTTATCCAGGTATCCATCTTGTTGCAAAAAGAGACCTCTCTTCTCGTCTTCCGGTAAGTAAACCCGATCTAAAATATCTTCCCAACGTTCGGTTTCTGGTTCTTCAAATCCTGTTTTGTCTTTAAATTCCCTGAATTTCTCCGGAGCTTCATTTTTAACTTTATCCAGGCAATCCAGCGTGTATCGCAACGTCCAGCACGCAATGTATGAAGTGTACCAGTTATTGTTCACATTATTCTCATACTCATTGGGTCCGGTAACTCCCAGCATCACGTATTTATTTCGCTTTTCGGAAATATTAAATCGCTGACTCCAAAATCTGGAAATAGCCACAAGCACCTCCAGACCGGCCTCCTGCAAGTATGCCTCATCACCGGTGTGACGGATATAATTAAATATGGCATAGGCAATGGCCCCATTTCGGTGGATTTCTTCAAAAGTGATTTCCCACTCGTTATGACACTCCTCCCCATTCATTGTTACCATGGGATATAAGGCGGCCCCATCTTTAAAACCTAATTTTTCGGCATTTTCAATAGCCTTTGGGAGATGCCGATAACGATAAAGCAGTAAATTTCTGGCTATTTCATCAGAAGCGGTGTTCAGATAAAACGGCAGACAATACCCCTCAGTATCCCAGTAGGTACTGCCGCCATACTTTTCACCGGTAAATCCTTTTGGACCGATATTAAGTCGTTCATCTTCTCCTGTATAGGTCTGATACAACTGAAAAATATTGAACCTTATCCCCTGTTGCGCCTCCTTATCTCCCTCGATACAAACATCACTTTGTTTCCACCTTTTAGCCCATGCTTGCTGCTGCTCCTCAAGCAACTCCTCAAAAGACATGGAACTAATATTTGCTGTTAGATCCTTCAAATGGGGATGTAAGCGCTTACGTTCATGGTTCAAAGAAGAAGCAACACCCACATATTTTTGGAGCGAAATTTCATCATTTCTATGGACAGGCACTTCGTAGGTTTGGGTTACTTTCATCGGCTCTACAGATGTCTCAGGGTCATTATCAACCAATTGCCCATTCTTGTGCACCGAGCACCGCATACCCGCCCCTACATGGAAATCAAGCTTCTTTGTCTTCGTAATTACGACACCACCATCCCGAAAAGCATCCTGAGCAACCTCTTCCCAAAACATCTCATCATAATTGGCGTCTTCGTTTCGAACATTGCCATTCAAATAGGGCGAAACAGTAATTTTTCCATCGAAGTTAAGCGCTTTCATTACATACGAAATAAAACCCACCTCCCTGCGCTTCATACTCAAAAAACGGTGAGCTTCCACTTTAACTTTATTACCATTTGGAAGCGTTGCCACAAAAGTTCGATACAAAAATCCCTTTTTCATATTCAATTCACGACGAAAATTGCTAACCTTGCATTTCGCCAAATCCAATGGTTTGCCATTTACATAAATATCGATGCCAATCCAGTTGATCGAGTTTAGCACCTTTGCAAAATATTCAGGGTAGCCGTTTTTCCACCAGCCTACCTTAGTTTTATCGGGATAATATATGCCGCCAACATAACTACCTTGCAAAGTATCGCCGCTGTAATATTCTTCAAAGTTAGCCCGCTGGCCCATATGTCCGTTGCCAAGGCTAAAAATACTTTCCGAAGAACGCTGCCTATTGGCATTAAATCCCTCCTCAATTATTTTCCACTCGTCAACTTTGTAAATCTTTTTCATAATATTTGCATGTTCTTTTATACCAAAAAATAAACTTATTTCTTAAGTATTCAACTTAGAGAATAATTTTTCAGGTGTAAGTCCTTTAAATGTATCAATAACAATATCTGCATCACCCAATATATCTTCTGATCCTACCCCCACACATTTCATACCGCCGGCTTTTGCAGCTTGAACACCCGCTGCAGCATCTTCAAAAACAACGCACTCAGAAGGTTGCACTCCCAAGGCCTCGGCCCCTTTCAGAAAAATCTCGGGGTCGGGTTTGGTCTTCTCTACTTTTGTGCCATCTATGACCACATCAAAAAGATCGTTAAGCTGTATATAATCCATAATATACGATGCGTTCTTACTCGAAGAGCCTATACCAAGTTTTATATTCCTGTTTTTGAGTGCCTCCAGAAACTCCGGAACACCTTCTAATATATCTCTGGGAGTAAGGGTTGCAATATAATCCTGATACCATTCATTTTTCTGATCCATTAACTTCTGGAATCGCTTCTCAGAAATATTGCGGTCATCCAGGGCAAGAATTTTCTGCAATGATTTTTTGCGGCTAACGCCTTTTAATGATTCATTTTCCTTTTTAGAAAATGGGATATTGAGCGTATCAGCTAGCTTTTTCCAAGCTTTATAATGATAGTGAGCAGTTTCTACAATAACCCCATCCAAATCAAAAATACAAGCAGCAGGTTTCATGTAAATGCTATAAATCTTAAAGAAAACTAATTTTTAGATGACACCGTATATGAGAAGAATATCATTTAGATGCAACCTTAATTCACATTTATGAAAAAAAATTGTCTGCACCTTTATGGATTTTTTGAATCTACTAATACCTCTCTTGAACATTCATTTCCGTAGAAGATCTCAGGACGAGTTTAGGCTCAAATATTTTTTGCTTGGGTTTTGTTCTTTTATCCTGCATACGCTGTACCAATCTATGAGTAGCGTATGTTCCCATATCGTACATCGGCTGCCGAATGGTTGATAATCCAATATAATCGGATATGGTAATATCATCATAGCCAATAATGGGGATGCAACAATCCAGTTCTTTCATCGCTTTCAGAGCTCCTACAGCCTGAATATCGGAAGCACAAAAACAGGCTTCCGGTGGATTGGGAAGCGTTAATAGTTTTTTCATGGCCTCGTACCCATTAATCTCCGAGAAGCCATCTCTATACATCGAATCGCCAGTTACAATAAGCTGTTCATCAATCTTAACCCCGGCCTGTTCAAGAGCTTTTTTATATCCTTTAATACGCTGTTCCCCTGGCTTGGAAGATTTCATGGCACTGATCATACCAATGCGCTTTAACCCCTGATCAAGAAAATAGTGCATAGCCATCTGAATACCTTTTTCATTATCGACACTTACTGAATCGATACCGGGATAATTTTCGTCAATCAGGGTAATGGACACCTCATAACTTTCGAGCTTTTCCAGCTCTCTATTACGCAGGTGTGTCGATATAAAGATATATCCATCGGCAAGTTGTCTTTTAATAATATTTTCAACCTGGGGAAACATGCCACCATTACTTTGAACATTAAATATATTCAGATCATAATGATATTTAGACATTTCATCCTGAATACCTGCCAATACTTCCATGAAAAAATAGTTGGACAATACCGGAACTACCACCATAATCAGGTTTTTCTCCTTTCGGGCCAGTCCCTGTGCGTATGCCTGCGGATGATAGCCTAAGTCGTCTGCAATTTTTAAAACCTTTTTCCGCGTTTTGTCAGAAATGCCTTCATTATTATTCATGACACGCGAAACGGTGGCAATACTTACCCCTGCTTTTTTTGCTATATCATATATGGTACTTCCAGCCAATGGTACTCCTTTGTTTTAACAATGTTCAAGCGATAAACAATATATTCAATTGCTTACCAAAATAAAGTGTTCTTAGTTAGTAAATAAAGAACTTTTTCTGTTGAGAACCACTTCTTGTAGCAATTATTTCATCTCTAGAACAATAACTATCTTTGGGGATGGAGATTCGTTTCTATTAGTGCCCGGACTTTTATTAAGGTCTCTTCCCACTCTTCGATAGCAACCGATTCGCTTGTGATAGCACCTCCTGTAGAATAAAAGATGTTGTGATGATTAATTATGGCTGTTCGAATTACCACATTGAAATCAAAATCGGCATGGGGCGTTATGTAGCCAATGGCCCCTGAATAAATTCCGCGCCGGTAATCTTCCAACTCTTCAATAGCTTTCATGGCGCTTATTTTGGGCGCTCCCGTCATCGACCCCATGGGAAAACAAGCTTTTATGATGGCAACTGGGTTACCTTCTTTTGCCTCAGCTTTTATGGTAGAAACCATCTGGTGGACAGTTCCAAAAGACTCAATGCTAAATAATTGGGGAACAGTAACCGAACCTTTACTGGCAATCTTGCTTAAATCATTTCGAACTAAATCGACAATCATCAGATTCTCGGCTCGTTCTTTGGGAGATAATGATAATCGATTTTTAAAGCTCATGTCTTCCTCGTGATCTTCACTGCGTGGAGCCGTCCCCTTAATCGGTTGTGAAAGGATAGTGGTCCCCTCCTTCCGAAGAAAACGCTCGGGAGATTGTGAACAAATAGTAATATCTTCGTCTTTTATATAAGCCCCAAAAGGTACGGAACCAATTTCTCTCATCCGTTTGTAAAGTCCCCATGAAGATCCTCTAAACTTACCTTTAAGCTGATGAGATAAGTTAATTTCATAGAATTCACCTTCATGAATACTATGCTGAGCTTTGCGAATCTTTTCAAGGTAGGCTGCCTTATTCGTTTGGAAAGCTAAATCACCAAGGTCGAAATTCTCTGAACTTGTAATAGAATTTCCCTCAACATCAGATAAAATGGGTATCTTTCCCTTAAGAACTCGATAATCCCTCGTCTTATTATCAATCTCTAACAAAAATTCAGGCACCATGAAATAAAGGTCAGGAGCCTGGACCAAGTCCTTATTGCCAGAGGTTAACCGCTCCAAAGCATTCTTTAAATCGTATCCCAAATAACCGAAAAGCCAATCTTTGCGTTCTTCTTGGAATGCTTGTAACGCATCCCACGGATCTCCAACAGTATGCTCTTCATGCCCCCCTTGGTTAAGATATATATCCTTTCCTCTAGCTTTTAAAATTGCCTTTGGTGAGGCTGCCAAATACGATTTTCTTGCCCAGCAATGTTCAGAATTTTGAGATTCCAAAAATATAACGACCCCGTTGGAAGTAAAATAATGTATTAATTGCTCCAAAAGCATACATCAGCCCTCCAGCAGTTCCAGATTACCATTTCTGAAATTGATAAAGCTCTTTTTTAGTTGGGCAAACAATGGATTTTCGACATCAAATGTTTGATTATTTATTTGCTGAACCGGTAATAATTCCCGAATAGAATTGGTCATAAATACAGCTTCTGCTGTAAATAGTTCTTTAGGAAAAAACTTACCCTTATCGATATCCCATTTTTTATTTCTTTGAATCAGGTCGATAACAAAATCCCGGGTTATACCTGGAAGGATATCGCAATCTCCGGAAGGGGTAAAAACCTGGCTATCTTTTATCCAGAAAATATTACCAATGGTTGTTTCTGATATCCACTCCTCTACTGTTTGCATAAGAGCATCATCGCCCCCTTTTTGATTCGCTTCTTTGGAGGCTAAGATATAATTAATGCTGTTGGTAAATTTATACCCTGACGGTAGAGCCTCATTGGGAATTCGTCGGCGCTGTATCGTTACCAGTTTTGGGAAATTAAATTTTGCAGGACAATCAGAAGCGATAATTGAATAGTGGACATTGTCAGTTGAGCTGGGCTCATATCCGCGACTGTCCCCTCTCCAAAGCTGAAGCCGAACAATCGCATCCTTGTCAGTTAACGACTTTTCCCTTAATAATTCCAGTAGCTGCAATCTAAATGATGACAAAGTTAAACCAGCAGGAAGATTAATCCCCAAAATTTTGAGACCGGAAGTCAATCGTTTAAAGTGCTTCGACAAGCCTAACGTACAGCCGGAATACGTACGAAACGTTTCGAAAATCCCGTCTCCATACATCAATCCCCGTGCCTGTACCGGAACCACAGGCTCATCTGCAGTAATAAGACTGCCATCAAAAATACACCAATTACTGGGCGTTTTCATGACTAACTAGGGTACGTAAACTATCAAACTGGCTTTTACTCGGAAAGCCCAAAAAAACACTTTGAAGCCTACCATCAGGATTATAGATAAGTTGAGCAGGTAAGCCGGGAACCCCAAAATTCGAAAAATGCCTGGAGCCGGCAACAAAATGAAAAGGGAAGGAATGCTTATTCATATACGAAATAACCTGTTTACGCCGTAATCCCACAGCTGCTGCAATTACCTCTAAACGTTGCGACGACTCATTCTTAATAGAAGCTAACTTCTTGTGATATTCAAGGGACTCGTCAGACCAGTTGGCCCAGAAATCCAAGACTACATACTTCCCTTTGAAATCGGAAACACGTAGGCTGTCGTCATCTTCAGCATCATACCAGTAAACATTCTGCAGCGAATCCTGAGCAAATATTCTTTTTTTAAAATTAGACTTATCGCTCATCTGATTATTAAAGGTAAAAAAGATAATCAGCAAGACTGCCACAGAAGCCACGATAACAAGAAATCGATTAAAATATTTGGGATCTATTTGCATGCTAGTTGGATTCTGGAGCCAATATAACACCGGATGTGGGGGCTATTTTTACAATAGCCTTATTATTCTCTATTTGAATTCTCGTACGGGTAATTACATTTTCGAGATGCCTGCCGTCAACTTCAAATTCTTTTACCGGTATCTCAATATTTTGAGAGTTGGTCGAGCGACTTAATACAACTAAACAAAATTTTTCATTACTAAGGTATCGGCTAAAAGCCAATATATTTCTTTCATCATTAGCCAATAACAAGCGGAATTGCCCTGTTTGTAAGGCCAACTGTTGGTTCCGAATCTCCGCTAACTTTTTATACCAATCATATAAACTTTCATCAAAATTATTATCGTCGTCAGGTCGTTGTTTGCCCAAGGGATGCCTTTTTTCAGGCTCATAATCAAACTCCTCCCAGACCATAGGTTTTCTGTTATCCGGATCATCCGCCCCCCACATTCCGGACTCTGTTCCATAATAAATCATCGGGGCCCCAATATAAGTAAACTGTAATAATGCGATAAGCTTTTGTATTCGTCGCTCTTCGGTAGTCGGTTTCCTAACATCGAACCCATCTTCCGGTCGGCCCTCTTTGTCATATTCTCTGCCCGGATTTACGACCATCGAGGCAAGCCGGGGAGTGTCGTGACTATCTATTAAATTTTGAAGAACAAACGGTGCCTCATCAGGAAAATCTCTTCTAAGCTCTTTCAAATGATCCATAAACTCAGAGGGTCCTATCTCCTGATCTATCATATAATCCTGTACCAAGCCTGCAAACGGATAATTCATAGCTGCCGTAAACAGCTCCCCATTGACCCA
>Ga0102959_1000334_pt1 | contig 13930 bp, 13 predicted proteins | sample SalPonF2_B_D2_MG_FD_84520 | JGI IMG/M metagenome (GOLD analysis project Ga0102959, IMG submission 84520) | Salt pond soil microbial communities from South San Francisco under conditions of wetland restoration - Salt Pond MetaG SF2_B_D2_MG ...
AGGCTCCGGATCACCGGGACCGTTCGAGAGAAAGACCCCATCGGGCGCCAGGCGCAGAATGTCCTCTGCGGTCGTCGTAGCCGGAACGACCGTCATACGGCAACCGTAATCGGAGAGAATACGCAGAATATTGCGCTTGATGCCGAAATCCATCGCCACCACGTGGAGACGCTGGGTCCTGCCCGGTGTGCGTTCGACATGCGGCCACAGCGTGCCGTCATTCCACTGGTAGGGCTCTCGCGTACTGACCACCTTGGCGAGGTCCATTCCCTTGAGGCCGGGAAATTCGCGCGCCTTCACAAGGGCCTGTTCAGGATCGCTGGTGCCGGCGTGGATGCAACCATTCTGCGCACCCTTCTCACGCAGAATCCGGGTCAGCTTGCGGGTATCGAGATCCGCAATTGCCACCAGCCCGCTACCGCGGAGAAAAGTCTCGAGAGAGTATTCAGCGCGCCAGTTGTTATAAGCAATTGGCAGATCCCTGATCACCAGGCCCGCCGCATGCACTTTCGCTGACTCCATGTCCTCGCTGTTGGTTCCGGTATTGCCGATGTGGGGATAGGTGAGCGTGACAATCTGGCGGCTGTAGGAAGGATCAGTCAGTATTTCCTGGTAACCGGTCATCGCGGTATTGAAAACCACCTCGCCATCGGAAATGCCTTCAATGCCGATCGATACACCGTCGAAAACGGTACCGTCTGCAAGGGCCAGAACGGCTGGCGTCGTCATGATCCGATCTCCTTCTGTTTCGGCAACTCCTGCTCCAGCGCGGGGGCTCGCTCAACCCGCCCGGCGCGGAGATTCTGGAGGCCGAGTGATATCGCCGGACGACATCAGCCGGACCCGGTATTTACGCTATCTAGACCTTTGGTGGGGAGAGCCCTCGCGCCATGCCACCTGCGCGTCCGCCGAGTCGGACCCCGGCCAACCCGGAACTCGGCGAATTGTATCGGAGCGCAGCTTTGGCTGTCCATGTGGCGTTACAGACCGAGGGCGTCACTCATGTCATATCGCCCGCTACTTCGGGCGGCCAGCCAGCAGGCCGCATGGATGGCGCCAACGGCAAAGGTCGAGCGGTTACTAACCCGGTGCGCGAGTTCGACCCTTTCCCCGCTCCCGGCGAAGATGACGGTATGCTCGCCGGCGATGTCGCCGCCACGGATCGACGAATAGCCAATCTCGCCTTTTTTGCGCAACTCCGCGCTCCCTGCCGGTCGCACGTGTGGCGGCGGCGGCGACTCGTCGCCCCGGGCCGCCGCTATCGCGTGGCCCAATTGCAGCGCCGTACCTGACGGGATATCGCGTTTGCCGGCGTGGTGCGCTTCGACAATCTCCACGTCGAACTCCCCACCGAGACTCTCCGCCGCTATCGCCGCCAGCCGGCTTAGCACCGCGACTCCGATACTCGTGTTGGCGGCAACGAGGACGGGTATCCGTATCGCAGCGGCATCAATAGCCGCGCGCGCATCCTCGCCGAAGCCGGTCGTGCACACGACAACCGGGACCGAGCGTTGCGAGCAGGTGCTGACAACCTGCGCGGTCGCGTCAGGCAGCGTGAAATCGATCGCTACATCAGCGTTGGCGAGGGCCTCGTCGAGTGAAGATGTGACGAGCGCGGTATGGCTGGTGTCGGCAAGCAAATCACCCACCGCTGAACCCAGCATCTCATTCGAAGGCGATGCCAGCGCTCCGCTAAGCAGGCACCGCTCCGAGCCCTCCAGCGCCCGTGCAACTGCACTGCCCATCCGGCCGGTGATGCCGAGGACGGCAATTTTTAGCACCGCTGCTCTCCCACGGGGCGACAATCAGGAACCGATATTCTCGAAGAACCGTTTCACGCCGTCCAGCCAGCCGCGTTCTTTCGGACTGTGGCTCACCTTGCTGCCGCGCAACGAGGCTTCAAATTCTCGTAGCATGTCTTTCTGCTGATTCGTCAGATTGACCGGCGTCTCAACTACCATGCGGCAAAACAGGTCCCCGGTTCCACCGCCACGCACCGGCTTCACGCCTTTGCCTCGCAGCCTGAAGACTCGCCCCGACTGGCTTTCGGAAGGAATCTTCACGGACACTTCGCCGTTGAGCGTGGGGACGTCGACCTCGCCGCCCAGCGCGGCGGTCGAAAAACTCACCGGGATTTCGCACGACAGGTCCCGTCCTGCCCGTTCGAAAATAGGATGGGGTTCAACCGCGATCTCGACAAAGAGGTCACCGCCGGGCCCACCGCCCTGACCCGCCTCACCCTCGCCTGCAAGCCTGATTCGGTCGCCGTTGTCGACACCCGCGGGCACCTTGACCGCCAGGGTCTTGACGGTCCGCTTGCGCCCCTGGCCGTGGCAATCCGCGCACGGGTCCTCAATGGTCTTGCCGCTACCCCGGCACGAAGGGCAGGTTTGCTGAATCGAAAAGAAGCCTTGCTGCATCCTGACCTGACCGCGTCCCTGGCAGGTCTCGCAGGTAATCGGGGATGAGCCCGGTGCCGCGCCGTCGCCGCCGCAGGTGTCGCAACCGGTCAGTGTCGGGATATCGATCGAAACGTTGTCACCGAACACTGCCTGTTCGAGAGTCAGTTCAAGAGAGTATCGCAGGTCAGAACCGCGATATGCTCCGCCGCGTCCGCGCCGACCGCCGCCGAAAATATCGCCAAAAACATCGCCGAAAATGTCGCCGAACACATCACCTGCGCCAAACCCACCGGCACCGCCCGCACTGGGATCGACACCGGCATGGCCAAACTGATCGTAGGCTGCGCGTTTCTGGCCATCGCTGAGAATCTCGTAGGCCTCCTTCGCCTCTTTAAACTGGTCTTCCGAATCCTTGCTGTCGGGATTTCGATCCGGATGATGCTTCATGGCTAGACGCCGGTAAGCTTTTTTAATGTCTGAAGCAGAGGCATCGCGCGCTACGCCCAGCACCTCATAGTAGTCGCGTTTGGCCATGCCGAATGATCCTTAACCAATCAACTCGAAAACGGAAACGGCTGCCGGACTAATGCCCGGCAGCCGCCTTGTCACACTCGCACCGAAGACTCACGCATCCTTTGCCTTGTCTTCCTTCACTTCCTCGAACTCGGCATCGACGACGTCGTCGCCACCCGCCGGGCCCTGGGCGCCAGCGCCGGCCTCTTCAGAACCGGCCGACTTCGCCTGTTCCTCGTAGATTCGTTGCGCCAGACCGGCTGAGGCTTCCGCCAAGGCTTTCGACTTCGCCTCGATTTCGTCCTTGTCCTCGGCTTTCAACGCCTCTTTCAAAGACTCAATTGCGGCTTCGATGCTTTTACGCTCATCGTCCTGAACCTTGTCGCCAAGATCGGCCAGCGATTTCTCACTCGCATGGACAAGCGCATCCGCCTGATTGCGCGATTCGACGGTTTCGCGGAACTTGCGATCCTCTTCCTCGTGCGCCTCGGCATCCTGAACCATTCGGTTGATTTCGTCGTCCGACAGCCCGCTCGAGGCCTTGATCACGATATTCTGTTCCTTGCCGGTCGCCTTATCCTTGGCCGACACATTCAGAATACCGTTGGCATCGATATCGAAGGTAACTTCGACCTGCGGCATACCACGCGGGGCGGGCGGAATATCCGTCAGATCGAACCGACCCAGAGACTTGTTGTCCAGCGCCCGATCGCGCTCGCCCTGGAGCACATGGATCGTCACGGCAGTCTGGTTGTCATCCGCGGTGGAGAACACCTGATTGGCCTTGGTCGGGATAGTCGTATTCTTCTCGATCAACTTGGTCATTACGCCGCCGAGAGTTTCGATACCCAGCGAAAGCGGTGTGACGTCGAGGAGGAGAACGTCCTTGACGTGGCCAGCCAGCACACCGGCCTGGATTGCGGCACCAACGGCGACCGCCTCGTCCGGGTTGACGTCCTTGCGCGGCTCCTGGCCAAAGAAATCCTTCACCGCCTCCTGTACTTTCGGCATACGCGTCTGGCCGCCCACCAGGATGACGTCATCGATATCGCTGACCTTGAGCGCGGCGTCTTTCAGTGCAACTTTGCACGGATCGATGGTGCGCGAGATCAGGTCCTCGACGAGCGACTCGAGCTTGGCCCGCGTGAGCTTGATGTTGAGATGCTTGGGACCGCTCGCATCCGCAGTGATGTAGGGCAGATTGACTTCGGTCTGCTGCGACGCCGACAACTCGATCTTGGCCTTTTCCGCAGCCTCCTTCAGACGCTGCATCGCCAGCGGATCCTTCCGAATATCGATCCCGCTTTCCTTGTTGAACTCGGCCGCGAGGTAATCAATGATCCGTTTATCGAAGTCCTCGCCACCGAGGAACGTGTCGCCGTTCGTCGCGAGCACCTCGAACTGGTGTTCGCCATCGACTTCCGCGATCTCGATGATGGAGATATCGAACGTACCGCCACCAAGATCGTATACCGCGATCTTGCGATCGCCACGCTGCTTGTCGAGCCCATAGGCCAAAGCCGCGGCGGTCGGTTCGTTGATGATCCGCTTGACTTCCAGACCGGCGATCCGGCCAGCGTCCTTGGTGGCCTGGCGCTGCGAATCGTTGAAATACGCAGGTACCGTGATCACCGCTTCCTTGATTTCCTCGCCAAGGTAGTCTTCCGCGGTTTTCTTCATCTTCATCAGCACCCGCGCGGAAACCTCCGGCGGTGCCATTTTTTTGCCGTTGGCCGTAACCCAAGCGTCGCCGTTATCGGCCTTGACGATGTCATACGGCACCATTTCGATGTCTTTTTGTACGACCTCGTCGTCGAAGCGACGCCCGATAAGGCGTTTTACCGCAAACAGGGTATTGGTCGGATTGGTGACGGCCTGGCGTTTCGCCGCCTGGCCGACAAGGACCTCATCGTCCTTGGTAAAGGCGACGATCGACGGTGTCGTACGATCGCCTTCGCTGTTCTCGACCACCTTCGGTTTGTCGCCATCGATGATGGCCACGCAAGAATTAGTGGTACCGAGGTCTATGCCTATGATTTTGCCCATAGTCGTGTGATCTCCAGAAGGGTTCAAAAATACTCAATGCGGTGTAGATGTGGTCAGCTGGCACGGTTTCAAGCTCTCGCGCCGAAACCTTCGCGTCTGTGAATCACTCGCCCTTCGCCACCATGACGCGGGCCGGGCGCAACAGGCGGTCATGTAACAGATAACCTTTTTGCACGACCTGTACTACGCTGTCCGGCGGCGCATCGGCGGCAGGGACCACGGCCATCGCTTCATGGTGCTGGGGGTCAAATGTCTCACCGAGCGGGTCGACCACGCTGATATTGAATTTCTTCAGCATGTCCAGGGCCAGTTTCAGGGTCGCCCGATTGCCCTCGGTCAACGATTCCACACCGGCCTGCTCGGCTGCCACCAGGCCCATTTCGACACTGTCGACGACCCCGAGGAGCTCCTTCGCAAACGCCTCGAGCCCATACAGCCTTGCACGCTCGACCTCGCGTGCGCTTCGCTTGCGCAAATTATCGAGTTCGGCGGCTAAACGCAGATACTGGTCCCGATTCTCCTCGGCCTGGGCCTCGGCCCTGACCAGGTCCTCGCGAACCTGCTGAAAATCGGTGTGATCTTCGAGACCCGCCCCGGACGTTGCGGCCTGCGGACCCTGGTCGTCGATCTCGGCGCCCGCCCCTGCAGTCATGTCCGGCCTGTTAGCGGTCTGGTCTTCGCTCATCGGTTTGGTCTCCGGCAACAAAGCTGGCCCGCCGCGGCGAGCGTGACGGGCATTCAAAGATAGGTTGTCGGGACTATGGGGTCTGGCTGCGGGATTTCAAGGCCGAACTGAGGAGCCGCGCGGTAATGTCGACGACCGGGATCACCCGATCGTAAGGCATCCGTGTAGGCCCGATTACACCCAGCACCCCGACTACCTCGTCATCGCGGGTATAGGGTGCCGCGACGACGCTGCATTCGCCCAGCACGTCGTAGCCTGATTCATCACCGATGAATATTTGAACGCCTTTCGCCGAAACCGTCCGGTCCAGCAGCCGCAACAGCTCGCGCTTCTCATTGAACACCTGGAACAGCTGCCGCAGTTTGTCGACATCCGAGAGCTCCTGGAGGCCCATCAGGTTCGTCTCGCCGGCCAGCACGTACTCGAGTTCCGCACCCGGCTCGTCCTCGAGCGTTCTTTGCGCCATCGCAATCGCATCGAGCATCAGCCGATTCATGTCCTCGCGGGTCTGGCGCAACTCTTCCAGCAACATCCGCCGCACTTCGTCGAGTTCACGACCAGCGAACTTCTCATTCAGGTAGTTGCCCGCCCTGACCAGTTCATTGGCCTCATAATCCCTGTCCATCTGCAGGACACGGTTCTGCACCTCATGGCTGTTGACCACCATGATGGCAAGTATGCGGCGTTCCGATAGCGGCAGAAATTCGAGCTGGCGCAGCGTGCAATGTTTCGCTTTCGGCAACGTGACCAGACCGGCCAGCCGGGTCAGCGTCGACAACAGGTTGGAGGTCGTCGCTGCCAGCGACTGCGAATCGCTTGCCTCGTTATCGATCTGGACACGCAGTTCCTGCATTTCCGCCCTGCCGACCGGCTGCACCCGCAACAGGGTATCGACAAAAAACCGAAACCCCTTGGCGGTCGGGACCCGTCCAGCCGATGTGTGGGGTGAAACGAGAAAACCGATTTCCTCGAGGTCGGACATGACATTGCGAATGGTCGCGGAACTGAGATCGAGCCCGGACTCCCGCGACAGGGTTCGCGAGCCCACCGGCTGACCGTCACGGATATAACGCTCGACCAGCGTCCGCAACAGGTGCTGGGCGCGCTCGTTGGGCGTAATGTCGTCCTTACTATTCATCATGACGAAATTTTCAGCATCGGCGAGGCCGGCACGGTCAGGGAGACGGTTTTGAGGATTGCAAGCAGTGCCGACCCCTGTCAAGCGCTACCGGCACAGTTTGGACCGGTCACATCGCGGCTACCTTCCCCTCTACCGACGAAACAGGTGCTAGCAGCGACCCAGATCGCATGCTACAAAGGACGCCTATCGGCACAGGTGAACTATGGCGCAGACATTCGACCGGATCGCCGTCGTTGGCAGATTCTCTGACCCTCGGGCCAGCGACTGCCTGTCCTTGCTGCTGCCTTTCCTGGCCCAGCGCAAGGTCGACATCTTGTTGTCGCCGGACTCCGGAATCGACCCCGGCGACGTAGCGGTGGAATTTCTCGACGATGAATCGCTGTTCGCAGCGGCCGATCTGATCATGGCCGTCGGCGGCGACGGCACCATGCTGGATGCCACCCGGCGGGCGGCCGGTCATGGCAGGCCGCTGCTGGGCATCAATCGCGGTCGCCTCGGATTTCTCGCCGACATCTCTCCCGACGATATGCTGGAGCGCCTCGACGAGATTCTCGGTGGCAGCTTCGAGAAAGAAGACAGAATCATGCTCCACGCATCCAAGCACTGCGCGGACGGCCCGGCTGAAAGCGGCCTGGCGCTGAACGACATCGCGCTACAGCGCTGGGACACCGGGCGCATGCTCGACTTCGAGACCCTGATCGACGGCCGCTACGTCAACTCGCATGGCGGAGACGGCCTGGTGATTGCGACACCGACGGGATCAACCGCTTATGCCCTGTCCTGCGGCGGCCCGATCATTCAACCGGATGTCGACGCTGTGGTTCTGGCACCGATCTGCCCGCATACGCTGAGCGATCGTCCGCTGGTGGTCGGCGTCAACGTCGAAATATGCGTCCGGGTTCTGCCACGGCCCGATACCCGCGCCCAGGTCGGGTGCGACGGCCAGCTGCTATGCGAGCTGGTGCCCGGCGAGGAGCTTCGTGTACGCGTGGCCGATCAACGGGTCACGCTGATACATCCCGACGGATACGACTACTACCGGATACTGCGCTCCAAGCTGCACTGGGGACGCGGCAGTTTCGATCGTGGCAGTCAGTCCTGATTGGCACGCCGATGCTGACATATCTGCAAATCAGCAATTTCGCGGTCATCCACAAGGTCGGGCTGGAACTCGACGCCGGGCTCGCGGTCCTGACCGGTGAAACAGGCGCCGGCAAATCGATCCTGGTCGATGCACTGGGTTTGGCGTTGGGCGACCGCGCCGACAGCAGTGTGGTGCGCCAGGGCGCGAAGACCGCGGAAATCGTCGCTGGCTTCGATGTCAGCCGCAACGATAAGGCGCGGGACTGGCTCGAGAGGCAGGCGATCGACTGCGAGGAAGAACTCGTGCTTCGCCGCAGCATCAGCGCCGAGGGGCGTTCGCGCGCCTTCGTCAACGATACCAGCGTCTCGTTGCAGAGCCTTCGCAATCTGGCCGAACACTTGGTGGAAATCCATGGCCAGCACGCGCACCAGACGCTCGGCCGCCAGGCCACGCAGCGCGACCTGCTTGATGCGGTAGGCAAGCACAAGCCTGTTCTCGACAGGACCGCGCAACATTATGCGGCGTGGCGGGCGGCACGCGACGAACTCGAATCGCTGCAAGCTGCGGCCGACGAACGTGCGGACCGGCTTGATTTGTTGCGCTATCAGTATGCCGAGCTCGACGCATTCGGGCCGCAACCCGGCGAGTACGAAAGCCTGGCCGATGAGCTGCAACGACTGCGGAATGTTGACCGTCTGGGACAAGGCGCGCAGGCGGCGCTGGTCGCGATTTACGAAGCCGAACAGGGCGCGGCGCAGAGCCTCGTTGCGAATGCCAGCACCGACATAACCGAGCTCGCCGGCCTCGATGCCGGGCTGCGCGACACTGCCGCGCTGCTCGAGCAGGCCGAAATCCAGATAAGAGAGGCCGCCGACGAGTTGCGCAATTATCTCGCGACACTCGAGATCGATCCGCAGCGCCTGAGCCACGTCGAGGAACGCATCGCCGGTTATCGCGACCTGGCGCGCAAGCACCGCTGTGAGGCGGAAGTGCTGGACGAGCAGATGGCCGCTCTCAGCGCACAACTCGAGGGCCTGGAGAACGCGGATGAGCGAGTCGCCGAATTACGCGACCGGGCCGAGCGCTGCGAACGGGATTATCTGAAAAGCGCTCGCAACCTCGGGGTGAAAAGACGCAAGGTCGCTGCCCGGTTGAACGATGGCGTGAGCGCCTGGATGAGTAAGCTGGGGATGGCGGGCGGCCGTCTCGACGTCCGCGTCGTTGAGCGCGAAGACGGCAATTATAGCGAGAGCGGGCTGGACAACGTCGAGTTTCTGGTCAGCACCAATCCGGGCCATCCGCCGCAACCCATTGCGAAAATTGCCTCGGGCGGTGAACTCTCGCGTATCGCACTCGCGATTCGCGTGGTGGCGGCACAGGCAACCGTAATTCCGACCCTGGTCTTCGATGAGGTGGATACCGGTGTCGGCGGCGGCGTGGCCGAGATTGTCGGCCGTTGCTTGCAACAGCTCGGCGGTGACCGCCAGGTGTTGTGCGTCACACATCTGCCACAGGTCGCGAGCCAGGCGGACATGCATCTTCGAGTCAGCAAGGTCACTGACGGCAAAACGACCCGGACCAGCATCCACAGACTGGACGAAAACGAGACCGTCGAGGAGCTCGCGCGCATGCTCGGCGGCGTCGAAATTACCGACACCACACGCCGCCACGCGCGGGAGATGATGAACAAGGCACGGGCCCGCGCCTAGTCCGGTTTATGCGGACAATCCGGCTTGCGGCAATTGCCGTACAGCGTCAGCGAATGATCCGCAATCTCGAAACCCAGCTTGTCGGCAACGGACTCCTGGCGGGTTTCGATGGTCTCGTCGAGAAACTCCTCGACGCGCCCGCAATCGAGACACACGATGTGGTCGTGATGCTTGCCTTCCGCAAGCTCGAACACCGAGTGATCCGTCTCGAAATTATTACGATTGACAATACCGGCCTCCTCGAACTGGGAAAGCACGCGGTACACCGTTGCCAGACCGATATCCTCGCCGGCGCCGAGAAGATTACGATAAATATCTTCCGCGCTCAGGTGCCGCTTCTTACTGGTCTCGAGGACCTCCATGATCTTGATACGCGGCAGCGTGACCTTAAGACCTGCTTTGCGAAGCTCTTTGCTCTCCAAGTTGGCGCCTTTACAGTCCCGGGGACTGCCTGAATTATGGATTTCGGTTATAGTCGCGCCTATTATTGCGCAGCGCCCGAAAGCGCGCCAGCCGAATGTCCCTGAGCTGCCCTATGCGAACCATCCGGAAACTACTGCTGCTTGCCACAATCGCCCTGTCGATTGCCAGCCTTACCAGCGGCTGCGTCTACCGAATCAATATCCAGCAGGGAAATCACATCGACCCGGACGCGGTGGAACAATTGCAGGAAGGGATGACAAAGGCCCAGGTGCAATTCCTGCTCGGTACGCCGATGATCCAGGACCCATTCCATACCGACCGCTGGGACTACGTCTTTTATTACAAACGCGGGCGTGACAGAAACGTCACCAAGGAACGCCTGATCGTATTTTTTGACGACGAGATTGTCCGCGAAGTGATCCGGGATGCGCCTTTCGACAGTTGATTCCGGGCGTGCGCGTCAGTTATCCCTTCCCATCGTTTTGCCCAGCTTTGCAAGTTCACGTCGGACCTCGCGCGGATCCGCGGTAAGCGGGCGGTAGATTTCCACCCGATCGCCGTCGCTCAGCACCTTGTCGAGCTTGGTGAGCCGGCTGAAAATCCCGGTACGATTCTTGTCGAGATCAATTTCCGGATGGGCCTCCAAAACTCCCGAGACGCGAATCGCATCGCCCAGTGTACTGCCCGAATCGATGTCGATGGCGACCAGAAACTGGCGCTCCGGAAGCGCGTATGCCACTTCCACCCGAATCGTTTCGCGTTCCGGCATGAATGGCGGGTTCGCGCTCAGATCACGCCGACCGCGCGGAACGCGATCACGAGGATGGCCAGTGGCGCCACGACCCGCGACAACAGGCGCCAGCCCTTGTAGAGAAGACCCGAACCCATCGCGAGTTCTTCGCTGCTTGAATTGCGGCACATGATCCAGCCGGCAAATACCGTGATCAGCAGTGCGCTTGCCGGAAGCAGAATGTTGCTCGCCAGAAAATCGATGTTCTGAAACAGTGTGCCGCGCCCGAATCGCAGATCGCTCAGCACGTTGAACGACAGCACAGTGGCCAGACCCATCAACCAGGTAAGCCCGCCAACTACCACTGCGCCAACCACCCGAGATCGCTGGTGGCGCTCGACGATCCACGCGACCGCCGGCTCGAGCAAGCCGATCGCCGACGTCCAGGCCGCAAAAGTAAGCAGCAGGAAGAATACCGTGCCGAACACCGACCCGGCCGGGAGCTGGCCAAACGCAATCGGCAACGTCTCGAAAACCAGGCCCGGACCTTCCGCCGGATTTAGTCCGTTGCCGAACACCAGCGGGAACACTGCCATGCCTGCCAGCAACGCAATCACGGTGTCCGCCAGCACCACAGTAAGCGAGGACGCGGCAATCGAAGTTCCCTCGGGCAGGTAGGCGCCATACGCCATGACGACGCCCATGCCGATACTGAGGGTGAAGAAACAATGGCCGAGCGCGATCAGCATCGATTCGCCGCTCAGCTCGGAGAAATCCGGTTTGAACAGATAAACCAGCGTCTCTTCGAACGCACCGTAGCGGGCACTGTATGCGACCAGCACCAGCAACATGACGACCAGCAACGGCATCAACACGCGCACCGCCCGCTCGAGCCCATGCTGAACACCCGCCGCCACGACGAACACCGTCATCGCCATGAATACCGCATGCCAGGCAAGCAGCGCCTTCCAGTTGCCGGTAAAAGTGAAGAACTCAAACGCCGCGCTGCGCGCATCGGTACCTGCGAACGAGCCGACCGCGCTCTTCAACGCATAGGCCAGCGACCAGCCGGCGATCACGCTATAAAAGGAAAGAATCAGGAGGCCTGCGATGACGCCCATCGTACCGACGAGGCGCCAGTGGCGGCTTCCGCCCTCCTCCTGGCCGAGAATCGCCATGGTCGAGATCGGGTTGCGGCGGCCACGCCGCCCGAGCAGGACTTCGGAAACCAGGATCGGCATACCGACCGCGAAGACGCAGCCAAGATAAAGCAGCACGAACGCACCGCCGCCGTTTTCGCCGGTGATATACGGGAATTTCCAGATATTGCCGAGCCCCACCGCTGAACCGGTGACGGCCAGTATGAAGGCCGCTCGCGAGGACCAGTGTCCATGCAAGGAACTGCGGCGTTGTCCAATGCTGCTTGCTTCTGTTCCCATACCGCCGGCCGGGCGATGATCAAGGGGCGCGATTGTCGGTCAATTGAGCGGATCAGACAACCTAACGGTTTTAGTTTAGGGCATACTTCTGGGCCTGCGTGATCCCAGCGCGCGAAAACGTACCTAAAGATGGCAAAAAAGGCACAGAAAAACAACAACTCAGCGGCGACTTCTACGATTGCTCTCAACAAGAAGGCACGGCATGACTTCTTTATCGAGGAGCGCATCGAAGCTGGCTTGTCGCTGCAGGGCTGGGAGGTCAAGAGCCTGCGCGATGGTCGTGCCCAGCTCAAAGAGAGCTATGTCCTGATCCGGGCCGGCGAGGCCTGGTTGCTCGGTTGCCACATTTCGCCACTGACGTCGGCCTCCACCCACGTTTCCCCGGACCCGACGCGGACGCGCAAACTGCTGTTGCATCGGCGTGAGCTCGATCGCCTGATCGGGGCCGTGGAGCGGCGCGGTTACACACTCGTCCCCACCGCGCTGTACTGGAAACGCGGCAAGGCCAAACTGGAGATCGGGCTCGCACGCGGCAAGAAACAACACGACAAGCGTGCAGCGGACAAGGATCGCGACTGGGAACGGCAGAAGGCCCGTATCCTGAAACACGGATAACTGCCTTTGGCTGCGGCGGCCCTTGGTTTTGCCGCTTTACGCCCATACATAATGATGGCGCGACAAGGTTCCGGCGACACGATTTTACGATGAATTTCTACACGTACAGTTGCCGCCGGTGATAGACTGCGCGCGTACTGGGGGCGACATGGCTTCGACGTGGGTCACGAAACTCCAGGTGCATGCCGAGGTGCAGGTGCCTCGTTAAACTGTCTGCAAACTCTTAGTTGCCAACGACGACAACTACGCACTCGCTGCTTAAAAACCAGTAAAGTGCCGTCTGACTGAAGCCGTGCTTGTGCGTTCAGCTTTCAGGCGTCGACTCTCACAAGATCGCTGTGAAGCTCTCCCGGGGTGGATCAGTTAAAACTTACCGGGACAGCTGTTTGTCTTCCCTGCCCGTCGGGTAGCAAACAGTTAAATCAAAGACGCGGCTAAGCATGTAGAGCCTGTAGCGGAGGGCTTGCGGACGCGGGTTCGATTCCCGCCGCCTCCACCAATTGAGCCCGGTCAGGCCGTGATGTATCGCGGCCTGACTTTTTTTCCTCCCGGCGAGACGAAAAATCCGTCCCCATCACCCTGCATCGCCACCGCCGACGTCCACAAATCAGCAGTCTTCATCGAGATTGGCACCTGCAGGAGTGCCCCGACTGAGCACTATTCTTGCCCTCTCGAAGCAGTGCAGGGACGCACGGCATGGGCGCGCCGGTTAGCGCCCTGATCTCCATCGCCGATCCGATGTGATCCCAGTGCCCGTGGGTAAGCACGATCAGCCTTACGTCGGACGAGTCGATGCCGGCCGCCGCCAGCTCGCTTGCGAAATCTGCAGCCTTGCCCGGCTGACCGGCATCGATCACGATGACACCGTCACCGCGAACGACATAACACTGGTCGAAACCGAGCGGAATGGTGTGAATCGTCACCGTCATCGCCAGCTCCCCTTGCCGTAATCGGCGCAGTCGCAATTGTCGAAAGCGTCAGTTCGCGCGGATCTCTTGCCTCCGTCACTCGCGCAGGCAGGACTGCCATGGTTGCGCGAATTCATGACTCCTGACGCACGATGGCGAGGCGCATGGCTCTTGCAATTTGACGCACGACACGTCAGCACCGCGACTCACGACCTGATATTCAGCAACCAAAAAC
>Ga0102959_1000336_pt1 | contig 13917 bp, 14 predicted proteins | sample SalPonF2_B_D2_MG_FD_84520 | JGI IMG/M metagenome (GOLD analysis project Ga0102959, IMG submission 84520) | Salt pond soil microbial communities from South San Francisco under conditions of wetland restoration - Salt Pond MetaG SF2_B_D2_MG ...
CCTCGGTCTCTGATTCCGTTCTCTGAGCTTCTGTTCCAGCAGAGCTCAACTGAACTGTCGAGAGGAACGAACCTCTTGCGGCCTCGATTTGATTCGGCGTCTACTGTGAAGCGCGGGGTTTTAGCCTTGCCACTCCCATAATCACCGAGGAGCGCGGTGAAGTTCTTCCGGCCGACCAGCTTGCCGAGCTTCGGGAGGGCTCGAACGCCCATCCTGCAAACGTCGCCCTCGATCAGGTAGAAGTCCCTGGACCATCCGTCGGGATGGAACGATTCGGACGAGAAGGGTATCACACCCCGAAAAGCCCGTCGACCGTATCCCGTGACACGTAGACGGGCGTCAGACGGTGGGCGAGGACGGCCCGAACAGGCCGTGTGTTGCCACGGCCGGCACAGCCCGCATCGAGCGGCCGACGGACTCGGGTGGAGGAGGTGGGCACTCCGCAGGAGGACGTGTTTCTACTCCTTCGACCGCAGGTCACGCCTGATATCCCTCAGCGTCTTGATGCCGAGGAGCCCGATGGCGTAGTAGCCGATAGTCGCTACGACTCCGATACCCGCTGCGACCATTGCTATCGTCTGGACGGTGACCATATATTTAAATATGAATTTGGAGCGTATAAAACTTCGTCTCGGGCTACCACGCGGTGCGTCGTCGAGTTCGGGGCGGGGCTCGACTGAGGGGCCCGTGCGCGTCTCGGCCTGGAACCGTGTGAACTCGTCACGCCGGAAGGGTCGAACACTCCGGAGACGACACGTCGGGTAGCGTGGCGACGCCGGCGAAGAACCGGGAGCGACCCGAGCGATTAACCGTCCGTCGTTCGTCCCGGTCCGTATGGCCACGCGACGGCACCGCGTCGGGACGCTGGCAACCGACGGGCGAGTCTGGCTGCTCACACTCGCGCTGCTCGGCCTGTACGCCACAAACTGGTACAACGTGCTCCCACGGCCCGCCGACCTGGTCACGGTCCCCGCGCTCGTCGTCATGTTCCTCTACCTCTACGCGACGGGGCTCGGACTGCTGTTCAAGTGGCTCGTCGGGATGCCCGGCTTCTGGGTCGGCTACGGGCTGTTCACGTACGCCGTCGCGGCGCTCGTCGTGTGGGGGGTCGACCGCGTCCGAGCAGGTACGTGAAGACGAATCGCGACGACGGCCGGGCGCACCGTCGCCGACTGCGCGGCGACCGTCTACCGGGTCCCGTCGCCCACACCTCAGCAAATCCACACGTCTCCACAGAACTCCCCACACATTCCCAGACAGAATTGGACGTCCGGTCAGATTCTCCCGGCCGAGGACGACTGTTCCGAACGAACTTCGCGGAGAGCCCCGTCCAGTTCCCGGTACGTCCCGATATCGCCGACCCGCCTGCAAGTGACGCGCATATCGATAGTCTTGAACCGACGACGACCGTAGAGGCGAACATGGCAGAAACCGATCCATTCGGCGCGATTCGGGAGTTCGAGTTCGAGGGGTCCACCTACAGGATGGCGGACCTCACGGCCCTCGAGGAGCAGGGGCTCTGCGAGCTCGACCGACTGCCGGTCAGCATCCGGATCCTCCTGGAGTCCGTGCTGCGGAACGTCGACGGCGACACCATCACCGAAGACGACGTGCGGAACGCCGCCTCCTGGGCGCCCGAGGTCCCCGACGTCGAGTTACCCTTCACGCCCTCCCGCGTCGTCCTCCAGGACCTGACCGGCGTCCCGGCCGTCGTCGACCTCGCGGCGCTCCGTTCGGCCGTGGACCGCAAGGGCAGAGAGCCGGGGCTCGTCGAGCCCGAGGTCCCCTGCGACCTGGTCATCGACCACAGCGTGCAGGTCGACTTCTTCGGCTCCGAGGACGCCTACGAGCGCAACGTCGAGCTGGAGTACGAGCGCAACGCCGAGCGCTACCGGGCGCTCAAGTGGGCGCAGAACGCCTTCGAGAGCTTCCAGGTGGTCCCGCCCGGCACCGGCATCGTCCACCAGGTGAACCTGGAGTACCTCGGGCAGGTCGTCCACGAGCGCGACGGCGTCTCCGCCAGCGGAGCGAGTGGAGGCTCGTCCGACGGCGAGAACTGGCTCCTGCCCGACACCCTGGTCGGCACCGACAGCCACACGCCCATGATCGGCGGCATCGGCGTCGTCGGCTGGGGCGTCGGCGGCATCGAGGCCGAGGCCGCGATGCTCGGCCAGCCCATCACCATGAAGCTCCCCGAGGTCGTCGGCGTGCGCCTCGTCGGCGAGCTCCCGGAGGGCGCGACCGCGACGGACCTGGTGCTCCACGTCACCCAGCGGCTCCGCGAGGTCGGCGTGGTCGACCGCTTCGTCGAGTTCTTCGGCCCCGGCGTCTCGACGCTCACGGTCCCCGACCGCGCGACGCTCTCGAACATGGCCCCGGAGCAGGGCTCGACCATCAGCGTCTTCCCCGTGGACGAGGCCACCCTCGACTACCTGGAGCTCACGGGTCGGGACCCCGAGCACATCGAGCTGGTCCGGGTGTACCTCGACGCCCAGGGCCTGTTCGGCGAGCAGGAGCCCGAGTACACGGAGACCGTGGAGATCGACCTCGCCACGGTCACCCCGAGCCTGGCCGGCCCCAAGCGCCCCCAGGACCGCGTCGACCTCGGCGACATGAAGACCCACTTCCGCGGGCTCGTCCACGAGGAGTTCAAAGACGAACTCGGCGACGTCGACGAGGAGGCGCTCGCCACCTGGCTCGGCGAGGGCGGAAGCAGCGGCGAGCGGGCCGACGGCGGCGTCGTCGAGCAGACGCGGCCCGACCTCGACCCGCTCACGAAGCGGGTTCCGGTCGACATGGGCGACGGTGAGACGGTCGAGATCGGCCACGGGAGCGTCGTCGTGAGCGCCATCACGAGCTGTACGAACACGTCGAACCCCTCGGTGATGCTCGCGGCCGGGCTGCTCGCCAGGAACGCCGTCGAGCGCGGGCTTGACGTCCCCGACTACGTGAAGACCAGCCTCGCCCCGGGGAGCCGGGTCGTCACGGAGTACCTGGAGCAGGCCGGGCTCCTGCCGTACCTGGAGGAACTCGGCTACAACGTCGTCGGCTACGGCTGTACGACCTGCATCGGGAACGCCGGGCCGCTGCCCGAGCCCATCGAGGCGGCCATCGACGCACACGACCTCTGGACGACCAGCGTCCTCAGCGGCAACCGCAACTTCGAGGCGCGCATCCACCCGAAGATCCAGGCGAACTACCTGGCGAGCCCTCCGCTCGTCGTCGCCTTCGGCCTCGCGGGCCGGATGGACGTCGACCTCGAGCACGAACCGCTGGGCACGGACGAGGACGGCGAACCGGTCTTCCTCGCGGACATCTGGCCCAGCACCGACGAGATCCACGAGATGGTCCACGACAGCGTCGACTCGTCGATGTTCGAGGAGAAGTACGCCTCTGTTTTCGAGGGCGACGAGCGCTGGGAGGCCCTCGACGCCCCGACCGGCGACGTCTACGAGTGGGACGACGAGTCGACGTACATCCGTGAGCCGCCGTTCTTCACGGACTTCCCGCTTTCGACGCCCGGCGTCTCCGACATCGAGGACGCGCGCTCGCTGATGCTCCTCGGCGACACCGTCACGACCGACCACATCAGCCCCGCCGGCCCGTTCGGCCAGGACCTCCCCGCCGGCCAGTGGCTCATGGAACACGGCGTCGAACCCATCGACTTCAACACCTACGGCTCCCGGCGAGGCAACCACGAGGTCATGATGCGCGGGACGTTCGCCAACGTCCGCATCGAGAACGAGATGCTCGACGACGTGGAGGGCGGCTACACCGTCCACCAGCCGTCCGGGAAGGAGACCACGGTCTTCGAGGCGAGCCAGCGCTACCGCGAGGAGGGTGTCCCCCTCGTCGTGCTCGCCGGGAAGGAGTTCGGCACGGGGTCGAGCCGCGACTGGGCGGCCAAGGGCACCGACCTCCTCGGGGTCGGGGCGACCATCGCCGAGAGCTACGAGCGCATCTTCCGCGACAACCTGGTCGGCATGGGCGTCCTCCCCCTGCAGTTCGCCGAGGGCGACTCCTGGGAGAGTCTGGGCCTCGACGGCACCGAGACCTTCGCCATCCACGGCCTCGACGACGGCCTCCAGGTGAACGACGACCTAACCGTCGTCGCGGAGCGGACCGACGGCTCGACCGTCGAGTTCCCGGTGACCGCGCAGGTCGGCACCCCCGCGGCGGTGCGGTACGTCGAGAACGGCGGCATCCTGCACTACGTGCTCCGTCGGCTGCTCACGCAGGACTGACCGCGCGACTCCGCTGTTCGCGATTTTCGACCCGATTGCCGGGATTCGAGTCTCGATTCTGTGAGAGACGAACCCCGATCACGAGATGCGAGTGCCCCGGCGCTACGCGCCCGAGCACGAGACCCGGACCGCGTAGGACGCCACGTGGCTCGTATCCACGCCGGGGAACGGGACCCGGAAGGTCCAGTCCGCGCCCCCGGTGAAGCCGTTCTTGGTGACGTTCCCGGACGCGACGGTCGCGCCGCTCCCGTCTCGCAGGACGACGACGACTCGGATGCTCGTGAGGTTCGTGCCGCTCTCGTTGGTCACGGTGCCCCGGACGAGCACGCCGGTGCCGGTGGTCCGGTACTGCTGGTCGGCGACCGTGACGACGTTGCCGCCGCCGCAGTCGGCCGCCGAGACCGTGCCGGAAACCGGCCCGGACTGCCCATCGCCGCCCGCCGTCCCGTCGCCTGTGGTCGCAGTCGCGCCACCCGCCGTCGTGGTCGTCTCGCCGCCGCCGGTGCTCGGCCCACCGCTGGCACACCCGGCCAGTGCGGTGGCGCCTGCGACGGTAGCCAGCCGGAGAACAGTTCGTCTGTCGCCACGCCATCGCTCGCTGTCGTCTTCCCCCATCCCGGTAGGTGTTGGGCGAGCCGAACCATAGTTCTTGGTCGCCTTCGAGGCCGCGATGGCACCGGATAGCCGTCGTCTCGCCGTGGACCGAGCGCTGGACGGTGCCACCGATGGCCGAAACGTCGGGTCTCAGACGCCCGGGACGCCGAGCGCCTGGAACGTGAAGATGTTCAACAGTGCGAGCACGTAGAGCACGACGAGCGACGCGAGCCAGGCGATGATGCTGATGATGACGGCGTCCACGAAGCCGCCGGGGTAGCGGGCGTTGATGACGGCCAGGTAGGCGAGGAAGGTGAGGACCGGCCCGACGAACGGAATCCAGCCGAAGAAAAAGCCCACGACCGCCCAGACGATGGCCCCGATGAGCGCCGTGACGACGGCGTAGGTGTAGTTTTGGAAGTCGGAGACGAGCCACGCGCCGACGTATATGCCGATGGCGCCGATGAGCAGGCTGACGACGAAGACGATAGCTGAGTCGATGAGTGCCATGCCGGCTGGACGGCTGCCAGCAGTTTTACCATACACAGCCTAGTAAAGGGGCTCTGGGAGGTAACGCGACATTACGCCGAGGTACGCGGGTCTTACGCGAACCGACTGCCGCCCGCGTCTACCAAAGTCGGGTTCGGCGGTTCCGACGCCGATGGGCCGACGGGGACGAGCCCTCACCGCAAGTCCGAACGTCGTCTGGTACGAGCCCAGTACCGGGGACGGCCCGTGGAGACCGCGGCGGTAAGCTATCACTACGGCGACGAGAGAGATTTATAAGGACGTGTGCGCATCGGTGGTAACCGGAGCCTACCGTGAAGCGCCGCGACTTCCTGGCCGCGACGGGCGCAGTCGGGACGATGGGAGCCGTCGATTACACGCTTCGCCCGCCGGACCGCGCAGTCGACGTTCGCGTCTGGCTCAGCGAGCGGGCGGCACGCTACGGCTCGCTCCGCTCGCGAATCACGGGCTACGTCGCGCGGGCGTTCGAACGCTCCGGGCTCAGGGCGCGGATCACCTTCGCCGACACGGTCGACGTCTCGACGGAGGACGCCTACCAGCTGCTGGCCGGGCTGGAGTGGCCCGAGACGCTCCTCACGTCCGTGGGCGATGCCGCCGGACCGGTCGACGGCGTGAACCTGCTCGTGACCGACGGCGACATGACCAGGACGCCGTCGGGTGGAGGGGTGCGTCACGTCGCGGCCATCGGCGGCGCGTCGTCCATCGCGCAGATGCCACCCGCCAGCGACGAGCCGACCGTCGTGCCGTACTCCAATCGGGCGCTCGTCACCCAGGTCCTCCTCCACGAGTGCGGACACGCCCTCGACCTCAGACACGAGGACGGCGCAGTCCGGTCCACCGACGACGGCCACGTCGTCACGCCGATGGTGAGCGCCTACGCCTGGGCCGCCCACTCGGTCAGAGACAGGGAGTTCCGGGTCGAGCGGTCCTCCTGTGGCCAGCCCATCCCGACGCTCGACGGTCAGTCGCGGCTCCAGCTCGCGTACTCGGAGTGCGCCACGCGGCGACTCCAGCGACGCCGAGGCTTCTCTCCGGACAGACGGTAGGAACTTCCGACTCCACTGCAACCAGTGCCGACGGTGCCGGGAGCGGGGACCGTCCGACGCGCCGAAAGACCCAACCCGTTCGACGGAGTGTCTCCGCGCATGGCTACCGACAGACTCGACGGCCGCGCGGCGCTCGTCACCGGGGCGAGCTCGGGAATCGGCGACGCGACCGCCCACGCGCTCGCGCGGGAGGGAGCCCGTGTGGCGCTCGCAGCCCGGCGACGGGGACGGCTCTCCGCGCTGGCCGACGCCCTGGAGGCGGAGTACGACACCGAGACGCTGGTCGTCCCGACGGACGTCAGGGACGAGGCCGCCGTCGAGGAGATGGTCGAGGCGACCGTCGGCGAGTTCGGCGCGCTCGACGTGCTCGTGAACAACGCCGGGCTGGCCCGCGGCAGCGACGTGGAGTCGATGACGACGGGGGAGTACCGGACGATGATGGAGACGAACGTCGACGGGATCTTCTTCACCACGCGCGCCGCGCTTCCACAGCTGCGAGCGGCTGCGGGGAACCTGATATTCGTCGGCAGCTTCGCCGGGCAGTACCCCAGGCCGTTCAACCCGGTCTACGCGGCGACGAAGTGGTGGACGCGGGGATTCGCCCTCAGCGTCGAGGCAGCCACGGGTGGGGAGGGCGTGGCCGTGACGGTCGTGAACCCCTCGGAGGTCCGCACGGAGTTCGGCAACGAGGACGGCGACGCCTTCGAGGAGCGCTTTGCGCCCGGCGAGGTCACCGAACCGCAGGAGGTCGCGGAGGCCATCGCCTTCGCGGCGTCGCTCGACCACTCGACGGTGAGCGAACTCGACGTCTACCGCCGGGACAAGCTCACCTTCTTCTGAGGCGGTCTCGCTGGCTCATCGGGTCGGTCTCGCTGGCTCATCGGGTCGGTCTCGCTTGCTCATCGGCGTCGGGCTCGCTGATTCACCGTCGTGGGCCCCGCTGGGTCACCGTCGTCGGCCCCGCCGAGTTCCGCGGTGTCGGTCACCGCGTCTCGGCGTCGCCACGGTACTCCTCGCGCATCAGGTCTAGCGCGTCGCGGATGGCCCCGGCACCGGCGAGGTAGCCGGTCCCGACGCCGACCTTGAGCGCCCTCGCGGCGGGGCCGGTGAACACGGACGGGCCGACCTGGGCGACCGCGCCGTCGCCGACGCTGACCAGCCAGCCGCGCGAGTCGAAGACGAACCGGTCGAGGCGGGGGGAGAACGGGTCCCCCTCGCGCTCGCTCTCGACCACCCGGCAGACGTTCCGCGCCGCCGTCTTCGCCTCCCTCGTGGCGGCCTGGGCGCTCGCCGGCACGGCCGTGCCCTCGGCGTCGACCACCCGGCCGGCGTCGCCGACGACGAACGTCCGGTCGTCGAGCGCGAGCGTGCTCTTCACCGCCGGGCGCTCGCCGCCGAGCGCGTCGGTGCCGCGGATGCCGCCGGTCCAGACGAACTGGTCGTACCGGACGGCGTCGTCGCCGACGAAGCGGATCTCGTCGGCCGTCGCGCGCTCGATGGTCGCGCCGGTCCGGACCGAGACGCTCCGGGCCTCGAGCTCCCGGTGGACCGCCGTCTGGAAGTCCTCGCGGAAGCCGGGGGCGACGGCGTCGAGCTGCTCGACCAGCAGGACCCGGACGTGGTCGGCCGCGTCCTCCTCGCGGGCGAGTTCCGCGAGTTCGCCCGCGACCTGGATGCCGGAGAGGCCGGCCCCGCCAACCACCACGGTCCGCGGGTCGGTCGCGTCGCCGTCGTCGAGCAGGGCCAGGAAGTCGGTGCGAATCCGACGGGCGTCGCGGAGTCGCTTGAGCGGCGTCGCGTTGGCCTCGACCCCCGGCACCCCGGCGAAGTCGGTCTCCGCGCCCAGACAGACCGCCGCGACGTCGTAGTCGATGGCGCCGCCGTCGGCGAGTTCGACCGTCCGTGCCTCGGGGTCGACCCGCTCGACGCGCGCCTGCCGGACCACGGCGCGGTCGAAGAGGTCGTCGAGCGAGACGACGATGTCGTCGGCGAACCCGGGACGGCGGACGACGCGGTGGAGCTCGTGCTGGATGAGGTGGGCGCCGTACTCCTCGACGAGGACCAGTTCGACGTCCGTGGGGAGGGCGTCTTCGAGCGAACGGGCGACGAGCAGGCCCGCGTAGCCGGCTCCGAGTACTACGACGCGCATGGGACGGTCTACGAGTGCCGCCCCTAAAGTCGTACGCGTCGTGGACCCGGCGGGGACCGCCGGTGCCGCGTCGTCACATTCAGACTGCCGGTACCGCGTCGCCGTATCCAGACTGCCAGTGCCGCGTTGCCGTATCCGAAGCTTCTACGTCCGCCCGGCCGCCCGTACGCACATGAACTACGTCGGCTGGGCGCTCCTCGCACTGGTCAGCTACTCGATGTTCACCCCGCTCGCCAGCCTCGCCACGAACGACATCCCGAGCGAGGTCGTGGCGCTGGTGGTCAACGGGATGCTCGTCGTCGCGGCGTTCGGCGTCGTCGTCCACAGCGGGGACGGCCTCGTCCGGTATCTCGGCCAGGACAGCGCGAAGTACATGGTCGGCGCCGGACTCTTCCTCACGGTCGGCATCCTCTCGTACTACCGGGCGCTCTCGATGGGGCCGGTCAGCGTCGTCGTGCCCATCTTCGGGATGTTCATCGTCGGGAGTTCGATACTCGGGATGGTCTTCCTGGGCGAGACGGTCACGGCCCGCAAGCTCGTCGGCATCACCCTGGCCGCCGCCGGCGTCTACCTCGTCGTTCGGTAAGGGTGGCTTAGAACAGCGCCTCGGCCTCGTCCAGGACCCGTGCCGGGCCGCCGACGTGCCAGACCTCGGTCTCGACGCCGGTCTCGGCGACCGCCGCCTCGACGGTCTCCGCGTGCTCGGCGGTCGTGTTGACGTAGACCGTCGCGCCGGTGTCCGTGGAGAAGTACGCCGGGACCTGACGCTCCCGGCGAAGGTCGCGGACGGCGTCGAAGATGGCGAGGGTCTCTGGCTTCCAGTAGACCCAGCCCGCCGGCCCTGTCATGGTGGTCGCTGCGAGGCTGAGCGAGTCGTGCTCGGCGATCTCGAAGACCCGTGCCGCGTCGCCCGCCCGGAGGGCGTCGCGCATCTCCGCGAGCTGGCCGTGGAGGTGGGCGAGCCGCCCCTCGAAGAGGTGGCTGTCCGCGGCCTCTGCGTGGGCCTGCTCGGTCTCCTTGTACGCGGGGACCAGCCCGACGACGATGCGGTGGGCCGACTCGAGGGGGGAGTCGAGCCGGTGGGACCGGCAGTCCTCGTCGTTCAGGCCGGCCCGCAGGTCCGAGTAGCCGCCCGTGACGGCCCGCGCCGCGGAGGAGGAGCCCAGGCGGGCGATGGTCGAGATCTCGGGCCGGGAGAGCGAGAGGTCCGCCGCCTCGGCGAGCGCCACGGCCGCCGCCGCGAACCCCGAGGAGGAGGAGCCGAGCCCGACGTTCGTGGGGAAGCTGTTCTCGGATTCGAGGCGGACCGGGTACGAGGCGTGGTCGGCCTCCGCCAGCGCGCGCACCCGGGAGACGACGGCGTCGATGCGGTCGGCTCCGCGGCCGGAGACCGTCTCGCCGTCCACGACGTAGACGTCGTCGTCCAGGTCGGCGTCGAACTCGACGGTCGTCGTCGTCATGGAGGGGGCCGTGCAGACGCTGATGCTGTCGTGGTACGGGAGCCGCAGGTCGGGGTCCCGCATCCCGTGGTACTTGACCAGGCCCTGGATGGGGTGTGCGGTGGCCGTCGCCTTCATTGTCGATACGGCCGAGGAAAGCGGCTATAAAGGTGGCGAAGCGGCGTCGGAATCCAGCGGGTGGCCGTGCTGGTCGCGTCGGGAAACGTTGAAGTGTGCAAGCAGGGAATCCAGGCACCGGGTGAGCAGGGAATCCGGGCACCGTCCCGGGCATTCCAGGGCGCAGGCGGTCCGTTCTGATGTCAGGCACTCGATACCAGTACGGCGACGGGGCGAAGCGGGCGCATAACAATCGCCCAGGGGCACCACAGACAGACCGCGAGAGCTACGACCGTGACGCTGATCTGTGAGAACGGCCACGAGTGTCCCGCGCCGGACGGGACGCGGTGTCCGACCTGCTTGGGCTTCGTGCCGGACCTCCTCGATTACGCCATCGACTGCTACTGGCGACGCTCGACGATCGGCGACGACGCCGGACAGCCCTACCTGCGCAAGCAGACCTTCCGGGAGAAGGTCAAACTCGCGTATCCGCGGGTCGAACGGGGGGCACGGACCCGCACGCTGCTGACCTACGACGACGTGTGGGGCAACGGCATCCACCCCACCCGGGTGAGCTTCGTCCTCGGCGCCATCGCCGACATCGAGTACCGGGACGGCCGGCCCATCCTCTCGAGCGTCGTCGTGAACACGGCCGAGGAGACCCCGGGGCGGCGCTTCTTCTCGCTGGTGGCGCGGTTCGCCCAGCAGCCCCGGGACCTCGGCGAGTGGCCCCGGCCGGACCGGGTCGACTGGTGGCGAGACGAGGTCGAACGCGTCTTCGACTACTGGGCGACGCGGTAGAACCCGACCGAGGACTGCACGGCCCCGATACGTCCGAAGGGGGAAGCTTCCGGTGGCTTACAGGCACTTACAAACGCTTACACAGAATTACAACCCCGGCCTGGCGGGGGGAACACAGTCGTGGCGGGACCGGCCGACTCCGGATGGCGGCGACCGCGATCTCCGAGGACGGTCTGGCCGCGGTCCGTGGCCGCGTATCGACAGGGACGGTCCGGCCGCGGTCCGTGGCCCGCATCGGCGCGGGCGGGCCAGCCGCGAACCGAATTCCTTTCCACCCACCCCCGCACACACCCGCGTATGGGAACCCCGCTGGAGCCGCGCGAGGCGCAGGTCGCGGAGATCATCGACCGGCTGGAGGAGGCATACCCAGACGCGACCATCTCGCTCGACTTCTCGAACCGGCTTGAGCTGCTCGTCGCGGTCGTCCTCTCCGCGCAGTGCACCGACGAGCGGGTCAACCAGGAGACAGACCACCTCTTCGAGAAGTACCGGACCGCCGCGGACTACGCGAACGCGGACGTCGAGGAGCTCGCAGAGGACCTGAGCTCCATCACCTACTACAACAACAAGGCGAAGTGGCTCAAGAGCGCCTGCCAGACCATCGTCGAGGAGCACGACGGGAGGGTCCCGGACACGATGGCGGAGCTCACGGCGCTGACCGGCGTCGGGCGCAAGACCGCGAACGTGGTCCTCCAGCACGGCCACGACGTGGTCGAGGGCATCGTGGTTGACACCCACGTCCAGCGGCTCTCCCGGCGGCTCGGGGTGACCACCGAGGAGACGCCCGAGAAGATCGAGACCGACCTGATGGCCGTCGTTCCCGAGGAGCACTGGCAGGCCTGGACGCACTGGCTCATCAGCCACGGCCGCGCGGTCTGCAGTGCCCGGACCCCCGACTGCGGGGAGTGCATCATGGAGGACATCTGCCCCTCCTCCAGACTCGACGGCGGGACGGACCTGGCGAGCGGCGAGCCGTGGGACGGCGAGTAGGTCTGGGTCGCGGCACACGGACCTGCACTTCCCGACACTCAGACCAGGTACCGCAGCACGTACCGGCTCATGCCGATGACCCAGGCGACGAGCCAGAGCACGACGTAGCCGAACACGCCGACGCGGAGCCGGCGACGCCACGCGCTCATGTTCTCGTGGAGCTCGTCGAGCGGGAGGTCGGGGTCGGGCTCCGCGTACAGCGAGTGGGCGCGTTTGACCTGGAGGATGCGGACGATGCCCGTGAGCGCGAAGACCAGGAGCGCGTACGCCTGGAGGCCGAAGAACGCGTGGAGGACGGACAGCCCGGAGAGCTGGCCCGGGAGCCGCGGGACCATCCAGAAGACGACGGGAACGGTGTTCAGCGTCAGGCCCACCGAGATGTACTTGAGGTGGTGGACGAGCACGTCCCAGGTGACGACCTCCGTATCGAGGATGATCCACGCCCCGTAGAGGTAGAAGGGGAAGCTCGCGGTGACGACCAGCGCGACCACCGTGGCAATCACCGCGTCCGGGAGCGCCATACCGGCCGGTTGGCAGGGGGCCGCGTTAAACTGCCCGGAACGGGCCCGTCGCGGTCCGCGGCGGGTGAGAGTCAGAAAGCGTTTATCCGCTGGAACGACTACACCCCGGTAATGGGCGACCCCGATTCGGACGCCGCCACCTCGGACGCCGGGAGCGAGGCGACCGACGGGGCTGCGGCCCGTGCCGACGAGCGCGGGCGACCGGGCGCGGACGAGGACCCGGATGCCGGACAGGCGACCGCTGAGGCGGGTTCGGCGACGGCAACCGACGACGCGGGGCCACCGACGCCCGAGGAGCTCCGCGAGGCGGTCGAGGCGAAGTACGACTTCGAGAACTTCGGCCCGGCCGACATGGCCGAGATGACGGCCGAGGAGTGGGACGCCGTCTTCGACGCCGACAGCTGGATCACCGGCGAGGCGCTGCTCGACCGGGTCGAGCGGGACCTCCGGGCGCGCATCGAGGACCGGGACGTGTTCGCGGTCCTGGAACGCGACGTCGTCGACGGCGAGCGCTGCCTGCTCGCCTACTCGGACGAGGGCTACGCGGTCGTCTACCCCGACGGCTCCATCGAGGGCCGCGGGACCGTGCTCCGCGACGTCAAGCCCTCGGTCGCGCTCGCGTCGATGGACTCCTACGAGGTGCCGGACGTGCCCCCGGACGCCGGCCAGCTCCCCGACCCCGACGAGGTGCCCGAGCGGAGCGGCGAGCTCGGCTCCCGGATGATGCAGGTCGTCGGCGCCATCCAGCTGCTGGCCGGGCTGGGGCTGTTCGTCGCCTGGCTCGCCTTCGGGCTGTCGGTCGTCGCCCCCGTCGCGGCGTTCGGTTTCGTCCTCTTCGGGGTGTTCATCTTCGTCGTCGTGGCGAACGCCCGGCTCTCGGACCGGTTCCGCGCCGAGGAGTACCGGAACCGCCTCCGGGACGCCGGCGTCCGCTCGGGAGAGCGACCCTCGTTCGTGCCCGGCGGCGAGCGAGAGACCGGCTCGAACGACACCGGCGAGGAGCCGCGGGACGGACCGCCCGGGGAGCCGGTGAACGGGGCCGGACCCGAGTGACCGGCCACCCCGTCCTCGGGAACCGCCGGACGGCGCGCCGTCCGTTCATCGGTGGGTTTATGCAACTGCCGTCCTGAGTCCGGATTGTATGAAGAGGCGGGACTTTCTGAAGGTTGCCAGCGGCGCGGCAGGTGGAGCCGCAGCCGTCGGTGCCGCCAGCGCCAGGTCCGGCGGTGACCCGGCGGCGACCGGGGCGACCCTGCTCCAGGAAAACAACACGACCACCACGGCGGGCAACGGCACCGCGACCGGGAACCAGTCCGGGAACCAGACGGGGGCCGGCGGTGGTGGTGGCCTCCCCGGCGCCGGCACGACCAAGACGGTCGACCTGGTGGACTACGCGTTCAACCCGGGCACCGACAACCCGCTGGAGATCAAACCGGGCACGACGGTCAAGTTCGTCTGGAAGACCGGCGGCCACAACATCGTCGTCAC
>Ga0102959_1000337_pt1 | contig 13897 bp, 9 predicted proteins | sample SalPonF2_B_D2_MG_FD_84520 | JGI IMG/M metagenome (GOLD analysis project Ga0102959, IMG submission 84520) | Salt pond soil microbial communities from South San Francisco under conditions of wetland restoration - Salt Pond MetaG SF2_B_D2_MG ...
CGGCATCAACATCGAGAGAGGTCAGGCCAAAGAGGCTGAGAAGAAACTACGGCAGGTCTTGGGGGCCTCACCGAAGCACATGGCAGCGCACTATGAGTTGGGCAATGCACTGGCGATGCAGGATATGTTCGCGCGCGGGCTTAAGCACTACCGTGTTGCTGCGGAGGGAAACTATTGGCGGCCTGCCTGTGCTTGGGCCGGCGTCGCCTATTGCCACATGAGGCTTGGGCACAAGAGGGAGGCCATTGCCGCGGCGCGGAAGTCGCTCGAAATTGATCCTGATGACGAGTATGCCAAGGGCGTTCTGGAAGACGCGGAGAATCTCCCGTAACGGGTTTGGCATGCGAGCGCCGCGGCTCCGAACTCCGAACTCAGAACTTTCTCCGCTGGCGTATCGTCTCGCCCCTTCAGGGCTCCGGAAGGGGGTGGGCGGCCCGGAACCCAGGGCGTTGCCCTGGGCTGGTGAATCCCAGGCCTTCGGCCTGGAACAACGGCGGCACCGCACGGAACGGAAGAGGTCAGAAGTCCGAGATCAGAGGTGGCCCCGGCCCGTATGGGTCGATTGGTCATCCGGTCGATTGGTTACTTGGTCAATTGGCGGATCGCGCGGAGCGCCGTTGTTGTTCATTCCGCAATTGCGTTCGCCTTCTTGCCGCTTGCCCTGCCGCAGGCGAGTGTTGTGGTAGTCGTCTTCCCCGCCCAGAAAAGCACCGATGCCTGTTGACATGGGCGGCCGGGGCGTCAAACTCACCCGGCGGGTCGGCCCGCCGGCGGGCCGGCGGCACACTCACTTGTCAGCAGGAGTTCATTCGTGGCCAAGAGGAAGTTGCGAGTAGGAATGATCGGCGCCGGCGGCATCGCCGGCGTGCACCTGGGCGGCTGGAAGAAACTGGAGAAAGACTGCGAACTGGTCTGCATCGCGGACGTGAATGAGCAGGCGTCCAAGGCACGGGCCGAGGAGTTCGGCATTCCGGAGGTGGAAGCGTCCTGCGACAAGCTCGCGGCCCGCAAGGACCTGGACGTGGTGGACGTGGTAGTCCCCAACCGTTTCCACAAGCCGTACTCCGTGCGGGCGCTGAAGGCCGGCAAGCACGTGCTGTGCGAGAAGCCGCTGGCCCTGACGCCGAAGGAAGTGGACGCGATGATCGCCGCGGCGGAGAAGGCCGGCCGGAAGCTCATGTGCGCCCAGCACGAGCGCTTCCAAGACTCCAGCCGCGCGATGAAGCAGTACCTGCGCGACCACCCGATCGGCGAGGCGTACTACGCCCGCGCGTGGTACCACCGTCGGCGGTTCCTGCCGGCCCGGCCGGGGTTCATCTACAAGGCCCAGTCCGGCGGCGGCTGCTGCATCGACGTGGGCGTGCACATCCTGGACCTCGCGATGCACCTGATGGACCACTTCGAGCCGGTATCGGTCAGCGGCATCTCGGTCAACAAGCTCAGCAAGCGGCCGGAGATGTTCAGCGAGTGGGGCGGCCACGACTACGACAAGAAGGGCGTGGACGTGGAAGACTTCGCCGGCGGCGTGGTTCGCTTCGCCGACGGGGCGGCGCTGAACCTGGAGTGCAGCTTCCTGCTGAACACCAAGCCGCACGCCGAGCAGCGCATCGACGTGTACGGCACGAACTACGGCATCCAATGGCCGAGCTGCGAGGTCTTCAGCCAGACGAAGAACGACTACCTCGATATGAAGATCGACGTGCGCTCCAGCGGCGCCAAGGCGCACCACGAGGAGATTCGCGAGTTCGCCGAGGCGGTGATGGGCGACACCGAAGTGCCGGTGCCCCCGCACCAGAGCCGCGCGGTAATGGCGATATTGGACGGGTTGTACCGCTCGCAGGCCACGGGCAAGGAAGTGCGGATCCAGTAGCGGCGGGGGGCGGGCGGAAGAGGCGCGGCCCTTTTCCGGGGCGTCAGTCGCCGGCCGCGTCGAGAAAGGCGTGTATGGCGTCCGCGCAGGCGCGGAGCGTCACCTTGGCGCTGGCCCGGCTGCCGCGCACCCCGCCGACCAGTTCGGCCGGGTCCGCGGCGAAGTACGCCTCCAGCGGCTTGAACATCCGCCGGTAGGCGTCCGCGGCGTCCACGGCCGGGGGCAGTCCGGCCTGCTTGGCCGGGTCTTGCCCGTCGAGAGAAGCGCGCAGCTTCTCCAGTAGCGCCGCCGCCTTGGCGTCCGCGGGCTTCTGACCGATCGCCACGCATAGCAGCGCCGTGGCCGTCGGCCGGTCGTTGGGGTCTTCCGTGTGCAGCCAGGCCTTCTCGCCCTCGGTCCGGATGGCCGGAAGGGCGTGCTTGATGGCGAGGTCTACGCTGGCCGACAGCGCCGCGTCTCCGGTCTTGCGCGATAGCCGCGCCATGGCGGCCGTGCAGTGCAGGCGCCCCGGCAGGTCGCCGGGGGCGTCGTGGGTGTTGTATCCACCGCCTTCGCCTTGGTGCCGCATGAGGTACGCGGCCACGCTCGCCGCGGCGGCGGGCGCTTCCTTGGAGGCCACGCCCTCCGGAATGGGCGCCGCGCCGCCCAGCAGCCAGACGACCTTTCCGTCCGGGTAGCCCACGTAATGGCGGCTGGCGAAGAGGCGCCACTTCGGCTCGCGCCGGGCGTTGGCGGGCGTGAGGCGCACCAGCGAGCGGGCCATGCGGGGCATTTCCTCCGGGCGCAGGCCCAGCACGTACGTCGCGGAGGCAAGCAGGTAGGCGGATTCGCCGCCGATGGAAACGTGCAGGCCGGTGTGCCCGGGCGAGGACTGCTGCTCGGCCTGCTTCCGCGAGACCTCCTCCGGGGGGGCGATGACCTCCACTTCCACGGTCAGCGCGTTCAGCACGTCGGCGGTGATGCGATCCGGCAGTTGATCGCTCCGCATGGCCAGCAGCGCCGCCGAGATGAGATTCCGCGTGCAGTCGCCGCGGTCTTCCACGACCCGCGCCACCACCTGCCCATCCTTGCGGAGCGTCACGGAAACGGGGTACGGCCGCCCCCGCAGGCCGGCAAGCTCCGGCGGAACCGGCTGGGCGGAAGGAGGAGTGCGGCGGGTGCGGTACAGATCCATCGCCGAGCGCGCGAGGGCCACCATGGCCCGGCCTTCGGCCAGGCTCACGTTGGGGGCTTTCGGCTCCGCGGCCGGCAAAGCCCGCGCGAGCAGGCACGCCAGCAATGACGTCAGCAGGACTCTCGCCATAGCTCCCTTATAGACTTCGCCCGGCCCGGCGTAAAGGCCCGGTGTGCGTCCGGCGGAGTGCGCCACGGGCGGGCATTCCGGCACGTGGTGGGTGGTATTTTGCATAAGCACTTAATTTGTAATGTATTATGGAGTATACGCCCCACGATGACAGAATATTCGTTTCCGAAAATGTTTATGGGGTTTACTGGCGGCAAGTGTTTCTATGGAATCTGTTTATGAGCAAGTATTCTGCTGCGGCGATCTCCCCTTTCGCCGCATCGGCCCAAGCGACGCGAGGGCCTGTGGAGGCGTTTTTTGTTGCATTGCCCCCTGCGCGGACTACACTTGGCGGGCGAAAGACATGTCCAGATTCAAGGCAGCCTCTGGCCGGGGAACAGCGAATGGCGAATGTCACATATGACGACCGGAGCTTCCTGATCGACGGCCAGCGCGTGTGGCTGGCAAGCGGTTCGATCCACTACTTCCGGGTTCCTTCTCCGCTCTGGCGAGACCGGCTGTTGAAGGCCAGGCGCGCGGGCCTCAACTGCATAAGCACTTATGTGCCTTGGAACTTCCACGAACCGCAAGAGGGCAAGTGGAACTTCTCCGGGGACTGCGACGTGGCGGAGTTTGTCCGCATCGCCGACGACCTGGGCCTGTACGTCATCCTCCGCCCGGGCCCGTTCATTGGCGCGGATTGGGACTTCGGCGGCCTACCGGGCTGGTTGACCACGAAGACCGGCATCGCCTACCGCACGTCCAACGCGGCCTTTACGCACTACTTCGACAAGTACTTCCGGCAGGTGCTCTCTCGCCTGGCGGACTTGCAGGTATCGCGGGGCGGCAACATTATCGCCGTCCAGAACGAGAACGAGTACCGCTATACCACCATGCCGGACCGGATGAACTACCTGGAGTTCATCAGCCAGCTCTTCCGGCGGGCGGGCTTTGAGGCGCCGATCCTCACCTGCAACTACCTTACCGAGCCCATGCTCCCGGACGCCATCGAGTGCGCGAACGTCGACGCGGCGCCCATCGCTGAACTGGCCCGGCTGCGGGCCGCCCAGCCGGATAAGCCGTTGCTGGTGACCGAGTTCCGCGGCGGCCCGGCCGACCGCTGGGGCGGGGAGCATCACACCCAAGACGCCCGCGCCGCGGCCCGCATGGCCATGGAGATGCTTGGTTGCGGGGCCATGTACAACCACTACATGTGGCATGGGGGCACGAACTTCGCCTTCCACGGCGGCGGGTTGCCCAACGGCCAGGCCGCCTGGGCGACGACCAGCCACGACCGGGACGCCCCGCTCGCCGAAGGCGGTGAATTGACGGAGAAGTACGCCCTCACGCGGCTGGTGAACCTCTCGGCCGTGCACCTGGGGCGGTTCCTGGCGACGATGCGGGCCGGCTCGCCGCCCGCCGCGAGCCTGGTCGGCGGGCCGAACATCCTTACGCTTTCCGGAGCGATGGGCGGCGTGGTGGTTGTCAGCAACGGCGGCGACGACGCCATGCGCACGGCCGAGGTTGCCCTCGCCAACGGCACAAGGCTTACGCTCTCGCTGGAGGCGTTCGGCGCGGCCATGGCCCCGGTAGACCTGGAACTGGACGTCGGCGTGCGCCTGGACTGGGCGAATATGACGCCGCTGGGCGTGTTCGGCGGCCATACCATCGTGTTCTACGCCCCGGCCGGGTGGCCCGGCCGCGTCTGCGTCAATGGCAAGGTTGCCCAAGCCGATGTGCCGGCCGGCGACGAGCCGCTGGTCATCGAGCAGGAGGGGCTGCGGCTGGTGCTGGTCCGCACCGAGCTCGCCCGCCGCACCTGGCCGATGGAAGAGGGGCTGGTCTTCGGGCCGGAGTTCGTCGGCGAAGAGCTGGATGACCTCGTCCCCGCGCCGCGGGCCAAGCAGTTCGCCATTCTCCCGCCGGAAGGCAAGCTCACGCACAAGAAGATCAAGACCGAGCCGGCATCTCATTCCGCCCCGCCGCGGCTGGGCCAGTGGAAGCGCGTCAGCGTGTGCACCGAGCCGTCGGCCGACGGGCTGGAGTGGACCAAACTCGACCGTCCGCGCGACGTGGACCAGCTTGGCGTGCCGCAAGGCTACGTGTGGTGCCGGGCCGTGGTGCCAGAGCCGCGGGCCTGCAAGCGCCACCTGCTGCTGCCGGACTGCGAAGACCGCGCAATCGTCTACGTCAACGGCGAATACGTCGGCACGTGGGGCCGGGGCGATGGCGCCACGCGCAAGCCGCTGCCGGCCGCGATGAAGCGCGGCGAGAACGCCATCGTCCTGCTAACCGACAACCTCGGCCGCGTGTGCGGCGGCAGCCGCCTGGGCGAGCGGAAGGGGCTGTTCGGCCCCATCTACGACGCCAAGCCGCTGCGCACGCGCAAGTTCAAGGTTCGCCCGTTTGAGGACTTCTCCAAGCGCATGGTGCCGCGGGCCTTGCAGCACCTCGCCGACGAGCTGCAATCCATGCCGGTCCACGCGGCCGAGCTGAGCCTGCCGCTGACGAAGGTGACGCCGATCCATCTTTCCTTCACCGACCTGCCGAACCACGCGGCCGTGTATGTCAACGAGCGGTCGGTAGGGTTCTACCCCGCCCAGAGCGGCAACTACGCGGATATCACGCTCGGCCCGGAGCTGCGCAAAGGCAAGAACACCGTCCGCCTGCTGCTGTGGGGAGAGGTGGACGCCAAGGCCCTGGACCGGGTCCGCTTCCACGCGCTGGATGCGGAGGTGACGCACAAGGCCCGTTGGAGTTGGCGGAAGTGGCAGATGCCGCGAGAGGGCGGGCCGGTCGTCGGCAAGGACCAGCCGGCCTGGTACGCCTGCCGCTTCAAGAGGCCGGCCGACGCGGAGTCTCTCTACCTGCACATCCTCTCGGCCAGGAAGGGGCAGATCTTCCTGAACGGGCATAACGTGGGGCGGTTCTGGACGGTGGGCCCGCAGTTCCGCTACTACCTGCCCGCCTGCTGGATGCAGGAGGAGAACGAACTGCTGATCTTCGAGGAATCCGGCGCCATCCCCAGCAAGTCTCGCCTGGAGCGCTGCGTCCACGGGCCGTACGGGGACTGAGCGGCCCGGTGTGGCGGCCGGCCTCTTCGCGTTACTTCGCCGGCGCGACGGTTCGCCCTTCAGCCATCCGGAAGCCCAACACCTTGGCCGGGAGTTTGCGGTCCACACGGTCGATCTTATCCAACAGCATCTTCGCCGCGGCGCAGCCCACCTCCATGCAGGGCACCTCGGCCGTGGTGATCGGCAGGCCTAGGTCCGACCTTTGCTTCGCGTCAAAGGACACGAAGGACAGTTCCTCCGGAATCCGAACGCCGCATCGGGCCGCGGCGTATGCAATCGAAATCGAATGGCCGTAGGCCAGGATCGCCCGCGGTCGGTCGCCGCGGCCCAGCAGTGCCGTCAGCATGGGCAGCCGGTTGGCGCTGCTACCGCCGGCATCGCCGAGGATGACCCGCGGCTTCGCCCCGGCCGCCTTCATCGCCTGCTCATAACCGGCCAGGCGGTCGCGGGCGCTGTAGTGCGCTTCCTCCAGCTTGTCCGACGCGTGCGAGACGTCCATGTAGGCGATGTCCCGGTGGCCGAGGGCCAGCAGGTATTCCGTGGCCATCACGCCGCCGGCCAGGTCGTCCGGGTACGCGCAGTCGTGCTTCTGCTTGGTGTTGATCCAGATCGACGGAATGCGGAACTCGTCGATCAGCTCGATCATCCGCTCCGGGAACCCGTGCGTGTAGTTGATCAGCAGCCCGTCGGTCATCCACTCGCGGAGGATTTTCGGCACGTAGGCCTTGCTGGTGAGCTTCTCGTCCGGCAGGGCGGCAAGCATCACGTGCATGTCCTTCGGCTCCAAGGTGGAGCGGATGCCGCCGAGCGTCGGGCCGGGCAGTTGGTTCTTCTCGTAGTCGGCGGTCTGGAGGATGGCGATGGTGTTGAACCGCCCGCGCCGCATCGCCAGGGCGCCGGCGTTGGGGCGGTAGCCCAGCTCCTTGGCCGTCTTGAGCACCCGCTTGCGGGTGTTGACGTTGTACTGGTCGCCCTTTCCATTGAGGATCAGGCTCACCGTGGGGATGGAAACCCCGGCCGCGTGAGAAATATCCTTGAGTGTTACCGGCATTGTTTGTCCTCTAAAAACTGATTTTAGGCAACTAAAACAATATTTTACCAGCAGTTCATGGTCTCGGCAACAGTCCATGTGGATTTGTGCGGCCGGTGCGAGCCGGTATAATGCTGCCTCTTGCACCGAAGGGAGCGCACAGGCGTGGCGGTTGTGGCCGGCATCGACGAAGCGGGGCTGGGGCCCGTCCTCGGGCCGCTGGTGGTCTCCGCGGCGGCATTCGACGTGCCCGACGACCGCGCGGCGGACTGCCTCTGGACGCTCCTGGCGACGGCGGTTGCCCGCACCAGTCGCCGCAAGCACTCCGCCGTCGCCATCGGCGACAGCAAGAAGCTCTTCCACCGAGACAAGCCCGACGGCCTCCAGCACCTGGAGCGGGCCGTGCTGGCGATGCTCGCCACGCGCGGCCTGCGCCCGGCCGGGCTGCACGAACTGCTGGCCCGCATCGCGCCGCGGGCGGTCGAGGAGCTGCGCGGCTATCCGTGGTACGCCGGGCGGGACCTGCCGCTTCCGCACTGCATTACCGCCACCGACGCGGCCCTCGCCGGCAACGCCCTGGCCGTGGCCATGCGATCGGCCGGGGTGCAACTGCGGGGCCTCCGTAGCGAGCCGCTGTTCGTGGGCGAGTACAACCGGCTCGTGGAGGCCACGAACAACAAGTGCTCCGTGGCGTTCGGCGTGACGGCCCGGCTGCTGATGCGCGTCTGGGAGACGACGGAGAGTGGAGCGATCTACGCCCACGTCGACCGGCAGGGCGGCCGCATGAGGTACCTGCGCCACCTGCAGACGATGTTCGAGGGGTGCGGCTTCAAGGTGCTCCAGGAGAGCGACGAGTGCAGTGCATACCGCATTTGCGACCGGAAGCGGACGATGGATGTGTGCTTCCGCGTCCGCGGCGAAAGCCACCACCTGGCCGTGGCGTTGGCCTCCATGGCCAGCAAGTATTTGCGGGAACTGTTCATGGAGCGCATCAACGCGTTCTGGGCGTCGCACATGCCGGGCCTGAAGCCCACCGCCGGCTACCATACCGACGGCAACCGGTTCTATGGAGAAATTCGCCCGCACGTTGAGCGGCTGGGCGTGGAGGAGCACATCGTGCTTCGGAGCCGGTGAGGCAAGCGGGCGGCGGCTGTGAGCGGGAGCTGCCGGCGCGGCCGGCGGCCGGCGGCGCGGGCCGGCGCCGATCCTGCTTCGGACTCTCGCCGCAGTCCGCTAGAATGGCGGCACTGGAGACACCATGGGCCAATACCTGGCTGTGACTGCCGTGCTGGTTCTCACCGGCCTTACGCTGCTGGCGATTCTGGCCAAGCTTCGCCAGTTCATCATCGCCATCCGCCAACGCGGCCCGGCCGAGCCGTATGTGCCGGTGGTGGACCCGAACCCTCCCGGCGAGGTCCTTCGGACGCCGGGGCTGGATCGCCTGGCCGGGGCGGCCATTGGCTGGGCGGTGGTCCACGTGCTGGTGGCCGGGCTGTGCGCGGCGTCCGGCTGGCCTCTTGGCCGGAACCTCGTGGTGACGGCGTTGGCCGGCTACCTGGCCGTGGCGGCGGTCCTGACGGGCGTCGGGGGCGGCATGCTCCTCGCCGGGCGGCGCTACGGACGGCGAGCGATCGCCCTGGGGCAGATTCTGCTGGCCCTGGCTGCCATCGCCGGCATCCTGTGCTGGCCGCTGATGCCGAATCGGGAGGAAATCCCTCTCGCGGTCCGCCGGGCCGCTCCCTACATCACGTTTGGCAGCGCGTTGTATCTGCTGCTGATCACCGCTTTGGGCGTCTCGGCGCAGCACGTCGGCAGGAAGGAAGAGCCCGGTTCCACGGCCGAGGAGCCGCTGGTGAGATGGATGTAGCCGCATGATTCCGCTTCGCGCGGGCGGCCTGGTATGGTAGAGTCTCCAGTTCTCCGCCGGGCGTATCCGGCGGGAAACCGGTATTCCCCAGAAACAGAAGAGTACGTGCAGATATGAGCCGCAATGTAGCCATCATGGGCGCCACGGGCGCGGTCGGCAGCGAGTTCCTTCAGATACTCGAACAGCGCAGCTTCCAGATGGACAGCCTGAAGCTGCTGGCCTCCAGCCGCTCGGCGGGGCGCAAGCTGCCGTTCGCCGGCGGCGAGTTGACCGTCGAGGAGCTTACGGAAGACAGCTTCGAGGGCGTGGACCTCGTGCTCGCCTCGGCGGGCGGGAGCATCTCCCAGCAGTTCGCGCCGGCGGCCGTGAAGGCCGGGGCGGTGGTCGTGGACAACACCTCCGCCTTCCGCATGGACCCGGACGTGCCGCTGGTGGTGCCGGAGGTGAACCCGCAGGACATTCGCAACCACAAGGGCATCATCGCCAACCCCAATTGCAGCACGATCATCATGAACGTGCCGGTCTGGCCGCTGCACAAGGCCAACCCGGTGCGGCGCATCGTCATGGCGACCTACCAGGCCGTCAGCGGCGCCGGCGCGTGGGGCCTGTGGGAGCTGGAAGAGCAGATGAAGGCCCGCGTGGAGGGCCGGCCGATCGAGAAAAAGAAGTTCCCCCACCCGATCGTGGACAATGTGTTCAGCCACGACTCGGAAGTGGGCGAGGACGGCTACAACCTCGAAGAGCGCAAGACCACCCGCGAGACGAAGAAGATATTCCACGACGACGCCATCCGCGTGACGGCCACGTGCCTCCGCGTGCCGGTGCCGCGGGCCCACACCGAGGCGCTGAACCTGGAGTTCGAGCGGCCCATCACGCCGGATGAGGTGCGGGAGATTCTCTCCGGTGCGCCGGGCGTGAGGATCGTCGACGAGCCGGCGGCCAATCGCTTCCCGATGCCGCTGGAGGCGACCAACCAGGACGACATCCTCGTCGGGCGCATCCGCCAAGACCAGTCCATGCCGGACGGGCGCGGCATCGCGATGCTCGTAGCCGGAGACCAGATCCGCAAGGGCGCGGCCCTCAACGCCGTGCAGATCGCGGAACTGCTCTAGCAGAATAGGGCTTACGGAATTCCGGGGCGGGCGCGGAACCCTCAGGCCGGTACAGGGGTTTTATGTAGGGGTATTGGCAAGGAACCGCCGGCCTGTTCGTTCGTCTGGATGAGGCAGGCGGCGGGTTGCCGGATTGTCGCGATGCCACGGAAGGCGGAAGCGTCACAAGCAGGTCCTTTTGAAAGAAGGCGGGAGATGGCTATGCCAAACCGCATGCTGGGGAAGGTTTTTTCTGTCTGGTTCGCTCTGTGCTTCGCCGCAGAGGCGTCGTTCGCGGCCGATCCGTACGCTCAACTCGTGGAAGACACCTACGGCGCGCGCATCGCCAAGGCCCGGCACACCGCCACCGACACCGACGACATGGATCTGGTCAAGGAGATGCTGCCCGCGGCCGAGGATGGGCAGAACAACGAGCGCTTGCGCCTGGCCCTGGCCAAGAAGGTGCTGGACCTGTCGCTGCCGCTGGGCAGCGCGGAGGCGGTGGACGCCGCGCGGCGGTCGGTCAAGATCATCGACGGCATCGAGCCGCTGAACCACATTCAGCGGGCCGCGCTGCATAAGGACCTCGCCATCAAGGCTCTTGACCGCGCTCGGGAAGACGGCAAAAAGGTTTCCGAGATACGCCAGTACGCCGAACAGGCCATCGACGCGCAACTGGATTATATCGAGGCGGCCCTGGGTGACGAGGAATCGCTCGGCAGCCTGGGGGCCGTCTTCGCGACGGTCCAGCGCACGATGACGTCTTACCGGCTCCTCGACCGCCGTCAGCGGTACACCGACCTGCGCGAGAAGTGGACCACCGCGCAGACGCGGGCCTCACGCCTGCGCACCGCCCACGCCCAACTGGACAAGGCCAGGGAGTCCGGCAACCAGGACGCCCTCCGTACCGCCCGGCGCGCTTTGGGCAATCTGCACCTGACCTACGATGGAGACCTCCTCGCCGCGGCCGAGTACCTCAAAGACACGCAAGACCCCGCGGAGAAGACGGTTCTGGCCGCGGCCGCGTTTCTCCGAGACCCAAAGGCCGTGGACAAGGACACCGGGCTGGAGGTCGTGGAAGACCTCATCGCCGTGACCAATCGCGTGCAGGAAGGACAGGCCCGGGGGCGCGTGGTGAAGTGTGCCTATGGCATGTGCGCGGCGCTCGTGGCGGCGGACCTCGGCGGCGTGAAGCAGGCCAAGGCCAAGTTGCTTCTGGTCCAACTGAAGAAGATGGCAGGAGATACGAATGCCGACCGGTTCCGCAAGCAGCTTGCCGCCGCCTGGGGGCCCATCGAGGGCGATCTGGAGGTTCTCGACCTGAAGGAAAACCGCATCCGCCTGACGTACGACTTCGCCTCGGCCAAGCAGGCCAATGACTGGAAGACGGAATCCGGCTCCTGGGGTGTGGTGAAGGGCCTTCTCGGCTGCGAGTCCGACGGAATCGGAATGTCCGGCCACAAGCTGCTGTTCCGGTCCGACCAGCCGTTGAAGGTGTCTTTCCGGGCCAGCGCGGCCTACCAGATCACGCTGCGACTGCATGCGTACCAGCAGGGCGCGCGATTGGCCGACTACGCCTACTTCATGCTCTACGGTTACCGGGTGCGGGCCTACGCCTTCCGCGGAGAGTACTGGTACGACTACAGCCTGAAATTGCGCAAGGGCGCGGTCTACCAGTTTGAGATCGAATCCGACGGGAAGGGGTCGTTCCGCTTCTCCATCAACGGCAAATTGCTCCGTACGGTCAAGGCGGCCCTGGCCACGGCCGCGAACAAGGACACCGCCCTGTCCGTTCACCTGGTCACGATGCGGGCCAAGAACCCGCCCACGGCCTTCGACGACGTGGTCATCGAAGGGACGGTGCTGCCCAAGCCGCAGAAGTAGCCGCGGCCTTGACCGCTCCGTCCGCCGCCGCGATAGTGCCCCCATGGCCGAAGCGCAGACCGACACGCCCCGGACGATCCAACTCGTCGTCGCCTACAACGGCGCCGCCTACCACGGCTGGCAGCGCCAGGCCGCCGGCATCGACACCGTGCAGCAGCGGCTGGAGGAGGCCCTCATCCGCGTGCTGGGCCACCCGCTGAGCGTCCACGGGGCCGGGCGCACGGACGCCGGCGTGCATGCCCTCGGCCAGGCGGTCAGCTTCCGCACGAGCAACCGCGCCATCCCGCTGGCCGGCCTGCGGCGAGCCGTCAACGCAAAACTCCCCGGCGACATCGCCGTGCTCTCCGCGGCCGAGGCGCCCGACGGCTTTCACGCCTCGCTCTCGGCGACGGGCAAGACATACCGTTACCGCCTATACATCGCCCAGACGCGCCCCGTCGAGCTGCACCGGCTGGTGTGGCACTACTTCTGGCATCCGCTGGACGTGGAGCGCATGCAGGAGGCGGCACGTCGGCTCGTCGGCCGGCACGACTTCGCGGGGTTCGCCACCTCCGGCGACGAGCGGGACAACACCGTCCGCACGGTCTTCGCCTGCGACGTGCGGGAGGAAGGGCCGGAAGTGCACGTCACCGTGCGGGGCGACGGCTTCCTGTACAACATGGTCCGCAACATCGTCGGCACGCTCGTGGAGGTCGGCCGCGGGCACTGGCCGCCGGAGCGGATCGACCACATCCTCGCCACGGCCGACCGCACGAAGGCCGGCCCCACCGCTCCGCCGGACGGGCTGACCATGGTGTGCGTGCACTACGACCAGTAGACCATTTCGGATTTGGGATTTCAGAGTTCGGATTCCCCCGATTGCCGTCACCGTGCAAGCCGAAATCCGGAATCCGAAATCGCTTCACCTGAACCACTCACCCGGCAGGGCGTCCTTCTCCGCGGCCAGCAGTTCGTCGATCATCGCGCGCGTGCCGGCGAGGCTGTTGGTCAGCGGGTCGCAGCAGAAGGCGGTGTAGAGCAGGTCGCGGTCGCACTCGACGGCCGCGCGGGCCGAGAGTTCGTGCGTGTCCAGCACCTGCTGCCAGAGCCCGCGCAGCCCCACCGGCGCCTCGCCGACGGGCAGCGGGCTCGGGCCGTCCATGCTCACGTCGCAGAGCATCTCCAGGAACGCGTCGCCGGGCATGTTCTCCACGGCGCCGGCGTTGGCGGTGTTGATGAAGAACTGCTTGCCGGAGCCGGACCACATCGCCTCGATGATGTCCGTGGCGTGGTCCGGGCCGGTCTTCTCGATGAATTCGCCGATGGGCCGGATTCCATGATTGTACGCTCCCACCTCCCGCCACATCGCCGCGTGCCACTCGTAGCGGTCGTGCGTCTCCCAGATGGCCAGCGGCGGCACGGCCTCCGGCAGCTCGCCCAGCCCCTGCCAGAACCGCACGTACTCCTTGGTGTGAGCCACGCACGTCGGCACGTAGCCAAAGGCTTTGTACAGCTCGTGGCCGATGGCGGCGTTGAACTTCGCCTTGGCGCCCTTGTCGCCGCCGTCGGTCTCGGTGGCGGCCTCGCGGCGCAGATGCTCGGCGATGGCCGGGCGGTAGTCCTTGCCCTCGTACTCCGCCTTCAGCAGCCAGGTGAAGTGGTTCGGCCCGGTGATGCGGAAGTCGAACTTCTCCGCGACCTCGGGCGTGTACTGCGCATCTTCGGAAATGATTCCGGCGCGCTTGGCGTAGCCGCGTTTCACGTGCGGCATGTGCAGCCCGTCGCACAGGGCGAAGCTCTTGAGGTCCGGGGCGACCAAC
>Ga0102959_1000340_pt1 | contig 13688 bp, 7 predicted proteins | sample SalPonF2_B_D2_MG_FD_84520 | JGI IMG/M metagenome (GOLD analysis project Ga0102959, IMG submission 84520) | Salt pond soil microbial communities from South San Francisco under conditions of wetland restoration - Salt Pond MetaG SF2_B_D2_MG ...
CGAGGGCACGTACGAGGCCCGGAGCTACCGCGGCGACGACCTGCCGGCCGAGGGCGGCGGGACGGACCTGGGCACGTTTGTCGGGGGCAAGGTCGCCAAGCTCGGCGCCACGCCCAAGACCGGCTACGGCAACGACTATGTAATCGCGGTCAAGCGCGTGAAGAGCAAGCCATGAACAGGCCAGTCCGGCGGACACCGCCTCTGGCCGTACAAGAAAGGACGAACAATGATCGACACAAAGAAGATGACAATGATGACGGGGTTGGTTCTTGTGATCTGCGCTGCGGCGTTGGGATACAACGACGAAGATCGGGAGAAGGACAAAGCCCGGATTCAGGAAGCGATCAAGGAGGGCATTGTTGACGCCCACCCCTTCCCACCCGTTGCGCCCTGGGGCGACTGGGTCAACAACTGCGGCAACCTCTTGTCGTACCGGTCGTTAGCGATCAACCGTTGGCAGGAGGTCGCCGAGGTCACGGACATGACCGCGGAACAGCGGGCCAAAGCTGAGGCGTTGCATAAGCGGTTCCGCGAGGCGCACGAGGTGTTCGACAAGACCACAACACCGCCCAAAAACAAACTCAAAGCACGCTCCGAGGAAGCCAAGAAGGCCGGCAAGGATGAACTGGCCGACAAACTGAAGAAACTGGTCTACGTGCAGGCCCACTATAAACTGGCGATCGAGGGTGGGGCATCCGAGGACTTGCTGCGCCTGCTCACACCAGAGCAACTGAAAGCCTGGCACAACTACCGGGTGACGAAGCACGGCGCCACGAAGATGCGCCAGAGCATCTACGACAGGAAGATCGGCGGCGAGAAACTGAGCGAGCGCCTCGCCATCACGGACGAGCAGAGGAACCAGATCGACGAGATGGCATGGAAGCTCTCAAAGGAAGTCTTCCTGCCGACGATCAGGCACCCGGAGAAGATCTCGGCATTCAGCGTGTTCGGCGAGGATCAGAAAAGAGCGAGAGCCCTCGCGGAGGAGAAGCTGTTGCCCAAGGTCATCCAGGAAGTACTCACCGACGAGCAGCGCGCAAAGCTGAAGGAAGACCAGAAGCAGAAGGAAGAGAAGAAGGACGAGAAGGGGTAAGAGCGGCAGCCCCTTCGGCTGCGGGGCGACGGCGGAAGCGACGCACGAGACGAATACAGGATCCATTCGTTCGTCCAGGCGCATGCAGAGGTGTACGAAGGAAGCACAATGTCAGAACTGGCACAGCATATTCAGCGGATTCGCGAGCACATGTGTACGGACTACCACGGCATGTACCGGGAAGCGGGTGGCGCTCTACGCCACCGCTTCCTCACGCCGGGCAGCGCCCAGTACGCCGACGTGTTGTGGGACTGGGACTCCTGGTGGAGCAATGTCGCCCTGCGACAGATCCTTGCCGAGGTCGATGACCCCGAGGAATACGAGCGCGCCCGTCCGTATGAGCGCGGATGCATCCTGAACTGGATCCAACTCTCGCATTTGAGAGACCACATGGGATGGATTCCGATCAACTCCGGACGAGGCGACCCCAAACCGCCGCGAGACATCTACACGGACAACATGCACAAGCCGTGCCTCGCGCAGCATGCCGCCTTCCTCATCCGGGAAGATGGCGGAGACGCCGACTGGCTGCGCGAGGGGTTCTATCCCATCCAATGCTTCCTCAACAACTACAGAAACCATCACCGCGACCGGTGGAGCGGACTGTACTACTGGCAGAACGACAACGCCATTGGCGTGGATGACGACCCTTGCACGTACGGCCGGCCGCCTCGGAGTTCCGCTTCGATCTACCTCAACTGCCTCATGATCAAGGAGTTGGAAGCGGCGGTGTATCTCTGTGAGCGATTGAACCTTGGGGAGGTGGGCAAGGAATTCCAGGAAGACCGCGATCACCTGGCGGCCGCCATCAACGAGCACTGCTGGGACGAGTGGCTGGGCTTTTACTACTCCGTGGATCTCTCGCGCTACGAGCACGGCGGGACCGACGGCTGGGGACCGCACAGCGGATACCCCAGAGACTGGCCGGGGCTCATTCAGCGGATCGGCGTGTGGAGCGGCTTTATGGGCCTGTGGTGCGGCGTCGCCAGTCCGGAGCAGGCCGAGCGGGTCGTGAAGGAGCACTTCAAGGACGAGAAAACCTTCAACGCTCCCTATGGCATTCGCACACTTTCGAAGCTTGAGAAGATGTATCATCTGAAGGCTAGCGGCAACCCCAGCACGTGGCGGGGGCCGATCTGGGGGATCAGCAACTACATGGTGTTCAGCGGGTTGGTTCGGTACGGCTTCGAGGAAGAGGCAAGAGAGATGGCGGAGAAGACCGTCATGCTATTCGGGCGTGACCTGGAGCGATACGGCGCCCTGCACGAGTACTACCAACCCGAGAACGGCGAGCCGATTCTGAACCCTGGATTCCAGAACTGGAACTACCTTGTACTGAATATGATCAAGTGGATCGAGGGAGGCGAGCCGGTTCGGGAATTCTAGACCCATTCCACGGCTCCGCGACGGCGCGGCAGCCGCAATGCATCCGGTGTGCAATCGGGCCTCCTGCCGAGAAAGGACGGACGTCTTGCTGGAAATTCACAACATTGACCTGCATTATCACGCCGGCGCCGAGCGAAGCGGCGATTGCTCCTTACGGGACTACATCGAGCACGCTCGAATGACCGGACGGCTGATTCTGGGCGTGACAGACCACATGGAGCGGTACGCGCCGGAGCGATTCCGCAACCCCTATGGGGTCGGCGCCGAGGGCTGGCGACTCTTCCGGGAAGAGCTGGAGCGGTTGGCGCCGGACTATCCAGAGATGCGCCTTCTGCTGGGCCCGGAGGTCTCGTTCGAGAAAGCGGACGACCTGCTGACCCCGGACGTGACGGCACTGACGGACTTCCTGATCATCGAGCCGCCGCGGATCTACGACTGCGCCGACGCCCGGAAGAACACGGACCGTTGGGTCTCCGCCGTGGGGCGGATCGCAGAAATCGGCCTGCGGTTCGGCAAGCCGGTTCACATGGCGCATCCGTTCCGTGAGGCCAGCAACAACCGGCTGATCGAGAACCCCATTGAATCGTGGATTACGGAAATGCCGCTTCGGCCGGATTGCGGCTTCAGCGATGAAGAAGTGAACCACTTCTTCATGATGGATGTCCGCACGCTCGGCCGGGCCCTGGCGAAGCACGGCGTTCCCACGGAAATCAGCGGAGACACGGTCGCTCGAATCGCCCGCATCAGCTTGCCGGCCTGCCGGCAGATTCTCTGGGCGGGCTACCGCGTTCTACAGGAAGAAGGAGTGGACCTGGTGCCGGGCAGCGACCATCATACCGCCACCGACGCGATCGGGCGCGTGGGAACGCCTGTGCCGAGTGAGGTTTTCGAGTGGCTGGGAATACAGGCGCCGGACATTCGCCATCTTCAGGCATTGTGTCCGGACCTGGCGGCGAACGCGAATTCGTGTCGCACGCAGGCGGAGCAGCAGTGACTTGACCATGCGAAGCCCTTGCCTGCGGCTTGCCGCGAAGGAAGGGCCAATCGCTACGCGAGGATTATCCGCCGCCGCTGTCGGCGCGGAGCGAAGGCAGAGCCAGAAAGAATCCGATCGATGACAAAGAGAACCATGATTGTTATGACGGCGGCCGCGACGGCGTGCACGAGCTATGCCGCAGAGATCTCCTGGGAGACGGATCCATCCAAGATTCCAGACAGCGAGTACGTGCAGGTGAAGGACGGACATCTTCACCTCAACGGCGAGCGGGTTCGTTTTTGGGGCCATATCGGGCACTTTCCCAATCCGCGTATGGGCGGGGACCGGACCCCCGCCGACGCCCGCAGGGAACTGGAATTGATGGTGCGACGCATGAAGGATACGGGCTTCAACATGCATCGCCTATGGCACGATCCGAAAAGCCCGTATGTCAAAGGCGACGGCAGCCGAAGCGACCTGCAGGCCTATGGCATTTACCTGCTCAAGAAGCACGGCATCAAGATATGGTACAGCGGGCTCAACTCCTTAGGCGAAATCGACGCGGACAGAGATGTTGACGTGGTGGACGAACCCGCCACCGCCGCGGCTTGGAAAGAAGCGATTCGCTCCATGGCGAAGACGGTTCGCCGGGGAGATCAAATTCGAAACAGCTTGGCCGCCAAGTGGGACCCTCGCCTCCGCGCGCTGACGCTTCAGCGAATGAAGCAGCGCGCCACCACGCTGAATGCATATACCGGATTGCGGTATTGCGACGATCCGAGCGTGGCCGTCTGGGAATTGACCAACGAGGAATGGTGGATGCCCAAGATGACCGGCGGTCAGTGGTTGAAACTGCCGAAGTTCTTTCAGGCCTCGCTGATCGCCCGATGGCACGATTGGCTGGATGCCCGCTACAAGAGTGATGACGAATTGGCCAAGGCCTGGGGCTTCCTGTTCTCGGGCGAAAGCCTGAAGGCGCGCACCGTGATGTTGGCGCCCACCGCTAAGCCGACACAAGCCTCAACACTGAACGACCCCAACCCGCACGCCCAGGCGGCGCTGACCGAAGGCGTGGGGCTGGTCGGGCGCGAGAACGTCACGGAGGCCCGTGCCGCGGATGTCATCGCGTTCTTCATGGACATGCTGCTGGAGACCAAGGCCGAGCAGGCCGCTCTGGTCAAGTCGCTGGGCAAGAGCGCCCGCCTGTCTCCAATGGTCTGGGACACGGGCACGGGATGGCAGATTCAGTGCCAGTACTTGCACCAGCACGCCGACGCCGTAACCCATTGCACCTACGTCAGCCACATGCACCATGACCCCACCCACAAGCGGTTCCCGTTCTTCAGCGGGCTCGAGGAGCAGCCCCACATGTGCTGGGATGTTCCCTGGGTGGAGCACAATCGCGCGCCGGACAAGCCTTTCTTCGTTTACGAGACCCAGGTCTCCAACAGGACCAAGTACCGCGCCGAGTTCCCTTACCAGGTCGCCGCGCTGGGCAGTATCCAGGACTGGGACATCGTCTGCTGGCACTCGTACGGCCCCAGCCCGGACCCGAAGCAGGAAAAGCCCAACACACGGGCGCTGGAGGTGGGCCACTCCCTCGACCTGCACTACGGTCCGGACGAAGTACAGCTCTCTGCCATGAAGAATGCCGGAGCCATCTTCCGGAACTTCCTGTTGCGCCCCGCGGAGAAACCCACCTGGTTCGTCTTCGGGCGCAAGATGCTCTTGCATCCAGACAGCATGGACTACCACGGAAGCTACGGGCACATCGGACGGTCCATGCTGCCGACGACCTATCGTCACGGCATGCGCCTGTGGATCGATCCTGCCCTGGATGACAACCCCGATCATCCGCTGTTCGAGCAAAAACGGGCCGAACGCTTCGGCGAACCCAAAGACGGCGCCGAGCGCGCGAAGCAGATCGCCGAAGTCCACAAGGCCTTCGTCCAAGAGGGGTACATGACGATCGGACCGATCGTCAAGCCGCGTATCTTCGAGGCCTCTCCTATTCGATCCACGAACCAGATCGCATACGACTGGCGCCGCGGAAACCTTACGATGGACGCCCCCGGCGTGGCCGGGTTCGCCGGATTCTTCGGCGAACTGCACGACCCGGCCAAGGGCGTACGGTTCTCCCAAGCCGGTGTGACGCTGCGCGACGTGAAGGTGGTCAACCCCGAAGGCATGCCGTATCCCGTCACGCCGGAGGAGCGGTATATCGCCTTTTCGCTGGCCAGCGCGGACGGTAAGCCGCTGGCGCAGTGCGGCGAGGCGTGGTTGTCGCTGGTCTCGACCAGTTTCAACACCGGATTCCGTTTGAATACCGACCGAAGGCTTCCGGAATACCACGGCGCCATGGCGGCCGAGGGAGGCTCGTTGCCGGTCCTCGTGGCCCGCGTGGCGGGGAAGATCGAAAGCGAAGCGATCGACGGAATGGCCTACACCCTTCGCGACTATGAGATGAACGTGATCGGCAAGGGCGTCGTCCGCGGTGGCGAACTGCGGCTCTCGGCCGATGACGCGGTGTTCTTCGTCGAACTGCGCCGGGATACGGCCGGCAGAGAATAGGCGCCCCCGAGGCGGTCGCTCCCTATTGCATGCGAGGAACCGGCGAAAAGCGGGCCTGCGCGCTCGTTGGGAGCCGGCGCTTGGTGTCAGCCGGGTCTTCGTGTCGCCGCGTATGGAGAAGCATCATGATTACACGAGCCTTGTGCATGTCGATTGTCCTCATCCTGGCCGCGTGCATCGGCACAGGGCGGGCGCAGGCCCCCCCCGCGCCGTCCCCGGCCGATCCGGTGGCGATTCCGGCGGACCAGTACGTTCAAGTCAGCGCGGACGGCCACCTGGAGCTGGCGGGCAAGCGCGTTCGCTTTTGGGGTCACATCGGGCACTTTCCGGACCCCAAGCTCAATCAGCGCGAGAATCCCCGTCGCGATCACGAACTGATGGTTGAACGGATGAGGGCCCTCGGCTTCAACCTGCACCGCCTGTGGCACTTCGCCCATACGGAGGATTATGAGAAAGGCGACGGGTCGCGCGCGGATCTGCGGGATTACGGGATCTACTTGATGAAGCGCGCCGGAATCCGCATCTGGTTCTCGGGTCTGAACAGTTTGGGCTTGGCCCAGGAAAAGGATGTGGACATCCTGGACGACCCCGCCACGGCCGAGGCGTGGAAACAGGCCATCCGTAGCATGTCGCGCGAATGGTGGTGGTCTGAGGGCAAGATCGGCGCGCGGATGCACCGCAACCTGGCGCGGATGTGGGACCCGCGCCTCCAGGCCTTGTCATTGGAGCGGATGAAGGCCATCGCCACCCACTTCAACAAATACACCGGACTTCGATACTGCGACGATCCGGTGATGGTGGTCTGGGAGCTGAGCAATGAGGAGTGGTGGCTGCGCCAGATGCTGATGCGAGGCTGGTGGCAGGACGAGGAGAAGCTGGCCGACTACTTCCGCAAGACGCTGTTTGAGCAATGGAACGGATATCTGCGCAGGAAGTACAAGACGGAGGACGGCCTCAAGCGGGCGTGGCTGGGGCTGCTGCCCGGCGAATCATTGACGGACGGCACGATCCTGTTCGCGCCGATCGGGGTTCCAGTGGATGTCGACGCCCAGTGGCGGATTTTCGGCGTGAATCCGGAAGGACGAGCCCGCGGTTTGGTGCGGCGAGGCGACTTCAACGCCGCCCGCATCGCCGACGTGATCGACTTCTGCCTGCAGACGGTCATCGCCCAGAAGCGGCGAGAGCAACAGGCCTTGCGGACCTGGGGCAAGAGCACCCGGCTCAGCCCGATCATCTGGGACACGGGGTTCGGCAGCGAAATCCACTCGCAGTACCTCCAGCAGTTTGGCGACGCCATCGCGCACGTCAACTACACGCACGGGCTCCACGACGACCGGACCCACGAGCACTATCCGTTCCGCAGCGCCCTGACGGAGTATCCTCAGCTTCGCTGGAATGGCATCTCGCGCGGCGAACACGGAAAGGCGCCGGGCAAACCGTACTTCATCTACGAAAACCAGATCGGCTCGACCACCAAGTACCGCGCCGAGTACCCCATGCGAATGGCCGCCCTGGGCTCTATCCAGGACTGGGACATCATCTGCTGGCATTCCTACGGTGCGGGACCGGATTCCGCCAAGGACGCGCCCAATACCCGCGCCCTGGAGGTCGGGACTGAACGGAACCTGCATTTCGGCGGCGACGAGGTGCAACTCTCGGCGATGAAGGCCGCCGGCGAGGTTTTCCGGAACTTCCACGTGAAGCCCGCACCCAACCCCACGCACTTCATCTTCGGGCGGCCGGCCCTGTACGATCCGGAGAGCATGAACACGGATGAAAGCTACGGGCTGATGGGGATGCGGATGGCCCCGACCGCGTACCGATACGGCTGCCGAGTCACTGTGGACCCGACGCTCGAAGATCGTCCGGACGCGCCGGTCTTTCTCGGCGAGGATGGCAAGCCGGATGTCGAGGTGTTCGAGAAATTTCGTCGCGAGGGGTATCTGGTGATCGGCCAGACGGTTCGCCCGCGGGCGTTCAAGCCCTGCCCGGTCCGCCCTAACGAGCAGATCAACTACGACTGGCGGCGCGGCAACCTGACATTCGACGCGCCCGGCGCCATGATGTTCTCCGGCTTCTACGGGCGTCTGGCCGACCCGGCCGCGGGCGTGAACTTCCGCAACGGCGTCACGCTCAGCGACGTCCGCGTCCACAATCCCGAGGGCATGCCCTACCCCGTCGAGGAAGGGGAACGGTACATTACCTTCGCCCTGGCGAGCACAGACGGGCGACCCCTCCCCGAGTGCCGAAACGCGGTGCTCTCGCTGGTCTCGACGAGCTTCAACACGGGCTTCCGGCTGGACGAGGCCAACCCCCGGCCGATGCACGGCTGCAAGGTCGCCGAGCCGGGCGGCCTGCCGGTGCTGGTGGCGCGCGTGGGCGCCCGAATCGAGGGCGATGCGATCGACGGGATGGCCTACACGCTGCGCGACTACGAGATGAACGTGATCGGCCGGGGTGTCGTCCGCGACGGCGTGCTGAACATCTCAGCCGACGACAAGGTATTCTTTGTCGAACTGTGCCGCGATACCGACTCCGAATAGTAGACCCAACTCCAGGTCGACTGGAACGATGTGCAACGGAATTTATTTATCCAACTGGAAGGATTGTCCATGAGTAAGATGTGCAGATTGGTAGTCGATTGCCGCGACCCCAACGCGAATGAAGCCAACGCCGGCACGTCAGATCGTCCCTTCGCGACGATCAACGCGGCCGCCCAGCGCGCCAAGCCTGGCGATACCGTGCTGGTGCGTCCGGGCGTGTATCGAGAGTGGGTCCGCCCCGCCCGCGGCGGCACGGCCGACGCGCCGATCGTTTACGAGGCGGCCGAGCGGGACCGCGTCATCGTCAAGGGCTCGGACCTGTTCGAGCCGGACTGGGCCCGCCACGAGTCGCTGGGAGCGGTCTGGACGGCGGCGTTGCCGAAGGATGCCTTCACCTACCGCAACCCCTACACGACCGGCGAGAGCATCTCCGGCGAGGATCATAACCCGACGGCACGCCCGCACGAAGGCCCGGAGTTCCCGCTGACGCTCGGGCAGGTGTTTGTTGACGGCCGGATTCTGACGCAAGTTGAGTTCCACGAGCAGTTGGCGGCGCTGGCCGGCGTGTGGATGGTCAGCCCGGACGGGCGGGAACTGTGGCTGCATCTGCCGGACGGCGTGCCCGAGCCGCGCGACGCCGAAGTCGAGCTGTCTGTCCGCCACCGCATCTTCTCGCCGATTCGCCGCGGCTTGGAATACATCCACGTTCACGGGTTCGTCTTCGAGCATTGCGCGAATCAGGGCAGCTTTCCGCAGGCCGGGGCGGTCTCGCTGCGTAGCGGCAGTCAATGGCTGATCGAGAACAACACCGTCCGGTTCGCCAACTCGATCGGCATCGACATCGGCATGGAGTTCTGGAAGCACGATCAGATTCCGGACACCCTGCCCGAAGATAACCGCGATTTCATGCCGTCCGACAATGTGATTCGCGGCAACCGCGTGACAGACAACGGGCTGTGCGGCATCGCCGGCATCGGCACGCTCCGCACGCGCATCGTGGGCAATGTCATCGAGCGCAACAACGCGCTGGGCCATACGCCCAATCGCGGCAAGAAGGTCTGGGAGGAAGAGGGCGGCATCAAGACGCACGGCATGGCGTATGGGCACATCGAGGGCAACCTCGTCCGCAACAACGACGGCCCGGGCATCTGGATCGACAACGGCTTCACGCACGCCCGCATCACGCGGAACGTTGTGATCGGGAATCTCCGCATGGGCATCTTCATGGAGTTGGGCTCCGGCCCGGCGCTGATCGACAACAACTTTGTCGGGCACACGCGAATGGGCGACGGGTTCTACTCTCACGACGCCGCTCGCATCACCGTGACGCACAACACGTTCTTCGGCAACGGCAACTGGGGGCTCTGGTGCGCCTGGGCCACGGACCGCCGGTATCGCTGCCATGTGGATGAATCGGGCGAGATGCACTACGAAGACAGTCACCACACGGGGTGGCGCATCCGGAACAACCTGTTCGTGGGCAACCGCGCGGGGACCATCAGCCTGCCGCTGGAGATCCCCGGCAAAGTGGAGGACAACCGCTCCGACCACAACCTGTTCCTGGGCGGCGGCATGGGCACCGACCTGTCGGAAGATGTGATCTACCCGCTCTTCCAGGTCAATCACGTGCATAGGAAGCGGACGCGCGAGGATGTCGCCAAGGCGATGGTGGAGGCGCTGACGAAGGCCGGCTGGCCCCCCGAGCAGATGCCCAACCCGGAGTTCTACAAGCGGCACCTGCTGCTGTCCGTGGAGATGTGGCGAGCCTTCACCGGCAACGACCAGCACTCGCAGTGGGGCCAGACCGGGCGGCCGAATCTCTCGGCCGTTTCATGCTTCTTCGAGATCAAGCCGGACGAGGAGCCGCCCACCGTGCCCGACGAGCCGGATGAGCGCATCACGCACGACCTATTGGGTCGCCCGTACCAGCATGGCTCCGCCAGGCCCGGCTGCATGCAGGGAATCGACAAGGGCTGGAATCGTGAGGTGCTTTGGCCGCTGCCTGACCTGTGGCAGGAATGACCGGTTCTGTGCGGCCGGATTGCCGCCGGAACTCTTGTCGAAGTCTCGCCCTGGAAGAGCAGTCGTCGCCCGTGGCCGATCCGCCGGGTGCGACGGCTGGCTCGAAGAAATCGGAAGACAAAGGTGAATCGTGCTGAACAACATTCGCGCTGCACTGTTTGATCTGGGCGCGCTCGCATTGCCCGGCCGCGGGGCAGAAGCGCTGCGGCGTGATGCCGCATCCTTCATCGGCAAGCTCCGGAAGATGGGCCTCCGGACCGCCCTGTGCCATCCGGGTCCGTCCGGTCTGCCTGTCGCGCGGAAGCTCGGGCGACGTGAGCTGTTCGATGCGACGGTCATCGGGGGCAAGTCGCGTGGCGAGGGCCGCCACGCGGAGTGTCTCCAGCGCGCCGCCGGCCAGTTGGGTGTTCATCCGTTCAACTGCGTGGTATTCACCGGCAGCGTCGCGGGAGCGGAAGCTGCGGCCTCGGCCGGCATGAAGTGCATCGGTCTTGGCGAGGCGGATGACCTGCGAAGGGTGGTGGACTGCGTTGGCGGGTATGGCGAGATCGACCCGCCCGCGCTCATCGAAACGGGGCGGAAGACGACCATCGAGGCCAGGCCGTGGTCCGTGGTCGAAACGGAGCCGACCCCGCACAGAGCGACGTATTGGGAATCGGTCTTCGCGCTGTGCAACGGCTACATGGGACTGCGCGGCACGCACGAGGAGCCCTACGAGCGGGCGCATCCCGGCATGTACGTCAATCGGTTCTTCGAGACCGAGCCGCTCAACATGCGCTTCCCGCAGAAGGACTCGCCCCCGTACCGCACCACGATGGTCAACCTGCCGGACTTACGGTTGATGGAATTGACAATCGACGGAGAGCGGTTTGACCTGCATGAATGCTCCGTCTCGGAATACCGGCGCGAGCTGGACCTCCAGCGCGGGACCGTGACGCGGTCGCTCGTGTGGCGAACGGCGGGGGGCAAGCGCGTTCGCGTCCAGACCACGAGGCTGGTGAGCATGGAGCGCCGTCACAGCGCGGCCATCCGCTACGAGGTCACGCCGCTGAACTTCTCCGGTCGCGTCACGCTGCGCTCATCGATCCGCGATGACTCCATCACCGGCTGGATCTGGCGTAAATGCACGCATATCACCGACAGCGGCGACGTGGACGGCGCGTGCCACTACCTCGTGTGCCGCACAGAGAGGTCACAGCAGGCGGTGGGTATCGCTTGCGGGCACGTTGTGGCGGGCCTCGGCCGGCAGCGGAGCACCGCCCGGGCCTTCAGCGAAGGCGATGTCTGGTCTTACGAGATCGACCTCCCGGCCGTCAAGGGCCGGCCGGTCTCCGTCGACAAGCACCTTGCCGTCGTCTCGACGTGGGAGGCGGCCGAGGAAGAGGTCGCCCGGCGGGCGATGGCTGTCGCCAGGCGGGATATGGCCGACGGTTTCGACGCGCTGGCCGAGGAGCAGAAGGCATTCTGGCGCCGCCACTGGCAAGAGGCGGACATCGAGATCGCCGGCTGCCCGGCCGACCAGCAGGCATTGCGATTCATGATGTTCCAGTTGCGGCAGAATCACCCGGACGACCCGTTGCGGTCGATCTCGGCGACGGGCCTGACCGGTGATAACTACTTCGGCATGGTGTTCTGGGATACAGAGATGCTCATGCTTCCGTACTTCCTGTATACCAGGCCCGAACTGGCCAGGTCTCTGTTGATGTTCCGCTGCCGGCACCTCGACGAAGCCAGGCAGCGCGCCGCGGCGATGGGAGGGCCCGGGGCCTGCTTCCCGTGGTCCACCATCGACGGGCTGGAGGCCAATGCCGACACGCTGGTTTCCTATGCCCAGTACCACATCAACTGCGACGTGGCCTACGGCATCTGGCGCTACTGGCTGGCCACAAGCGACAAAGGCTTCCTTTACAAGCACGGCGCCGAGGTCCTGTTCGAGACGGCGCGGTTTATGGCCGATCTCGGCGCGTTCGTGCCAATGCGCGACAACCGGTTCTGCATCAACTTTGTCACCGGGCCGGACGAGTACAATTATGCCGTCAACAACAATTGCTACACGAACGGGATGACGCAGTTCCTCTTCGAGTTCGCGGTCGCCACGTACGAACGGATGGAGCAGGATGCCCCGGATACGCTGAAGGCGCTCCGCCGCAAGACGGGGCTGAAGGTTCGCGACGTCCGGCTATGGAGGCGATGTGCGGAGAACATGTATATCCCGTTCCATGAGACACTCGGCATTCACGAGCAGGACGACACGTATCTGTATCGCGATCCCGTGGACGTGCGGGCCTACCCGCAGAATTATGAGATCAAGAAGGACCTGTCGCTGCTGGAACTCGGACGGCTGCAGGTAACCAAGCAGGCGGACGTAATTCTCCTGATGCTGACGCTGGGTGACCGCTTCAGTCGGGAAGTCAAGCAGGCCAACTACGACTTCTACGAGCCGCGCACAACGCATGCCTCTTCGTTGTCGCCGGCGGCGCACAGCATCGCGGCGGCGGAGCTGGGCAGGCCGGACGACATGTACCGCTTCTTCCGGCAGGCCGCGTTTCTCGATCTGTACGACTTCAAGGGCAACACGCCGGAAGGCGTTCACTTCGCCTGTGCGGGCGGGACGTGGATGGCCGTGATCAACGGCTTCGCGGGCCTGCGCGACTGGGACGGCGGCATCTCCTTCGAGCCGCGAATCCCCGATGCCTGGAGCAGCTACAGGCTCAAGCTCCTGCTGCGAGGGCGGCTGGTAGAGATTCGCGTGAACCGCAGGGGCGCCGCCTTCACGCTGTGCAAGGGCCGAGCCATCACGTTCACCTCCGCCGGCCGGGAGGTCCGCCTGAGCAAGTCCAGCCCCCAAGCCCACACACCCTTGGCCGGGCCCGACATGCCGGAGCCCTGACCGCGGAGACCGATGCGAGCGGCCTGTCTTGAGCGAAGCCGAGTGGAAACGAGGCCGAGTCGAAACAAAGCGAGTCGAAGGGCCCATGGGTGTGCTCGAGCAGCACCGAAAGGCGTTCCCGCCGGGCGTGCTGCCGGGCGACCCACCCAGGAAGTTCGAGGGCGGCGTGCTGGCCTTCTACCCCGACCACGTCGCCCTCGAAGGCGA
>Ga0102959_1000341_pt1 | contig 13633 bp, 7 predicted proteins | sample SalPonF2_B_D2_MG_FD_84520 | JGI IMG/M metagenome (GOLD analysis project Ga0102959, IMG submission 84520) | Salt pond soil microbial communities from South San Francisco under conditions of wetland restoration - Salt Pond MetaG SF2_B_D2_MG ...
AGATCGGATCCTGCTCGCCACGCCAGTTGGCGCAACTCGGCGCACGGCTGAACGCATGGGAATTCAAGCCTGGCGGAAGCGAAGGCTATCGTACTGCCGAAGTTACACTGGGCGGGATCGATACCAACGAGGTCTCATCGAAGACCTTCGAGGTAAAGAAGGTGCCGGGCCTGTATGCGATCGGCGAAGCGCTGGACGTCACCGGCTGGCTTGGCGGTTACAACTTTCAATGGGCCTGGGCATCCGGCTGGTGCTGCGCTCAGCATCTCGATCCGATTCCACCCGGGCGCGAGTGAGTGGTGGGTCGAAACACGGCTATGGCTCATGTCGCGCGCGACCTGTTTTCGGGCAGGATGAGGTCTGCCTGGTTGTTTTGTGTCCGGGTCAGGGCTGAAAGCGCGGTTCGCCAGCCCGGGCCGGATTTTGCGTTCACCAGTACGGCTGGCGCATGACATACCGCGGCTACCGGTTTGCCATCGGCGATAAAGCCCTCTATCAGGGAGATTGACACGGGGTCTGCGCTCAGATCCCAGAGCGGACCGTGCCCGCCGGGGTAAAACACCGCATCGAAGTCACTGGCATCGACCTCGGCAAGCCTGCGGGTATTCGCGAGCTCGGCCTGCGCGGCGGAATCGGTTTCAAATCGCCGCGTGGCGAGTGAATCGGGCGGGTTGCTCCTGAGTTATCATCGGCTGCGATGCTATTGCGCCGGTCAGTGCGACATGCCCAATGACGAAATCGAAGGCTACCGCTATGCGCTCGAATATGCGCTGGGCATACCGTTCAGCGGCGGCAACAGACTCACCGCGCTGCAAAATGGCCGCGAGATTTTTCCCGCCATGCTCGCGGCCATTCAGAGTGCCGAACACAGAATCGATTTTGCTACGTATGTCTATTGGACCGGCGACATTGCAGAGAATTTTGCGCAAGCTCTCGCCGCTGCCGCGACTCGAGGCGTGCGGGTTCGGGTTTTGCTTGATTCGTTCGGCGCGCGGCCTATCGAAAAACAACATCTGCAGACACTGTCGGCTTCCAATGTCGATGTGCGCTGGTTTCGGCCGCTGAAGACTTTTCGGGTCTGGCGGGTCGACAAGCGGACGCATCGGAAGATTCTCGTATGCGACGAAAAAGTCGCATTCACCGGTGGCGTCGGCATTGCCGACGAGTGGACAGGCGATGCGCGACATCCGGACGAGTGGCGTGACATGCATCTGCGACTCGAAGGTCCGGCTGTCGCAGCGTTGCGGGCGGCATTCGCCGATAATTGGAACGAGGCCGGCGAATGGGACTGGGACCGGCCCCTGGCGCGGCCCGAAAAACATTCCGGGGGAGTGCCGGTACAGGTCGTGCGATCGGCAAGTACCATTGGCTGGACTGCCATGGCCGCGGTTTTGCGCTCGCTGGTCGCGGTTGCCAGGTCTCGGCTTCGAATTGTGACTGCTTACTTCGTGCCGGATCCGGCTATGCTGCGGCAGATAAAGAATGCGGTTGCGCGCGGAGTTTCTGTGGAAATCCTGATACCGGGGCGTTTCACAGATAGCCGTTTGTCGCAACTGGCGGGGCACCATGCAACAGAGCAGTTGCTTGCGCTCGGTGTGTCTGTCTTTCGCTATCAAAAGACGATGCTGCATACAAAACTCATCCTGGTCGATGACCTGGTCTGTTGTATCGGCTCGCCGAATATGAATCATCGCTCGATGGGTAAGGACGAAGAGTGTTGTGTCGTTGCCCTGGCTCCGGAACTGGCTGCAACGCTGGCGGCCGAATTTGAAAATGACTGCACGGATGCCGAGAAGCTGGAGTATTCAGCCTGGTCGAAAAGAGGCGGCCTGCTGAAACTGCGTGAGCAACTCGCTCGAATGCTGATCGAGCAGCTGTGACCCACCGCATGCGCCTCGTGAACTGTCGTAAAACCCAGTTGACCATAGGAGTAGCCTGCATTGCATGGGCATGACCTGATAACGATTTGTGCCATCCTGGCAGCCGGCTTTGCGTGTCAGTGGCTCGCCTGGCGGGTAAAGCTGCCAGCCATACTGTTCCTGCTGCTTGCGGGAATACTCGCCGGCCCGACGCTGCATTGGCTCGCGCCAAACGATCTATTCGGCGAGCTGTTGGTTCCGCTGGTCTCGATCGGGGTTGCAATTATTCTGTTCGAGGGTTCGCTCACGCTGAAGTTCTCGGAAATCCGCGGTCACGGCGCGGTCGTTCGGAATCTCGTGACCTTTGGGGTACTCATCACCTGGGCCGGCAGCGCGCTAACGGCATATTTCCTGTTCGACTGGGACGCGCGGCTTGCCGCTTTGTTCGGCGCGATCGTTACCGTCAGCGGTCCCACCGTTGTAATGCCGTTGCTGCGTTCGGTGCGCCCGGTTCGATCTGTATCCAGCGTTTTACGCTGGGAGGCCATTCTTATCGATCCGATCGGCGCGATCCTCGGCTTGCTCGTATTCGATTTTATTCTGGCAAGCGAAGCAGCGGACGGTTTGCTGGAAGCGTCGCACACCGTCGTGACGATGGTCGCGGCAGGGGCGCTACTGGGCGCAGCCGGCGGATACTTGTTCGGGCTGGCGATGCGCAAACGACTGATCCCGGATTTTCTGCGCAATTTTGCCGCGCTGGCGGCGGTGCTGGTCGTGTTCGCTGCTTCGGAATCGATTCACGGGGAATCCGGTCTGCTCGCCGTGACGATCATGGGGATCTGGCTGGCGAACACGCGGCGCCTCGATCTGGAGGACATTCTCGATTTCAAAGAGAACCTGACCCTGGTGCTGGTGGCGGGGCTTTTCATTGTGCTTGCCGCACGGCTGGATTTTGCTGCCCTGACGAAAATCGGTTCGATGGCGATTGTCATGGTGCTGGTCCTGCAGTTTGTGATCGGTCCGCTGCGCGCGGTGGTGTGCTCGGCGGGAAGCAACCTTCGCTGGCAGGAGATCCTATTTCTCGGCTGGGTGTTTCCGCGCGGTATCGTTGCCGCGGCGATTTCGGCGATCTTTGCGCTGCGGCTGGAGAATATAGGCTACGCGGGCAGTGAGGAACTCGTTCCGCTGGTGTACAGCGTTATTCTCGGAACGGTGGCAATTCAAAGCCTGACCTCGAAAACGCTCGCCAATTTGCTCGGCGTGGCAGAACCGGATCCAACCGGAGTGCTTGTCGTCGGCTCAAACCCGGCGGCGCTGGCAATCGCCGAAGCTCTGCACAAAAACGGTCAGTCTGTGCTGCTGGCCGACTCTTACTGGGCGGGTATCAAGGATGCAAGAATGCGTGGGCTGACGACGTTTTATGGCAGCGCTGTGTCGCGCTACGCGGATCGCAATATGGACCTGACGGGATTGGGTAATCTGCTCTCGCTTTCGCGCCGCCCGGGCCTGAACGAACTTGCCTGCGTGAGATTCGCTCAGGAATTCGGCCGGGACAATGTTTACACGCTAAGCGATGAGTCAGAGCGCGAACACCGGAAGCACAGGGTCACCGGCGAGAGTCGCGGCAGGGTGTTGTTCGGCGGCGAACACTCGCTTGAGGACCTGCTGGAGAGTCTGGCCTCCGGGGCAAAGATAAAAACCACCGAGCTCACCGACGAATTTGATTTCGCCGAGTACCAGTCAAGAAACCTGGATAGTTTGCTGATCTTCGCGACTGACAAAAGCGGCCGGGTTCATTTCCCGACCAATGACGGCGGAACTTCGCCTGGGCCGGGGTGGACCGTATCGGCGATGGTCAGGAGTGCGGAGCAGGCGTAGCTGACGGCAAGTGGCACCGCTCAGGGTTTCGGGCCGGTCGGGCAGTTCTCCTTCTCGACCGTCCACATGAAATTCGCCACCTTCCATTCGCCATCGATCTTTACCAGGTCGACGGCGTCGACGCCGCAATGCGAAAACGCACCGTCGATCCAGAACTCGTACTCTCCCCACACTACCGCTATTGGGCCGCGAGTGAGCACGGTCGGTTTGCCGGTCCATCGCTCCAGGTACTCGTGACTGTCATCCTCCAGGCCAGCCAGCGTCTCCTCGTTGCGGGACATTCTCATTTCGAGTTCGCCGGGTTCGCCGTTCGGATCCGGTCTGAACGAAAGCGTCGTGCCTTCGGCCAGTTGCAATGCGCGCCAGTCCTCCGGTTTTTTGGACGCAACGGCGGCAAAGACCTGCGCCATGACAGCGAGAATGGCCTCGCGTTCGCTGGCTGGGCTGGCAGCAGCGAAATCCGGCGCGAGGAGCAGGATAGAGATCAGGCAAAGCGTCTTTGTTGCGTACATATTCAAATTCCTCGGCTCGGCGGGAAGGTGCCGGGTTTCATCCGCGTCGACGCGTTCAGTATGTTCGCCGCCACGCTCTGATTCCAGCCATTTGTCGCCGCGCGTTTGCATCGTTTGTCCGGTTTGTCCAGAACCGGCCGCTTGGGTCAGCCCGCCGCGGATAGTGTGGCGCCACCGTGACCGGCGTCCGCCACCGCCACGGGCAGACGCTGCGGCGGTTTAGGCGGAAGGGCCGACGGTCCGGCCCGCTCGTGTCAGGGTCGGGAACGGTACGTGGCAAGCGACAGGTTGATCGGACCAGGCGCAGCCGTACCGGGTTGCGGCGCCGGTATTTGGTCTGTTTCGCGTCTATACTCTGGCGGTGATCGTGCTCTCGATCACCGCAGAAAGATTTGGTACGGAAGCTTCGCAATAAAAATTCAGGGAGATTCTCAATGTCAGAAACATTACTCGATGGCCTGTCGCGCCTGATTACACCGGAATTGCTCGACGGTCTGGCCGGCCAGGTTAATGCGCCGGAGAGCGCAGTGAGCAAGGGGCTATCCGCGATCATGCCGGCGCTTCTTGGCGGCGTGGCGACACGCGCGAAAGAGCCCAGCTTCATGTCCACGTTGTTCGGCCTGGTGACCGATAGTGGCAACGACGCCGGCTTGCTCGGCAATCCGCAAAGCCTGCTCGGCGGCGGTTCGTCACCGGCGATGGCGCTCGGTGGCAGTTTACTGAATTCCGTATTCGGTAAGCAGCTCGATAGTATCGTCGGCAAAGTGGCGAGTTTCGCCGGCATCAGCCCGGCGGCGGCCAGCTCGATGTTCAAATTTGGCGCGCCCGTAGTGCTTTCCATGCTCGGCAAGAAGGTCAAGGACGACGGGATGGATGTTTCATCGCTCGGTAAATTGCTGAGCAGCGAGAAGGACAAGTACATTGCCGCCGCGCCATCGGCACTGGGTAGTCTGGAAGACCTGATGAAGGAGCCGCGTCAGGTTCATGCCGCGCCACCGCCACCCGTTGCGGAAAAAAAATCTATATGGCGTTGGCTGATTCCGCTGTTGATCGCGCTTGCGATCGGCTGGTTCCTGCTGCAGTCGATGGGCGGTGGCGACGGTAGTGCCCAGCGTGCCGCACCTGCGGCAATGGCGCCTTCGGCGGCGGTGGTCTATTTTGATGCCGACAGTTCGGATATTCCGGCTGGTACGGCGGCCAAGTTGATGCCGGTAATCAGTTATCTGAAGGCAAACCCGGGCAGCAAGGTTGACGTGACCGGATACCACGACGCGTCGGGCGATGCGATGAGCAATGAGGAGCTTGCGAGAGCACGTGCAGCGGCGGTGCAGCAGGCGCTGCAGGCTGGCGGCATCGACGGCGGCCGGATCAACCTGGCCAAACCGATGATCTCGACCGGTAGCGGCACGCCCGAGGATGCTCGCCGCGTTGAGGTCAGCGTGTCCCGTTAGAAATATACCCGCCGCCGCTGCTATCGCATTGGTCCACCGCAACCGGACAGGGCCGAACCATTTCGAACTTGGTTCGGCCCTGTCCTTTTCCGGGTAGGGGTATTAGCGAGCCGTGGATTTTTGCCGAGCGGGTCGCGCGCATTTTTTGCCCGCCATCACCGCCGGCGTGAAATGGGTAAACTGTGCCGCATATGATCACTCGATCCTTGTTACCAGGATGACCTACTTCTCTAAATGAACCGCACATTGCTCACCCATGGCCTGGCGCTGCTCCTCTGTACGTTCCTGGCGCTGGATAGCGCAGCCCAGGAGGACGCGCAGAATGCTGAGCCTGTCGCTCCGGACCTGAGTTCGCTCAAGGCCAGCTGGTGGACCTACTTTGACGGTGACCGGGCGGAAGTCGAACCACGTGTCGCAACATTTCTGGAAAAAATCGGACCGCAAATTGCGGAGCTGGACCCATCGAACCAGGTCGTCGCCGAAGCCGACCTGAAGGCGGTGCGCGATAATTTCAACGCCTACCTCGAGCTATTGGATGATTCAAAACCGGAGCCGCGCGAACTGCCGCCAGCGCCGGAAATCTACACGATCCCGGAACTGCTGGAGCTCGGTGCCGCCGCGCGCGAAGCCAGGTCCGATGCCGCGGAGGCGCTTGTTGCGGCGGAACGGGCGCAACGCACTTTGCAGGGTGCCAGCAGGCGCCGTGATGCAGCGTTCGATGCCTATGTCGGCGCGGCTGCCGGAGACGCCCGTTGGCTGGCTGCGCTGAAGTTGCTCCAGGCCCGATCGTCGCAAGCCATTGCTGAGCGCCGCTACGCGTTTTTGGACCTCCGGCTGCAACACGCCGAAGCCTATGCCGACGCCATCGAGATACGCCTGGACCTGGCACGCGGCCAGCTGGCCGCAACCGCCGGAGAAGCCGATCTCGACAAGCTCAGGGAGCGTTTAGCAACCAGCGAAAACGCCGTCGCAGTGGCGCGCGAGGAAGTGCGGGCTGCCGAACTCGCCGCTAGCAGTCTCGACCTCGAGACGGCCCAGGGACGTTCGCAGCAGCGCTTGCTGCAGCAACTGCTGATCCAGTCACGGGTGAGCGAGGCGCTCGCCGAAGTGACGCTTGCCCAGGAGCAGGCGCTGCTGTGGTGGGGCGAACTGCAGACGGATGGCGTCGCTGACATTGCTGCGATCGAAGAGGATGCGCTCGGCTGGTCGGAACTGGCACGCTCGCTGGGACAGCAGAAGCCGGAATGGAAGCGCGAAACCGAAGACGAGGCACTCGCCGTACAAAGCACTGACCGGGAGGGTCTGAACAAGGACTCGCTGCAACTGCTGAACCAGCGGTTGTCCACCGCGCAGGAAACGCTGAACTGGCTCGGCGACCTGGATGAAAACCTCGCCGACCTGGAGTTGCTACGCGCGGCCGTGGACACTGCATTGGCTACCAGCGCCGGGCGCTTTAAATCCGGACTCGCCGCACTGAGCCGGCATGCCAAGGCATTGTACCTTCGCGTCGTTGGCCTGACCGACCTGACGCTTTTCTCGGTGGGCGAAGCCCCGGTAACCGGCGGCGACATCCTGCGCGTGCTGATCATCATAGGGCTGGCCTACCTGCTGTCGCGCGGAGTCCGTCACGCCATCGGCCGGGTCGGCGCCAACGACCTGCGTGGTACTCATGCTTCGCTCTACACGGTCGGAAGGCTGACGCATTACACGATCATCATTTTTGCGGTCCTGATTGCGTTGTCGTCGATCGGCCTGGATTTCAGCAACCTGGCGTTGGTGGCCGGTGCGCTCAGTGTCGGCATCGGTTTTGGCCTGCAGTCGATCGTCAGCAATTTCGTCTCAGGCCTGATCATCCTGTTCGAACAGACTCTTCGCGTGGGTGATTACATCGAACTGGATACCGGCATCACCGGGACCGTGAAAGCCATCAACGTGCGCAGTACGCTGATCAATACCAATGACAACATTGATATCGTCGTACCGAATTCCGAATTCGTTACCTCGCGCCTGACCAACTGGACGTTGGGCGAGACGATTCTGCGTATACGCATTCCGTTCGGGGTCGCCTATGGCACTGACAAGGAACTGGTGAAAAAGGCGGCCCTCGAGGCCGTGGAACAGGTGCCGTACACGCTGACCCACATGAAGGACCGGGTCGCCGATGTCTGGCTGGTCGAGTACGGCGACAGTAGCCTCAATTTCCTGCTTCTGGTGTGGGTGAACCGCCAGGGGGCGAGGCGCCCCACCCGTACCCGCGCCGCTTATTTGTGGGCGCTGGAGACGAAGCTCGCGGAATACGGGATCGAGATTCCGTTCCCGCAGCGCGACCTGCACCTGCGGTCCGGCTTCACCGCCGCGCCGGCACCACACAACCCCGACGCCTGATTCGCGACCGGAACTGCGGCGATCGTATTCCTAGTACGAAAAGTGCCACCACAGGAAAGCAATGCCGACGAGCACAATGGCGCTGACAATGGCATCGTTGCGCCGCCAGCTCGGGTCTCCGGCGCCGCGTTCGATTTCTTCCATGCGCGCGTCGACGGTCTGGTAGTTAAGGTCGCGGACTTTATCGTCCAGGGGCGGCGCAGACAGGGGGCTGAAACCGACCAGGCTGGCGACGGAAAAAGCAAATAATACGATTGCAAAGTGGAGGAAATTGATTTCCGCGACATACAGCAGGAACCCGTCCAGAGATGCCTTGTTCATCTCCAGAAGCAGGCGGCTCATGCCGAGAACGAAGCCGATGGCAAGTGCCGCGACAGCGCCGGTGGCGTTAACCCGCGACCACATGGATGCCGATGAGGAATACCGCTGCGATGGGCGGCGAAATGCAGGCCTGTACGCTGTGGATATTGGTAAAACACTGACCGGACACCAGGTCCATCCCGCTGCAAGGCGTACAGTGCGGTCCTTGCCGTGCAATCGGAGGGTGATGCGGAAAAGACGTTGCGGCTACCACCAGGTGGCGTAGAGCGCGATCAACATCAACACGACGCCGAGGCCCGCGATGTTGAATCCGCTGCTGGTTGCAGTGTCCACGTCCTTGTACTCGATGGCATCGGGGTGCACCTCGACCGGCTGCGACAGCGAGATGATCATCCCGGTGGCGATGCAGAGCAGGAACACCAGCCCAACGCGGTCGATGAATGGCAGCTCCGGCCAAAACAATTTCAGCGCCACCGAGAAAATTGCCGAGCCCAGTGCCGTACCGAGCGCGCCGTTGGCGGTCGTGCGTTTCCAGAAAATGCCGAGAATGAACAACGCGCAAACGCCAGGCGTAAAGAAGCCGGTGAACTCCTGAATGTATTGAAATGCCTGGTCGAATTGACCGAGCAAGGGACGAGCGACGATCACCGCAATCACGATCGCCGTCAGGCTCGCCAGGCGGCCGACCCGGACGAGGTGATGTTCTGACTTGTGGCCGTTGCCGAAATGACGGTAGAGATCCATTGTAAAGATTGTGGAGATCGAGTTCATCATCGACGCGAGTGACGAGACGATGGCGGCGATCAACGCCGCGAACACCAGACCCAGCAGCCCGGCCGGAAGCAGGTTCATCAGGGTCGGATAAGCCTTATCCGGTGCCTCGAGATCGGGCGCGAGCATCACGGCCGCCACCCCGGGCAGCACGACGATGACCGGCATCAGCATCTTTAGATAGGCCGCGAACATGATGCCCTTCTGCGCTTCGCGTGTGCTCTTGGCGGCGAGCGCGCGCTGAATGATGTACTGATTGAATCCCCAGTACGACAAGTTCATGATCCACATGCCGCCGACGAGGACCGAAATGCCTGGCAGCAGCGCGTAATGCGGCGAGTCTTTCGTGAAGATCATGTCGAACTTCTCGGGGACTTTGTCGACGAGCATGGCGAAACCGGCTAACGGACCGGCGCCGCCTCCGACTTCGTCGAGCGCGATCCATGCAATCAACAGACCGCCAAGGACCAGTAACGTCACCTGGATGATGTCGGTCAGCGCCACCGCCTTGAGACCTCCGTAGAGCGAGTAGGCGGTCGCGAACGCGGCCAGGCCGACAAGTCCCCAGACAAGATCGATACCGGTGACCGTGTTCACCGCGAGTGCACCCAGCCACAGGATCGAAGTCAGGTTCACGAACACGTAAACGCCAAGCCAGAAGATCGCCATGACGCTGCGTACCCGATGGTCGTACCGCTCCTCGAGGAACTGCGGCATCGTGTAGATTTTATGTTTCAGGAAAACCGGCAGTACCCACTTGCCGACGATGATCAGCGTCAGAGCCGCCATCCACTCGTAAGCGCCAATCGCGATGCCGAGAACCCAAGCCGACCCGGACATGCCGATGATCTGCTCGGCCGAGATGTTGGCCGCAATCAGCGAGGCGCCGATCGCCCACCAGGGGAGGGCCCGGCCGGCGAGGAAGTAGTCACTGGTGTTCTTGGAATGACCGGCCTTTTCCCGGGAGACCCATTGCGCCAGCACCAGCAGCGACACTGCGTAGACGGCAACGACTGTCACGTCGAGAGTGGAAAGCTTCATCCGGTTGTCCTTCTTCTATTCATGCTGTCGGCAACGCCCATGGTCAGAGGAGGGTGCCGCGCGCTAGCCCGATTCCGGGTCGCCGTCGTGCGACCTCTTCGATCGCCGGACATTCCCGCCATGAAGCGGGTTTGTCCACAGTGCTATCGGTGTCTTTGTCTCAGACGGTTTTTTCACCGGGCAGACAATAGACCTGAAATGATAGCGCTGTCAATTCAGGTCAGGAATTGTCCGACGTTGCTGTTTCCATCTCACCATGTAACGAAAATGTCAAAAAAATGTAGAGTCAGATCAGGCGTTTATCGCTCCATTTTCAAAAATATAAGAATTCACTAATGTTGCTATGCAGTATTGACACCGCTGTCATAGTTGCTTATACGCAGGATTCAGTGACAGCGTTGTCAGGAATTTTTTGACGCGTGGCGTGTCGGCACCGGTCCCCATGAGACCGACGAGCGAACCCGCCAGGCGGCACAAATGATCAACCAGAAAGCAGCCACAGCTGACCATTCGAGGTAGTCCCGTGCACAGCCAGAAACCCAGATTCAACCGTCCAGTCCACGGCCTCGATGGCCGCAATGTGCAGCCGCACGCAGACACTGCGTCACCGATGGCGCCGGGTCGCGTCCTCTTCGCGTTGATCGCGGCGCTCGGACTCGCCGCCTGCGGCGGCGTCGACGATGACACGCCATCCGGCTCGCTGGTCATTCCGGACATCGAGTGGCAGCTGGCCTTCGAGGACGAGTTCGAAGGCGACAGTCTCGACACGACGAAATGGAATATCGACACGGGCGACGGTTGTCCAGATCTGTGTGGCTGGGGCAACAACGAGGAGCAGGTTTACTCCGAGGACAACATTACCGTCGCCGGTGGCATCCTGACGATCCAGGGTCGGCAGGAGGCCGATGGCACCTATACGTCGGGGCGGGTAAACACCAAGGGCAAGTTCGACTTCCGGTACGGCAAGGTCGAGGTCAGCGCGCGCCTGCCGGCGGGACAGGGGGCCTGGCCGGCGATCTGGATGCTGCACAGCGATCCGACCATCTACGGCCCGTGGCCGCTCTCCGGCGAGATCGACATCGTGGAGGGGTTCAACCTCGGCGTGGACGGCAACACGGCGACCCAGAGCACGGCCCATTACGGCCTGGCAACACCGCCGTACGACGGCACGTCTTCGAAATACGATACCGGCGTGTCGCCCGATATGGGGTTCCGCGTTTACACGCTCGAGTGGGAGCGCGACAAGCTTCGCTTTTTCGTCGACGGCCAGCATTTCCAGACCCAGAACGCGCAGAACTGGTACACCTACTTCCCGGAGGGCGCGGACGGCTTTTACGATGAATTCGGCCCCTACGATATCGGCTCGCGCGACGCGCCGTTCGATCAGCTCTTTCACCTGATCATGAATTTCGCGATCGGCGGCAATCCGGTCGGCGCCCCCGATCCGGGCGCTTTCCCGCAGAGCTTCGAAATCGACTACGTGCGTGTGTATGAATGCGCGAACGCCAACCCCGAGACCGGCCGCGGATGCGGCACGGCCGACCCCAGCGTCGTTCCTCTGAAAGACAACGACGGCGGGCCGCTCCAGGATCGCGACACTGCGCAGCCCTACCTCGAGGCGCTGGCGCTCTACATTGACGGTCCCGAAACCATCGAAGTCACGGTGGGCCAGGAGACCGCGACGAACACGCTGCAGGTCGACGGCTTCACAGGGGAGGGCGCCACGGTCATCAACGATCCGGCCTTCACCGATCCTGACGACCCGGAGAACACCGTCTGGCGCGTTGCGGTGTCGGGTGGCGTCGCGAACGCTTATCTCGCGTCCCAGGATCTGACGGATGACCCGATCCTCGACACCGGTTTCGATTTCTCCGGCAACCGCCTCGGCGGGATCGGCGAGGATCCGGTCGGCGAAGTCGTTTTCGACATGTGGGTCGAACAGATCGACGTGGATGCGAAGCTGCTGATCAAGCTCGACAGCGGCTTCCCGAATCTCGGTGAGATGGTGCTGCCGTCTTCTGAACTGGCGATAGGCGCGTGCAAAACCTATTCGGTCAAGTTCGACATGTTCCTCGAGAACCCCGCCTTCGTCGATCAGGGCGGCGAAGGCGTCAACCTGGAGAACGTTGTCAACCCGTTCGTGATCGAAGTGCAGGACGGTGCCGCCGAGGTCTACCTCGACAACATCTCGGTGACCAACGCCTGCAAGGTCGTGGGCGGCTGTGGTGCCGACCCGCGCACCAAGGGGCTGCCTGACGTCGTCGTCTACGACGATGCGGTCAACACCGACGTCTGGGGCCGCGGTATCGTCGGCTCCGACTCCGGCACGGGATACGTTGACTACTCCGATGGCACCGATCCGGCCAACAAGGTCAACTGGCGCGAGATCGATGCCGACGAAGAAGAGCGCGGACGGGTCATCGAGGTCACGTTCAACGACAGCGATGCGTTCGGCGTCTGGTTCATCGGCAGCACCGGCACCAACCTGGCGGCTTATAACGCCGGCTCGGTCCAGTTCGACGTCAAGGTTGTCGACTACGGTGACAACACCGTGGGCATGACCTTCAAGATCGACTGCTTCTTCCCCTGCGGCAGCGGTGACGAGCCTCTCGGTTTCATCGCCGACGGCGAATGGGAGACGGTCACCTACCCGGTTTCGCGGCTCCTGGATGCCGCTGCCCCCCCTGCCACGGGGCTGGATCTGACCACTGTTAATACCGGCATCGTGCTGTTCCCGACGACGCAGGCGGGCGGTATCACGTTCCTCGTCGACAACATTCGCTGGATCTCGGAAGGGGGCGAGGCGCCGCTGGCGCAGATCGACCTGCCGGTGACCTTCGACGATCCGCTGGTCGATTACACGCTGACCGACTTCGGCGATCCGGTCACGGCCTCGACGGTGCTGGGCGAGGATCCGGATGACGCCGGTAACACCGTGGCGATCACGACCAAGCCGACGGGCGCGCCGGTCTGGGCCGGTACGATCATCGGCACCCCCGCCGGTTTCGCCAACCCGATCCCGTTCACGGCCGAGGAGACGTCCATGAACGTGGACGTGCGGGTACCGGTGGCCAATATCCCGGTCAGGCTGAAGGTCGAGACGGCTGACTGTCCGACCGACGCCAGCGACCCAAGTTGTTTCGCCGAGGTGGACGCATTCCCGATGACGGCGAACGAGTGGGAAACCCTGACCTGGGACTTCAGCCTTGCCGGCATTGATACCAGCAAGACTTACACGAAGGCGACGATCTTCTTCGACTTCGATTCCGCAGGGGACGGCTCGGTGTATTACTGGGATAACGTCGTCTGCGACCGTCCTGCTGAGTCCAGCGAAAGTTGCAAACTTGCCCCGACACCGCCGCCCGAAATCGGGCTGGCCAACGGCGGCTTCGAGACGGGTGATTTCAGTGGCTGG
>Ga0102959_1000344_pt1 | contig 13520 bp, 12 predicted proteins | sample SalPonF2_B_D2_MG_FD_84520 | JGI IMG/M metagenome (GOLD analysis project Ga0102959, IMG submission 84520) | Salt pond soil microbial communities from South San Francisco under conditions of wetland restoration - Salt Pond MetaG SF2_B_D2_MG ...
GAAGAGTCTGAAGTGGACGATTTCACCGATTACGGTCTCCTCGACTGACGAATTTTGCACCCTCGTTCGCGGCGTCTTTCAACAACTTACCGACAAGGTGAGTTTCGCAGCCGAGTGGATCGATCGATTCTTGAACATTCAAAAATTATCTTAAGTACTACGCCGCCACGTTTGAGGTGGCCGGGCGGTCGCCCGGCCACCCACTGGACGACGGCGGGCGACGTAAGCACTGGAGCGTCGCGAAGCGCGCAACGAGCCCCCCGAGTTCACCGCGCCGGGGCTTTCGAGGTGGTCACAGAACTCGAACTGCCCACTTCAGGAGAAGACCAGCCCTCACAGCAGCCATTCCAGGAACAGACCTGCGAACAGCGGCCACCCGAACACCCCCTACGACTCGCCCACAGGGTATTTAGGGGTCCACGGCACTGTCCACTCGATGACGACGTTCGGGGTCGGGCTGGTCTACAGCCTCTTCCACCTCGCCGCGTTCGCGGCGCTGGCGCTGCCGCTGACGGGATTCACCCTGCTCGGCGAGCGCTGGCTGGGCGACGTGCGCCAGGGGCTTCTGGTCGCCGCCGTCGGCCTGCTCTGGCTCGTCGGGGTCGTCGCCGTCGTCGTCGGCGTCGCCGCCGACGCGGACACGATGTGGACGGTGTTCGTCCTCGGCGCGTGCTACGTCGTCTGGCCGCTCGCCGTCGCGGTCGGGGTCGCTCGCGCCGCGACCGAGGTCGAGTGGAACCGGCTCCTGCGGCTCTCGCTTTTCGGCTGGGACCTCGCGCTCGCGCTCTCGCTCGTCGTCGCCGCTCTCGGGGCCACCCCCGCCGTCCTCATCGCCGACACGCCGTCGCTCCTCGGGCTGGACTGGCTCTCCGGCTACGTCGTCTACCTCGCCGTGGTCGGGGTCGTCGGCGGGACGTTCGCCACCGCCCTCGACGCGCGTCTGTGAGTCGGGCGGTCGCGAAACGGGCGACGGGGACGACCGAGAAACAGGCGACTGTGAGGCCGACGGGGAGAACCGATAGGCCGCAGGTGGTCCCCGGGCCCGCAGAACGGCGTCGTAACTCGTTGTAAGCGTTTGTAAGTCATTGTAAGTTACCGCTCTCGGCGGATTTCGGGCCGAACAGGCCGGAAGCGAACTACTCGTCCAGTCGCGCCCGGAGCAGCTCGTTGACGGTACCGGGGTCGGCGCTCCCGCCGGTCTTCTGCATGACCTGGCCGACCAGGAAGTTGAGCGCGCCGCCCTCGCCCGCGTGGTAGTCCGCGACGGCGTCCGGATTCTCCTCGATGGCCGCCGCGACAGCCTGCTCGACCTCGCCCGCTTCCGCCCGACCGAGGCCCGCCTCCTCGACGACCGTGTCGGGGTCGACGCCCTCGTCGAGCATCCGCCGGAGGACCGTCTCGCGGGCGTTCTTCTCCGTTATCTCGTCTCCGGCGACCAGTTCGACCAGCCGGGCGAACTCCTCGAGGCGGTCGGCCACGTCCGTTACCGCCATGTCGCGGTAGTTGAGCTCGCCGAGCAGGTTGTCGGCGACCCACGTCGCCGCCAGCGACGGGTCGAAGCGCTCTGTGACCTCCTCGTAGAAGTCCGCGACCTGCTTGGTCGTCGTGAGCTTGCTCGCCGCCTCCTCGTTCAGGCCGTACTCGCGCTGGAAGCGGGCCCGGCGGGCGTCGGGGAGCTCCGGGATGTCGATTTTCGCCTTCCAGTCGGCCACCTCCAGGGGCGGCAGGTCGGCCTCGCGGAAGTAGCGGTAGTCCTTCTCGGCCTCCTTCGCGCGCATCGAGACCGTGATGCCCCGGGCCTCGTCCCAGTGGCGGGTCTCCTGTTCGACGACGCGCCCGCGCCGGATGGCGTTGCGCTGGCGGGAGACCTCGTAGGCCAGCGCCTTCTGGGCCCCCTTGTGGCTGGAGATGTTCTTGACCTCGGTGCGGTTGGCCGCGGCCAGGGTCGCCGGGTCGATGGCCCCGTCGGCGGCGACCTCCTCGGCGGGCACCAGCGAGATGTTGGCGTCCACGCGCAGACTGCCGTCCCGCTGGCTGTCGTAGATGCCCAGGTACTCCAGTACCTCCTCGAGCTTGGCCAGGAACGCCCGCACCTCGTCGACGCTCCGGAAGTCCGGCTCCGTGACGATCTCCATCAGCGGGGTGCCCGCGCGGTTGTAGTCCACGAGCGTGTAGTCGGCCGTGTCGATGGAGCCGCCGACGTGCTGTAAGCTCCCGGGGTCCTCCTCAAGGTGGGCGCGCTCGATGCCGATGGACCGCCGCTCGCCCGCGACGGAGAGCTCCAGGGTGCCGTCCTGGCAGACGGGGGCGTCGTACTGGGTGATCTGGAAGCCCTTCGGCAGGTCCGGGTAGAAGTAGTTCTTGCGGTGGAAGCGGGTGCGCTCGGGGATGTCGGCGTCGAGGGCCTTGCCCAGCTTCACGGCCGCCTCGACGGCCGCCTCGTTGAGCACCGGGAGCGCCCCGGGGAGGCCGAGACAGACGGGGCAGGTGTGCGTGTTCGGCTCGTCGCCGGCGGTGTCGGTCGAACAGCCACAGAAGATCTTCGTCGCCGTCTCGAGCTGGACGTGGACCTCCAGCCCGATGACGACGGCCAGCTCCTCTCGTACGGCCTGTGCGGTCATTACTCCCGCTTCGCGGGCGGCCCGCTAAAGGCTGACGAACCGGGGGAGCCTCCGAAGCGACGGCGCCCCCGACCCCGCCGGACCCCCGACCGGGGGGACCTCACCGAACGCGACGGCCGCGGCTCGGCCGTCGGAATCGAAGCACGAGACTCGCCCGCCTTCAGATGTCGGGCCCGCGGCTCAGGTTCTGGAAGGCCACGTCGATGTCGTCGAAGTTGTCCAGCGAGCGGTCCATCGTCTCGCGGAGCTCGTCGGCCCGCCGCTTGAGCCGCCGGTACTCGGGGTTGTCGGTGAGCTCCTGGGTCGGCTTCTCGGTCTGGAGGAGGGCGAGCTTCGAGGTGACGCTGAAGTACTCGTCGATGGAGACGTCGTACTCCCTGGCGGCGAGCTGCTGGTCGATGGCCGACCGGAGCACGTCGCCGTCGATGGGTTTGCAGAGGTAGTCGTCGAAGGGCATCTGCATGATGTCGAAGTCGGGGTTGACCGCGGTGGTCATGATGACCCGGCAGCCGATACCGCGGTCGCGGATGCGGTCGAGCACCTCGTCCCCGGAGAGGTCGGGCATCCGCCGGTCCAGCAGCGTCACGTCGACGTCCTCGGTGACCACGTCGAGGGCCTCCTCGCCGCCGTAGGCGGTCAGCACGTCGTACTGCGTCTCGAGCTGGAGGGCGTAGACGTCGGCGACCTCCTCCTCGTCGTCGACGACGAGCACGGTCGCCCGAGAGGCAGACCCTGTTGCCATAGCTGTGCCGTATATCTGATACCCTATATTTGTACCGGCCTGGACCGTCAGGGGGTAAATGGGTCGCCCGCTGTCGATTCTGGCCGCCGAAACGGCAGTGACTCGGGCTAGCCCGGCGCGAGTTATCGAAGATGGGTGAAACATCTAACGTACGTCTGACGCGTGGCTTGCGCAGGCTTATGTGCCCGGAGTGAGCGTTGTGGCACATGACCGACGAGGCTGCTAGCACCGCGGACCTCGAACGACGGGTGCGAGATCTCGAAGCGACCGTGCAGGGACTGACCGAGGAGCTCGTGGAGGCGAACGAGCGGCTCAGGGCCCTCGAACAGGCAGAGCCGGGGGAGCCGACGAGCAAGAGTTCGGCCGACGTCGCGACGGCGGTCATCCACGGCGAGGCGACCAAGCAGGAGCGCGAGGCCATCGTGGCCGAGCGCGCGGCCGAAGCGACTAAAAGCGCACAGTCCGAGAAAGCACCTGAAGACGAGGAGGCGTCCGAACTCGACGACATCATCGTCGCGTAGGGCGGCCCACTCCCAGAAACACCCAGGGCCATGTACATCGACGAGATCGTCCTCGACAACTTCAAGAGCTTCGGACGGACCACGCGCATCCCGTTCTACGAGGATTTCACCACCATCAGCGGGCCGAACGGCTCGGGCAAGAGCAACATCATCGACGCGGTGCTGTTCGCGCTCGGCCTGGCCCGGACCCGCGGGATGCGCGCCGAGAAGCTCACCGACCTCATCTACAACCCGAGCCACGCGGACGAGGCAGACGGGCCGGTCGGGCCGCGCGAGGCCAGCGTCCAGGTCGTGTTGAACAACGAGGACGGCACGTTCTCGCGGGGCCAGGTCGTCAACGCGGCCGGCTCCGAGAAGATAGGGGACGTCGAGGCCATCTCCATCAAGCGGCGGGTGAAACGGACCGAGGACAACTACTACTCCTACTACTACCTGAACGGCCGCTCGTGTAACCTCTCGGACATCCAGGACCTGCTCTCGCAGGCCGGGGTCGCCCCGGAGGGGTACAACGTCGTGATGCAGGGCGACGTGACCGGCATCATCAACATGACCGCCGGCGAGCGCCGGGAGATCATCGACGAGATCGCCGGCGTCGCGGAGTTCGACGCGAAGAGGGACGCCGCCTACGATGAGCTCGAGGTCGTAAAGGAGCGCATCGGCGAGGCCGAGCTCCGCATCGAGGAGAAAGGAGACCGCCTCGAACAGCTCGAAGACGAACGGGAGACGGCGCTGCAGTACAGGGAGCTCCGCGACGAGAAGGGGGAGTACGAGGGCTACCTGGCCGCCGCCGAACTCGAGAAGAAACGAGTGGAGCTCTCGAGCACCCGCGAGGAGATAGAGACCCGCGAGGAGCGACTCGCGGTGCTCCAGGAGCAACTCGACAGCCGGCGCGGCAAGGTCGCCCGGCTGGAAGAGGACCTAGAGGACCTGAACGCGGAGATCGAGCGCAAGGGCGAGGACGAGCAGCTCCGCATCAAGCGCGAGATGGAGGAGGTCAAGGGGGAGATCGCCCGCCTCGAGGACGCCATCGCGGGGGCAGAACAGCGCATCGACGAGGCCGAGGCCAAACGCCGTCAGGCGTTCGTCGAGATCGACCGCAAGCAGGAGCAGATCGACGAGCTCGACGACGACATCCGCGATAAGAAACTGGAGAAGGTCTCGGTCCGGGGCGACGTCCAGGACCGGGAGGCCGCCCTCGCGGAGGTCGAGCGCGAGATGGAGGAAGTCGACACCGCCTTCGACGAGCTCAAAGCCGACCTGGAGTCGGCGAAGGCCGACCTCGAGACGGCCAAGGGAGAGCGCAACGACCTCCAGCGCGAGAAGGACCGCCTGCTCGACGAGGCGCGGCGACGCTCGAACGAGGTAGACGGGACTCAGGCCGACCTCGAGGAGGCCGAAGCCGAACTCCCCGACATCGACGCGACGCTCGATGACCTCCGGGACGAGCTCGCCAAGGCCCGGAAGAACGAAGCGCAGATCGCCGACGTCGTCGAGGACCTCAAGGCGGAGAAACAGCGACGCCAGGCGGACCTGGACAAGATCGAGGACGCTCTCTCGGCCGCCCAGGAGGAGTACGCCACCCTCGAGGCCAAGGCCGGCGAGTCGGGCGATACGTCCTACGGCCGCGCGGTCACGACCATCCTCAACTCCGAGATGGGCGGGGTCCACGGGACCGTGGGCCAGCTCGGGGCCGTCCAGGAGCAGTACCGGACCGCCTGCGAGACCGCCGCCGGCGGCCGGATGGCCCACGTCGTCGTGGACGACGACGGCGTCGGCCAGCAGTGCATCGAGTACCTCAAGCGCCGCAACGCCGGCCGCGCCACGTTCCTGCCCATCTCGAAGATGCACGAGCGCGGTCTCCCGTCGGCCCCGGAGATGCCGGGCGTCGTCGACTTCGCCTACAACCTCGTCGACTTCGACCCCGAGTACGCGGCCATCTTCTCCTACGTGCTCGGCGACACCCTCGTCGTCGTCGATCTCGACACCGCCCGCGACCTGATGGGCGAGTACCGCCTGGTCACGCTCTCCGGCGAGCTGGTCGAGAAGAGCGGGGCGATGACCGGCGGCAGCCGCTCGGGCTCGCGGTACTCCTTCTCGAAGAGCGGAAAGGGACAGCTCCAGCGGCTCGCCGAGCGCATCACCCGCCTGGAGGACGACCGGCGGTCCATCCGCGAGGACGTCCGCGACATCGAGTCCCGGCTGGAGGACGCCCGCGACCGGCAGAGCGACGCCGCAGACCAGGTGCGCGCCATCGAGGCCGACATCGAGCGCACCGAGGGAGAGCGAGGCGAGATCGAGGACACCATCGAGGAGCTCGAGCGCCGGCTCGCGGAACTCCGGGAGCAGCGGGAGTCGGTCGGCGAGCGGATGCAGGCGCTCGACGAGGACATCGACGAGTACGACGCGCAGATCGCCGACATCGAGGAGACCATCGCCGACCTGGAGGGCGAACTGGCGGACTCGCGCATCCCCGAGCTCACCCGGCGCAGGGAGGAGATCCAGGCCGACATCGACGAGCTCGAGGACCGCATCGACGACATCGACGCCGACCTGAACAGCCTGCAGCTCGAGAAGGAGTACGCCGAGGACGCCATCGACGACCTGCACGACGACATCGAGGCTGCGCAGAACCGCAAGGCCGAACAGGAAGAACGCGTCGAGGAACTCGAGGTCGAGACCGACGCACAGGAGACGCTCCTCGCGGAGAAAGAGGAGGCAGTCGAGGCGCTCGAGGACGAGCTCTCGGACCTCAAAGGCGAGCGAGAGTCGCTGCGCGAGGAGCTCAAGGCGGCCCAGCAGGCCAGGGACGAAAAGCAGGAGTCGGTCACGGGCGTCGAGAACAAGATCGAGGGCCTGGAGGAGACCGCGTCCCGGCTCGACGCCGAGATCGAGGAACTCGAGGTGGAAGTCGAGAGCTACGACCCCGAGGAGGTCCCGGACCTCTCTGCGGTAAAGCGCCGGATCGGCAAGCTCGAACGCGAGATGGAAGCGCTCGAACCGGTCAACATGCTCGCGATCGACGAGTACGACGAGGTGGCAGACGACCTCGCCGACCTGGAGGAGAAGAAGGCGACGCTCGTCGAGGAGCGGGAGGGCATCACCGACCGAATCGAGTCCTACGAGGCCCAGAAGAAAGAGACGTTCATGGAGTCATTCGAGGCCATCGACGCGCAGTTCCGTCGCATCTTCGAGCGGCTCTCGAACGGCACGGGCGAGCTCCACCTGGAGAACGAGGACGACCCGTTCGACGGCGGGCTCACGATGAAGGCCCAGCCCGGCGACAAGCCCGTCCAGCGGCTCAACGCCATGTCCGGCGGCGAGAAGTCGCTGACGGCGCTCGCGTTCATCTTCGCCATCCAGCGGGTCAACCCGGCGCCGTTCTACGCGCTGGACGAGGTCGACGCCTTCCTCGACGCGGCCAACGCCGACCGCGTAGGCGAGATGGTGGACGAGCTCGCCGGCGACGCGCAGTTCGTCGTCGTCTCCCACCGGTCGGCAATGTTAGAGCGCTCCGAGCGGGCCATCGGCGTCACGATGCAGGGCGACAACTTCAGCGTCGTGACCGGCATCCAGCTCGGCGAGCGCGGCGAGCCGGAGGTGAGCGCGGATGACTGAGGGGCTGAGCGTCGAACGGCCGCCCGAGGAGCCCGACGAGCCCGGAGACGAGGAGGTAGAGCCGGTCGAACTGCTCGTCCAGCTCGCCAAGCGGGGCGAGATCGAGCCCTGGGACATCGACATCGTCGCGGTCACCGACTCCTTCCTCGCGGCGCTCGACGAGAGCGATCTCCGCACGACAGGTCGCGCGCTGTTCTACGCGAGCGTGCTCCTCCGGATGAAAAGCGACGCGCTGATGGAAGAGCCCGAGCCCGACGAGCCCGAACCCGCCCCGTGGGAGCTGGCCGACGAGGGCGAGCTCCCCATGGGCGACCCCGTCGAGGCCCTGGAGAGCGAGATGGAGCGCCGGCTGGACCGCAAGTCCGCCCGGGGGACCCCGGAGACCCTCGACGAGCTCGTCCGGGAGCTCCGGGACGCCGAGCGGGGGTCGTGGTGGAAGGCCTCGCGGACCTACGACACCTCGGAGTCGCCGAAGGGGTTCCGGCGCGGCGTCCAGACGCTCGACTACCGCGCGGACGACTCGATGCGCCTGGATGACGAGCCGACCCAGGCAGACGCCCTCGGGACCGCCCACCAGGAGGACATCGACGAGATAACCGACGAGGTGCAGGTCGCCCTCGACGAGCAGTACGCCGCCGGCCGCGCGGAGGTGCTCTACGAGGAGATATCGACTGCCGGGGGTACCCGCATCGAGACGTTCCTCGCGCTGCTGTTCCTGGCCCACCGGGGCTCGATCACCCTGGAGCAGGACGAGCTGTTCGGCGACCTCTGGATACGGGACGCCCGCGGGCTCGCCGAGGTCGAAGAGGCGGTCGCCGACTAAGGCTCCAGCCCGTCGAGCGGGAGCCAGTCGGTCTCGTAGCCGGTCTCGTGGATGGTCCAGCGATGCGCGCGGAGTTCGTCGTCCGCGCGGACGGTGACGGTCGCGTCGAACAGCGGCTCCAGCACGCGCACGTCGTGGTCGGCGGTCCCGGCGGCGACGTGGAAGTGGCCGAGGCCGCCCAGTCGCCGGATCGTGGCCGTCAGCAGGTGGACGAATCGGAGCAGGTGGTCGGTCGAGACCTCGTCGAAGAAGGGGTCGAGGGACTCCAGGCAGAAGCGGACGTCGCCCGGGCCGGGGTCCGGCGGGGTGAGCCGCTCCAGGTGGCGGCCGGCCTGCCGCAGCACCGTCGGTAGGTCCCGGAGGTCGGCGACCTCGCTGTACCACACCGCGTCGGGGTCCGGGGCCGCCGCCGGTCCCGCGGAGATGGTCGCCGACCGGGTCCGCCCCGCCGTCGATGCGTCCACGACGCCCAGGCGGTCGGGATCGACCGACCCGAGCGTGCAGCGGGCGAGCGCGTCCGCGACGGAGGTGGTCGTCGGCACGAACACGTACCGGCGGTCGAGTCCGGCCGCGCCCAGCAGCGCCCGACAGACCGGCTCGGCACCCGGCGCGTCGTTGACGACGAGCACGTTGCAGCCTCGGCGCTTGAGGGCGGTGAGCTGCCGGGAGAGCGCCACTGGCCCGTTCGTGTTCACCTCCATTTCGTTCTGTTGACATACTCTCGGCCATCGCATTTAGCGTTTGTGGAACTGGCGACCGGCCGGAAGCCTTATCCCTCATAATGTTATATGTTACCACATGACACCCCATCGGATCCGCGAACGGCTCTCCGAGACGCGCGGCCGGGTGGACCCCGACGAGTACGTCGAGGCCCTCTGGTACGTCCGGGGACGGCGGGAGCGATAGCCCCTGTTCTGGGCCGGGGCGGTACTCAGCGCGTCGTACGTGGCCACAGCAGGCCACGTGGGGCGCTGACGAGTACGTGAGAGGCGACGACGAGTACGTGACGACGGAGCGTGGTGCGCAGGCGACGACTGGCGACGACCGGCCGCACAGCGGATGGCAGGTCACTCGGTGGACGGCGGGCCGCTCAGCGGACCGCGGAGACGATGGCGTAGCGCCAGAGCCCCCGCTTGAGCGTCGGGTGCTGGTAGTAGCGGGCGGCGACGTGGTCGACCTCCGCCTGGGTCCGCCGGCCGAGGAGCTGGAGGAGCTTCGTCGCCGGCCAGCCGTAGAAGCTGTAGTAGTAGAGGGCCTTCGAGGAGGGCATGACGTTGGCGGTCACGTCGCGGGCGACGACGTCGGCGAACTCGAGCGCCCGAAGGTCGGCCTGGAAGTCCTCGAGGGGGGCGAGGTTCGGCACCTTCCAGCCGTCGAGCCACCGGGCCATCTGCCGGCGGTCGCGGGCCGAGAGGTCGCGCTCGGCCATGAACCCGTCCGCGACCACGAGTCGCCCGCCGGGGCGCAGGACGCGGGCGGCCTGTTCGAGGAACTCGCGTTTGTCCGCGGCGTAGCAGACCGCCTCGAGGCCCCAGACCACGTCCATCGAGTCGTCGGCGACGGACTCCATCGCCGTGAAGTCGTCCTCGCGGAACGTGGTCTGGTCGGCGACCCCGCGCTCGACCGCGAGCTCGCGCGCCCGTTCGAGGTGCATCGGGGTGACGTTGAGGCCGACGACCTCGGCTCCGCGCCACCCGGCCAGCCAGGTGGCCGGCCCGCCCACGCCGCAGCCGCAGTCGAGCACCCGGTCGCCCTCGCCGACGTCGACCGCGTCGGCGACCACGCGGGTCATGTTCTCGACCGCCGAGTCGTGGCCGGTGTGTTCGTCGTCGAAGTAGCCGACGTGGATGCTATGGTGGCCGAACCGGTCCATCGCCCGCTGGTAGATGCCGTGGGCCTTGGTGTAGTAGTCGGCCACCGCGTCGTTCTGTGCCTCGTTCATCCCAGGGGATTGCGGGTCGTACGCGGCCGTCCGTTGTAAATTCACCGTTACTCGGCGGCGAAACTACAGGTACTCGCCGACAAGCAGGTCCACGCGCTCCCGCGTCTTCGCGGGGATCGCCTCGGTCGGCGTGTTGACGGTGCCCGCGAGGGCGTGCCCGCAGCCGCAGTCGCGCTCGTCCGGCAGGGTCCGGACGGGGTGCTCGACGAGCGCCTTGATGGCGTCCTCGTTGGCGGCGGCGTTCTCCAGCACCGACGAGAGCCGGTCCTCGTCCGCCCCCTTCCAGACGCCCCAGTCGGTGACGCCCGCGACGGTGGCGTAGCAGAGTTCGGCCTCCCGGGCCAGCTTCGCCTCGGGGACGGTGGTCATGCCGATCACCTCCCAGCCCCGCTCGCGGAACCACTCGCTTTCGGCCTTCGTCGAGTACTGCGGCCCCTCGATGCAGACGTAGGTCCCGCCGAGCGCGCAGTCGGCGTTGGTCGCCTCCGCGGCGGCCGCGGCGAGGTGCTCTGTGAGGTGGGGACAGTACGGCTCGGCGAGCTCCTGGTGGACGACGATGCCGTCGCCGAAAAAGGAGTACTCGCGGTCCCTGGTCCGGTCGACGAACTGGTCGGGGAGCACGAGCGTCCGCGGCGGGTAGGCCTCCTGGAGGCTGCCGACGGCGTTCGAGGCGATGACCCGCTCGACGCCGAGGGACTTGAGCGCGTAGACGTTCGCCCGGTAGGGCACCTCCGTCGGGGTGTACTGGTGGTCCGCCCCGTGGCGCGGGACGAACGCGACCTCCTCGCCCGCGAGTTCGCCCACCTCGATGGGGGCGCTCGGGTCGCCGTACGGGGTCGTCACGTCCTCTGTGTGCGTGTTCTCGAGCGGGAGTGCCTCGTAGATGCCGCTGCCGCCGATGAAGCCGAGCATATCCGGTGTGGTTCGGGTCCGGTCGTAAATGTACGGGTCTGTCGAAGGGCAGTGTTCGGATAAGCACGGTCCGGTGGATTTCAGTGCGCAGAGACGTCGAACGCCCCCGCGCCCTCGACTCCCGCGACTCGCTGCGGTCCTCGGACTGCGTCCTGCGGTCCTTACGTCGTCGGGGGTTCGTCGACGGCGCGGCCCCTTTCAACCCCACCCGACGGCGGGAGGGCGGGCAGCGTTCGATTATCTGAACACTCCCCGTCAGGTGGGGGCGGCCAACCGACGTGACAGCCGAAGGGTACTTCACGTCACAGCGTAAAGCGGGGCGCGTGCGCCTCCCGACCGCCCTCCCCGACGACAGACGGCTCCTGGCGAGCGTCCTCGCCCTGGCCGCCGCGCTCGCGCTCCTCCACGTCGGCGTGCTGGCGCTGGGCAAGTTCGGCCTGCTTCCCGAGGGCATCCCCGTCCTGTGGCTGGCCGCCATCACCTCGCTCGGAGCCGCGGCCGCCGTCGGCTACCTCGACGCCGGCTGGCTGCTCGCGTGGACCGCGGCCGCAGTCGTCGTCCTGCCGTTCGCGTGGGTGCTCGCGCTCGGCGGCCCGCCCGAGGTCGAGCCCTCGCGACTCGACGTGGCGGTCGTCGCGAGCCGGCTGGCCGTCCCGTACGGCGTCGTCGCCGGCACGACGGCGTACCTCTGCGGCCGGGGCGTTCGACGGCTCGCGCCGGCAGTCGAGGCGAACTGACGACCGACCGCGACCGACTGTGCGAACGCCGCCTGCGACCACGACCGACCCCGCTTCCCGCCAAACCACGACTGCCTGACTGCGCGACCGCCGCGGTGACCGTGCCGAACCGGCAGTCGCCGGCTGCGACCCGTTGTACGTAATTGTAAGTCTATGTAAGTTCCTGTAAGCCACTGCAGTCGGGGGATTTACCCGCGAGATGGGGCGTCCTCGCGCTGCTCACCGGTCCCGCTTCACCGCCTCGTACCGGTCCCGTACCTCCTCGAACAGCGACCGGCCGACGTCGGTCGAGAGCCGGGGCTCGGCGGTGGCGAAGAACTCGTCGAGGTCGTCGAACACCTCGAAGTGCTCGTTGTCGGCCGCGGGTTCGTAACGCCCCTCGCGTTCGTAGTAGAGCGCCTGCAGGCACATGTCCACGAGGTCCATGTCCTTGACGAACCGGGCCTCGGGGCGCTCGCGGGCCTCGTAGGACTCCCAGTCGACCTCGAGGGCGTCGTCGAACGGACCGAGCAGGGCGGCGATGGCCTCGCGCTCCCGCGACGCCTTCTCGGCGGCGGCCACGGGCTGGTCGGCCGGGTCCGCGCGCGTCGGCAGGTCGCCGGTCACGGCCTCCGCGAGGTCGTGCAGGACCGCCAGCCGGAGCGCCCGGTCGGTGTCGACGCCGGCCCGCTCCCCGAACAGAAGACAGAGGTAGGCGACGCCCCAGGAGTGGGCGGCGACCGACTCCGGGTCGTCCACGCCGCGGAGCTGCCAGCCAGTGCGTCGCTCGTCCTTCAGCGCGAGCGCGGCGAGAAGCGCGGCGAGGTCGGTCACGAGTACACCCGTCGAGATGGGACAGGTCCACGTAAACGGTTCGCCGCCGTCGCTGAGACGGGACAGACCCGCAGAGGCGGGAGCAGTCGGTAGAACGGGCAGGGGGTCCCGACCTCACTGGTCGTCCGTGTTCTCGTCGATGTAGGACGTACAGCGCCGGATGAAGTTGTTGAGCTGCCGGGCCGCCTCCGTGTCGAGCGAGACGCCGTAGCCGCGCTTCTCGCCGGAGACGAGCTGGATGACCACCGCGTTGCTGAAGACCCGGACGGTCGCGTGGTACCGGCCGAACGCGCCCACCTCGGCCGGGATCCGCTCCTCCTGGAGTGCGAGCTCGTGGATGATCGGGAGGTCGTCCTGGAGGGTGGGGTCGGCCACCCGCTTCTCGACGATGTCGTCCCGGAGATAGACCACCTCGAACCCGTTCTCGTCGTAGGCGAGGACGCCCCGGAGGTACTCGCCCGCGACGTCCTTCATGAACTCGACAAGTTCGTCCCGCCGAACGGTCATTGCGACCGTCGCTATTCGCCCGAAGCTAATAAATCCAAGAGGAAGCTGTCGGGCGAATGAACAGGATGACGGGGCAGCCGGCGGCCCACGACAATCGCCCGGACCGCGACGGCCGTCACCACCGGGTTCGGTCGGGAGACCTATCTGCGCTATCGGTTCTGCCTGGAAGGAAGGTCGTCCCGCTGTGAGCGGCGGGGTGTGACGGCCACATCTCCGTGACGATGACGGGTTCGTCGCACGGTGACGGAGGGCAGGTTCGTCGCACGGTGACGGAGGGCAGGTTCGTC
>Ga0102959_1000346_pt1 | contig 13491 bp, 18 predicted proteins | sample SalPonF2_B_D2_MG_FD_84520 | JGI IMG/M metagenome (GOLD analysis project Ga0102959, IMG submission 84520) | Salt pond soil microbial communities from South San Francisco under conditions of wetland restoration - Salt Pond MetaG SF2_B_D2_MG ...
CGAATCCGCCGCCACCACCACCGAAGCCGCCGCCAAAACCACCGCGGCCGTGGCCGGAACTGCTCCAGCTACCGGGACCCATGGCAGTGAAAAGTGTGACCAGGAAACCAACGATACCGGCCACGATGGCGGCGCCAAGCAGACCTACCAGAAGCCAGCCGATAAACCCGACGATTCCGCCGGTAACCAGGGCGCCCGGTAGCGTGCCAAGCGAGCGCTTGAACGACCCGCCGAGCACCATCGATACGATAAGAATGACCGGGAGCAAGCTGAAAACACTGAAACCGCCTGTGGTTGCCTGCGGCGGCTGCGGGCGCGGTAGCGGTTCACCCCTGACAACCGTGGCAATTGCATCGACGCCGGCCTCGATACCGCCGGGGTAATCGCCGCTCAGGAATTTCGGCGCGACGATGTCCTCGATAATGCGTTTTGCGCGGGCGTCCGGAAGTGCCCCCTCGAGACCGTAGCCAACTTCGATACGCATGCGGCGATCGTTCATTGCCACCAGGAATAACACGCCGTCGTCGATTTTCTCGCGCCCGAGTTGCCACGCCTCGACGACGCGCAGCGCATAAGCCTCGATGGGTTCGGCCCCGGTCGTGGGGACGATGAGCACGGCCACCTGGCTGCCTGTTTGCGTCTCGAGCGACTTGAGTTTTAGCTCCAGCGCCGATCGTGCCTGTCCGCTCAGCGTGCCGGTGAGATCGGTGACACGTTCGCGCAGCGCAGGGATTTCCTGCAATGCCTGCGCGGACGCGACCGCCGCGCCCAGCAACCCGCCGAGCGCAACGATTACCGCGACTATCCGCGAGACAGCCGCCATTGTGAGCTCAGTCGTCCTGGCCGAATGAGACCTCGGGCGGCTTCGCGATTTCGGCCTCGTTCTCGACGCTGAAATTGGGTTTCACGTCAAAGCCGAATATCATCGCGGTCAGGTTCGTCGGGAACGAGCGGACGATGGTGTTGTACTCCTGAACCGAATCGATGTAGCGCTTGCGGGCTACGGTAATCCGGTTTTCTGTGCCTTCGAGCTGGGCCTGGAGATCGCGGAAATTGGCATCCGATTTCAATTCCGGATAGCGCTCTACCGTTACCAGCAGTCGTGACAATGCGCCCGATAACTCGCCTTGCGCGGCCTGGAACTTGGCGAAGGCCGCGGGATCGTCGACCATCTCCGGCGTCGCCTGGATCGAACTGACCTTGGAGCGTGCTTCGGTCACTCCTACGAGTACGTCGCGCTCCTGCTGCGCGAATCCTTCGACCGTTTTGACCAGGTTGGGAATCAGGTCGGCGCGGCGCTGGTACTGGTTGAGAACTTCCGACCAGGCTGCCTTGATTTGTTCATCGCCCGCATTCATCGCGTTGTAGCCGCAACCGCTCAGCGACAGCGTGATGAACAGCAGCACGGGTAGTCTCAGAGTTTTTCGCATTATTGTGACCTCCGGTTTGTCGATTCCCGTTGCTGCCGGGCATAAATATTTGTCGCAACGAGCTTGTCCTCGTTGGAAAAATAGCACACCTCCGGACCGGTTTCCGCGTGCCTCAATTAACGGGTGACCCATCGCATTTCGCGGTGGAGTGCCGTGGACGTGAGAAGCCACGAGAATTTCCCCGGTCTCGTTGTCAGATTCGGCGAGCCCGGACTGGCTTGTCTAGTGCAGGCCAGTCGGCCGTTCTCAATTGCCGTTGATCAGCATGTGCACCCAGATGCTGGCGGCATAGCCGAGAGCGATCGCCGGGGTCCATTTGAGGTGACGAAAAAAGGTGTACATGCCGCGCGCCTGTCCCATCAGCGCCACACCGGCAGCAGAACCGATGGATAGCATGCTGCCGCCTACTCCGGCAGTCAGCGTGACCAGCAGCCACTGGGTTGTGTCCATCGTCGGTTGCATCTGCAACACGGCTACCATGACCGGGATGTTGTCGATCACGGCGGATATGACGCCAACCATAACGTTCGCGGTAGTGGCACCGAGTTCGGTGTAGAGAAAGGCGGAAAGAATGTCGAGATAGCCGATAAACCCGAGCCCGCCGACACTCATGATTACGCCAAAAAAGAATAACAAGGTATCCCATTCGGCGCGTGCGACCTCACGGAAGGAATCGAACGCCTGGACATCGCCGGTTTCGCCATAGGCCAAAGAATCGCTCGCTAACGGAACATGCGTCTTGCGCAGGTAGTAGCCAAAGAACTTCAGATATGCCAGGCCGGTTGTCATGCCGAGAAACGCGGGCAGTCCAAGAAAATTGTGAAATGAAACCGCGGTTGCGATTGTGCAAGCAAACAGAAACATGATCGCGACCGAACCGCGTTTCATCGCCACGACCGCTTCGCCGCTCGCCGGGCGTCCCTGCGGTATGGCGAACGACATGATCGTTGCGGGGATCAGATAGTTGACCACAGATGGTATAAGCAGCTTGAAAAAAACGTGAAAATCCAAGATACCCTTTTGCCACACCATCAAAGTCGTGATATCGCCAAACGGGCTGAATGCACCTCCGGCATTAGCCGCTACGACGATGTTGATACAGGCGATGCTAACGAAGCGGACATTGCCCCGCCCGACGGCAAGGATCACCGCACTCATCACGAGCGCGGTAGTCATATTGTCGATGATAGGAGATAAAAAGAAACTGATGATACCGGTAACCCAGAACAGCCGGCGGTAGCTGAATCCGTGGTGTACCAGCCATGAACGCAGAGCATCGAAGATACGGCGCTCGGTCATCGCGTTGACGTATGTCATCGCTGTCAACAGGAACAGGAACAATTCGGCGAATTCGATCAGAAAATGCTCTACTGCTTCTTCCGCGGCGTGGCCCAGCCCGGAGCCGGCGTATTGAATACCGATGATTGTCCAGATAATTCCGGACGCGAGGATCATCGGTTTTGATTTTCGCAGGCTGGTGAATTCCTCGGTTACCACCAGCGCATAACCGAGCACGAATATGATCACGGCCGCGAAACCGGCCCAGTGTGCGGTCAGGTCCACATTGATGTCTTCTGTATGCCCCCCCGGGCGCCATCTGCCTATAGTGACGCAATCGAGCCGGTCACTCCAGCGGCGGATCGGTGCGGGCAGGGATTGCCGTTGCAGGGTCGCCTCGCGGCTGCATGGTTTTGGCCGGGCAGGGTCATTAGCGCCTGGGCCGCGAAACGAGGGTTACTGCAGAAGCTTGTCGAGACGTTCTTCTATTTTTTCGTGCAGGTCGTAAAGGAAGTCGCTGCGTTGCGAAGAACCGCACTGGGCAAAAGACCGGTAGTTGTTCGGCCCGGCCTTTAGCCGGAACAATTGCGCTTCCTGCAGCCCCTTCAGGTCATGACGCTTTAAATTGATTTTTTTCAGCATCACCGGGATCACGGGTTTGTCACCGCTGCCGACGAACGTGGGCAGTTCGTGCGTCAGAATGTAGGGCGACGCGAGCATGGCCGGCGATACCAGTAGCAGACCGAGAGTACAGGACTCCAGTGCGTGGCGGATCTCTTGCGGCCAGCTCTCGCCGGGCAGAATGTCGACATCCTGCCAAAACCTGAAGTGATAGGTTTTCGAGGGGGCGAGCATCTCTTTCAGGCCGCGCAGGAACGGTTCCACGTACTCGTCATCCTCGCGTGCGTAGGACACGAAAAACCTGATTTCCTTGCGAGTTTCGGAACCCATTACTTTCTCTCGATTGTCGCGGCCTGCGAGCAGGGCGCCTGATGCCCGCCAGCGCGGATCGACAAACCGTGTCGATTCCTGCGTTGCCGAACGGCAAGACCCCATTTTCTGCTGCGCCGGTGCCTGCGCGCAATGTTCTCCCGCGCCAGGCGCGCATTGGGCGGAGCTTTCCCGGCGGTCGCTGGCCCGAGACCGAAAACGGCAGCATCGGGTCACCGGGTCTTTGCCGGGCCTGCACGGGGAGTGCTCCGGATGTATTGAAATCGCTCAGAATCGGTTATTGCCGGGTGCTTCCAGATTGTTGATCTTCGTTCGGCCCAGGATCTTCAGCAGCAAATTGCGGAAGAATCTCAAAACCGGATACAGGAGCGCGGCGCCGCCAGCGGAACTGAACATGCGGTAGTTGAGGCGATTAAAAAATCCCGAGCGGCTGCTTATCAGCGCGAGCGCATGGATTGCGTCGGCGCCATAGTAGAGTCGTCCGCCCATCTTGAGCACCATCCCCTGGTCGATATCGAGACCGTGTGCGGTGATTTCATCCATTACTTCGCTACGCTCCCGCGCATTGACGATTCTGAGGTCGCCGACCGTGTCGCGGATCCGGACCAGGCGGCAATACGCATCGCAGGCGGGACACTGCTTGTCGTAGACCAGAAGGACTTCGGGTCGATTGGCGGCGGGTTGCGGATTGTCGCGACTCACGTCTTCGCTCAGGCCTTTTTTACGATTTGCGCTTCGATCGTGTTCTCGGCGGCATCGTTTGCGGTCCATTCGTGCGCGCATTCGGGACAGGCGAAGAGGCCACGACCCTGGTAGCAAAAAGTCGAGCCGCATCGTGGGCAGACGGGTACGTCGTTCATAGGCGAAACCGGGACGATGGCGTCGATCCGCGCAGTATCGCACGCAGTCGATGTCTGGCGGGCCGCGTGGTGAACAGAACAACATAAAGCCCGCGGTGTGAGTCGGTTCAAATCAACCCGACACTTAGCGAGTGCAGCATTTCAGCGCCGGACTCCGTGAAAGTCCATGCAAATACCGCGCAGTTCAGCAGGACGGTGAACCAAAAAATTGAACGAAACGTTTGTTTGCTCGACTTGTGACGCAGCTTTCGCTGAGCAACGAGTGCGCCGGGCCAGCCGCCGGCAAGCGCCAAAAGATGAAGGGTTTTTTCCGGTGTGCGCCATCCGCCCTGCCGGGCGGCCGATTTGTCGACGGCGTAGACAATGAATGTGACCGCACTCAGGCCGAGGTACCCGAGGAGGACCCATATCGGCGTGTGCGCCACGAAAACCGTTAGCGCAACAAACCCCAGAAACAACGCTGGGACAGGTAGGGATCCCTTGCCGGAGCGTCGCCTTTTGGCTGGTCGCGGGCGATCGCCTGCCAGCGTAGCATTGGCAGCGCAGGGTCTGCCCTGACGATCGGTCGAGATCGCATAGGTGACGATCTGGCCTACCGTGGGGCGTCGTGTGCGGTTTGCGAACGCGTTGATGTGGACAAAGACGCGCTTGCCGCCGCTCAGCGGAGTCGCGAAACCGAAGCCGCGGTCATCGTTCCACGATGTGATCTTGCCTTTTGTACGCACTGGGCTCGAGGTCTCCGGTTGACGTTGTGCAGACGATAAACATTTTCGTCCTGTCTGTGCCACCGTTCCGTTGGCGAATATGCACTCGGCCGAAGCCGCGAATGCCCTGCGAGCGGCGCTGACGGTTCGATTCCTCGCAAGCCGGCTATTGTGCTTGATGGCGGAAGACGCGTTTGCGTTGATTCGTGGTCGCTGCGGGGGATGCGTTTTACGCCATCGCAAGGCGCCGGGAAAACCGTCCGGGCGTTACGGTTTGTCCGCGGTGACTTCGACGACCTGGTGTGAAACCTGCTTCTTTCCGCCATCCAGCCACTGCGTTCCGACCTCCGAGAAGCCGAAGCTCCGGTGAAATTCTCGCGAGACAGCATTGAGCGGAACGCGGTTGTACTCGCAGGTAATCCTGGGAACGCCGGCGTCGCGGGCAAAATCGAACAGGTCACGATAGAGCGCGGATCCGAGCCCCGCACCACGATAGCTTTCATCGACGACGATCCGGTCGATGTAGAGAAAATGCGGATAGCGTTCGACAAACCAGCGATAGTTCACGCTGTCATAATCGGCGTTTTGGTCGAATACCAGTAAAAAACCGGCGACGTTTTCGCCAACGCAGGTAACGCGGTGATAGGCACTCTCGCGGTCGAGCCTGGCGAGCCGTGCCCGATCCATCACGCTGGTCAGGTGCGACGACCCGGCATTCAGGTCGATGATGCGTTCGAAGTCGGTTTCGTTTGCGTCGCGAATCATGGCTTGCGATCGCGGCCGGGTAGTTGCGGTCGCCGATACGCGGTCGCCTCCATAATTCGTTTCATGTTGGCCAGCGCCACGGCTGGGCAATATATTGGTACAGGGCTTGTGGCGAACAGCCGATATCGATGGAGTGGCGGATCGTTTCCATGTGTTGGCCCGGCCAGGCGCAGCCTGAAGCTGCCGCAGCGGTTTTATCCGGCGTCCTTCCGGGCCGAAGCCAGCAGCGCCGCCATTTTCTGATGAATCAGATTGATCGCTTGCAACGGGCGAATCATTACCTTGAATTCGACGATCCGCCCAGCCTCGTTCCACTTCAGCATGTCAACGCCGTTTACCGCGATGCCGTCGATTTCGACCTCGAACTCGAGTACCGCACCGTTATCGTCGTGGATCTCGCGAACGTAACGAAACGAATCGTCAAAGAACACGTGGAACGCGGTGCCGAGATATAGGGCCGTGATTGTTTTTCCGCGCTGTGGCGTGTGGACGACCGGCGAGTAGAAAACCACATCGTCGTCCAACAAGGTATCGAGGCCGGCCGGGTTGCGGGTCCGCACCAGTTCGTGCCAGGTGGCAAGTGCATTGGGTGGCATCGACAGAGCTCCAGACGAGGGTTTCGTGCCTACAGGCTTTGGACAAAATCGCGGATACCGTTCAACAGCATCTGCGTGGCCATTATTACGAGGATCATTCCCATAAGTCTTTCCAGCGCGCGCGATCCGCGGGTACCGAGCACTTTCATCAGGATCGGCGATGAGATCAGCAGTACCGTCGTGCCAAGCCATGCGAGAAACAGGGCGAGGCTCCAGTCGAGAATTTGTCCCGGCTGACTGGAACTCAACAGCAGCAGCATCGCGATGGTGGAGGGGCCCGCAATCAACGGGATCGCAAGCGGCACCAGGAATGGATCCTCGGCGCCGTCAATGTCCTCAATCGCCACCGGTTTCGGGAAGATCATCCGCAGTGAGATGATGAAAAGCAGCAAACCGCCGGCGATGCTCAGCGACGACTGACTCAGACCGAGGAACCCGAGGATCGAGTTGCCCGCAAACAGGAATCCGAGCAGGATTACCAGCGCGAGGCACAGTTCGCGCGCCACGATCCGGGTGCGGCGGGTGTTATCGCAGCCGGCCAGCACGGCGTTGAAGATCGGGATGTTGCCGAGTGGATCCATGACGAAGAACAACGTCACCGACACCGACGCAATTTCCGCCCAGTTCATTCCGCTTCTCCTGTGTCCCCGGACTGCAATGCCTGCAGCATCTCGCGTGAGCCCGCCAGCATGTCTTCGGCAGCCACGGCGAGTCCGCCAGCGCCGACGATGCGCTCGGTCATGAACGCGCCGCGTCGCCGCTGCCAGAGGATGGCGGCGACCCGGCCAATAAAACGGTAGTAATTATGCTGCTTCGATGCCGTCATGTTCCCCAGGCCTTGTTATGGTTTTCCCGGCGCATCGCAGCCGCCTGGTATTCGGACCGGCCTTGCTCGAACTCGATCGCGGGCTGAGATACGGCCGCCCGATCGTTGTCATTCGTCGTAGGCGATTACGCGAAAACGCGCTTGTCTGTGCAGTTGGCGCCGCCGATCCGGTTCGGTGCACAGCCGGAGGCATCGCTGCGGACAGCAACCACGGCATCGCCGCCCTGCGCGGTGGCCAGTTCTGCCACGTCGGCCATTCTCCGATTGCGTGCAAATACGCTGCTGTGGCCATAATCCTCGATACGGCCGATCTCGCGGAACTTGCGATCGGGCCCGCCGTCTCGCCACACGTCCATGCCGTCGACCTCGCTGCGCTGGCCCACCGTCAGGGCGACGGGGTTGGCCGCCTGCATTGCGGAATTCGAGGGCTGGAACAGCGTGCTGCTCGGCGCGCAAGCGGCGACCGCGAAACAAAAAACCAGCAATGCAGCAATCAGGAAACGGTTCATCGTGATACCGGGAAAATTGTAGTTGGTGGAATGTGTGCAAGTATCTGGCGCGCGCGGTGCCAATACAACCCCGCCGCGCTGCCTCGATGCGTCGGCTCAGAGATCGAGGCGGGTCCCTTCGATCGCGACATTGAATCCCTTGGAGGTCACGAGACGGTGTTGCGAGCTGTTTTTATCGAGCAGAGGATTGGTGTGGTTGAAGTGGATAAACCAGACCCGGCTGCGCTCCGCGGCGGAGAGGCTTTGCAGAGCCGCCATGCTTTCGGTCACAAGCGGGTGCCTTACCTTCGACATGTCGCGTCCGGGTAATTCGCCATCGGCGAAGAAGGTCGCATCGATCAACGCATAATCTACCGACCGCACCAGCGCCGCGAGGTCGGTGTCCCAGGCAGACCATTTGTCGATATCGGGGATGAACACCGCGGTTCTGGCCGGACCCGCGATGCGGAATCCGACCGTCTCGGAGTACTCGTCGCGGTGCGGGACCCGGAACGGCGTGACATTGACCAGGCCGAGTTTCACCGACGAGCCCTCTTGCAGCGGTCGCAGCACGATGTTTTCGTACTCCACGAGCTGGCTCCATGGTCCGTTAGTGCGCAGATACCCGGTCATTCGCGGCATCGCGTAGACCGGCATGCCCGCGGCGCCCATCGCCTCGTGACCGAGGAACATCAGGCCGGCGTAATGACCGATGTGAGCATGGGTCAGGAATATTCCGCCAAGGCGGAACCGATCGGACGGCGCTTCGCGCTCGAGATCGTAAAGTTGCGCCGGAAAATCCGGCGTCGCCTCGAACAGGAACTTCTCGCCTGCGGAAGGATCGATCAGCGCGAGCGATACAGCACCGCGACGCAGCCGCGGATCGCGCCAGCCCGGTATGCAATGGGGTTCGTAACAACCGCTTTGCGGGTACCCGGCATCCTGGGCGACGCCGAGTACGAAAAGATAGGGTACGCTGGTGTCGGCCCGGGCCGCGAAACCTATCGCTGCGCCTAGCAGCAAAGCAAACAGCTGAACCCATCGCGCCGTCATGCCGATTCTCCGGGTCACCGCAAGCGCTGTGCGAAGCGGGTGCGCGGTATTCGCCGCGACGCCGCGGTATGGAGAAGCCATTCCAGCCTAGCCCGGTCCGAACACGTCGTTGGTGAGCGCGGTATCGAAGTATTCCCTGACCGCTGCGATCTGGCCGTTGCGTATCCGCATAACCTGGCAATAGGAATTGTTATAGGGTCGGCCGTCAAGCGTTTCGGCACGACCTCGGGTCAGCGCCACGACCATATCGCCCTCTGCGACAAGGCTCTCCAGCGTTGACGCGATGCCTTCCTTCAGCAGTCCGAACAACGGCCCGAGCAATTGCTCGACGACCGCCTGCTTGCCGGCGTACGTACCCGAGAACCGGGTCGTGCCGATATTGGTCCACGTCACATCGTCGGCGAGCAGCGCCAGGCAGCTATCCATGTCGCCACGCTCGCCGGCGGCATAGAAATCCAGGACTACCTGTTTGTTTTCGGCGATACCTGTCTGCTGGTCCATTGGTCTCATTCCCTGCGGGCTGGCAACGATCCGGCGTTGCGGATGTCGCGTGCTCAGCCTGCGATTCTCGCTACTGCATCGATTTCCACCAGCGCACCGACCGGCAGCCGCGAGACTTCGACGCAGGAACGCGACGGGTGCGAAGCCGTGAAAAAGCGCGCGTACACTTCGTTCACCGCGGCGAAATCATCCATGCTGGTAAGGTAAACGGTGCAGCGAACGACCTGGTCGAGGCCCGATCCCGCAGTCTCAAGCACCGTGCGCAGGTTTTTGAGGGTCTGTTCTGCCTGCGTGGCGGCGTCGGTGCCAACCAGCGTGGCCGTAGCGGGATCGAGCGCAACCTGTCCGCTGGTCCAGACCCAGCCATCCAGCACAACCGCCTGCGAATACGGTCCGACCGGGTTCGGCGCCTTGTCTGTCTTGACGATAGTCTTGCTCATTGCGGTCTCCGGATGCTCGTTGCTGTTTGTTGGGCTGCGATTACGCGTCGACGATCATTTCGAATCCGCCGAAGATCATGCGCTTGCCATCGAACGGCATCGGGTTTACGTCCGGCTGTAGCCGAGGGTCTGTCATGGCTTTTTCCATCCCGGCGTTGCGCGCTTCGCGCGACGGCCACAAGATCCACGAGAACACAACGGTTTCGTCATCCCGGCATTTTACTGCCATCGGGAATGATGTGACCTCGCCCGGCGGCACATCGTCGCCCCAGCATTCGACCAGTTTCAGGGCGCCATGCTCCTTGAATACCACCGCGGCATCTTCGGCATGTTTCTTGTAGGCTGCTTTGTTTGCCGTCGGCACTGCGGCTACGAATCCGTCGATATAAGGCATGGTCACCTCCTGAGGCGTTGATGGTCGTGGGATGCCGTAGCGGCGATCCCAACGACAACTAGGCGTCTACTTCGATCCGCTCGCTCACGCCGTCCTTGATTATGGGCACATGGAATCGCGATGTCTCGATACCGTGCTTGCCGTTACCCGTCCCGGCGCCGGGAGACCGCACGGAGAGTCGCCGGTTCATGCTGCGGTGGCTCCGGATCCGGCCGCCTCGGGTTGACCGAGCCGCCACGCGTGACCCGTCATCGGCTCACGGGTACGGTCAGGACCGGGGCGCTGGACGGATTCTGGCTGTCCGAAATCGCGGAGTACCACAACCCGGTGAGAACTCGAAAAAAATGTTTGGTCGATTTGTCGCGCTCATCGACAAAAAACCAACCGCCGCCAAACGGCACGGCGACGTAAGCACGGTCGGGGCGATCCTGGCTCCAGTTAATTTTGAGTTTTTCGCCGACATAGCTGGGCGCGGGATAGTTCGCGGCAACGCCTTCTGCCAGGTCGGCCGGCGGCACCTCGACGGCACTCGCGAGAATCTCTACGAGGTCGTATACCGACCTTGTCATGATTCCGATCCCCCCAAAGGCACGGGCATCGGGAGCCATCACCAGCGGTATCGTAAGAGCGCCGTCCCCGGTGTGATTCGATGCGATTCCGAGGAGTTCCAGAAACTCCTTTGCAAGCGCTGCGCTTCTTTCGTTGCTACGGTCGATGACTATCACGAACCGGTCGTCATGCTCATGATCGATCGCGAAATGCATGTCCCGGTGGCGCTCCAGTTCCGACGCCAGTTCGACGAATCGTTCGAAACGCGGGTCGCGGCGATTGAACGAATAGTCCTGGTTTTTGATCGTGTTCACCTTGGCGATGAACATTGTGTAGATCGAGCTCGGGTCACGGGCGGATCCGGTTAGCAGGACCAGAGCCTCGATTGTCACCGGAGAAAGCAATTTCCGCAGGTACTGCGCGCCGTTGACCGGTACGTAGGAGATCGTAGGGTTCTCCTCGTATGTGGCGCCAGCCGAGAAAGGCACCAGGTTGCCATCGTAGTTGTCAGAATCGCCCACCCCGATCTCTATCCCCGCATCGGCGCGGACCCGGATGTTCGCGGTGACGCTCGCAACCGCCATTAATTCGGCGCGCTCGGCGTACCGTTCCTTGACCACTGCCAGCAGCATTTGCTGGTTGTCGGTTGCCAGGATTGCCTCGTTGTACGCCAGCCTTCCGTTCTGAATCGCGGCGGGTCCGGTATGTCCGCAGCCCGCAGTCACCAGCAGCGTCAGCACTGTGGCCGCAATGCTGGCGCTGCGACCGCAGGGAGGTTTCGGGCTTGCACTGGAGTATGGGTGAATTTTTTGAGTCAACATCGCCACCGCACGGGTTGGCCATCGACCCCGCAGTCGAATAACCGCGGCGGGCGTCGTGGTGTCTGGTTCTGCGCCGAAGAGGTCACTTGTGAAAGCCGCTGTACCTGGCCGGTAATCACGGTATCGCGTTTTTCAGTCTCCGCCGCGACAAAAACATTCGCATTTCTACGGCTAGACTAGCAGAGCTCTGCTTGCCTGCACGTTTTTGATTCGGATATTGCGCCTGTTTGCCGGCGGCCGAATCATCGGTCTCCAGGCAATCGTGGTCCGTTGACACCCGGATTGGGCGGTTTGAGGAATTGCGGCCCGGCTGTCGAGGCCGGCGTCAGGTGGCGGAGACTTCGCTGGCTGGTGATTGCGCTGCAAAGAGCGGCTGATTGCGGGTGGCCCGAGCCACCGCCAGTCTTCGTGCCGGGATAGCCGCGAGCCGCCATCGCGAAATCCGACTATGCTTGGTATTGATGAGCAACGATCGCAAATCCGATCTTTCCGACTTCCCTGCCGCGCTTTCGCGCCTGGCCAGACGGCTGGATCCGGCGGCGGGTATCGCCGATCTTCCGCTGCCCGCTTCGGCCGGGCGGCGTCTTCGCGAGGTTGCCGCAAATCTCCGCGGCCAGGGGTCCGTGGCCCGGGACTCCAAGTCCGGCGCGACGGCATCGCGCCAGGCGGGGTCCGCGGTGTTGCTGTCGGGCCCGCCGGGGTCCGGTCGGGCTGCCGCTGCAGCAGCGTTTGCCAACGACCTCGGTCTGCCCCTCTACCGGGTCGAGGCGGACCGCGTCACGGGCAAGTACATCGGCGAAACGGAAAAGAACCTCGAGGCAGTTTTCGACGCCGCCGAAAAAGAGGGCGCAGTGTTGCTGTTCGACGAAGCGGATGCGTTGTTCGGTAAACGCACGGGCGTCAAAGACAGCCATGACCGTTACGCCAACCTGGAGACCGGATACCTGCTACAGCGGATCGAATCGCATCCCGGGCTCGTGATTCTGACCAGCAATCGGAAAGAATCAATAGACGAGGCGCTCGGACGCAGGCTCGCTGCCGTAGTCGACTTCGGCGAAAGCGAGGACTAGTCCGGCCTCGTCCGGGTTCCGCGCCGTGTTATTCGCGCGGTCGAATCAGCGCCGGCCGCCGCCAGGGCGGGCCGATCTCCTGGCTGGCGCTGGTTGCATGCCGGTAATCGGAGAGTGCTCGCGCAGGTGCATTCGAGCTGGCAGATTTTTTACTCGAGCCTGACTCCCAACGAAAACCCTGTTACGGTCGCGGCGCGGACCGGGCGGTAGTTGCATGACATCGGTAACGGAATGGACAATACGGCCGGGCCGGCCTTCTCATACCTACAGGACCTCTCCGATGATCATCCGCGAGGACGACCTGACCGATCACCGGATCGTCGCGCTGCTTGGCGAGCATCTCGAGCACATGCACTCCATTACACCGCCGGAAAGCGTACACGCGCTCGACGTCGATGGACTGCGTGACGCGGATGTCACGTTCTGGTCGGCATGGGATGACGATGTACTGCTCGGTTGCGGCGCATTGAAGGAACTGGACCCGTTGCGCGGCGAGATCAAGTCGATGCGCACGGTCATACGTTGGCGCGGGCGCGGCGTCGGGTCCGCGATCCTCGACAAAATCCTCACCGAGGCGCGGCAACGCGGCTACCGCCGGCTGTATCTCGAGACCGGGTCGATGATCGAGTTTGCCGCGGCGCGCGCGTTGTATGAGCGCTACGGATTCAGCTATCGTGAGCCCTTCGGCGATTACGTCGAAGACCCGAACAGCGTGTTCATGACGAAGGCGCTGTGATGATGGCGCGTGGCCGGACCTGGCTTGCA
>Ga0102959_1000347_pt1 | contig 13477 bp, 9 predicted proteins | sample SalPonF2_B_D2_MG_FD_84520 | JGI IMG/M metagenome (GOLD analysis project Ga0102959, IMG submission 84520) | Salt pond soil microbial communities from South San Francisco under conditions of wetland restoration - Salt Pond MetaG SF2_B_D2_MG ...
GCTTCTCCCTTCTCAGACTCAACCCAACTGAGGAACAGCCGCTTGACTTCGTCCGGGTTCTCCTGCAGCGCGGCGCTGATGCGTTCGCGCAGGGCATCGGCGTCGGCCAGGCCGCCCTCCATGCCGGGCAGCAGGCGGGTCGAGGCGCCGCCTTGCAGCGCGGCGGTTGCGCCCTCCGCGCCGGCCAGGGCGGGCATCTCGGCGCCGGCCGTGGCCTTGGCGGCCTTGGGCTTCGGCCCGCGGAACATCCGCAGGGCGATCAGCGCGCCGACCACCAGCACGCCCAGCGAAGACCGCCGGGCCATGTCCAGCAGAAAGTCCTGGCTCATCCAGCCGCCCTCGGGCAGGTCCGTCAGTTCCGTGCTCGTGACGGTGCGGGCCATCGGGGCGTTCTTGACGGTGAGCGTGTCCTTGTCCGTCAGGCCCAGGCAGCTCTTGACCAGGTCCTCCACGTCCTGAACCGTCGGCATGCCCGCGGCCGCGACGGCCTGCTTCGGGCCGGCGCCCTCGGCCGGCGCTTCGCTCTCCTCCGCCCGAAGGTCCACGCAGACGGCCACCGAGAGAGACTCGATCGTTCCCGGATGGATGACCTGCGTTTCGCGCGTTTCCGGCCATTCGTATTCGGTGGTGATCTCTTCCGTCTTGTCGGTGCTGGAGGGCGCGGCGCCGGCGCCGGTGGCGCCGCCGATGCTGGAGGTGGAGCGGATCTTCTCGCTGCGGGCGGCTCGCTCCTCGGTCTTGAGGATCTTGGTGACGCGCTCCGTCTGGTCCATGTTCAGCTTCGCGGAGACCTCCACCGAGGCCCGGCCGGGGCCCAACAGGCTGCTGAGCATCCGCGTGGCCTTCTCCGTGAGGTACTGCTCGGTGCCGGCCTTCGCGTCCAGGGCGTTGCCGGCCTGCTTGGCCAGCTCGTCGGTCCCGTCGCCGGACAGCAGGTTGCCGGAGCTGTCAATCACGCCGATGTTCCTCGTCGGCACGCCGCCGCCCTTGCTGACCAGCACGGTGATGGCCGCCACGTTGGAGCGGCTCAGCCGCATGCCCGGCTTGAGCCGGACGACGACCGTGGCGGACACGTCGTCGCTGCTCCGCGTGAGCACCTGCTGCTTGGGCTGCACCAGGTGCACCTTGGCGCGGGCCACGCCGTCGATCAGCTCGATGCTCTTGGCCAGCTCGCCTTCGACGGCCCGCTTGAACTTGATGTTCTGCATGAACGGGCTGTCGCCGATGGCGCCGTCGTCCAGCACGCCGTAGCCCACGTTGCCGCCGGAGGGCAGCCCCGCCGCGGCCATCGTCAGCCGCAACGAGTGCACCTGTTCGGTCGGGACGTACACGGCCGTTCCGCCGGCGCGGAGCTCGTAGGCTACGTTCGCTTCGCGCGCCTTCTCGACGATGCGGGCGGCTTCTTCCGCCTCCAGGCCGCTGTAGAGCAGCGCCATGTCCGGCTGGCGGGCCCAGTTGACCAGCAGCACCGCCGCGCCCACGCACGCCAGGGCCGTCGCCACCAGCACCACGCGATGCACAAGGCTGGCCCGCTGCCAGATCTCACCCAGATTTCTCATTGCCTGCGCCACGAGGGGTCACCTCTTCGGTCCGGTGGAGCGACCGTCAGATCTGCATGTTCATGGTCTGCTTGTACGCGTCGATCACCTTGTTGCGGACGCCCATGAGCAGCTTGAAGCTCAGGTCCGCCTTCGCCACGGCGGAGACCACCGGCAGCACGTCGTCATTTTTGCCGGTCAGCAGGTCCTGGATCGCCTCGTTGGACGCATTCTGGGCCTGCTCGGTGTTCTCGACGAACTTCCGGATCACCTGCCCGAACGAGGCGTCCTGCCCCGGCGTCTTCTTCGCGGGGATCTGAAGGCCCGCCGCCTGCGTCATCGGCGGCCGCATTCCGGAAATCGGGTTAATGCCTGCCATCACCAACTCCTTGCCTGTGCATTACTTCAGCAGTTCCAATGTCGTGTCGCTCAGTTCGCTGAAACGTCGCATGACCGCCGCGTTGGCCTGGTAGGCCCGGCTGGCCTCGACGAGGTTGATCATCTCCACCGGAAGCTGGACGTTCGGCATCTGCACGTAGCCGTTGGCGTCGGCGTCCGGGTGGCCCGGCTCGTAAAGCTTGGGAAACTCGGTGGCCATGTCTTCCACCGTCTCGCCGATCTGCACGCCGGCGACCTGCCCCGGATTCGTGCTCAACACGAGGTCCTTGCGGCGGTACGGGTCGCCGTTGGGCGTGCGGGTCGTGCTGGAATTGGCGATGTTGCTCGAAATCACGTTCATCCGGGCGGAATTCGCCCGCAGACCGGACACCGCGATATCGATTGGGCTGCCGACTCTTGGGATGCTCATGGTTCACCTCGTCTCCCGCGATCAGCGGGTATCCATCGCCTGATGCATCATCTGGTATTTCTTGGCCATCACGCGGAGCAGCGTTTTGTAGCGGCCGACGTTCTTGAGCATCTGGCCGACTTCGTACTCCACGTCCACGTCGTTGCCCTTGCCGTTGACGGGCGTTTCCATCGGCTGGAAGACCTCCGGCTCGATGTCCCGCGGGTCCGTGCCGCCGGAGGCCAGGGCCTGCTCCAGCAGGCTCTCGAAGCGCACGTCCTGGCGGCGGTAGCCGGGCGTGCCGAGATTGGCCATGTTGTTGGCGATGGCCTTCTGCCGCAGGTTCGCCGCGTGCAGGGCCGCTTCCACGTGGGCGGTGACGCTGTCCGGTTTCATGTTCGATCCTCCCCGGCCGTCTGGAGAGCGCCCTCTTTGCGGTACTTGCGGAGCTTCTCTCGCAGGGTCCGGTCCGTGATGCCCAGCAGGCCGGCGGCTTTGGCCTGGTGGCTTTCCGTGCGGCGCAGCGCCTCGAAGATCGCCTGCCGCTCCAGTTCCTGCAGCTTGAGCGAGGCGCCTTCGACGGCCGGGCCGCGGTCGTCGCCCGGGCGGAGCAGCTCCCGCATGGCCGGGGCGTCCACCAGCGCCAGCGTCGGTCCCTCGCCCAGGATCAGCGCCGTGCGGACCACGTTGCGGAGCTGCCGCACGTTGCCCGGCCAGCCGTAGCCGCGGAACACGTCCATCATGCTTTCGTCCAGCCTCTCGATGCGGCGGCGCGTCTCCGCGGCGTACTGGTTGACGAAGTGCCACACCAGCGCCGGAAGGTCTTCCACGCGCTGCCGCAGGGCCGGAACGTGCAGGCACATGCCGCCGATGCGGTAGTACAGGTCCTGCCGGAAGCGCCCCCGCCGCACTTCGCCGGCCAGGTCTCGGTTGGTGGTGGAGATCACCCGCACGTTCACGCGGATGTTCTCGCTGCCGCCGACGCGCTCGAAGTCCTGCTGCTCCAGCACCCGCAGCAGTTCAGCCTGGAGGCGAGGGCCGGTTTCGGAAATCTCATCCAGCAGCAGCGTGCCGCCGTGGGCCCGCTCGAAGCGGCCCTTGCGCTGCTGCACCGCGCCGGTGAAGGCCCCGCGCTCGTGGCCGAACAATTCGCTCTCCAGCAAAGACTCGCTCAGCGCCGCGCAGTTCACCCGCACGTACGGTCCTTCACCGCGGTTGCTGTGCTCGTGCACGAAGCGGCTGATAAGCTCCTTGCCCACGCCGCTTTCCCCGGTGATCAGCACCGGCGCGGAGGTGGGGGCCACCTTGCGGGCCATCTCCAGAACGTCTCGCAGCGAACGGCTGCCGCCGGCGATGGCGTGGCGGCGCGGGTCGTCGCACGCGGCGGCCAGGGGCACCTTGTGGCGGGGAAGAATCGCCGCCAGACGAGAAGTGAAGTCCGGCTCGCTCAGCGGCTTGGCCAGATAGTCGTCGCAGCCGGCCCGCAGCGCCGTGACGGCCCGGGCGGAGCCTTCCGGCCCGGTCATCAGCACAGGCATCTCCGGGGCATCCGTCCGCACGGTCCGCAGGAACGAGTTTATATCGCCATGAAGGCTGTCGGCGTCGGCCAGCAGCAGGTCCCAGCGGTCCTCCTGCAGTTTGCGGGCGGAGGAGGCGGCGTCCTGGCACAGCGAGCCGCGCACGCCCAGCGCCGCCAGAACGGACAACGCCGTGCGGGCCGTCTCCGCCTCGGTCGTAAAGACCAGCACCTTCTGGAATACCTGCTCAGTCATTCTTTGACACCTGCGTCTGCTGCGTGGTGGCGGCCGGCGCTTCCGGAATGCCCAAAGACCGTTCCGCCTGCCGCACCGATTGCTCCGGTCGGTTCATCCGCTTCCATTCCAGAAGCCGATGCTGCATCTGGGCCGTGAAGGCCCAGGGCGTGTCCGGGTGCTCGGCCACGAGGCGACGGTACAGGCCGATGGCCGCTTCCGGATCGCTCGTGCGGCGGCAATTGGCCGCCTGAAAGAGGGCCCAGGCGTGGTCGTCGGGTCGGTCGGGCTTGTCCAGCGTCATGTCGTAGAACATCGCCGCCTCCTGCGGGCGCCCGGCCTGGAAGAGGGTGTCGCCCAGGGCGATCACCGTGGAGATATCCTCTTCGGTCAGCTTGCCGCGGCGGCGTTGGGTCATGTCTCGCAGGTTCTGGAGCCTCTCCTGGCTCAGCGAGACCATCTCGGCCGGGGCGGGGGCGGCCGCGGCGGGGGCGGCTGCCTTGCTCGCCGCGGCGGGGGCCGTCGTCGGCTGCGTGGCCGGCCGCGTGGCGGCTTGGGCCCTGGCTTCGGCGGCCGCTCGGGCCTTGGCCGACGCCTCGATGAGCTTCTCCAGGTCGAGGAGCGCCTCGTCCAGTTCGCCGAGGGCCTCACCCTCCGAGTTCGGCGCCGAGACGTGCGCGGTCCACGTCTGGCGCAGAGACTGCTTGCTGGCGCTTTCCGAAGGCAGTTGCGCCGAGGCGGCGTCCTCGGCCGGGCGAGAGGTTGGCTGCTCGCCCCAGGAAGCACGCATCGCCGTCAGCAGGATGGCCACAATCGTAGAAGTCTTCATGGGGCCTCCACTCCCGTGCGGAGCATGCCGGAATAGGCTTGCGCCGCCTGCTCGTAGCTCTTCTGCTGGAGATGTGCATCGCCGAGCAGGTCCATGGCCCTCTTGCGGACATCCGCCGAGCATTCCTGTCGCACGATATCGTTGAGAATGGCGATGGCTTGATCGGCCTTACTCTCTTCCAGCAGCATCTCCGCCAGTTCGCAGGAAGCCTCCTGGAACAACTGCCCGGCCGGCAGATACGGCAGCACCTCGGTCAGCATCTCCTGGGCGCGCTTCGCCTCGCCGCCGTCACGAAGGCAGCGGGCCATCTCCAAGCCCAGTTGCGCCCGCAGGCTTCCATCCGCCACGCGGTCGATCCGCTCCCGCAGGAACTGATAGCCCCTGTGAGACAGGCCCATCGACCGCAGCAGCGCCGAGGCCCGCATTAGGTACTCAAACTGCTGCTCCTGGCCCAGTTTCAGCCGCTCCAGTTGATTGAGCGTGCCGATGGCCCGCACGTACTGCCGCCGCTCGACCTGGCTCTGGGCCAGGCCCAGCAGGGCCTCCACTTTCTGTCCCGCGGAAGGCTTGGCGCCGAGGGCGTGGTAGTATGCCCGGGCCGCTTCCCCCGGACGGCCCAACGCCTGCTCCGCGCGGGCGAGCGTAAGGAACGCGCCGCACAGGCGCTCGCTGCGTTTCTTGCTGGCCAGGCCCAGGTATCGGTGGACCCACATGCGGGATTCCTCGTGCCGCCCGGTGGCGAACAGGCATTCCGCCGCACCCAGGCTCGCCAGCGAGCGGCTCTCGGCGGAAAGGTTCAGCACGTACAGCTTCTGGAAAACGCGGATGGCTTCGTCGTAAAGCCCAGCCTGCTGGGTGGCCTGCCCGAGGCTCAGGTAGACCTCCTCGTACCGGTCGCAGTCCGGGAAGCGGTCCAGAATGTCCAGCAGGTCCGTGCGGGCGCCGGCGAAGTCCAGCATGGCGATGCGCTGCTTGGCGCACCGCAGCAGGGCCAGCGGGGCCACTTCCTTGCGCGGATAGGCGTGGGCCGTGGCGCGGAACTGCTGCATGGCGCCCAGCCGGTCGCCCATGGCCTCCTGGATGCTCGCCAGCGCAAAGCTGCCGTAGGAAAGACGCGGGTCCTCGCGGTGGCGGAGGAAGAATCGCCGCCAGGTGGATACCGCCTCCTGGGCGAGCATCTTGCGCAGCGCGTCGGCGCCCACGGCGCCGTCCGGGTCCGCCACGACCACCTCATTGCCTGTGAAGCGGGCGATCAGCCGCGACCCGCCGCAGACGATCTCCGCCAGCCTTTGCTCACTGATGTCCGGCAGAGAGACCGTCACCAGCCTCTGACGGACGGCGGGCTTCACGTCCGACCATTTGACATCCTGGCCGGTCTCGGCCGCGAAGGCGCCCAACACCTCTTCCAGCGCCGATGCCGCCGCTGCCGCCGACAGCCGCCCGGGCTTGGGCAGGCGGCGGATCTTCGGCCCCAGGACGCTGTCTTCACGATGGGCGCCATCCTCCAGCAACTTGCCGATCTCCCCCTCGCTCAGGCCGGCGAACGGGTCTTCAACCGTCAGCTTGCCCCACGGCAACTCCTCTCCCAGGTTGTAGTAAGACATCACCTTCTCGGTGAGAGACCGCGCCACAAGGTAGTCGCAGTCGACCACCAGCGGCAGTTCCTTGTTCATGGACGCCAGGTCCGCCAATGCCCGAAACGCCTTGGCGCGGGCCTGGAGGAATTGCCCGCCGCCGAAGTCTTTCTCCGCCAGGGCGAACCATGCCATGCCGCGAACAACCGGGGATTCGCTGCTTGTGAGCTTCTCGCTCAGGCCGGCCGCCTGGTCTACCCGCCCCAGGGCGGCCAGGCACTGGCTGCTGCGCAACTCAAGCAGATCAAAGATCATGGCGTTGGCCGACGTCCGCGGAGAAGCCTCCTGCAGGCCCCGGTAGTGACGCAGTGCCTCGGCGTACTTCCGCTCGGCGAAGCAACTCTCCGCCCGCTTCCAAGAGGCGGGCTCGGAGGGAGAAGCCACCACGAGCTCTTCCGCCTGGGCGGCCGTGGAGGAACCGGCCTCTTCCTCCGGCTGCGCTGCCGGCCGCGTTGTCGCCGGAGGCGCCATGGAGGCCGAAGCCGCCGTCGGCTGCTGCATGCCCCCGCCGCGGCTCAGCAGGAGCCACACCAACCCGCAGACGACCAGCAGAATGAGCACGGAATTCGCAAGCACCATAATCTGCACGAGCGAGGCGTGCTTGCCCGCCGCCACGACGACCGGCCCCGGCTGCACACCCGCCGCCGCGGCCATCGTCTGCTCGGCGGCCGGCGGCTCGGCGGAGGCCGGCGACTGCTCGGAGTCTTCTTCCTCATCCAGGTCGTCCACGTCCGAGAGGCCCATCGCCGCCAGCATGGCCGCCGCCGCGGCGTCATCGTCCTGCTTGTTGGACATCTCTTCTTCGGCGGGCGCCTCTTCCGGCCCCAGCGCCGCGGCCATGCTGGCCGCGGCCGCGGCGTCGGCGTCCTGGTTGGGCATCTCCTCGCCGGCGGCGGCGGGCTCGGCATCTTCGCCAACGTCCTGCCCGGCCTCATGCGCCTCCGGCGGCTGGCCGTCAGCGGAAGCGGATTGCTCCTGCTCGTCCATCCGACGCATTTCTTCGATCATCGCCGCGTGGCTGAGGTCTTGTTGCTCGGCGTCCGGCTCCGTGCCGTCGGCTACCGTGGGCTCCTCGGAGGCGGCGGCGGGCTCCGGCTCGGCGTCGGCCTGCGCCTCGCCCACAGGCCCGGCAAGCTGCTCGCCCGCGTCCGCGTCGGCGGTCGGTTCGGCCTGGCCTTCGGCGTCCGTGGACTGGGGCGTCGTCTCGTCGGCGGCCTCGGAGGGTTCATCCTCATCCTTGACCATCGCCAAACCGAGCATGGCGAGGATCGCTTCCGGGTCCTTCGCCTGTGCCGGGCCGGCCGCCTGGGCGTCGGGGGCGTTCTGGTTGTCCTTCTTCTTTTCAGCCATGGTTTGTGCCGGTGCATCCGCTCTGTCTGGGCCGCCCGCGGCCGCCGGGGCATCCGCCCTTGCAGTCCGGCGGAAGCGGCGACGGCGCAGTGCGCCACGCCCAGATGAATGCAAGAGACGTGCCAGCCGGAAGGGATATTACTCTAATCAATTCCACAAAAAAGACTTACGCTACCATTTCCCCGGAGATGTGTTTGCGGATGCCGCGCAAGAGGAAGGGGCTTGTCAGAAAATCGACCACACGGGCGTCCGGTTTCTACGCGCCGGATGGCGAGGCGACGTCTCGCTCGCTGATGTCGTAGCGTTTGAGCTTGGCGTGGAGCGTGGCCCGGGTGATGCCCAGCATGGCCGCGGCCCGCGTGCGCTGGCCGCCGGTTTCCCGCAGGGCGCGGATGATCATCTCTCGCTCGGCCGCCTTGAGAGAGAAACGAGACTCCGGATCGTCCTGCCCGCACCCATCCGCCGGCTCGGTGTCATCCAGGTGCAGGCTTTCCAGGCCAATGCGCCCGCCCTGCTCCAGCAGAATCGCCCGGTCCACCACGTTGCGGAGCTCCCGCACGTTTCCGGGATAGTTGTGGGCCGAGAGCCGTTGCATCGCCTCCGGGGAGAAGCCGTCGATCTCCTTGCCGTCGGAAATGTCTGAAACGCTCAGGAAGTACTCCGCCAGCAAGGGGATGTCTTCCGTCCGGCGCTCGTCTCGCAGGGGGCGGATCTGGATCGGGAACACTGCCAGGCGGTAGTAGAGGTCTTTGCGGAAGTCGCCTTCGTCGACGGCCTTCTTCAACTCGCGGTTGCTGGAGGCCACCACCGTCGCCGAGCACGGCACATCCCGCGTGCCGCCGACCTTCCGGAAGCACCGCTCCTGGAGCACCCGCAGCAGCTTGGCCTGCAAGGCCGGGGGCATCTCGCTGATCTCGTCCAGGAAGATCGTCCCGTCGCCGGCCGCCTCGAAGAGGCCCGTCTTCTCCCGGTCAGCGCCGGTAAAGGCCCCTTTCACGTGGCCGAACAGCTCGCTTTCCAGCAGGTTCGCCGTCAGGGCGGCGCAGTTGACCGCCACGAAGCTGTCCGGCCGGCCGCACCGCCAGGCGTGCACGGCGCGGGCGGCGAGCTCCTTGCCCGTGCCCGTCTCGCCGAGGATCAGGATCGGGTTGCAGCGGCTCTCGGAAACCACGCGGATCATCTCCAGCATGCGCACAGTGGCTTCGCTGCGGCCGACGATCGGCACGCCCGGCGGGCACGCCGCGCAGAAGAAGCGCTCGCGGCTGGCCCCCGCCGCTCCGCGCTCCGACTGCAACCCGCGGATCAGCCGGCCGAGGTGTTCGGCGTCGGCCGGGCCGGTGAAGTAGTCCGTCGCGCCGGCCCGCACGCATCGCACGGCCGCCTGAACGTCCGGCTTTTCCGCCACCACAACCACCGCAGCTTCCGGGCAGATGGACAGCGTCCGCTCCAACAGGGAGGTGCTTCGCTGGGGCCAGTCATCCTGGCAAAAGAGGATCAGGTCGGCCGGGGCCTGCTGGAGAAGTTGCAGCAGGTGCGGGGCCTCCTCGGCATAGACGGCTTCCTGCACGAGCTCGACCATGCACGCGCGGAGTTGCTCCGCTCGCCGCGGGTCGCTGCTCAGCATCACCACCCGATTCAGCATAACGCCGCAATCGGCGGTACTGCCGGCCGTTTCCGTCCCTGCACTCACGGACATGCCTCACCGTCGGAATCCGTTCCAACCTGTGACCGCGGGCCACATCGCTTCGCCGCGCGGAGGCCGGGGCCCCGACCTTTGGAACCTATCGGAGCAATCCCGGTTCGGGCAGCAGCATAAATGAAGAGAGCCCGCGTTTGCAAGGCCTTGCATTCGGTTTTCCAGCATCAGCCGGCCGGGCCCGCGGCCGCGCTCGATTATCGGTCACGAACCGGAAGGGATTTCCGGTAGGCGGAAGATTCCTCTCCATTCTTGCCTATCTTACCAAGATGCGAACTACGTACCGCCTCCGCAGGTTGGCCTTCTAACTAACTGCAATGAATGAACCTATGGCGTACTTCTTCGTTCGACGCCGCTTCTGGCACACCAATTGCTTGCTGTTGGCCGCCGAGAAAGGGTCTTGCTATGTCCGAAATGCAGGTTGCTTCGCTGTCTCAACTGATCCAGGTGGCCCAGACCTCCAAGCCTGCGCCGCGCCCGGAACGGCCCGCCGCGAAGGATGCCCCCCGCGATGCCGGTCCCGCCCGAGAGCCGGACGCCGCGTCGCGGCAGCGGCAGCCGGACGAGGCCAACACCAGCGAGCGCCCCCAAGGCCGGCAGCAGAGCCCCGACGGCCACCGCCGCGACGACGAAGCCTGCAAGGGCCAAAACGATACCGCCAAAGGCCCGGAAGCCCAAATTGCCTCCGGCCCGAAGAAGACCCGCCCGCGCCCCGACGCCGCCTCCGCGGACCCGGCCGCCGCGCAGTCCTTTGAGAGCCTCGTTCAAAAGCTGCTGGCCGGCGAATGCCTCGAAGGGCAGGTCTTGCCCGAGCAACCCGCCGCGGACGGTCCGGCCGGCGGCGAGACGCCCATCCTCACGCTGAGCGTCGGCCGCGAGGTCTTGCAGATCGCCCTTCGCCCGGCCGAGAGCGCCGAGCCGCAGGCCGCGGAGCCGACCGCCCCGCAGCAGCAGGAGGCCGCTCTGTTGGCCCAAGGGCAGGCCGATTTACCCGCGGAGGGCGCCCAGAAGCAGGCGCCCGCCGAGGCCGCGGCACTCGACCCGCAGGCTGCCGGCAAGCAGCCCGAACAGGCAGTCCAGATTGCCGAGCAAACCAAGGCCGAATCCCCCGCCGAAGAACAACCGAAGGCCAAGGCGGGCGAGGCCGCCCCGCGGATACGCCCCCAGGCGGAACCGGCGGCACAGCGAGCCGAGGAGTTTCGCGCTCGCGTCCGCCGCGACGACGCATCCCGCCTCGATGCCTCCGGCGAGCGCAAAAGCCCGGCCGTGCAAGCGCCCGCCGGCCCGCAGCCGGAGCCCGCGCGGGCATTCGGCGTGGAGGCCATTCGCATTCAATCCACGGCGGAAGCGGCCCCGATGACGCAGCCTGCAACCGCCCCGGCGCCGGCCGGCGGCGCCACGGCCGGCCTTCAGGGCGCCGAGGCCGCCAGAGAAGCGCCCCTGACCGACCAGATCGCCGAGACGTTCGAGAGCCGCGCCATCCGGGGCGGCGACCGCGTGGAGATCCGCCTGAACCCGCCGGAACTCGGCCGGGTGCGCGTGGAGTTCCACTCCGACGGCAACGGCGTGCGCGGCGTGCTGCGGGTGGAAAGCCGCCAGACCATGAACGAACTGCAGCGCGAAGCGCCGCTGCTGATCAACCGCCTGTCCGACAGCGGCGTGCAGATCCGCCGCCTGGAGGTGGTGCTGCAGAACCAGACCACCAATCAGCAGGGTCAGGGCGAATTCGGCTCGTTCTTCCAGCAGCAGGGCCAACGACACGGCGGCGGGCAGGCCGGCGGCGAAGCGGGCGGCTTCGCCCCCGAGACGGTCGAGGACGAACCCCAGCCGGCGCTGGTCGGCGACGACGCGATCAATGTGTGGATGTAGCGGGAGCAGACCATGAGCGGAATCAGCGGCATATCGAGCGGCATGACCTCCGGCGAGATCGGGACAAACTACCTGACCTTGCTGGTGACGCAACTGAAGAACCAGAACCCGCTCGAACCCATGAACAACAACGAGATGTCCGCCCAACTGGCTCAACTGGCCCAGTTGGAGAACACCGAGGCACTGCGAGGCGACTTCGCCAAGGTGCTCCAGGCCACGCAGGCCAGCCAGGCCAGCGGCCTGATTGGCAAGACCGTGGCCTACATTCCGCAGGGCGCGGAGCAGGCCGTGGCGCGCCGCGTGGATTCCGTGGAGATTACGGATGCCGGCGTCCGGCTGATCAGCGGCGCCGAGGGCATCCCGCTGGAAGACGTGATCGGCATTACGAACTAACGCCCCGCGGGCGACAGAGGTGATTTATGAATAACGCATTGCTATCCGGTGTTTCGGGACTGAAGACCCATCAGAGCATGCTGGACGTGGCCGGCAACAACCTGGCCAACGTGAACACGACGGCGTTCAAGTCCAGCCGCGTGACGTTCTCGGAGCTGTTGAGCCAGACGCTGCGGCCGGCGTCGCAGCCGACGGCGACCATCGGCGGCACGAACCCGATGCAGGTCGGCTCCGGCGTGCAGATCGGCAGCGTGGACCGCAACATGAACCAGGGCTCACTGATCAGCACCGGCCAGGACCTGGACATGGCGATCGAGGGCGACGGCTACTTCGTGCTGAATGACGGCGCCAAGGACACCTACACCCGTATGGGCGCGTTCGCCGTCGACAGCCAGTACTTCCTGGTGGACCCGGTCACCGGCTACCGCGTGCAGCGCATCGGCTCCGAGGGCGAGTCCGAAGGCTTCCAGCAGGTCAGCGAGTCCACCATCCGCATCCCCTACGACGTGGCCATGCCCGCCAAGCCCACCACCAGCGCAGGCTACACCGGCAACCTGAGCGCCAACGACAGCGAAGCCACCCGCTCCGTGCTGAGTTCCGGCATCCAGTACCTGGACGCCACGTCCTCGGTGATCTCGGCGGACACCCGCGTGGACGACCTCAGCGGCATGAGCGGCCTGGACGCCACCAGTTCGCTGGTCATCACCGGCACAAACAAGGCCGGCACGGCCGTGGACAACAGCGGCTCGCCCATCCTGCTCTACGACTCCGTGGCCGGCGACTTCAAGACGATGGACGAAATCTGCGACGAAATCAGCGCGCTGTTCTCCGGCTCGACGGTGAGCATCGTCAACGGCGAGATCCGCGTCGAGGACGACGCGGCCGGCTACAGCCAGACGGACATCTACATGGCCTGGGGCGGCGCGGGCACAAAGCCGGCCCTGCCGGCGTACTTCAAGATGCTCTCCGCCGGCGGCAACTCCACCAAGACGACCAACATCGAGATCTTCGACAGCCAGGGCATCAGCCACATCGTATCGGGTTCGTTCGTGCGCACCGACACGGCCAACCAATGGGATTTCGTGGTCAACAGCATCACCGGCGGCGCGGATGTCGTGCCGGCGTACCGGCGGGTGGAGGGGATCAGCTTCCTGACCAACGGCGCCTTCGCGGGCCTGGCCGGGGGCGGCAACCCGCAGCTTTCCTTCGCCTTCGCCCACGACCCGAGCAACCCGGTGCGCATCTCGCTGGACCTAGGCACGATCGGGCAGTTCGACGGGCTCAGCCAGTTCGGCGGCTCTTCGACGGTGGCCCCCTCCAGCCAGGACGGCTACGCCTCCGGCTGGTTGTCCAGCCTGTCCGTCAGCCGCGAGGGCGTGCTGGTGGGCGTGTTCACCAACGGCATTCGGGCGGATATCGCCGCGTTGAAGATCGCCACGTTCCAGAACCCCGCCGGCATGGAGAGCACGGGCAGCGGGTACTTCTCGCCATCGGCCAACTCCGGAGACGCCATCGTCACCAAGGCATTGGGCGGCTCGGCCGGCTCCGTGCGGGGCGGCTCGCTGGAGAAGTCCAACGTGGAAGTGGCGTCCGAGTTCGTGGAGATGATCCAGGCCCAGAACGGCTACCA
>Ga0102959_1000348_pt1 | contig 13451 bp, 12 predicted proteins | sample SalPonF2_B_D2_MG_FD_84520 | JGI IMG/M metagenome (GOLD analysis project Ga0102959, IMG submission 84520) | Salt pond soil microbial communities from South San Francisco under conditions of wetland restoration - Salt Pond MetaG SF2_B_D2_MG ...
ACCGGGGGCGGCTCTGGACGATGCGCCAGTACGCGGGCTTCGGGACGCCGGCCGAGACGAACGAGCGCTACCGCTACCTGCTGGAGAACGGACAGACCGGGCTGTCGATGGCCTTCGACCTCCCGACCCAGATGGGCTACGACTCCGACGACGAGATGGCCGCCGGGGAGGTGGGCAAGGCCGGCGTGGCCATCGACACGCTCCGGGACATGGAGACCGTCTTCGAGGGTATCCCGCTCGACGAGGTCTCGACCTCGATGACCATCAACGCCCCGGCGTCGGTGCTCCTGGCGATGTACGTCGCGGTCGGCGACGGGCAGGGCGTCCCCCGCGAACAGCTCCGGGGCACCATCCAGAACGACCTCCTCAAGGAGTACGTCGCCCGGAACACCTACATCTACCCGCCCGAGCCGTCGATGCGCATCATCACGGACATCTTCGAGTTCTGCGCCGAGGAGACGCCGAAGTTCAACACCATCTCCATCTCCGGCTACCACATCCGCGAGGCCGGCTCGACGGCCGCCCAGGAGGTCGCGTTCACGCTCGGCAACGGCATCGAGTACGTCGAGGCGGCCCTCGACGCCGGTCTCGACGTCGACGCGTTCGCCCCGCAGCTCTCTTTCTTCTTCAACGCCCACAACAACATCTTCGAGGAGGCGGCGAAGTTCCGGGCGGCCAGGCGGATGTGGGCGACCATCATGGAGGAGCGCTTCGACGCGGGCGACCCGAAGTCCAGACAGCTCAAGTTCCACACGCAGACGGGCGGGTCGACGCTGACAGCCCAGCAGGTCGAGAACAACGTCGTGCGGGTCGCCTACCAGGCGCTGGCGGCGGTCCTGGGCGGCACCCAGAGCCTACACACCAACGGCAAGGACGAGGCGCTCTCGCTGCCGACCGAGCAGAGCGTGCGGACCGCGCTGCGCACCCAGCAGATACTCGCCCACGAGTCCGGGGCGGCCGACACCATCGACCCGCTGGCCGGGAGCTACTACGTCGAGACGCTCACCGACGAGATCGAGGCCGACGCCTTCGACCTCCTCGAGGAGATAGCCGACAGGGGCGGGATGCTCCAGGCCATCGAGGAGCAGTGGGTCCAGCGCCAGATCCAGGAGGTCGCCTACGAGCGCCAGCGCGAGATCGAGGACGGCGAGCGCGTCATCGTGGGCGTCAACGAGTTCGAGGTCGAGGGCGGGGGCGAGGAGGCCGTCGACATCCAGGAGGTCACCGCAGAGGACCAGCAGTCCAAGGTCGAAGCGCTCCAGTCCCAGCGCGAGCGCCGCGACGACGAGGCGGTCGACGCGGCGCTCGCGGCGCTCCGCGAGGCCGCCGCAGGAGACGACAACCTGATGCCGTACATCGTCGACGCCGTCGAGGCCTACGCGACGGTCGGCGAGGTCTGCGACGTGCTCCGGGAGGCCTTCGGCGAGTACCAGCCGGGCGCGGCGGTCTGAGCGGTCGCCGAGGGACTCTTCTCCCGCCGACGGTCACGTCTGGCCGACGCTCACAGCCTGCCGACGCACACACCGCGCCGACGCCCACATCTCGCCGGCGAACTCGCCGACGTCCTGCCGTCTACTCCGCGGCCCCTTCCCCGGTTCCCTCCCCCGGTGTCCGGGCTTCGGATTCGGCTTCCTCCTCGACCTCCCCTTCCTCGGCTTCCTCCGCCGCCGCCTCCGCCCCGGGTTCTTCGCCGCCGCCCTCGACGACAGTCTCCAGGGTCTCCTCGATGTCGCGTTCGCGCTGCCACTCCTCTTTGCTCTGGCCTTTCTCCTCGCGGCTGCGCTTCTTATCCCCCATGGCAGAACAGAGGGGCGCGAGCGGCTTATGCTCATCCCAGTCGGGGGACTGCTTCGACGTTCGCGGTTCTCGGGAACCGGGAGTCGGCCGGTCAGTCGGGTCGAGTCGGTCTGTCAGTCGAGTTCGACTGCGGTGCCGTAGGCGAGCAGTTCGGCGGCCCCGTTGGTGATCTCGGCGGTGACGTAGCGCACGTTGACGACGGCGTCCGCGCCGAGTTCCCCGGCCTCCGCCTCCATCCGGTCGGTCGCCTCGTCGCGGGCGTCGATCATCAGGGTCGTGTACGCCTTGAGTTCGCCGCCGGCGATGTTCCGCAGGCTCTGTGTGATATCGCGGCCGACGTTCCGGGCGCGGATGGTGTTCCCCCGGACGACGCCGAGGACGGCGGTCGTCTCCCGGCCGGGGACGGTCTCGGTCGTCGTGACGATCATACCACGACAGTCGCCATACTGACGCTTAGCCGTTTGGAAGCGGGGAACCCGTAGCCCTTTGGCGACGGCCGCCCTCCCCTCGACCATGCACGTAGACCACGTGGGCGTCGCCACCGCCGACTCCGACGGCCTGGCCGGGCTGTACGAAGAGCTCCTGGACGCGCCGGTCGTCCAACGCGAGACGTTCGGCGACCTCGCGGTCGTCTTCCTCGACTGCGACAACGGCTACTTCGAGCTTCTGGAGCCGACCGACGAGTCGGGGACCATCGCCCGCTACCTCGACCGGCACGGGCCGGGACTGCACCACGTGGCCCTCGAGACCGACGACATCGAGACGGCGCTGGAACGCGCCCGCGACCTCGGCGTCGAGCTGATCGACGAGGAACCCCGCCCGGGCGCGTGGGGCCACACCGTGGCCTTCCTCCACCCCCGCTCGACCGGCGGCGTGCTGCTGGAGTTCGTCGAACACTGAGCGGGGCGTCGGTCGCGTCGGGACGCGTGGGTGTCGGTTCCCGGCATCGATGCGCGAACCCGTTCCGGGACCGGCGGATGGCGATTGTAAGCGTTTGCAAGCGTTTGTAAGTTTTTGTAAGTCAACGCTCGCTGGTGGTTCTGGTCATCTTCGGCTCGAATCTTCCATCCGCACTACCGCCGGCAGCCGCCAGACAACCGCCCTCCGACTGACCACCGACCGCCAACCGCCAACTGCCGACCACCAATCGCTGACCGCCGACCGCCGACCACCGACCACCGACTGCCGACGACAGATGACGACTGACACCCGACGACTATCGGCGACACCGGGCGTCGCCAACGACGAGCCGTCCCGAGGCGAATCCACCGCGGCCGGCTCCCGAAACCGAGGCGCTTTAGCCGGGGGACGGCCGACTCCCGGGCGTGATAGGCGTCGTCGTCAGCCGAGCGGATTCGGCGTCCGAGCACGTCGGCGAGCACCTGCTGGCCGAGGCCGACTGGACCGAGCGGACGGACGACTCGTGGACCGACGCAGAGGGCGGGGGCACCGTCTACCGGACCGACGACGTCGAACTCCGCTTCTTCGACGCGTGGCACCTCGTACTGAAGAACGTCACCGGGGTCTTCGACGGCCCGTCGCTCGTCGTCTTCGCGTCGCGGCACTCCGGCGAGACGGGCCCGCTGCTGACCGCCCACTTCACCGGCAACTTCGGCGCGGCCGAGTTCGGCGGGGCGGACCGGACGCTCGCGCGGGCCTGCCCGAACGCCCAGAAGCGGGCCCTCGCGGTGCTGGCCGAGCACGCGCCCCCGGGCTACGAGGTGAGCGCCGAGTGCACCCACCACGGCCCCACCGCGGTCGACGCGCCCTCGCTGTTCGTGGAGCTGGGGAGCGAGGCGGAGCAGTGGACCGACCCGGCCGGCGCGCGGGCGGTGGCGCGGGCCATCCTGGCGCTCGGCGACGTCGCCCCCGACCGCGAGAAACAGCTCGCCTGGTTCGGCGGGAACCACTACGCCCCCCGACCAACCCGACTCGTCCGCGAGACGGACTGGGCGGTCGGCCACGTCGCCGCCGACTGGTGTCTCGACGACCTGGGCCGCCCCGAAGCCCACGCCGACGTCGTCGACCAGGCCTTCGAGCGGAGCGCCGCGACGCACGCCGTCGTCGCCGCGGGCGACCCGGCCCTGGAGCGCGTGATAGCGGACCTGGGCTACCGGGCGGTGAGCGAGACGTGGGTGCGCCAGACCGACGGCGTGGCGCTCCCGCTGGTCGCGGCTCTGGAGGACGCGCTGTGCCCGGTGGAGGAGGGCCTGCGGTTCGGCGAGCCCGCTCGATTCCAGACCAGCGGAGACGGCTTCGATGTCGCGACGCTCCCGTCGGACCTGCTCGCGGAGGCGACGGGCATCGATCGCGAGGCGGTGGCTGCGGCGGCGGCCGAGACGGCGCTCGCCTACGAGACGGCCGAGGGCGGGAGCCTGGTCGCGGGACAGGCCGCGTTCGTCGACGCCGCCGCGGCCGGGGCGTTCCTCGACCGACTGCTGGAACTGCTCCGCCGAAAGCACGACGAGGTGACGCTGGCCGACGGCACGGTCGTCGCGCGACGGACCGCCTTCGACCCGGCGCTGGCCGCAGACCGCGGCGTTCCGGAGGGGCCGGCGTTCGGGAAACTGGCGGGCGGCGACCCAGTCACCGTGGATGGCGAGACGGTCCGGCCCGCGGACGTCTCGACCGAGCGGGTCGCGCGCTTCGCGGTCGGCTCGTTGACCGATTAGCCACGTCACATGTTGGTGCGGGAACAGCCCGCTCTGCCGAGAGGTTAGGATTTCATTACCACCGCAGTCGGCGGGACGCCACGTCGGCGAGGCGCAGGCGCGCGCGTCCGACACCCGTCAGACGCGAGGGGGAAAGATAATTAGTCTTCGACTAGTACCGTCTTCGCAACGATGGATTCGATTGTCCAGAACGCCATTGACGAGGCCGAGGACGAGGAGGCCGCGGCCTCGGGGCAGGGGGATGCCGCGACCAGACCGACCTCGGGGAAAATGACCGACGACGAACTGCTCGACGTCCTCGACGACCTCCAGACCAACATCACCGTCGTCGGCTGTGGCGGTGCGGGGAGCAACACCATCGACCTGATGCACTCCGAGGGCATCACGGGCGCGTCGCTCGTCGCCGCCAACACCGACGTCCAGCACCTCGTCGACATCGACGCCGACACGAAGATCCTGATGGGCAAGCAGAAGACCCAGGGCCGGGGCGCCGGGTCGCTCCCACAGGTCGGCGAGGAGGCCGCCCTGGAGAGCCAGGACGACATCTACGACGCCATCGACGGCTCCGACATGGTGTTCGTGACTGCGGGCCTCGGCGGCGGCACCGGCACCGGGTCCGCCCCCGTCGTGGCGAAGGCCGCCCGCGAGGTCGGCGCGCTCACCATCGCCATCGTCACCACGCCGTTCACGGCCGAGGGCGAGGTCCGGCGCACCAACGCCGAGGCCGGCCTGGAGCGGCTGCGCGACGTGGCCGACACCGTCATCGTCGTCCCGAACGACCGCCTGCTCGACTCGGTCGGCAAGCTGCCGGTCCGCCAGGCGTTCAAGGTCTCCGACCAGGTGCTCATGCGCTCGGTGAAGGGCATCACGGAGCTCATCACCAAGCCCGGCCTCGTCAACCTGGACTTCGCCGACGTCCGCACCGTCATGGAGAAAGGCGGCGTCGCCATGATCGGCCTCGGGGAGTCCGACACCGAGGCGAAGGCCCAGGACTCCGTGAAGAGCGCCCTGCGCTCGCCTCTGCTCGACGTCGACATCTCGAGTGCCAACTCGGCGCTCGTCAACGTCACGGGCGGCCCGGACATGTCCATCGAGGAGGCCGAGGGCGTGGTCGAGGAGATCTACGACCGCATCGACCCCGACGCCCGCATCATCTGGGGCACCTCCGTCGACGAGGACGTCGAGGGCCAGATGCGCACGATGATCGTCGTCACGGGCGTCAAGTCCCCGCAGATATACGGCCGCAACGAGGCGGCCCAGGAGCGCGCCGCCCAGCGCCTCGAGGACATCGACTACGTGGAGTAGTCGGTCAGTCGATTCCCGGTTCACTCCTACGACGATCCGCGACGTGGAGCCTCGCGTGCCGCCGGCGAATGGAAACGCCTTCCTCGCCGGGCCACCGAGGAGCGATTGATGGCGTACGACGCGGTCATCTTCGACCACGACGGGGTGCTCGTCGAACCGCCGGACCGGGGCCTGCTCTCGGACGCGATACGCGAGGCGTTCGCGGCGGTCGGCGTGCGACAGCCCGACGGCGAGGACGTGAGGCGACTACGGTCCGGCGTAACGGTCGCGCAACTCGAAGCCCTGGGTGCCGACTACGACGTCGACCCCGCCGCGTTCTGGCGAGCCCGCGACGAGGCGGCCTCGCGGGCCCAGAGGCGGCCATCCGGGACGGCGCGACACCGCTGTACGAGGACTTCCCGGTCGTCGCCGCCCTCGACCGACCGAAGGGGGTCGTCTCCTCGAACCAGCAGGCGACCGTGGAGTTCGCGCTCGCCCACCACGGCGTCGCCGACCACTTCGAGACCTGCTACGGCCGCGAACCGGTCGTCGAGCACGTCGCCCGGAAGAAGCCCGACCCCTACTTCGTCCACCGGGCGATGGCCGACCTCGACGCGAGCGACCCGCTGTTCGTCGGCGACAGCGAGACCGACGTCCTCGCGGCGCGGAACGCGGGCATCGACTCCGCCTTCGTCCGTCGCCCCCACCGCACCGACTACGAGCTCTCGGTCGAGCCCACCTACGAGATCGGCGACCTCCACGGGCTGCGGTCACTGCTCGAGTGAGCGGGCCCCGGAGAGATCGAACGACGGTGGCCGTCGCGCGGCCGCGACCGCACGGTGGGGCGAGTACTTTTTGCCCGGCGCGACGCCACACACGTCCATGTCCGAGAAGCTGCTCATGACGCCCGGGCCGACCGAGGTGCCCGAGCGGGTCCGCGCGCGCATGTCCCGGCCGATGCAGAACCCCGACGTCGACCCCGCGTACGCCGAGTTCTACCGCGAGCTGACCGACAAGCTCGCCGCCGTCTACGACACCGACGACGACCTGCTGGTGCTCGGGGGCGAGGGCATCCTCGGCCTGGAGGCGGCCGTCGCCTCCACCGTCGAGCCGGGCGACGCGGTGCTCTGCGTCTCCAACGGGCTCTACGGCGACGGCTTCGCCGACTTCGTCTCCCTCTACGGCGGCGAGCCGGTGACGGTGAGCGGCCCCTACGACGAGCCCATCGACCTCGAAGCCGTCGTGGACACCGTCGCCGACCACGAGTTCGCGCTGGCCACGATGGTCCACTGCGAGACGCCGACGGGCGTGCTCAACGACCTCGACCCGGTCCTCGACGTCCTCGCGAACGCGGGTGTCCTCACCGTCGTCGACGCCGTCTCCTCGCTGGGCGGCGCGCCTGTCCCGACCGACCGAATCGACCTCTGCCTGGGCGCGTCCCAGAAGTGCTTCAGCGCCCCGCCCGGGCTGACCACCGTCTCCGTCAGCGACGCCGCCTGGGAGCGGATCGAGTCGGTCGAACCGCACAGCTTCTACGCCAGCCTCGGCGAGTGGCGCGACGTGCGCGAGACGGGCTGGTTCCCGTACACCCACCTGCCGTCGAACGCCTACGCGCTCGACGAGGCACTCGACGTGCTCTTCGAGGAGGGGCTGGACGCCGTCCACGAGCGCCACGAGCGCGCGGCTACCCGATGCCGCGAGCGCGCGGCCGAGATCGGGATCGACTGCTTCCCCGCGACCGAGACCCTCGCGTCACCGACCGTCACCGCACTGCGCGTCGACGGCCGGGCGGGCGAACTCCAGCAGACCATACACGAAGAGCACGGGGTCCTGCTGGCGACGGGCCTCGGCTCGCTCGCCGAGGACGTGCTACGGGTCGGGCACATGGGCTACGGGGCGACGGTCGAGAAGGTCGACCGGGCGATGGACGCGATAGCCGCGGCGCTGTAGCGCCAGAAAGGCGGCCGGGCGCTACAGCCGGACGGCCATCATCACCTCGTCGACGTACTCGTCGTCGATGTGGTAGTGGTCCTCGCGGACGGCCTCGGTCTCCCAGCCGTGGGCGGCGAGGAACGCGATGGCGTCTACGTTCGAGGAGGGGACACTGTTGTAGATCTTCTCGTAGCCGGAGCTGGCCGCCCACTCCAGGCCGCGCTCCAGCAGGTGGCTGCCGACGCCGTGACCGCGGTACTCGGCGAGCACGCCGACTGTGAGCTCCGCGGTGTGGGCGAGCTTCTCCAGTTCGGCCCCCCGGAGGTGGACCCAGCCGACGACCTCCTCGTCCACCGTGGCCACGAAGAACATCCGCGACTCGATCTCGTTGTGACGCAACAGCACCTCCTCGTGGTCAACAACGTCGGCGACGCTCTCGGCGACGATGTACCGGCCCTCCTCGGCGACCCGCCGGATTGCGCCGACCAGGCCCGAGAGGTCGTCCTGCCGGGCCGGGCGGATGGCGAAGGCGACCTCGCCCGAGCGGTGCTCCTCCGCCTCGCCCCCCTCGAAGACGACGCGGAGGACGCCGTCCGCCGACTCGATGAGTCCGTCGCGGCGCAGGATGGCGACGTGGTGCCGGAACCCGCGCGGGTCGACGTCCAGCCCATCCCGGACCGTCTCGGGGTCGACCGCGCCGTACCGCTCGACGTACTCGTAGATCCGTCGGCGGTCGTCGTGGCCGAAGTCGAGTTCGCCAGTCAGTTGCATGAGAGAAGGTAGCAGTGAGCGATACTTAACTGTTCTTCGTGACCGAACGTTTATCAGCGAAAACGGGACCATGTCGGGCCATGACGTAGGAGCCGCCGCGCGTCGGCCCGCGAGAGCGCGACGACCCGACGCGCAGGAGAAACTCGTCGCCTGTCAGCCCTTTGTCGCCCGCGCCGGGACCTTCGTCAGCTCCTGCGCTACGTCCCTGACGTTGTGTGTCCTGACGAGCAGTTCGGCGGCCTCCCGGACCGTGAACTGGGCGTCCAGCTTCACGCCGTAGCAACGGGTGTACAGCTCGAGCCAGTCGTTCATCGCCCGCTGGAGGAGGGTGAACTCGACGTCGGAGAACGCGACCGGCGGCCCGCCGCCCGTCCGCGCCTGGCAGTAGATGGCAACGACCGGGCCGAGCCCCTCCCGCAGGAACGTCATCGCGCGCTCCTCGTCAGGCGGGTCGCTCGGCGGCTCGAAGCGCGACCGCGTGCGTCGGGCCCGGTCTGCGTTCTCGGCGATTCGGTCCCAGTACTCTGAGTGTGTCATGGTTGCCGCCGGAAGGCGGGGTCGGTCAGCCCTGCTTGAACTCGACGCCCTTGCCGCCGCGCGGGTGCTCCCAGTGGGTGTCCGCGACGACGGCGCAGGTGCCACACTCGACGCATGGCTGGGTGTCGAGGCTCACCCGACGCTCCTCGCTCCCGTTGGTCTTGACGGTCTCCTGGCGGTAACAGCCGCCACCGAAGTCCATCGCGCTCACCGGGCACGCGGCGACGGCCGCGCCGCTGGTCTCCCAGGAGCTGTCCCGCAGCTCGATGTGCGGATTGCCGACGTCGGTGTTGTAGGTCAACTCGCCGATGCGGTCGGCGAGACTCGGGGGCTCGACGATGCTCTCGCCGGTCACGGTGTCGCCGAGCTCCTCGGCGATGACCGTCGGCAGTGTGACGTACGGCGTCCGGGTGTCGGGCACCATCGTTGCCATGAACGGCGAGCTATAGAGGTTCTCTAACGTGGTGCCCATGAGCCGCACGCCGAGCCGACCGACCGGCGACGTGAGCAGCGCGTCCGCCAGCCCCGTCGCGGCGTCGTTCTCGCCGACGGCCCGCGCCACCTTGTAGCGGGTCGGCCTGAGCTTGCCCATGACGCCCTCGCTTCGGAGCTTCTCGGCGTAGAGCGCGCCGGCCTCGTCGGGCGTGCCCCGGTTTTTCGCCTCGGAGTACGCCTCGGCGGCGAGCGCGCCCGCCGTCACGGCGTGGTTCATGCCCTTGATGATGGGGCCCTGTGCCTGCATCTGGCCGGCGGCGTCGCCGACGAGCGCGAGGCGGCCGGCGTACGGCGACGGGTGGGCCACCTTCTTCGAGTCGGGGACGAGCTTCGCGCCGTACTCGATCTCGTCGTACTCTTCGCCCAGCCACTGCGCGAGCAGCGGGTGTGTCAGCAGGGCGTCGAGCAGTTCGTGTGGCTCGGCGGCCTCGGCGATCAGGCTGTCGAGGTGGAAGACGGTCCCGATCGAGAGGGAGTCGTCGTTCGTGTAGAGGAAGCCGCCGCCCCGGACGTCATCGAAGAGGCTGCCCGAGAACAGGTGGGCGACGCCCTCGTCCTCGGTCACGTCGAAGCGGTCCTCGATGGCCCCCTCGGGCATGTCGACGACGGCCTTGACGCCCTGGAACCACTCCTCGGGGTTCTCCCAGTCCATCAGGCCGGCGTCCCGAGCGAGTTCGCTGTTGACGCCGTCGGCCGCGACGATGAAGTCGGCCCGGATGGGGTCGAGTTCGTCGCAGGTGACGCCGACGATCTCGCCGCGCTCGCGGAGCAGCCCGTTGACGCGGACGTCGGTGAGCAGCCCGCCACCGGTCTCGCGGGTCACCTCGTGGACCCGCTCGGCCAGCCAGGAGTCCATCTTGCGCCGCAGGACCGAGTCGGACCACGCGGTGTCGTGCTCGTGGAGGTCCGTGATGTCGAAGGTCTTGACCTTCTTGCCGGCGATGTTGTGGAGGTGGTACTCCGTGATCGGTCGCTCGGTCGCCTCCTCGCGGAAGCCCTCGAAGAGGTCGTCTATCGTGTAGGGCGCGGACTCCTCCGCGTAGAGCAGTCCGCCCGAGACGTTCTTCGACCCGGCGTCGACGCCGCGTTCGAGTACCAGCGTCTCGATCCCGTACTGTGCCAGCGTCGCCGCCGCCGCCGCCCCGCCGGGGCCGGCACCGACGACGACCGCCTCGTAGTGCTCGTAGTCGTCGCTCATTGGTTTCCTCCGTCGGCCATCGCCTGCAGGTCGAGTTCGCCCGATTCGAGTGCCTCGGTCAGCCGGGGGAGCACCTCGAAGAGGTCACCCTCGATGAAGTAGTCGCTGAAGTCCCGGATGTCGGCCTCCGGGTCGGTGTTGATCGCCACGATGGTCTCGGAGCCGTCCATGCCGACCTTGTGCTGGATGGCCCCGGAGATGCCCGCGGCGATGTAGAGTTTCGGCTTGACGACCTGCCCGGTCTCGCCGATCTGGCGCTCCTCGCTCGCGTACTGCTCGACGTGGCCGTCGAAGTTGTACGACGACGTGACGATGCCGCGCGTGATGCCGAGGTCCGCGTCGTCGAAGGCGCCGGTGAGGTCCAGGCCCAGTTCGATGCCCTTCGTCGGGTCGGCCCCGATGCCGCGACCGAGCGCCACGATGACGTCGTTGCCCGTGAGGTCGACGCCGCCCTCGAGGCGGTCGTGCTCGGTGACCTCGACCCGGAGCCACTCGTCGTCGAGGGCGACCTCGTGGTCCACGACCTCGCCCTCGCGTTCCGGGTCCGGCTCCGGGATCTCGAAGCTCCCGGGGATGACGGACGCGCCCTGCGGGTGGAAGTCCCGGCCGGGGTTGTCCAGACAGAGGATGGTCGAGTACTCGAAGCCGGAGAAGTCCGGTCGCTTCATGTGGAGGACGCGCTCGAAGACCTTCTTCACGCCCGGCTCGCCCGTCTTCACCGGGTTGGAGATCTTCGTGTCCTCGATGTAGAGGCCCGAGCAGTCCGAGGCCAGCCCGCTGTCGAGTTCGGCCTGGACCTGCGCGGAGAGGTCCCTGCCGTTGTTCGTCGCCGGGAACAGCGCGTAGCGGGGCTTGTCGTAGTCCTTCCAGTCGACGGGGTCGCGCCCCTCGGCCTCCGAGCCGGCCCGCGCCATGTCACAGAAGATCTCGGTGTACGGCTTGTGGCGGAACCGGTCGAGCTCCGGGCCCTCGGTGTAGACGACGAGGTCGGCCCCGCAGGCGACGACCTCGTCTGTGAGCTCCGAGACGCCGTCGCCGATGAGGACGCCGACGACCCGCTCGTCGGCGTCGTAGTCCGCGTTGTACTGGTCCATCAGCTCGCGGGCCTTCCCGAGCATCTCCCGCGAGACGTCGATGAGCGCGCCCCGCTGGGTCTCGCAGTAGACCCACATGTCGCAGTAGTCGCCGCCCTGTAGCGCCCGGACGTGCTTCTTGTCGACCGTCGGGTGAGTCAGCCCGTCGTCTTCTTCTTCCGCTTCTTCCTCGGCAGCTGACTCCCCGCTCTCGGCGTCTTCGGTCTCCGCCTCGGCCTCGTCGCCGCCGTCGGCGTCGAGTTCGGCGAGGCGGTCGTCGATGGCCGACTTCGCGCCCTTGCGGTCCTGGCCAGCCGCCTCGGCGTTCCGGATCGCCGTGAGCGCGTCGGGGTCGTCGACGGCAGCGAGTTCGTCGGTCAGCTCGGCGATGGTGAACTCGCCGGGGTCGATGTCGGGCATCTCAGTCGGCCCCCGCGAACTGCGCCATCTCGTCGAGCACCGCCTGCATCCCCTCCGCGTCGTCCGCCTCGATCATCGTCGCCTCGCGCTCCGAGGGCGCCTTCGGGATGGGGTCGACCGACGAGACGATGGTCGGCGAGCCGTCCAGGCCGATGTACTCCGGATCGAGGTTCAGGTCGACGTGATCCCACACCTCCAGGTGCTCCTCGAAGTCCCGGGCGCGCGCTTTCGTCTCGGCGGTGAGGTCCTTGTGCGTCAGGCGATGGTCGGCGCGCCTGTACGAGGGCGCGAACTCGGGGTCGGCGACGATGAACGCGGGCATCGGCGCCTCGACAGTCTCGACCTCCTCGATGTCGCCCTCGACGAGTCGCTTGGCCCGGACCTGCTGGGCGTCCTCGTCGACGTCGAGTGCGATGACGTGAGTGATGATGGGCATATCGAGCGCCCAGCACGTCTGTGGGCCGGTGTGACCCGTCTCGCCGTCGGCGGTCTTGAAGCCCGCGAAGACCAGGTCGGGCATACCGAGCTTCTCGATGCCGGCACTGAGCGTGATCGCCGTCGCCCAGGTGTCCGCCGCCGCGCAGGCGCGGTCGGAGAGCAGGTAGAGGTCGTCGGCGTAGACCGTCTCCATCGCCTCCTCGAGGACGCTCTTGTAGCCCGGTGGGCCCATGCTCATGACGCTGACCCGACCGCCGTTGCGCACCTTCGTCTGGAGGGCCGCCCGCAGCGCGTGCTTGTCGTTGGGGTTCATCACCGTCGGCGTCTTGCCCCGCTCCAGGTGACCGTCCTCGTCGAAGGAGACGACCCCTTCCCGGAAGTCGGGGACGCCCTTCGTCAGCACTACCGAGTGCATCGGTACCAGCCTCCCTGCATACCAGTCTCTCTCATTGTACAGTCGGCCATTTAGTCCGGTTCTTTATTATTATGTCGTCGCGCGGACGGCGCGCGCGTGGGACGTAAATGATTGATTATGGAAGGCCACGGCTCCGTGGCGGTCGAGAGACCATTCGGTAGCACGCCGGGAGGGCCGAGAAATCGGGGGTAACGGTGGCCTACACGCGGCCGGCGTCGACGTCGATGGCGTCGACGGGGCAGACGTCCACGCAGAGCATGCAGTCGATGCACTGCGCTTCGTGGGTGGGGTCGGCTTTGCGCTCGCTCTCGGGGTGGCCCGGGCTGTCCACCCACTCGAAGACGTCGACGGGGCAGTCCTCCAGGCAGGCGCCGTCGGCGATGCAGATGTCGAAGTCCACCGCCACGTGCGTGCCGTGG
>Ga0102959_1000352_pt1 | contig 13421 bp, 13 predicted proteins | sample SalPonF2_B_D2_MG_FD_84520 | JGI IMG/M metagenome (GOLD analysis project Ga0102959, IMG submission 84520) | Salt pond soil microbial communities from South San Francisco under conditions of wetland restoration - Salt Pond MetaG SF2_B_D2_MG ...
ACACCCGCGTCGCCCCCGTCTACGAGGGGGAAAAGCTCTGGGGGATCGTGACTGCGGACGGCATCCTCGAGGCGGTCCTCGACAGCCTCGACGCCCTCTCGGTCGGCGATATCTACACCGAGAACGTCGTCGCCATCGAGGAGGAGACGACCGTCGGGCGGGCCATCAACCTGATGCGCGAGAACGGCATCTCGCGGCTGCCGGTCGTCAACGAGAACGGACGGCTCTCCGGCGTCGTCACGACCCACGACCTGGTGGAGGTCATCGTCCGCGACGTGGACAAGGCGACGGTCGGCGACCGGGCCGGCGAGATGGAGCGCATCCTCGACCTCCCCGCGTACGACGTGATGTCGAGCCCCGTCGAGACGGTCACCGTCGGCGACAGCGTGCGGGAGGCCGTCGAGACGATGCTCGCGGACGACTTCGCGGGGGTGGTCGTCACGCCGGCGGCGGACGACAGCCTCGTCGCCGGTATCCTGACCAAGACCGACGTGCTCCGCGCGCTCTCCTACACCGAGGAGGAGGCCATGGACGTCCAGATCACCAACATCGAGTTGCTGGACACCATCACCCGACAGGAGGTCCGCCAGGCCATCACGGAGATCGCCGACAAGTACGGCGACATGCAGGTGCTGCACGCCCACGTCCGCCTCCAGAAGCACAAGGAGAAGCTCCGCGGCACGCCGCTCGTCCAGTGCCAGATCCGGCTGCGGACCACCGAGGGCCAGATGGCCGGCTCCGGCGAGGGCTACGGCTCCGAGAGCGCCTTCTACGTGGCACTCGACAAGCTGGAGCGCAACGTCCTGGAGGAAAAGCAGATGCAGTCCGACGAGGAGTACCGGGGCCAGCTCCTCCGCAAGCTCGGCGAGCTGTAGGCGGTCGGCCCTGTCGGCTCGTCGGGCGGGCCGTTCGCCCCGGAACCCGCTCGGCTCGGTCTCCCTGAACCTTCCAGGCAGTCGATTTTTGCGACTCGCCCCCGACTAGAGTTGGCATGTTCAAACCCGGACGGGTCCTCCCCGGGCTGCCCTTTTTCTTGCTGTGGCTCTCGCTTCTCGTCGTGCTCTCGTCGCTGGCCCCGCTACAGCCCGGACCGCCGCCGAACGCCGAGACGCTGGTCCCGATGGCCGTCGCGCTCGTCCTGACCGTCCTCGCCACGAGACGCGACTGGTCGCAGCGGCGGCTGACCGCCTTCCCGCTCGCGGTCCTCGGGGTCTGGGGACTGTTCCTCGTCTCGCCGGCCTGGCCGTGGTGGCGGGCGACGACGACGACGGAGCACCTCCCGTTCGTCGCGTCGGCGCTGGTGCTGCTCCTGGTGAGTGCCGCCGCCGGCTACCTCCTGGTGTACGTCATCGGGCCGCGGCTTGCCCCACTCCTCGCCCGGTAGCGCGGTCCGCTCCGTCAGGAGGCTGGCGATTCCAGCCGCGTCTCGATGGCGCTACCCGTCGACGGTCTCCAGGCCGGAATCCCCGATGCGGAAGCGCGCCGTCTCGCCGGCCGGCCTGGCGCGGTGTTTCTCCAGGGTCGCGCGCCGGTTGCCGCCTCGAAACCGGTCCAGGCGGACGACCGTCCCTGTCCAGTGTTCGAGGGTGTGGCCGCCGAGCCCCCGCGTGCGGTCGGAGTCGGGGTCGGTGTAGACCTGGTTGGTGACGAGGACGGCCAGGTCGAACCGACGGGCCAGCGAGAGGAGGTGTGTCACCTGGCGGGCGACGGCCCGCAGAGACTCGCCCCCGTCGCCCTCCGCGGTGCGCTCGAGGCGGTAGAAGCCCGTCGCGCTGTCGAGGACGACGAGGTCGGCGCGCTCGGCGAACTCTGAGACGTCCTGGACGGCCTCGGCCTGCTCTTCGAAGTCGTGGGCCTCCGTGACGACGATGCGCTCGGAGACCGCCTGCACGCCGTCGGTGTGTCCCGAGAGCAGCTGCTCGAGCCGGTCGACCGAGAGCCCCTCGGTGTCGATGTAGACGGCCGTCCCCCCGCTCGCGGCCGTCTCGACCGCCGCGTTCAGCGCGACGTTCGTCTTGCCGGCGGCGGGCGGGCCGTACACCTGGGTGACGGTCCCGCGCTCCAGGCCGTCGCCCAGGAGCTCGTCGAGTGCGTGACATCCCGTCGAGACGCCTCCGTTCGTCACAGCCGCCCGTTGGCCGGTTCGGGTGAAAAACCCTCTGGTGGTCCGTCGAGTCGCCGTCCGACTGCCGGCGAGACCAGACCGGTCGGTCCAGTCGTCCGGTCTCCTGCGCCGACTTACCTGGACTTACAATGGATTACATCGCTTACAAGGGCTTACAATCGGCTCGCGCGGCGGTTCTCGGTGGCCTCCGAACCGACGAGAAGCGAACGGCCAATAGCATTCGTGCCGCGTCTCTCTCCCCCCGATTGCCGGCGCGACCGCGATTCGGGCGATGCCGCTCGTCCAGGCCGGTGTCTTTTTAGCGCCCACTCCGCCTACAGATGGGTAGTGATAGTCGTCGCGACCGAGGACTTCGAGGTGTACCACGACGTGGTGAACGAACTCCGCTCCCGCGGGGCCGAGTTCACGACCATCGAGCCCGAGGCGGACGTCCCGGCGGACGTCCGGGTGGTCATCACCGGCGTGGACGAGGTGCTCGACACGGACGCCCCCGTCGTCGTCGCCGAACCCGACGAACCCCGACGGGCGGTCGAGGAGGCGTTCGCGCTCCTCCGCGGCAGTACCGGGCGGACGACCGTCGGCATCGATCCCGGCGAGCGTCCCGGCATCGCCGTTCTCCGGGGCGAGACGGTGGTCTCGGTCTTCCACGTCCCCATCGAGGACGCCGCCGAGGTGGTGTGCCGCGAGCTGGCGGACGCGGTGGACCCGGTGGTCCGCGTCGGCGACGGCGCGCGCCTCCAGGGGACCCGCATCATCGACGACCTGGACGGGTTCCGCGTCGAACTCGTCGACGAGACGGGGACGACGCCGTCGCTCGGCACCGGCGCGCGCGGTATGGGCGACGTCCTGGCCGCCGTCAACATCGCCCGACTGGACGGCGAGGTGGTCGAGAACCGGACCATCACGCCGACTGCGGGGGAGATACAGCTCATCAAGAACCGCTCGCGGGAGCGCTCGACCGAGAACCGGACCATCAACGAGGAGCTGGCCCGTCGCGTGGCGGTCGGCGAGCTCACGCTGGACGAGGCCATCGACGAGCACGCGGAGGAGTAGCCGGCGACTCGAACGAGTGACCGACCCGGACGTACCGGTTCCGACCGACTGACGCTATCGAGCGGCGTCCTCGGCCAGCCGCATCACCTCGCGGATGGGAACGTCCGCCGCTTTGGCGACCGCCGCCGCGTCGTCGTACTCGGCGCTCACGTCGTAGACGGTCCCGTCCTCGTCGCTGGCGAGCTTGACGGTGACCTCGTGGGCGTCGCCGTCGACGTCCACGGTCACCGTCTCGAACTCGCGCTGGGCGACCCACCGGTGGCTCGCACCCGACTCGCGCACGCCGAGCGTTCCGGTCTCGACGGCGAGTCGGCGAGCGACCCGCGCCGCGTCCTCGGGTCTCGCGACGACTTTCACGAGGTGGCCGGGCCGCGACTTCTTCATCGTCAGCGGGACGATGGAGACGTCCCGCGCCCCCGCCTCGCGGAGCGTCTCCTGCAGGCCGCCGAGCAGCTCCGGGGAGGCGTCGTCGAGGTTCGTCTCCAGCACCGCGACGTCCTCCCGGGTGAGCCCGCCACGCTGTTCGCCGACGAGCGCCCGGAGGACGTTCGGGTGTTCGGGGAACGTCTTCGTCCCGGCACCGTAGCCTGCGCCCGTCAGCCGGAGCGGCGGCAGCGTCTCGACCCCGTCGGCGTAGTGCGCCAGGATGGCGGCCCCCGTGGGCGTGAGCAGTTCGGATTCGACCGGGCCGCCCCGCACCGCCCAGTCGGCCTGCGCGGCGACCTCGACGACCGCGGGCGCCGGCACGGGATAGGTGCCGTGGCTCATCCGCACCTCGCCCCCGCCCGTCGAGACCGGCGCGGTGACGACGCGGTCGGGGTCGAGGTCCGCGAACAGCAGCGCTGACCCCACCACGTCCGCGATGGCGTCGTCTGCGCCGACCTCGTGGAAGTGCGTCGCGTCGAGGTCGGTGCCGTGGACGGCGGCCTCGGCGCGACCGAGTATCTCGAAGGCGGCCGTCGCGTCGGCCTCGACGGCGGCCGGGAGGGCCATCGACTCGACGAGTTCGACGACCTCGGCGTACGAGCGCCCTGGGCCGTGCCCCTCGGCGTCCGGGTGGGCGTGTGAATGACCGTGCTCGTGGTGCTCGTGAGTGTGGTCGTCGCGTTCGTGGGAGTGGTGATGGTCGTTTTCTCCCGGCTCCGGTTCCGGGGAGGCGTCCTCGTCGGTGTGGACCACCCGCACCCTGGTCGCCGTGATGCCGTTCCTGACGGTCTCCTCGACCTCGTAGGCCACGTCGAGGGTGTCCGTGACCCCGTCGAGGACGGCGGGGTCGGCCCCCGCCGCGACGAGCGCGCCGAGGAGCATGTCCCCGCTCGCGCCCATCCGGCCGTCGAATGCCAGCGTCGTCATGACCCACAGTCGGTGCCGCTGGGCGAAAAACCCGGTGGTCGGCGGGCGAGGGCGCCACTCGTGGTCGCTCGCGCACGGCCTGGCCGCCGCCTGTGCCCGACCCGGAGGGCCGCACGCGCGGGGGACCGGATGCGTTACCGCTTTGTAGCCTCGCATGTTACGAACTCTCATCGCGGCGGGGGCGGTAGAGGGAAAAAGCCTATTCCGGTCCCGCGGCAGATTCAAGACAGCATCGGAACGGACCATCAACATGAACGAAGTCCAACTCGAGGTCGCCAAAGCGTACCCGAACGACTCGGGGCGCGGAATAGCCCGCCTGGACCCCGACACCCTGCTCCATCTCAAGCTCAGTCCGGGTGACATCATCGAGATCGAGGGCGCGGACACGACCGCCGCGAAGGTCTGGCGCGCCGACCGCCAGGACTGGAACAGCGACACCGTCCGCATCGACGGGTTCACCCGGCAGAACGCCGACGTGGGCATCGGCGAGCGCGTGAAGATCCGCAAGGCCGAGGCCAAGAAGGCCGAGAAGCTCGTCCTCGCGCCGCCCGAGGAGGCGAGCGTGCAGTTCGGCAGCGACGCCGCCGGCATGGTCAAGCGCCAGATTCTCAAACGGCCGGTGGTCGAACGCGACATCGTCCCGGTCATGTCATCGACGAACCACCCATTCATGCGGTCGCCCGGCCAGGCCATCCCGCTCATCGCCGTCGAGACGGACCCGGAGGACGTCGTGCTCATCACCGAGGACACCGAGGTCGAGCTGCGCGAGGAGCCCATCTCGGGCTTCGAGCGCACGGGCGGCGGCATCACCTACGAGGACATCGGCGGGCTGCAGAACGAGATCCAGCGGGTGCGGGAGATGGTCGAGCTCCCGATGAAGCACCCCCAGATCTTCCGAAAGCTCGGTATCGAGCCGCCCCAGGGCGTGCTGCTCCACGGGCCGCCCGGCACGGGCAAGACCCTCCTGGCGAAGGCGGTCGCCAACGAGACCTCCGCGAGCTTCTTCTCCATCGCGGGCCCGGAGATCATCTCGAAGTACTACGGCGAGTCCGAACAGCAGCTCCGCGAGATATTCGAGGACGCCAAGGACGAGTCGCCCGCCATCATCTTCATCGACGAGCTCGACTCCATCGCGCCCAAGCGCGAGGACGTCACCGGCGAGGTCGAGCGCCGGGTCGTCGCCCAGCTCCTGACGATGATGGACGGCCTCGAGGGGCGGGGCCAGGTAATCGTCATCGCAGCGACCAACCGCGTGGACGCCGTTGACCCCGCGCTCCGCCGGCCGGGCCGCTTCGACCGCGAGATCGAGATCGGCGTCCCCGACGAGGAGGGCCGCGAGGAGATCCTCCGCATCCACACCCGGGGGATGCCGCTCTCCGACGACGTGAACCTGGGCCGCCTGGCCGAGGAGACCCACGGCTTCGTCGGCGCGGACATCGAGAGCCTGACGAAGGAGGCCGCGATGCGCGCTCTGCGGCGCTACCTCCCCGAGATCGACCTCGACAAGGAGGACATCCCGCCGAGTCTCATCGACCGGATGATCGTCAAGCGCGACGACTTCGGTGGGGCGCTCGGCGAGGTCGAGCCCTCCGCGATGCGAGAGGTCTTAGTCGAGCTGCCGAAGATGACCTGGGACGACGTGGGCGGCCTGGAGGACGCCAAGTCCGAGATCAAAGAGAGCATCGAGTGGCCGCTCACCGAGCCCGAGAAGTTCGAGCGCATGGGCATCGACCCGCCGAGCGGCGTGCTGCTCTACGGCCCGCCCGGCACGGGCAAGACGCTGATGGCGAAGGCCGTCGCCAACGAGACGAACGCCAACTTCATCAGCGTGCGCGGCCCGCAGCTGCTCTCGAAGTGGGTCGGGGAGTCCGAGAAGGCCATCCGCCAGACGTTCCGAAAGGCCCGCCAGGTCTCGCCCTGCGTCATCTTCTTCGACGAGCTCGACTCGCTGGCACCGGGCCGGGGCCAGAACAGCTCCAACAACGTCAGCGAGCGCGTGGTCAACCAGCTGCTGACGGAGCTCGACGGGCTGGAGGAGATGCAGGACGTGATGGTCATCGGCGCGACCAACCGCCCGGACATCATCGACCCGGCGCTCATCCGCTCGGGCCGGTTCGACCGCCTGGTGATGATCGGCCAGCCCAACGTCGAGGGCCGCGAGGAGATCCTCCGCATCCACACGAAGGACACGCCGCTCGCCCCCGACGTGAGCTTGCGGGAGATGGCCGAGATCACCGACGGCTACGTCGGCTCCGACCTGGCGAGCATCGCCCGCGAGGCGGCCATCCAGGCCCTCCGCGACGACGAGGACGCCGACGAGGTCGAGATGAAGCACTTCCGCAAGGCGATGGAGAGCGTGCGGCCGACCATCAACGACGACCTGCTCGAGTACTACGAGAACGTCAAAGAGGAGTTCCGCGGCGGCGCGACGACCGCCCAGACCGGCGGTCGCCGGGAGAGCCGGCTGGGCTTCCAGTAACGCACCGCGCGTCCCATTTTTCGGCGATCACGGGCCGAACAGCCCGTTCGGGCCGATGCACTCGACCGCGTCGGAGAGCCGTGGTTCGACAGCCGAGAGACAGCAAACGAGGGTCTTCAGTCGACGAGGACCGCGTTGACCTGGCCGCTCTGTCCGGGACGGGAGGTGACGCGGGCGTTCCCGGCGTCCGTCTCGATGATCGCGCCCTTGGTGATGATGTTCCGCCGGACGTAGTTCGGGTTCGAGGGGTTCTCCGCGACACCCTCGATCGTGGCCGTGTACGACTCGCCGTCGTCGTTGACGGTCGCCACGTTGGTCGTCAGCGCCCGGACCTTCTGGGTGTTGCCGCGGGAGTCGATGACGCGGAACTTCGGCTCGCCGACGACGGTCTCTGTCGGCTCGCGGCCGAGTTCGTACTTCTTCTTCTTGTGGTGTCGGGGGACTCGACCCCCGGTCTTGGTGCGCGAAGAGCGTCCCTGGAACTTCATATCGGGTAAAGCGCCGCCGGAATACTTGAATGGCTCGGTGTCCGCGGCACGGGTGTCACACGCTCACGCGCTCGCGCACGAAGGTTTATCCGACAGAACGGGACCAGTCCGGGCCATGCGTTGATCGTCGCCGCGGCGCGGTTCGCGGGAGTACGGCACCCCGCGTCGCGGGAGCGAGGTTCGGCCCGTCGTCACCGCGGGTCCGGGGCACTCGCTCGCGGTTCGTGCCGTCTGTTCGCCGCCGTGGCTACTCGTAGCGTCGGGCTTCCTCCGTTGCGACGTCGGTCCCGAACTCGTCGACGAGCGGCTGGTAGGCGTCACCGAGGGCGCGCATGCACTGGCCGTGCGAGTGGAACCCCAGCGCGTCGGCCGCCACGCTCCACGGGTGGGCCTGGAGCACCTTCAGGACCAGCAGGCGCTCCTCCCGGGCGGTGAGCCGGTCGGTGCCGCCGACGAGCGCCGCGACCGCCAGCCGCCGGAACGGCTCGGGGTCCACGCTGTAGAGGCCCGGTCCGTAGGCGGCCGCCGCGACCAGCTGCCAGTCGTCGTCGGAGAGCCCCAGCGGCAGGTCGGCGTCCGCGGCCCGGAGCGCCGCCCGTACCACGTCTGGCTCCGCGTCCCGAAGCGCGTCGGCGAGCACGTCGGCGATCCGCTCGGCGAACCACTGGGTGTGGCGCGCGGCCAGCGCCCGCCCCGACTCACTCGTCGGTCGGAGCATCAGCGCGGAGTACTCGCCGCTCGACTCGTTGCGCGTCGTCGAGAGGTGGACCGTCGAGTAGCCGTTCTCGTCCCAGAAGGCGAGCAGCGCCGGCGTCGCGCCGTAGCCGACGCCGAGCCAGTCCACCTCGTCGCCGAGCTCGCGTTCGACCGCCGCGAGCAGCGCGGAGCCGAGGCCGCGCGACCGCGCGACGTGGTGCGTGGCGATGCGCATCACCCGGCGGCCGACCGGGCGCGCGGCCGACTCGTCCCGCAGCTGGCTCGTGAGCACGTCGGGGAGCATGTTCCCCCGGATGCGACCACCCTCGTACATCCGTCGTCGAGTCTCGGCGTCGAGGCCGCCCTCGCGGGCGAGCAGCGCGACGGAGACGACGTGGCCGTCGTATTCGAGCGCCCTGACCGAGAGGTTCGGCGCGTCGAGCAGGCGGGCGAGGTCGTTCGGCTCCGTCCGGTAGTGGGCGTAGACGAGCAGCCCGAAGGCCTCCCGGAGGAGCGTCTCGTCGGCCGCGAGCGCGTTGGCGTCGAGGACCGCGTAGTCGGCGTCGGCCGGTGTCGCGTCGGTCACGAGCTGGTCGACGACCGGACGCGCGTCGAGCAGGAGCGCCCGGAACGCCCAGACCTCGACCGGGTCGCCCGGCGCGTAGCGGATGGGCTCGTCGAGCCGGACCGGTTTCACGTCGAACGCGCTGTCGCCCAGGCGGCCACGGAAGCGTACGTCGAACCCCCGGCCAGCGCCCTCGTAGCCGTGGACGGTCGTGACGAACGCGACCCGGTCGGCGTCGAGGAACGATTCGAGGAGCCGGACGGGGAGCGCCGCGGCCTCGTCGACGAGCACCGCGTCCGGGTCGCCGGGCAGCGCGGCCGCGTCGGCCGGGAGCGCGAACCGGATCGACCCCCCGCCAGTCGTCTCGACCTGACGGGGTCGGTCGCGGTCCGTGTCCGCCAGCTGCTCGCAGTCGGCGAGCAGCGCCGCTGCCCGGGCGAACAGCTCGCCCGCGCTCCGGTAGCTTGGGGCGGTGACGAGCACGTTCTGGCCGTCGAGCGCCAGGCAGGCCGCGGCCAGCCCCGCGGCGCTCGACTTCCCCCGACCGCGGTCGGCCTCCACGACGAGCGCCGTCCCCGCGTCGCGGAGGTGTTCGAACGCGGCGAGCGCGTCCAGCTGGTCCTGCGTCAGGCAGGCTTCGTAGGCGGCTTCCGGGAAGTCGTGGTCGGCAGGGGGCGTCGGTGGTCGGCGAGCGGTGCGTGGGGCCGGATGGGTCAACCCATCGCGCTCGACGGTGTCGGCGTCGACGTCCACGATGGCGACGCCGGGATGTGCGCGGAGCGTCGAGACCAGCCGCGTGCGGAAGCGGCCGCCAACGTCCTCGAGTTCGAAGGGGGGGACGGCGAGGCTCTCGTCGAAGCCGTCTCGGCGCGCGGGCCAGTCGTCGAGCGGCGGGGTGAGGAGGACGAGCAGACCACCGCCGTCGACCGCTCCGACGACGCGACCGAGGGCGTTGGGCCGGCAGGCGTCGTGACAGTCGACGACGACGGCGTCGCGAGTGGTGCCGAGGAGGCGGTCGGCGTTCGCGGGCGGGACGCGCTCGCAGTCGAGTTCGTCGCGTGCACTCACGAGCGACGTGGCGCTGGCGTCGAGGTCGGCGGCGTCGAGGGCCGTCTCCGCGGCCGCGAACCCGGCGTCGCGGTCGCCGGCGAGCACCAGCAGCCGGCGCTCGTTCGTTGCCTGGGCCTCGGCCCGGAGCGCCTCCGCGACCTCCCGGAGCATACCCGATGGTTGCGCCGGAGGCGAAAAGCCGTTTCCCTGTGTCGCCGTGGCACGCCGTGACGGTTTTGAAAGCGCTTTTATGCACGGGACGTGCTACTACGGGATACAGCCCGCGCGGGGTCGATGATGCTCCTAGCCATAACGGGTCTCACTGGCGGGGGAGCGCGAGCCCACCGCGGGACGACCGGTGATCCATACATGCCAGTATACGTAGATTACGACGTACCGGCCGACCTCCAGGAGCGAGCGCTCGACGCGCTCGAGGTCGCCCGGGATACAGGAACGGTGAAGAAGGGAACGAACGAGACGACGAAGGCCGTCGAGCGCGGCAACGCGTCGCTCATCTTCGTCGCGGAGGATGTCCAGCCCGAGGAGGTCGTGATGCACCTGCCCGAGCTCGCAGACGAGAAGGGCATCGCGTACGTGTTCGTCGACTCGCAGGACGACCTCGGCGCGGCCGCCGGCCTCGAGGTCGGCAGCGCCGCCGCCGCGGTGGTCGACGCCGGCGACGCGGCCGAGGAAGTCGAGGACATCGCCTCCAAGGTCGAGGACCTGCGGTAAGGAACCATGAGTGCAGAAGAGTCCGAAGCCGACGCCTCGACGCCCGCCGAGGTAATCGAGGTCGTGGGCAAGACCGGGATGCACGGCGAGGCCATGCAGGTCAAGTGCCGCATCCAGGAAGGCTCGAACCAGGGTCGCATCATCACGCGGAACGTACTCGGCCCCGTCCGGGTGGGCGACGTGCTCCAGCTCCGCGAGACTGCCCGCGAGGCCGACTCCATCGGAGGGCAGTGATGCCTGGAACCCGCCACTGCGACTTCTGCGGCAACGACATCGAGCCCGGGACGGGCACGATGTTCGTCTTCCGGGACGGCCGCACCGTCCACTACTGCTCCTCGAAGTGCGAGAACAACGCCGAGCTCGGACGCGAGCCCCGGGACGCCGAGTGGACCACCGAGGGCCAGGGCGAAGGGGCGACCGAGGAATGAGCGACCGCGACGAGCGCACGTTCGTGATGGCCAAGCCCGACGCGGTCCAGCGCGGACTCGTCGGCGAGGTCGTCTCCCGGCTCGAGGGGCGGGGGCTCAAGCTCGTCGGCGCGAAGTTCACGCAGATCGACCGGGCCCTCGCCGAGGACCACTACGGCGAACACGAGGGCAAGCCCTTCTACGAGGGGCTCGTCGAGTTCATCACCTCGGGCCCGGTGCTGGCGATGGTCTGGGAGGGCCAGGACGCCACCCGACAGGTCCGCCGGATGATGGGCGACACCGACCCCGCGGCGGCCGCGCCCGGCACCATCCGCGGCGACTACGGCCTCGACCTCGGTCGGAACGTCATCCACGGCTCCGACAACGAGGACCCCGGCGCGAACGAGCGCGAGATAGCCCTCTTCTTCGACGAGGACGAACTCGTCGACTACGAGCGCATCGACGAGGACTGGCTCTACGAGTAGCGTCGCTCCCGTTCTGCGACCTTTCACGCCACCAGCCATCGTGAACCGGCGGTTCGGTCACCGCTCGGCCGCTCCCAAAGGGATTCACCCACGGGAGGTCGAGCGCCGGCATGGACGAGTACCGAGAGACGAACCGCCGCACCTGGGACGAGCGCGCGGCGGGCCACCCGGAGACGGAGTTCTACGACGTGGCGGCCTTCCTCGCGGGCGAATCCTCGCTGATGCCGCTCGAACGCGAGGAGCTCGGCGACGTCTCCGGCGACTCGATGCTTCACCTGCAGTGTCACTTCGGGCTCGACTCCCTCTCGTGGGCGCGGGCGGGCGCGACGGTGGTGGGCGTGGACTTCTCCGGGGCGGCCATCGAGCGGGCGCGCGACCTCCGCGACGAGGTCGGACTGACGGACCGCGCGACGTTCGTCGAGTCGGACGTCTACGACCTCCCCGACGTCCTCGACCGGGAGTTCGACGTGGTGTTCACCTCCTACGGCGTGCTCGGCTGGCTCCCAGACGTGGAAGCGTGGGCCGAGGTGGTGGCCCACTTCCTCGCGCCGGGCGGTACGTTCTACATCGCAGAGATCCACCCGGCCGGCGGGATGTTCGACAGCGTGTGGGGCGACACCGCCGAACTCGGCTACCCGTACTTCCACGAGCCGGAGCCGCTGGTCTTCGACGTCGACGGGTCGTACGCCGCCCCGGAGCGCCACCTCGAGCACACCCGCCAGTACGAGTGGCCCCACGGACTCGGCGAAATCGTGACCGCACTCGTCGACGCCGGACTCCACGTCGAGTTCCTCCACGAGCACCCGTGGTGCCAGTTCGAGATCTTCCCGGACTTCGGGATGACCGCAGACGAGGAGGGACGGTGGTGGCCCGACGCCGACCTGGACCTCCCGCTCACGTCCTCGCTCAAGGCACGACTGCCGGCGTAGTCCGACGTAGCCCGGTTCCCCGCGTAGTCCCTACTCCACCGCCCGCCAGCGCTCGACGCCCCCGGCGAGCGCCCGGAGTTTCCCCACGACTGCGTCCGGGGGCAGTCTGAACAACCCGTCGTTCGGGGCGACGGAGACCGTATCGAACGCCATCGCGGGCGGCAGCGCGTCGAGCACCCAGTCGATCCGCTCCCGGACCGTCTCCGCCGACTCGACCGCGGGGTCGCGGGCGTCGACCAGCCCGAGCGCCAGGTCGCGCTTCGTGCCGAACTCAGCGACGAGCGAGCGGTTGGCCTCGTGGTCGGCCACGAAGTCGTAGCCGACGGCCGTCACGTCGGCGTCGAGCAGGTGGGCGTGGACCTTCTCCGTCATCGCGCCGCCCGGGGCGTGGACGACGACGGGCACCGCGGTCGCTCGGGTGACCCGGTCGATGGCGGCGCTCGCGCGCTCGTCGAGGCCGTCGGCGGGCGGCGCGGAGACGAGCGCGGGTTCGAGCAGCCAGAGGGTCGCCAGTTCGGGGAACTGCTGAATCTCGGCAGCGAGGAAGGCGGCGACCGCGTCGAGGAATTCGTCCCGGTCCCCGTAGTGGTCGTCCCGGGCGAGCGCGGCGAGCGTGTACGGTCCCGAGAGTACCGCCTGGAGGCGGTCACCCGGATTCTCGCCGACCGATTCGAGGGCGGCAGCCGCCGCGTCGAGTTCTGCTGCGACGGTCGCCTGTCGGTCGGCCGCGGTTGCGCCGTCATCCCCGAGGTCGCCGGTGACGACCGGTGGCCGATAGGTCCGGGCCGTGTCGAGGTACGGGCGTGGGTCGCCCGGACGGGTCGCGGGGTGGACGGAGAGCGGGTGGGCGAGCAGCGTCTCCCAGTCGGTCTGCCCCGCTGCGACGGTGTCGAGGCCCGCGTCGAGCTGGAGGCGGACCGCGGCCTGCCGAATCTCGTCGGGGTCCGTGGTCTCCCCGGACGGCGGTAGCAACCCCGTCGACGCGGCGACCAGCTTCATGCCCGGTCGTTGGCGCGGTGGGCGTTTCCCGGTTTCTATCTCGCAAGCGGTGGTCGGTGG
>Ga0102959_1000356_pt1 | contig 13343 bp, 11 predicted proteins | sample SalPonF2_B_D2_MG_FD_84520 | JGI IMG/M metagenome (GOLD analysis project Ga0102959, IMG submission 84520) | Salt pond soil microbial communities from South San Francisco under conditions of wetland restoration - Salt Pond MetaG SF2_B_D2_MG ...
TCACATTCAACTTCAAAAAACTTATAGTTTCATGACGATGATTGCACTTTTCTGTACAATACCAATTACCTTTTTTTCAAAAAGCATTATTTATATTATTTTCGGAACCGATTATTCTGCCGCATCGCACATTTTATCCGTTCATATTTGGTCTGCTATCTTTGTTTTCCATGTTTCAATACGCAGCAAAGCGCTCATCATAGAAGGGCTTCAAAATTTTATTGCTGTTTATGCGTTTTTTACAATGACATCTAATGTAATTTTTAATCTTTTCCTTATTCCAAATCATGGGGGAATTGGCGCTGCATATGCATCATTATTGTCCTGGATGTTATCTGTTCTTTTTATGCCCTGCTTTTCACGCAAAACGATTAAATCTGTCCAGATGTTTTTTAAATCATTTAACTTGTTCTTTCTGAAAGCTTCCTGAAATGGAAAACAAAATTCCCATAGATGAAGTAAAATTTTCAATGGAATCAATAGGCGATGAGGTCGGAAAAATTTTTTTCTGGCGGAACCGCATCTTTAGAGCAATAAGATCTGATGCGGTTGATATTGTAAAAGATATTTTTTCCAGCGGAATGCTTAACGAACTTGTAGACAGGAATTTTTTCCCAAAGTCATGGATAACAGACTTTCAGTTAGACAACTATGCCATGGTTATAGAACATGAAAAAATTCATCCTGTGGTTTATCCACATGAATGGACTTTTTCAATGTTGAAGGATGCTGCCTTAACCGTGTTGAAGGTTAATTTAATTGCGAGAAAGTATAATTTTCAAACAAAAGACTGCCATGGATATAATTTGTTGTTTGACGGTCCTCAAATTAAATTCGTTGATCTAGGAAGTTTTACGAAAACAGATAACTCTGAAGGGTGGATTGCATATGAACAATTCAAAAGATCTTACTACTATCCATTGCTAATTTGGAGCAGTGGAGACGATTATATTGCCAGAAGAATGCTGCTTGGTCATGAAAAAATGCCGCTTTACAGTTATTTATTATATAAACACCCTTTTTTCAGACTGTTAAATTTAGATTCATTGGAAAAAATAACAGTAAGTTATTTTAGATATAGGCGCATATCAGTGCTTTCATCTATGGATATAAAATATAAAATTCCAGGCCTTTGGGGAAACCTTATCCTATATTTAAAAAATAAAAAATTATTACCGTTTCAGTCGGTAAATTTTTTATCAATGATAAATAAAATAAAAAATATTTCCAGTAAGAAACGCAACACCACTTGGGGTTCTTACCATAACAGCTATTTTGATAAAGAAGGCAACTTAAAATCAAACCCAAGATTTGATCTTATTATTAGAATTATAAGGGATCTTGAAATTAAATCTGTAGTAGAGCTTGGGGGCAATCAAGGGGTTTTATCTAGACTTCTGCTTGAACAAACTAATATAGAATCTTCAATTTGCACGGATTCTGATGACTCCGCTGTGGAGATATGTTATCTAAATTCAAAAAAATACAAAAAGTTGACTGTTGCAAATTTAGATTTCATTGGGCCGTTAGTTCAAGCTCGAAATGAATCACCCGCTAAAAGGTTCAAGTCTGATGCAGTGTTGGCATTAGCAGTTACCCATCATTTAATTTTAACTCAAGGCATCTCAATAGATGATATTTTTCAGACCATATCAAGTTATACAAAAAAATATGTTTTCATAGAATTTATGCCAATAGGGCTTTGGAATGGTAAAAGTGCTCCTCCGGTACCATCATGGTATACTCGTGATTGGTTTAGAAATTCATTCAAAAATATTTTTACTATTATCTTAGAGGAGAAAATTGAAAAAAATAGAGTTCTTTTTGTAGGAAAGATAAAATAAATAACTGTTGAAACTTGTCCCAAATTTCCGTTTAAAAATTAATGGTTACGGTTTTCAAGCAATTATTCTTGGTTTTAATACGAAATGGTTTACGGCCTCAGCCGCTTAGTAATGAAATCTGAATATCAAGTTCAATATGATAATCTTTTTCTAAGTGGTTTTGAAAAAAAATACCTGGAGGAGAGCATGAAAACATTATGACAACGAAATTCAGCGATGGTCATATTTTCGAGATAATTGCTATCTTAAAGTCTTTCTTGAAGAATATAACGCGGTTAACAATTGAACGAACATTTTTGAAACATTTTATTACGGTCAGATCGATGGTTGGAATTACCGATGGAATTATTCATGCTGGCTACAATCCGGCTTTAATATTTTGCCTAAAAAAAATTTGATTTCAGCTATTGGTTTCGGTGCAGTGGGGACACATACAAATGAAAAAGAGAGCTCAAATTCCAAGACGTCGAAATACAATTTAATCTTTGCGCTAAAACATCCACCGAGAATTATTTGAGATGAAAGAGCTAACCTATACAAACAAAGAACCATTTACAAACAACCGCCTCTTATTTGTCTAATATGTCAGAAATTACTACCTAAAAAATACAAATTGATTTCATAGTTTATGCAATTTTTAAATTAAAACGTACCCAAGGTATCCAATGAAAATTAATCTTTCGGATTTTGATCTCTCCGATAATATTAAAAAAGAAATATCTTTACTGATAGAGTCAATTGATTACAGCAAGAGTGGACTCGAAAATATATGGATGCTAATGGACCTGGTTTGGGAACGGTTTGGTTGCGACAATCAGAAACCTGACTGGGATGACATTGGAAAATTTTACAAACACCCTGTTTGGCTCTTGAATGGATTGTTCATCGAACAAGATTCAGTGTCTATGCAACATCGGCGCGAAATCAGCGATTATGTTGTGAAAATTCCATCAGCGATGAAAATATTGGATTACGGGGGCGGTTTCGGCACGCTTGCTAGATTAATCGCAGATAAAAACCACGCGTTAAAAATTGATGTTTTCGAACCACACCCTTTCGAATATTCGGAAAGAAAAGTATCAGAGTATCCCGGAATTAAATTCATTGATGAAATACAAGATAAATATGATGTTCTGGTGAGCACGGACGTGTTAGAACACGTCCGTGATCCGTTGAGAACATTGGCAGAAATGATAGGAGCAATTAACGACAACGGACATTTGATAATCGCCAATAATTTCTACCCTGTAATAAAATGTCATCTCCCGAAAACTTTTCACTTCAGATATACATTTAATATCTTCGTCATATTATTTTTCAGGCTTAAATACCTGGGCCCTCTGAAGGGAAGCCATGCAACTGTATTCAGAAAAAAAAGTGATAAACTGATCAATTGGGCAGCTGTAGAGCGGGCCGAGAAAATATCTATCAGATTGTTCCCAGTAATCGAAATACTTAAGTTATCATTAAAGTCAATTTATAAAATACGTTACTAATGAAAATCTTATTTCTTAACAGCTTTGACATCCAAGGTGGAGCCGCCCGGGCAGCATATAGGCTAAAGAATGGGCTAAATAGAGCCGGTGCAAGGCCCTGTATGCTGGTTCAATTTAATCTCACAAAAGATCCGGATGTAATCGGGCCGGTGTCTTTTATGCAAAAAGTCTTCTCAAATTTAAGGCTGCACATAGATGCGCTGCCGGTAAGATTTTATCAGAATCGTCCGCTTGCTAACTTCTCACCAGCCATACTGCCGGACAACCTCTCAGCGAAAATTCATGCGCTTGATCCTGAAATTATTCATTTGGGCTGGATCACTGGAGGCTTTATGCGCATTGAGACCCTGAAAAGGTTGAACCGGCCTATAATTTGGACAATTCAAGATTTATGGGCGTTTACCGGTGGCTGCCATTATCCTGATAAATGTCTTCGATACACAGAATCGTGCGGCCGTTGTCCTGTTTTGGGATCAACAAAAGAGTTTGATTTTTCCTATAAAAACTGGTGGCGGAAAAAAAGAACATTCAACGAAATGGAAGTCACAATCGTTGCACCCAGCAAGTGGATTGGGGAATGTGCCAGGAACAGTTCTCTTTTCAAGAAAAAGCGCGTTGAAGTAATCCCGAACAGTCTTGATATTCAGACTTATAAACCATCTGATATGAGAAAAGAAAGAAATCGATTTGGCCTTCCACAGGACAAAAAGTTGATACTGTTTGGGGCTATGAATGCCACCAGTGATAAACGAAAGGGATTTGATCTGCTAAAAGCTGCAATTAAAGAATTGGTGGACGCTGGAGATAGTACGAAATTGGAACTGGTAGTTTTTGGAGCAACGAAACCTGCCGAAGAACTGGATTTAGGACTAATGATCCATTATGTGGGACATGTGCAGAATGAAAATAAGCTGGCATCACTCTATGCGGCCTCTGATGTTATGGTAGTGCCATCTCTGCAAGAAGCATTCGGGCAGACAGCATCTGAGAGCTTGGCTTGTGGCACTCCGGTAGTAGCATTTGGGGCAACTGGTTTGCTTGATATCGTCGACCATAAAATGAATGGTTATCTGGCAAAACCATTTGATGTTAGAGACTTGGCGCATGGTATTGAATGGGTTATGGAAGATGACAACCGTCGAGACACATTATCAAGACGGGCCAGGCAAAAGGCTGAACAGGAGTTTGATATCCTGTTTGTAGCTCGGAAATATCTTGATCTTTATAATGAAATCCTTGCAAAAGAAAAAAGCACCTGAATTTTGAAAATGCGCAATTCTTCAACAACAAAACCACCGATTGTTTCGATAATAACACCTTCCTACAATCAAGGGAAGTATATCGAAGAAACAATTAGGAGTGTTCTAATACAGGAGGGTGATTTTTTTATTGATTACATCATTATCGACGGTAAGTCTACAGATTGTTCTGTTGAAATAATAAATAAATATGAGTCGTTAGTGAAAGAAGGAACTTGGCCTGTACAATGCGAAGAAATTCAATATCGTTGGATAAGTGAAAAAGATAATGGCCAGGCAGATGCTATTAACAAAGGGTTTCGAATGGCTGAGGGCGACATTGTTGCGTGGCTAAACTCAGATGATACCTATCTGCCAGGCACTTTTGAAAAGGTAGTGGGATTTTATGAAACACACCATGATGCTATGTTTGTGTACGGAAAAGCATACTTTATCCGCGAGGATGGTAAGATTTTTGGGGAATTTCCGACGGGACCCTTTAGTTATATGAAATTAGCTGTAACGAACTTTATCTGTCAACCAACAACATTTTTCAGAAAAGATGTATTGAACAATGGAGAACAATTGAACCCAAACCTGCAATACGCTTTAGATTATGACTTCTGGATTAGAATGGCTGAAAAGTTCACGTTTGAATTTTTTCCCGAGTTTCTATCAACATTCAGAATCCATGTTGGATCGAAAACTATTTCGCCAAGGCAACATTATGCAAACGAAAAAGAATCTTTAATGACCGTTATTCGGCATTATAACTGGGCACCAGTGAACAAAGTTTACGGCTTCAGCTACAACCTCATAAAATACAAGTTTCCTGATACGCTTGTAAGAATCAAGTCGGTTGCGGTTATTATTTCTTTGTTTGTTTCCCTTGTATTGTATATAAAACTTAATAAAAAAATAGACCGGAATGATATTAAATTGGTCAACATGAATAATATCCGAAAACTTTTCAAACGCCGGTTGGATATTATAACTGGAGATTAATATCATCCTTTTATGCTGGAAAGATCATTCGTAGCACGAATATTATTTAAACAAACAATACGCCTATAAATATTGTTCATTTAATGAAAATTGCACAAATCATCGCTACCTTTCCACCTCATCACGGGGGAATGGGTTGTGTTTGTTTTCACAATTCCCGTGAACTGGCTAGGCATGGGCATGATGTTGTTGTTTTCACTCTCGATTACGGCCAGTTGAATTATAGCAACGATCCCAAAGATTTTAAGGTTGTGAGACTCCATCCCCTTATAATGCATGGGGATGCCGGTATGGTTCCTCAACTCTATTCGATGCTGAAAAGGTTTGATGTCGTTCATCTCCATTACCCCTTCTTTGGCGGGGCTGAGTATGTATATTTTGCATCTCTTTTTAGGAAGCAGAAATACATTCTGACTTATCATATGGATGTTTATGGGGACAACTTTCTTAAAAGGCTGGTAATTGGATGTTACGAACCGTTGCTAATGAAAGGAATTGTGAGGAAGGCGACAAAGATTATTGCCCTAAGTGGGGCGCATTTAAAAAGTTCAAAAGCCGGCAAGTTGGTGGATTGGAATAACCAGGTTATTGAAATCCCCAATGGCGTTGATACACAGGCGTTTCGCCCTGCAGAAAAAAAAACGGAGCTTATGATTAGGTACGGCCTGATCGGTAAGAAAGTGATCCTTTTTGTCGGCAATCTGTTGCCCGTTAAAGGCCTACACCTGTTAATCGATGCTTTGTCAAAAATCGAGGACAAAAATGTCGTGCTCCTTATAGTGGGTGGGGGCTATGGAGAAGCTGAATATAAGAAACAGGTAAAAGAAAAGGGGCTCGAAGATAGAGTTATATTTTCCGGGCATCAATCGCCCGATAAAAATTTGCCGGCCTATTATAATTTATCTGATTTTTTGGTTTTGCCTTCGACACATTCGGAGTCATTTGGCCTGGTAATCCTTGAGGCCATGGCATCAGGCAAACCTGCCATTGTTTCGTCATTGCCCGGGCCTTCTCAACTTATTAAGGACGGTGAAGATGGCCTGATTGCCAGAGTGGGTGACACCGAAGACCTAAAAAATAAAATTGAATATTTATTACATAGAAAAGATATTTGTAGTCGTATGGGTCATGCAGGCAGGCAAAAAGTTTTGGGAAATTATAGTTGGGGGAAAATAGGAGAACGCCTGGAGCGAATTTTTGTGGAGATTAAAGATTCTTAAAAAAACAACGTGAAGAGAAAGTATAGTCGACCATCCAACATTAGAGACTATTTTGAAATTTCTTTTTAATAATTTAATACAGACATTGTATGAATAGCGTTATACGACCATTTAGCTGTATATATTTGGAACAGCAAGATATTTTATGGTATGGATCATTATGAGTATTCCCTGGCTGTCGATCCTGTTACCGACCTATAACGGTGAAAAATATTTGGCATCGACGTTGAATTCGGTTTTGATGCAAAATGATTTTGATATAGAATGTCTGGCGGTTGATGATGGATCATCCGATGCGACGTTGGAAATTTTATCCGCGTTTCGCGACAAAATTCCCATGCGCATTTACCGGCCCCCCCGCAGCGGGAATTGGGTGAAAAATACTAATTTAGCGTTGTCCGAAGCCAGGGCCGAAAACGTTTGTTTGCTACATCAGGATGACATGTGGCTCGCAAAACGCCTGAGAATTTTGAAGCCGTTGATTCGCCGGTATCCGCAAACCAATCTCTTTCTGCACCCTTCCGTTTATATTGACGAGAGAGAAAAGCGGCTCGGCGCTTGGAGCTGCCCGTTACCTCCACACCCCATGGCTATTGATTCAAGCCTGATGGTAGAACGTTTGCTGGTGCAAAACTTCATTTCCATTCCCGCACCGGTATTTAAACGAGAGGCAGCATTGGCTGTCGGAGGGCTTGATGACAGGTTTTGGTACACGGCGGATTGGGACTTTTGGTTGAAAATGGCTGAAACCGGCGTAACAATGTACTACCCCGAACCGCTTTCGGCCTTTCGGGTTCACGCAGGCTCTCAGACGGTGTTGCGAAGTGTTTCGGTTCAAGATTTTCGGGAGCAGCTAGAAATTGTATTTCAAAGACATTTTAAAACCTGGCAAGCACCGGAGCAAATAAAACGAGCCACTTGGTTGGCGGGTCGTGTTTCTATTGAAGTGAACATTGCATTGGCCTGTATCAAGCATCGTAAAAAGCCGAAACTGGGCAAACTTGCCCACTTTTTTTTGCGTTCGGGGCCATACGGATGGTATCGTTATTTTCGAGACTCACGTATAATAGAACGGATTTCTGCCAGATTGAAATCAAAATTGGTCTGGGGGTTCAATCTATCCGCAAAAACGAATCGCAATAGGTTATGATTTATTATTAATTTAAATTTTAGTGATCAACGGAAATTGGATATTAAAAGGATGTCAAGAAGCGTTTTACATGCAGGCCGGTTTCAAAAGCCTCTGTTCCATATTCTCTTGATCATGGTGCTCTGCCTGATTACCTATTCAAACACCTTCCATTCACCCTTTCAATTTGATGACAAACCATTCATCGTCGAGAATCCGGCTGTAAAGAATCCTGGTTTTTTATTGAGTCCTTCCAGTAAAAGCGCTGATAATAACCTTTTTCAAAATTTAATTTCACAAAGAAGATTTGTCGGTTTTTTCACCTTTGCCCTCAACTACCGGATTCACAAGCTGGACGTGACCGGTTACCATGTAGTCAACATTTTTATTCACATCATTAATGCGCTTTTGGTGTACTGGCTTGTTATCCTGACGTTCAGGACACCGTTTTTAAAATTCTCGGCGCTTAAAGAACAGGCGAGCTACATGGCACTGTTTGCAGGGCTTTTTTTCGCCTGTCATCCTGTACAGACCCAGGCGGTGACTTTCATCTACCAGCGTGTCACTTCCCTTGCCACGGCCTTTTACTGCCTGTCGTTGGTCATGTACATCAAATGGAGACTTGCATCGGTTAAAACCGGCTCCCCTTTTTTTCAGATGTCCGCATGGTTTTATGCTGGAAGTGTCGTTTCAGCGGTTCTTGCCATGAAGACAAAGGAAATCGCATTTACTCTTCCTGTTGTCGTCACCCTTTATGAATTTTTATTCTTTGACGGAACGTTTAAGAGAAGGTTTTTGTACCTTTTGCCCCTTTTTCTCACCATGCTGATTATCCCCATCAGTCTTTTGGGGATAGACAAGCCCATCGGAGAGATGATCGGTGATGTGAGCGAGGCTACACGGGTGCAAACCGGTATGTCCCGGTGGGATTATCTTTTTACACAATTTGCTGTTATCGTCACGTACATAAGGCTTCTATTTTTTCCCATCAACCAGAATCTGGACTATGATTACCCAATATACTATACGTTCTTTACCCCTAAGGTTTTTCTCTCCTTTTTTGTGCTTTTATCCATATTCGCATTCGGTGTTTACATGGTTTTTCACTCGAGAGCCCGGAGCCGGACCTCGCGAATAGTTGCTTTCGGTATATTCTGGTTTTTTATAGCGCTTTCTGTGGAGTCGAGTATTATTCCGATAGTGGATGTTATTTTTGAGCACCGGGTTTATCTATCGAGTGTTGGTGTCTCTATCGCTTTGGCATCAGGGATGTTTTTGTTGTTGAGCAAGTTTGATGAAAAGAAAATACAAACATTTGGAATCGGCATCTTATGTACCATGATAATGATACTTTCAGTGGCAACTTACACAAGGAACCATGTTTGGAGGTCTGAGATAAGTTTATGGAGTGACTGTGTCGCAAAATCTCCCAACAAAGTCAGACCCCACAATAATCTGGGAGATATTCTCAAGAGGCATGGCCATATAGAAGAAGCAATGGACCATTTTTTGCGAGCATTACAGATAGATCCTGAAGATGCTGACGCAAACAACAATTTGGGTGTTGTTATCGCCGAAAGAGGCGAGTACGATAAAGCCATCGACCATTATTTACAAGCGCTGCGGATAAAGCCTGATTCTCATAGAACACACAGAAATCTGGGTAATGCTCTATACAAACAGGGTCGGATTGATAAAGCCATCGACCATTATTTACAAGCGCTGCGGATAAAACCTGATTCTCATAGAGCACACAACAATCTGGGTAATGCTCTATACAAACAGGGTCGGATTGATAAAGCCATCGACCACTATTCACAAGTGCTGCGGATAAAGCCTGATTCTCATAGAGCACACAACAATCTGGGCAATGCTCTATACAAACAAGGTCGGATTGATAAAGCCATCGACCACTATTTACAAGCGCTGCGGATAAAACCTGATTTTGATGAAGCACACTTCAATCTGGGTTTGGCGCTTGTTAAAAAGGGTCAAATTGATAAAGCCATCAACCATTATTTACAAGCGCTGCGGATAACGCCTGATTTTGCCGAAGTACACAACAGTCTGGGTATTGCTTTTTATCGTAAAGGAAATATCGAGGGGTCTATTGCCCACTTTCGAAAGGCGTTAAGTATAAATCCTGGATATGCTAGCGCAAAAAACAACCTTAAAAAAGTGTTGATGATACAGCAACAAAATCAATGACTAAATCCTCTGTTCTATAAATTTCTATTTGCATAACAAATTCATCAAAGTTGGAAGGGACCTGGAGCAGGGATGAAAATATTTTTCAATAGCAAGACTCAGGACCCAAATTGTGTTACTATAGTTTCTCAGAAGAGGTTTTGTAAAAAATCTTATATTTATTCTATCATGTTAAAATCCTCGTTTATTTTTGACGACGCACAAAATATCACAATAAATCCTCATATTCGCTTAAACTATCTCGATCTTGAAAAAATATTCAATGCAGGCTTCAAGAGCTTTGCCTCTCATCTTCCTTTGGCAAATATAAGTTTTGCAGTCAATTACTATTTGGGTAAATATGATGTTAAAGGATACCATATTGTTAACATCTTTATTCACGTTATGAACGGAATTCTGGTATATATTCTGGCTCGCATCACATTGATGCAACTGTCAGATATCGGGATATTACCAATTTCGAAATCCCATGATTTAACAATCTCTTTTATTTCTTTGTTTTCGGCCCTGCTTGAAGAGGCCGAAGAACATTTAGGTCTAGCTGAAAGCCTAAAGAAAAATAATGGGTAAAAACTTCTAAGAAGAAAAGCTTTCAGCCTTTCGAATTTTTTAACTTAAACACACTTTCATAAAATTCTAAGAGGTATTTGATTAAGGAATGGCGTGATCAATAAAAAAACCCATATTGAAACCTTTTTCTGCAAACGTCTCAACGTTTTAATCTGCCTATTCTTAGTAATAGCCACACTCGCCGTATACTGGCAGGTGAAGGGGTATGAATTTGTTAACTATGATGACTCTCGTTACGTATACAATAATGGCTATGTGCAGGCCGGATTGACGTTAAAGGGAGTAATCTGGGCTTTTACTGCGACACACGCAAGCAATTGGCATCCGCTGACCTGGTTGTCTCACATGTTAGACTGTCAGTTATTTGGGTTGAACCCTGGTTGGCACCATCTGACCAATGTGTTCTTTCACATAGCAAACACCTTATTGTTGTTGTTTGTTCTCAGGAGAATGACCGGGGCCTTATGGCGAAGTTTTTTTGTTGCAGCACTTTTTGCACTTCACCCTCTGCACGTTGAGTCGGTGGCGTGGGTGGCAGAGCGCAAAGATGTACTGAGCACCTTTTTCTGGCTGCTGACCATGTGGGGTTACGCTCGGTATGTGGAGCGCCCTGGGCTCGGCAGATACCTGCTGATTCTATTGTTCTTTGCATTAGGTCTTATGGCCAAACCAATGCTGGTAACTTTGCCTTTTGTACTGCTCCTTTTGGATTATTGGCCTCTCGAACGCTTTCAGTTTGGAGGGGCAGAGACTATTGGTGATTCACATGGTGATTCACAACTAGGCTCGACGGCTCATCGCCTGGTATGGGAAAAAATTCCTCTTTTTCTTCTTACGGTAGTGTCGAGTGTTGTGACTTTTCTCATTCAGCAGAGCTCAGGAGCTGCCGGTTCTTTAGTTCAATATCCACTTGTTGTCAGGATTGCTAATGGTCTTGTTTCTTATGCGCGCTACATTGGCAAGATGATCTTGCCTTCCCATCTGGCAGTTTTGTATCCACATCCTGGCATGTTGCCATGGTGGCAGGTTGCAGCGGCTTGCTTGTTACTCGTATCCATATCCTTATTGGTAATAAAGTCTGCAAAGAGGCGGCCCTATTTTGTCCTGGGATGGCTGTGGTATATAGGAACTCTTGTGCCTGTAATCGGATTCGTCCAGGTGGGAGCCCAGGCAATGGCTGACCGGTACACATATGTACCACTCGTCGGTCTATTTATTATGATTTCCTGGGGTGTTTCGGAACTTGTGGCAGAATTGCATTACGGGAAAATAGGGCTTGCAGCAATAGGAGTAGCTATTCTTTCAATTCTTATGGGAACTACATGGTTCCAAGTGCGATGTTGGAAAAACAGCATTACGCTTTTTCGACATAGCCTTGATGTTGCTGGCGAGAGCTATGTGGTACACAACAATTTGGGAAATGCTTTGCTTAGCAAGGGGAGGAGCGAGGAGGCTATTGCCCAATATCGAAAGGCGTTACGGTTAAAACCCGATTTTATGCTGGGGTACTACAACTGGGGGAATGCATTAGTTACACAAGGCAAGCTGGACGAAGCTATCCGCCGTTATTCTGAAGCATTGCTTATAGATCCTGATTATGCGGAGGCTCACAACAGTCTTGGAGTCGCCCTGTTGCATAAGGGAGAGATCAATGAGGCTATTACTCATTTTCGAGAGGCGTTACGGATAAGACCTGGCAATATTGTGGTGTACACAAACCTTCAGGTGGCCCTGGCAAAAAAGACTAAATCCTTGAAAAGAAAATATCGTGAGAAAAGATAGAGAACATATTAATTACGGGTCTGATCGTTTACCCCAGGTGATCGGTTCAGGAAAAACACACGAGGGTTTTTCTCTTCACATGCATTAAGTTTTTAAACCTTCAATTCAAACGCTCAAATATGGTTACAATTTTGAAATGAAATCTTCGACTCAAAACATGTGTTTGCTGTTCCTATGTATCTTTAATTATAATCATTCTTGTATGTATTCAAGACAAAATAAGATAGAAGAAGCTTTTGATCTGCTTAAGAAGGCCGTCAATAAGGGGATTAAAGACTGGGATTTCTAAAAACAGATAAAGATTTGGAAAATATCAGGAGGGGGTCTTCATACTTTAAAGAACTTGCCATGCAGGACTGGAACCATTCTGAAAACTAACCTTTTATAAACGGGTTTGGACATTAATTATTCTATCCATAGGCGAATTAACCTTAACCCTTAAAATATATTATCGCACTCTGAATATATGATTACCTTCCAATTACTTTATATGACACGCCAGACACAATCTGCTCCCCGATTTGCTCCTAACCGACATTGCGTTATTTTTTGAATAAGCATTATGGCATGTGCTACAAACAATCTTATCATTAACAAGCCGTATTTCTGGTGACAACGTACCCCAATGATTTAATTTGCGCGGTTTTATGGTTGAAATCCTGACGTATGAAACACCAATCGGGTGGTTACACCTAAAAGAAGAATTGTACTGCCCTTTTTCGGCTTAAGGATACATCTTGGGATCATGTTCTACTGAATGGCACTTAAGAAAGCATTGCCCTGAAAATCTGCCTAAATCCTGAAAGTAAAGGCTCCCGGTGGCATTCGGGAGTGCCACGGTTAATTGAAAA
>Ga0102959_1000357_pt1 | contig 13296 bp, 13 predicted proteins | sample SalPonF2_B_D2_MG_FD_84520 | JGI IMG/M metagenome (GOLD analysis project Ga0102959, IMG submission 84520) | Salt pond soil microbial communities from South San Francisco under conditions of wetland restoration - Salt Pond MetaG SF2_B_D2_MG ...
TCCCGAAGTCGGGGCGGCGAGATGTCTTCGATGGCCTCGCGTGCGGCGCCACGAGCCCGTGCGACCTCCTCCATCGGTCTGACGTTCCGGTGGGAACGGCAAAGACCTTTGGAAACGGCCTCGCAGGACCGGCCATGATCCGAACCAGCGAGGACGGCGCTGTCTGCGTCCTCACGCTCGACCGCCCGGCCCGCCGGAACGCGCTCTCCGTGGCGGGGCTCGACGCGCTCCGCGGCGCCGTCGGGGAGACCGACGCGCCGGTCGTCTACGTCCGGGGTGCCGGCTCGGCCTTCTGCGCCGGGGCCGACCTGTCGGAGGTCGAGGCCCTCGACGGCGACGACGCCGCGGCGTTCGCCGCGCGGGGCCAGGCTGCGCTCGACGCCATCGAAGCCACCGAGAGCGTCGTCGTCGCGGGCATCGACGGACCGGCTCGGGGTGGCGGGGTGGAACTGGCCCTGGCCTGTGATATTCGGGTGGCGACCCCGGAGGCGACCTTCGCGGAGCCGGGCGTGAAACTCGGCATCTTCGGCGCGTGGGGTGGCACCCGCCGCCTCCCCGACGTCGTCGGCCTGGGCGACGCGCTCGACCTCTCGCTGTCCGGGCGGACGGTCGATGCGGAGACGTCGCTCCGGATGGGACTGGTCTCCCGCGTGACCGAGGAGCCGCGGGCGGTCGCCGACGAGATCGCCGCGAACGACGCCGGCGCAATCGCCCGCGTCAAGGAGTTGCTGCGGAACCGCGACGAGCACGACCCGCACCAGCGCCGCGAGGCCGAGGCGTTCGCGGCGCTGGTGGCGGCACGGGAGGAGTGAATCAGAACCTTCAGTGGATGTCGGCGGTGACGCTTACTGCAGTGGCCCGGGCGACGGGGGAACCTGCCGCTTGTGGGCGCTTTGCTCGTACATCTCCCGGACCCGCGCGACCTCCTCGACCGAGACGCCAGCCAGCTCGGCCGTCCCCGCGGCCGGCACGTTACCGTCGACGTGGAGCGCGAGGATGGCGTCGAGCTCATCGTAGGTGATGCCGAGTTCCTCCTCGTCGGTCTGGCCGGCCCAGAGCCCGGCGGTCGGCGTCTTGGTGACGAGCTCCCCGGGGACGCCCACGTGGGCGGCGAGCTGGCGCACCTGCTGCTTGTAGAGGCTCCCGATGGGGTGGCAGTCCACCGCGCCGTCGCCGTACTTGGTGAAGTAGCCGACCAGCGCCTCGGTCCGGTTGCCGGTCCCGAGGACGAGCGCTCCCTCGTGGTTTGCGACGAGGTAGTTGAGCACGGCTCGTGTGCGAGCTCTGGCGTTGCCGACGGCCCGGTGGTCGCCTTCGACCTCGGGGACCGCGTCGAGGAAGGTGTCCACGATGGGGTTGATCTCCAGGAGGTCGTACGGGATGGAGAGGTCCTGGGCGACCCACTCGGCGTCGCTCATGTTCTCGTCGCGCGAGACCGCCCCGGGCATCACCAGCCCGTGGACGTTCTCGGCACCGAGCGCCTCGACGGCCAGGTTCGCGGTCAGCGTGCTGTCGATGCCGCCCGAGAGGCCGACGACCGCCCGGTCGGTCCCCGCCGCGTCGGCCATCTTCTGGATGAACGCGACGATGTGCTCGCGCTGGGCGGCGAGTTCGTCCTCGGAGAAGCCCAGGTCCACCGGCGTGGCGTCTGCGTCGTCCGCACTCATGGCGAGTGGTTGCGCCGGCGGTGACTAAAAGGCATCTACCGGGCTGTGGTTGTGGACGTTCGTGGTGTTTTCCTCGGGTCGGGTGTCTGGCGGATGGCGAGTGACGAGAACGGCGCTACACCGTTTCGTTCTCGGGGGCTCACCTCGACCGGTTTCTCCCTCGGCTCGCTCGCGCTCACTCCTCGCCCACGGCGAGGCCGCCGTCGCACTCTTCCCGGCGGGGCTGGCGGCTCCGGGTGGGGTCTCGTCCGGGCGCCGAGGCGAGACTCTCGCCGCCCGAATCAACTGCGTCGAGTGACACTCGACGTCGCCTCGACCTAGTACGTGAGTGACAGGTCGTCAGCCTGTGCGCTGTTCGTCGTGTAATCGACGAGGCCGACGGCCTCGCGGACGGTGACGAAGTTGGTGCTCTCGTGGTGACCGCCGGGGAGATGGTAGTCGATCTGCCCGTCGTGGTGGGTCGCGACGAGGACCTTGTGTACGCGCGAATCCGCGCCGAGCAAATCCTGTCGGATTCCATTCAACTCGGCGTTCGCCCTGTACTTCTCCCGGAGTATCTCCCGTCGAACCTCGGCCTGGATCGCTTTCGGTGTCCCGGCAGGCCGAAGCGCCACCGGCAAGCCGAAGTCGTTCGCCGCGAAGACGAGGAGCGTCCCCGCGACGGTCTCGTTGTGCACTCGAAGGAGATCCATGAACGCCTCGTTCTCTGTGAATCGTCGATCCTCGGCCGCCCGTCGAAGCCGCGTGATCTCCTCGCGGAGCAGTCGGTACTTCAGGTCTACGTCGTCCGCCGCGGCGTACTCGCCCATCCACTCGGCTGGCATGACGGCGAATTCACCGGCCGGGTTTGAAACCGTTTCTCGTTCATTGTTCCTCCGGCGGAATGCCCCGCTAGGATGGGCCAGCAGGGAACGAGGCCGGCGACATCGAAGAGGGTGGCCTTCGAGCGACCTCCGGACGTCCGACCCTGGATTCGGAATCCGGTAGACGGCTACGCAGAGACCGAATCGCGATGAGATCGAGCACTGGAGGCGACGGATCCGGGACTGAATGGAGTTGATGGATTTCGCTGATCGATAGTGGGCGGCGAGTTGACTGGGACGTACGCGGCGGCTGTCGGCTGGTGAACTAGCGGACCTCAGAGCAGATACGGGAGCTGGATTTTCCAACCTTGGGTGCAGTCTCTCGATTCCACCTACACTTGGAACGTGACGGTGAATTGGCCGATTGGTCGGTTTCGGGTGTTCGCTCTCTACTGTACCGCTATTCGGGGTAGCGATTCCTCGCTCCTGGGTTGGTTCCTCCCGTCGTTCTCCCATTATCGGTCTCATCTATGGAGTTAGGTAACCCGTTCTACCGGGTGTGTCATCTACGGTTGGGCGGGCGTACGAGACTGGAAACACGTTTTCGAGTGTGCTGAAACCCTGTTGGTCGACTGTCCCGGGTAGAACGTCGTTCGAGTTCGTGACGGCCGGCTCATCATTGTGGAGGTGGTTGAGCCAGAGGCGGGTTTGTTGGGCTCGGCTGATTGCATAGTGATCTCATGCGATGCTGTCGGCAGAACGTCAGATAACTGCGCCGACCGGGAGTCGACCCACCTGAAGACGGTCGGTCTCGCTCCGCTCGACCGCTGCGTCTTCCGTAATTCGACTCCCGGCGCGTTCGCTCCTCACCGCCGTTCGTCGCAGAACTGCGCCGACCGGGAGTCGAACCCGGGCTATGAGCTTGGGAAGCTCATGTCCTACCACTAGACCACCGGCGCACTCGTCTCACTTCGTTCGTCTCGTGCGCCGAGCCCTCGTTCGTCACCGTCGGTGACTCACGAGGACACCGGCGCTTCCTCGCCGTGCTCGTTCGCGTCGAGACTCGCAAATTCCGTGGATTCGCTCACCACCGGCGCACTCGTCTCACTTCGTTCGTCTCGTGCGCCGAGCCCGACCTCGCCCCCTAAGGGTCGCTCGGTCTGACACCGGCGCTCAGTGAGCACATCCAATCCTAACCGCTCCCCGGCACTTGAACGTAGCGCTTCGGGCCGAATGGCTCCCAGAGACCCGTCGAGTGGTCTCGACGGTGGGTTCACGGCAAATCACCGGATACAACGCCGATTACAGGGACTTACATTGACTTACAAACACTTACAACTGCCGAATCACCCCCTCCCGTCCCACCGAACACGCCTAAGGGCACCCCCACCAATCCACCACACGTGCCCGACGTCCCGTCCACCGTCCGAGCGCACCTCCGCGAGGAGCACGCGGACGTTCTCGCCGGCGTCGAGTGGTGCGCCGACGCCGTCGTCGCCGGGTGGGACGACCAGCCGGCGGCACCCGACGACCGTCCCGCGACGGCCCCCGAGGGCCATCCCGCGACGGCTCCCGACGACCGTCCCGCGACGACCGACCGCGACGCGGTGGTTGGCCCCCTCCGCGCCGCCCTCCAGCGGGCGGGACTGCTGGACCGGTTCCCAGTGGTCCTCACGGATAGCGTCAGAGCGGCGGGCTTCTCGCTCCCGGCCTCACCCGTGCCTGCCCCGCCCTACGTCGTCGTCACGAGCCGCGGGCCGGTGCTCCGCGCGACCGTCGATGCCGGTCGTCTCGTCGTCACGTTCGAGGTCTTCACCGTCGAGCGCGGGGAGACCGTCCGGTACGTGCGGACCACGGACGACCCGCTCGACGTGCGGTTCCGACGGTAGAATCGTGTGGACAGCGACGGCCAGCTGACGCCCGACGACCTACGCCGTCGCGCCGGCCCGCTGTCCCACGCGCTCGATTATCTCCGCCTCGTCGTAGCCCTCCTCGGCCTTGTCGAAGACCAGTTCGTCGTCGACGCTGACCCTGAAGACGCCGCCGTCGCCGGTCTTCAGCCGGACGCCGTCCAGTTCGAGGCCGAACTCCGAGAGCAGCGTCCCCTGGAGCGCCTGGGCTCGGTCGAGGTGGCCACACGGCACGCAGTATTCGATCTCGACGTCTGTCATGGTTCGTCCTCGTTAGGGACGGCGGACACAAAAACGTAGGCGAACCGGCGGATTCGGGTGGCTTTCGGTGACGAATCAGTACCCGCCCGCAGTTCGCGTCACCGCCGCCAGCACCGCGTCCGTCCCGTCGGCGTCGAACCGGAGCGGCCGCCGCCACCACGGCCCCTTCCCCGAATCCAAGGAGTGCTCGGTGACGAGCGGACCGGGGTCGACGCCCCGGTCGCCGGAGAGCGGCACCGCCCGCTCGTACAGCCCCGACTCGTCCTCGTCGCCGAGCAGGAGCACCGCCGCGTCGAAGCGCTCCCGCCGCAGGTGCGCGTTGTTGGCGAACGATGCCCGCTCGTCGACCGACAGCGCCTCGAACTCGTCACCGGTCACGGGGTCGCTGGCGAGTCGGAACCGCCCGACGAGGTACGCCCCCCAGCCCGGCGTCACCCGGGGTTCGGGGTCGCGCCCGTGGTGGGTGAGCGTCGCGTAGAAGAAGACGAGGTCGCCGGCGTCGAGTTCGGAGAGCGGCCGGGCCTTGACGCCGTGCGGGTCGCCGTAGGTGTAGCGCTCGCAGTGGGGATACTCGGCGAACTCCGGGTCGAGGTGGACGGGACGGTCCCGGACCGCAGTCGGCAACCCAAAGGGGAGGTCGAGGTCCAGATCCGCGTACGTCGGCGGGTCCCGGCACGTCTCGGCGTCCTCCGGGATGGGCACGAAGACGAACCGGCCGTCGTCGAAGACGGGACCACGGAAGCCCGGCTCGTTGGTGTTCGCGCCGACGTTGATGGCCACGCTCCGGGGCATACCCGCCCGTTCGGGCCGGTCGGAGAAAGTCCTACGGTCCGAGGAAGCCCACGCAGTCCCGGCAGTACGTGTATCCCGGGCCGTTCTCGGTCCCGCAGTGGGGACAGCGCTTTTGCCCCTCGTCGGGCTCTGGGCGGGCGAGGGCGTGGCTGTCGACGGCGTACGGCGCCGGGGTGGCCGTCCGCCCTTCGGCGCTCTTCCCCCGGAACGCGTAGCGCAGCGCCAGCAGCTGGAGCAGCCCGAAGGCCACGAGCGAGACGATGACCCACTCCCACGCGCCCATGGGTTGCCATACGTTGGCATGGTCCTTGAGCGCTTTGGCGGGCCCGACGGGAGTGTCCAGCGGCCGCACTTCCCGTGAGGGGGAGTGTCCAGCGGCCGCTCTTCTGTCGTCCCGTTCTCGGAAGCTCGAAAGCGCCAGAACGTCCGGGCTCAGACGCCCGGGGTCGAGAGGTCCCGCTCGAACTCGTCGAAGTCCTCGAAGTCGTCGGGCAGGTCGTACTCGATTACGCGCTCGGACTGGTGGTCCTCGCCCGCCTCGGAAAGCGGGACGGCGACGTCCTCCCAGCCGGGCTTTATCTTCACGCTCTTCGCGGGCGCGCCGACGGCGACGTGGTGGGCCGGGACGTCGGACTGGACGACGGACTTCGCGCCGACCAGGGCGTTCTCGCCGACCTTCGTCCCGGCGCGGACCATCGTCTCCATGGTGAGGCGGACGTCGTCCTCGATCACGGTGCGGAAGTTCGTCACCTCGGTCTGGTCGATCAGGTCGTGGTCGTGGCTGTAGATGTGGACGCCGTCGGAGATAGAACACCGGTGGCCGATGACGAGCTCGCCCCGGTCGTCGAGGTGGACGCCGTCGTGGATGACGGTGTTGTCGCCGACGCTGACGTTGTGGCCGTAGGTCATCGTGACGCCCTTGAAGATGCGGAGGTTCTCGCCCGCCTCGGCGAAGAGGTGGCCGGCGAGCATCTCGCGGAAGCGCAGCGCGAACTCCACGTTGTCGGCGGCGGAGCTGGCGTCGAACTGCCGCCAGAGCCACTGGAGGGGCTTCGAGTCGCGGAAGGCGGCCTCGTCCTTCTCGGCGTAGTACTCGCTCTCGAGCGTGACGTTGTGCGGGTCGTAGCTCTGGAGGCGGACGCGCTCGGCGGCGGAGACCGTCTCGTCGTTCTTCCAGCGCTCGAAGCTCTCGCGGTCGCCGTTGAGGTCCACGAGCACGTCCTCGACGACCTCGTAGGTGTCCTCGCTTCCGGAGAGCCGCTCGTCGACCTCGTCGACGAACCCGCGGATGCCCGCCTCGGCGGCGTCCGGGATGACGACGCGACGTTTGGTCATACCCCCTGTTACCCGCGACGGTTGATAGGGATTTCCGTCCCGACGCTTTCCTCCGGGAATCCCGCTCGGGGAACGGTCTGTGCGGTCGTTCGAGACGTCGCCGAGACGCTACCCGCTTTTGGGCTCAGTGACGCCGTAGAGCTTCCGGAGCAGGCTCGGGACGAGCTGCGGCCCGGTGACGACGTACAGCGGCAACAGCACCTTCGCCACCGTGGGGTAGTAGACGCGCGGCCCGGGGACGGCCCGCCCGTACAGCCCCCCGAGGTAGTACGCCCACACGCAGAACGCCAGCGTCGCGAGCGCTACCTGCACGAGGCGGGAGGTTCGAAGATACGAAAGCGGGACGTCCAGGCGCTTCGCCAGCGCCTTCGTCGGCGTCCGCACGTCCACCCACATGTGCGCGGCGGTGACGACCGCCATCCCCACGACGAGCGCGAGGTACGGGGTCGGCTGGATGCTCCCGTGCCCGATGAAGCCCTCGATGGCCGCCCACGCCGTCACCACCTCGACCGGGATGACGTCTTTCACCTTGTCCAGCCAGGGCGGCACGTCGACCGTGGTGCCGCCACCGCCTCCGGGCGCCGTCGCTCGGTCGGTCGTTCCATCCCCCGAGTTCGACCCCGTCTCGGTGTTCGTTCCATCCCCCGAGTTCGACCCCGTCTCGGTGCTCGTCCCCGACTCCGCGTTTGTTCCCGACTCCGGGTCCGCGACCCGGACCCGTGGGACGCCGAGGAGATCTCTGCTCATACGAGGGGAACGCCGCCAGTCGGGCATAAACGAGAGAGAAAGGTCAGCGAGACGGTCGGAAAGCAGGGTGAAGCCGCGAGGGCCGCGCGAGCCGGGAGAGAGCTACGCCACGAAGACGTGCCGCGGGCGGTCGGCGAGCACGTCACGGCCCCAGTCGACGGTGTCCGAGAACGCCTCGCTCCGGAAGAACGCCATGGCGTCCTCCTTCGAGCGCCACTGGCTGGCGATGAACATGTCGTTTTCGTCCTCGCGGTTCGCCAGCAGCGAGGTCTCGTCGTGGCCCTCCATCTCGGCGAGCAGGCCGCCGACCGTCTCGAACTTCTCGACGAACTCCGCGCGGTGTTCGGGCTTGACGGTGTAGAACATCCCCATCGTGCCGAAGCCGTCCTCCTCGCCGGCCCGCTCGACGACGTCGGGCAGGTCGGCCAGGAAGCCGGCGGCGGTGTCGGCGGCGCGCTGGGTCGTCCAGATGCTCACGACCGCCGAGCGTTCGTCGTCGGCCCCCGAGTAGACGGCCGTCTTGACGTGGCTGTCGTAATGCTCGAAGTTCGAGCGCAGGCCGTAGACCTCATCGGCGAGCTCCTCGGGGTCGGCCGTCGAGTAGAGCACCAGCGCGTAGACGTCCTCGCCGTGGGGCTGACCGCCGTAGATGTCGAGGCTCCTGAGCTCGTCCCGGACGTCGTCGGTCTCCTCGTCCGCGTCGGGCTGGTCAGAGCCCTCACCATGTGGACCCTCACCGTGTGCGTGCCCCGCCGCGCCGTGCGGAGACGCGCCCGCCGGCACGGGGACCTCGTTGCCGGCCATGAACGCCGGCAGGTCGGCGGGCGGGAACCGGCGGCCGACGTAGAACGCGCCGAACTCGCCGTACAACGCGCTCCCCTCGTCGAAGCGCATCTCGTAGATGATGTCTTTGAGCGTGGTCGCCTCCTCGCTGAAGATAGTCACGCCCCACTCCCAGTCGTCGAAGCCGACGCTGGAGGCGATGATCTGCTGGACCTTCCCGCCGTACTTGCGGCCGGTGTCCCCGTGCTCGGCCATAAGGTCGGCGCGCTCGTCGAAGTCGAGGTCGTACCAGTTGTACGTCTCGCCGCGGCGCTTGCTCATCGGGTAGAAGCTCACGTAGCAGTCGTCTGGCAGCGACGGTTTGAGCTTCCCCTCGATGTAGCGCTGGAGGCCAGCGTCGGCTGCCTCGCCCTCCTCGAAGTACGCCTGGGAGACGTAGCCGCTCACCTCGGTCACCGAGACGTACGAGGTCGTCCGGTCGGTGAACTCGGCGAACGCCGTCCGCTCGAACTGCCGCTCCGCGACGTCGAGGCCCTCCAGTGTCGGCCGGAGGTGCATGACCAGCAGGTCGGCCTTGTGGCCGAGTATCGAGAAGACCGCCGAGTCACCGTCGTCGGCGTCTTCGACCCGTTCGTAGCGCTCCAGATAGTCCACGCCCTCGGCGAGGGCCGCCTCCCGGCGGCGCTCCGGGGCGTCCCGCCACGCGTCCCAGTCCACCGTCCGGAAGTCGTGGAGCACGAACCACCCTTCGGCTGTCTGCGGCGCTTCCACCATGGACGGGGGTTAGGACGGCCCGGATAAGGGCTTTCCCGTTCTCGGTCGGTGGTTCGCCCCGCTCGGGCCGTCGGCCGGCCGTCCCGGTTCAGTAGGTCGGCCCCCCGCTCGTGGTCGTCCCTGTCGTGGTGCCGCTCTTGCCGCCACCCGTGGCATTTCTGGTAGCGTTCCCGCTGGCGTTCCCGGTCGCATTTCCAGTCACGTTCCCGGTGGCGTTGCCGGTGGCGTTCCCGGTTTCATTGCCGGTGACGTTCCCCGTCACGTTACCCCCTGCACCCGCGACCCCCGGGCTGACCGTCACCGCGACGACGTCGGCCACCGCCGGGTAGGTGAAGCCGTCGTTGCGGTCGGCGACGAGCTGGATGGGCTCCTGCTCTGCAGGACCGGTGTCCGTCCCGGACTGCCGCTGGGCCTGGTTCGAGCCGACGCCGGGCTCCTCGTTCACCTCGGTCCCGGCGTCCCAGAGCTGGACCTGGTCGGTGACGTCCCCGTCGACGGGGCTGCCCTGCTGGTCGAAGAGGGAGATTCCGGACTCCCCTGGTGCGAAGAACAGGTCGTTCGAGGGAATGAACATCGTGGCGAACGTGAGCGCGTCCTCGGGACCGCCCTGGACGACGAACTCGTAGGCCTGCCCCGGGCCGATGGGTCCCGGCTGGTCGGTCCCGACCGGCGTGTTGAACAGCCCGAAGCCGACGACCCCCTGCTGGCCGCCGAGCGACTCCACCAGGGTCGTCGGGTCCCCGTCCTCGGCGATCCGTTCGAGCCCCTGCCCGCGGTCCGACTCTCCCGGCGTGAAGAGGGGGTTCCCGTCGCTGAAGACGGCGTAGGCTCCCGGCGAGAGCGGCACCGGCTGGGGGCCGCCCTCCGAGGGCGAAAGCGTCTGGTCGGTCGAGACGTTCTCGATGCGCACGGTGAACGCCTGCGCCCCGGTCGGGGTCGTCGTCGTGGTCGTCTCCTGGCCCTGCCCGCTCACCGTCACCGACCCGCGCATCGTCTCCGGGTGGACGCTGCAGAAGTACTCCGTCATCGCGGGGTCGGCGGCAAAGCGCACCCGCTGGGTAGAACCCTGTCCCGTGATGCGGTCCGTCTGGACGAGCACGTTCCCGTCGCCGTCCTCGATGTTGAACGTGTGCGGCGCCCCGTCCAGGTTCTCGATTCGCACCTCGTAGGTCGTCCCGGCCTGCAGCTGGAGCGTCGGGTTGGTCTGCCCCCGTATCGAGGCGGGCGCCTGGCCCTGCCAGCCCGGGATTCGCGCGCCTAGTTCGATGACCTCTACCTGGCCGCCGTCCTGGGCCGACGCGACGCCGCCGACCCCGACGAACAGCCCGGCGGCCGTCGCCGTCCGCAGGAACCGTCGCCGCGATGTCTCCCGGTGACCCGGCGATGCTGTCGCTGTCGACTCGTTTCGTGTCATGGCTCTCCCGTCTCTCTTTTGTGCGACGTTTCGATAAAGCGGCCCAATCGTTCCTCCCGGTTTCACCGGTAAGCTCGCGTTAGCAGTGGGGCGTCGAAACGCGCCGAACGGGCACATGGCGGCGGGTTCCGCAGTCAGTTGGTCGTGACGGGTCTCTCGCCGTCGACGACCCGAGTCGGCTCGATGCAGGCTGGTCACACCTCGACGTGGCCCGCATTCCCGACGATTCGTCATCGCTCTCCCGGCGGCCCACCGTGGCGACCGAAACGCTTTCCCGGTCGGCGTCGGAACTCACGGCCAATGCGGAAAAGTGGTCCGCCGAAGGGGCTCATCTCCTATCTCGTGCTCGAACTCCTCGAAGAGAAGCCGCGCTACGGCTACGAGATACTCAAGGAGATCCAGGAGATCAGCGGCGGCCACTGGGAGCCCTCCTACGGCTCCGTCTACCCCATTCTCTACAAGTTCGAGGAGAAGGGCTGGGCCGAGCGTATCGAGCGCGACGACGACACCGACCGGAAGTACTTCCGGCTTACCGACGCGGGCCACGACGAGCTCGCCGAGAAGCGCATCGAGGCGGGCGGGCGCGCGAAGGACATCGCGGACGTCATCCTCGGCTTCTACCACGTGTTCGTCGCCTTCGCGACCGACGAGCGCTTCGAGATAGAGACGCCCGCGGACGGCTGGCGCTTCGACGAGACGTTCAGCGCCTGGATCGTCGAGCAGTTCATCCGGCACCACGAGGTCTACTTCGAGGCGTTCGAGCGCTTCGACGACACGCCCGAGGAGTTCTACGAGCGCGTCGGCGTCGACCAGGAGTGATCGGGCTGGGTGGGACGAATCCCCGTCAGTTCAGCAGCTGCGGGCCGAACACCATCAGGATGAGGCTGGTGAGCATCAGCAGGCCGACGCCGGTCGTGACGGTCCGAACGAGGTTCTCGCCCTGCTCGACCGGGAGCCGCGCGACGATGGCCTCGACGCCCATGCGGAGCAGGCGGCCGCCGTCGAGCGGGAACGCCGGGATGCAGTTGAACAGCCCCAGGTTCAGGTTCACCCAGCCGGTCCAGAACAGCACGTTCGCCAGGAAGAAGGTCGCGCTGCCGGCCACGCCGAGCGGGCCCTGGACGACGAAGAAGTCGGCGTTCCAGCCCACGAAGCCCGCGAAGTTGTAGCCCAGCGCGGGGAAGATGAAGCTCGCGAACGGGAGGACGAGTACCTGGGCGACCCGCCGGAGGAAGCCGACGAGCCCCCCCTGGCCGCCCTGGCCGAGGATGTCGAGGAACGCGCCGGCCGGGTAGAGCTCCGTCCCGAAGTCGTTGACCGTCAGCCCGCTGACGCCGGGGTAGACCTGGACGCCCAGGAAGCCCTTCTGGCCGCCGTTCGCCGACCCGAGCGTGACGTTGTAGGTCCGCGGGGTGCCGTCGACGACCGCCCGGACCGAGACCTGCTGACCCGGCGACGTGCCGTCGAGGACGCGGGTGAGGTCGTCGCTCGAGACGGTCCGCTGCCCGTCGACGGCCGTGACGACGACCGGTGTCTCGGTCGGCATCCCCGCCGTCGCGGCCGGGCCGCCCGACTGGGCCTGGACGTACGCCCCGACCGGGCCGGTGACGCTCTCGCCCTGGCCGTTCGTCATCGTCGCCACGGTCCGATTCTTTAGTGCGGCCTCGAAGCCCTGGCCGGTGTGGACGGACGTCCCGTTCACCGCCGCGATGGTCTGGTTGACACCGACGGTCCCGGCGAACGGCGACCCCTCGACGACGCCGGAGACGAGCAGTGAGCGCTGGATGTCCACCGTGCGGCCGTCGGCGAGCGTCACCGGGACGGTCTGCGCCTGGATGTCCACGAGCGTCGCCTGGAGGTCGGCGTTGGCCCCGATCTGGTGGCCCTGCACGGCGACGATGCGGTCGCCCCGGGCGACGCCCGCGTGGTCGGCCGGCGAGCCGGGAATCACCCCGCCGACGGCCGCGCCGGGCGCGACGGCAATGGAGCCGACGACGGGCCCGAAGAGGAGGGCGAAGGCGACGATGGTCAGCGCGAAGTTGTTGGTCACGCCGGCCGCGAACATCCGGCTCCGGCTGCCGCGGTCGGCGGCCTGCTGGGCCTCCTCGTCGGGTTCGACGAACGCGCCGATGGGGATGATGGTGAACAGCACGACACCCATCGACGCGATGTCGATGTCCTCGACGCGGCAGAGCAACCCGTGGCCGCCCTCGTGGACGACGAGGCCGAGCAGGAGCCCGAGGACGATCTCGGGCGCGACGTCGAGCGGGAGGAACTGGTTGACGCCGGGGATGACCAGGACGTTCTGGGGCTGGTTCGCGGGCGTGACCGGCGGCGGGTTCTGGAGGACGAGAACCGCCTGGACCAGCAGGAGAAGGAAGGTGCCGACCATCACCACAAGTGCGATGCCCAGCCCGAAGTTGCTCCAGGCACGCCAGAAGCGCCTGGGGCGCGCGAGTCGTTCGAGGAGCACCTTGCCGCGCTTGGTGTGTACGGTGAGGACGGGCCCCCGGACGCCGATGTAGGAGGGCAGGAGCCCACGAGCCCGCAACACGGCCACGACCAGCCAGTAGAGGGCCACCCCGACGACCAGCCAGTACAGGGCGTTCATCGCCATCGAGTCGGTCCCCGACGGTGAAATGGGTTGGGGTTGCGTGGCGTCCTCGTGTTTCCAGGAGTGTGGTCGGGTTCTACAGGCGGAGCAGGCCGAGTGCCTCGGGGCTTGACCCCGAGGGTGAAGGCCGTCGAAAGATTAACCAAACCACGGTTCGTACAGTTGATACAGTCAGAGAACCACAAAGACGGGTTAA